>ENA-OQJH01000036-OQJH01000036.1-human-gut-metagenome-genome-assembly--contig:-NODE-36-length-65273-cov-8.875741_pt1 | contig 65273 bp, 70 predicted proteins | sample MGYA00242597_ERZ504763 | MGnify/ENA primary metagenome ERZ504763 (study PRJEB26092, sample SAMD00036359) | human gut metagenome | host: Homo sapiens | study: EMG produced TPA metagenomics assembly of... | reverse complement strand
AAAAACAAAAACTTAAGGTACAAAAACTTCATCATAAAATAGACAATATCCGTACGGATTACATCAATAAGACAATCGCAGAGATCGTAAAAACCAAACCATCTTATATAACGATTGAAGACTTAAATGTATCGGGGATGATGAAGAACAAACATCTTTCAAGAGCAGTTGCTTCGCAGAGTTTTACGAATTCAGAATAAAACTGAAGGCGAAAAGCAAAGAAAATGGCATTGAACTTCGGGTTGCAGACAGATGGTATCCATCATCAAAAATCTGCCATTGTTGTGGAACGATCAAGAAAGATTTAAAACTTTCCGATAGAACATTTCGATGTCATTGTGGCTATGTCGAAGACAGGGATTTCAATGCGGCACTGAATCTGAGGGACGTAAAAACTTACAAGATTGCATAAGGAAGCAAATGTAAGTATGTACCGAAGGCTATTTCGGGAATTAACGACTGTGGAGTGTACATGGACCTACGAGTAGATATGATTTCGGTCAATCAAAAGTATACACACTGAAGCAGTAAGTAAGATTCGTGAGAACTTACATTATCTCGATGTGATAAGTATATTTAATCACATTTTGAGTGGCAGGCCGCGGCTGTGTATCAGGAAGAAGTAAAGAGTGCAATTATATTGCTGTATCTTGGGATTCTTGCCGGGATGGATGTGAGGAAACGGCAGATCAGCCTTGTCCTGACCGGTGTTTTATTCCTTGCAGGCATTGGATGGCAGATTCTGGTGGAACAGACATCGTGGCTGGAATGGCTGCTGTCCCTGCTGCCGGGAGCAGGATTTCTGACGCTCAGTTATATATCACGGGAACAGGTGGGATACGGGGACGGCCTTCTGCTTCTGACGGTTGGAATCTGGCTGGGATTTGGGCAGACGTTCGGCGTTCTGACGCTGGGACTCATTCTCTGTTCGGTACTCTGCGGAGTTCTTCTGATGCGGAAGAAAATACGGAAACAGGATTCTATACCGCTGGTGCCGTTTCTGCTGCTTGGATTTGTGGGGAGGTGCGGAATGCTTTGAAAGTGAAAATGAGAAAAGCAAGTATTACGGTAGAGGCAGTTCTGGTCGTGCCGCTTGTTCTGATGGTGATTTTTCTTCTGCTGTCGCTGACATTTTTTGTGCACGCACGGAGCTGGTATACATTTGCGGCATATGAAAGCACAATGCTTGCCGCCAGTGAAGGCCGCCTGTCTGTGGAAAAAGGAGAGGCAGCCGCCCAAAGCCGGATGGAATGGTGGATTTCCCAGATACCGCTTCCGGCTGAACCGGTGACCGTACAGACGGTGTGCAGAGAAAAAGAGATTCAGATAAAAGCAGAAGGAAACATTCTGCCAATCTGGAGCCGGAACGCGTGGGAATATTCGGTTTTGAGTGAAAGCAGGAGAAACAATCCGGTGAAAACGATCCGGAAGATACGGGCAGTAAAACAGATCTGGAACCAGAAGTAAGGACGGAAGCGGAGAAATGCAGATTGATTATAAAAGAGATTTGAACCATACGTATGTTATTTTACAGGAGGAAAAAGAGCCGGACACGGCGTCGTATCAGATTCGTATGCTGCTGACAAACGCAATCCCAGGGCTTTTGGACTGCAAAATCGGGAAAATGGATGATAAAACACTGTTTTACTATGAGGTGACATCAAGGCAGTCGCTTCAGAGTGTGTTTGAACAGCGCTCGATTGGGGCGGAGGCGCTGCGGAAACTGTTTGAACAGCTGCTGGATCTTCTCGAAGAACTGGGGCAGTACCTGCTTGCACCGGACGGCCTCGTTCTGCAGCCGGAGCTGGTTTTTGCAGATGCAAATCTGGAGAACTTTTCCTTCTGTTATCTGCCGGGAAAGCAGGGACACACAGGCTGTTTTCAGAAGCAGATCCGGGAGCTGATGGAATATCTGCTGCCGAAGCTGGATCACCAGGAGCAGGATGCGGTAGTACTCGGGTATGGACTGTATCGGGAGATTTCGGCGGAGATCTTTTCGGTTGAGATGATTCAGGCACTCTTATATCAGACAGGGAAAGAGAAGAAAGAAACGACGGAGCAGGAGGGAAAAGAGCGTCCCAGGGAAGAAAATCCGCCTGTACAGATGGAGGAAACACTTTGGGAGAACAAGAAGCGGAAGCGGCGGAAAATTTTTTGTGGAAGCGGAGGAAGAAAAGGATGAGGGACGCTGGAAAAATATTGTGGAAGCAGTGATCTGCATCGGATTTCTGGGAGGTGTGCTGGCACTGCGGTGGACACAGGCCGAAACTGTTTGGTATCTGGTGCTGGGAGGAGCGGCGGCTGTTGTGGGAATTGTAAGTCTGGCATTGGAACTTGTCAGTCGATGGAAAAGCGGCAGTCGGGAACAGAAACAGGAAGCTATGGGAAGGCCGCAGGAATCCGGAAACAAGGAGAAACAGGAGATGTATTTTCGGAATATCAGAATCGGAAGGGCCTAAAACAGAAAGATGGAACATGGAATCCGAAAAGCGATACAGAACAGCAGGGATGGAAAAGGGATTCCTCAGTCGAAAAAGAGAAAACATGGGAAAAGAATGAAGAACAGGAAAACAGAAAGATGCACAGCCTGATGGAATTGGAGGGGCATGAAGAGGATCTGTTTGGAAAAACGGAACTGCTGACCAGCCCGGAGGATGAGGGAAGGGCATATCTGATTCCGATAGATCCGATTGATCTTCCGCTGATTCCGATTGAACGCGGAAGCACATTGATTGGAAAACTGTCAGCGGCGGCAGATGTAATTCTGCCATACCGTACGGTAAGCCGCCTTCACGCAAAGCTGGTCAGTACAGAAGAGGGAGATTATCTGCTGGATCTGAATTCGCGGAACGGAACAACGGTGAATGGCGTTCCATTGATGGGCGAGACAAAAAAGAAGCTGGAGGATGGAGACGATATCTCATTTGCCGGGAAGAAATACCGGTATAAGGCGGGAGAGAAAAACAGAAATTAGAGAAAAATGACGCATTACACTTTTTCGATTTGGAGAAAGCGCTGGATGCGTTATTTTTAATATGGCAGAATGATCAAAGAAAAAAGTTATGCGAATGAAACAAAAATATTATAGAAAAGAAAATTATGCATAAAATTAAAAAAAGAAATAATGTAAAAAATAATGTCATAAAACGTCGAAAGTCGTCGTGAAGCGTCAATAATTGTCGAAAAAACGTTTATCAAAAAGAAAAAATTTGACGATTCTTGCATTTACAAGTGAATTAAATTATAATAAAAAAATAGCACAGATAAGGAAATGATGTAATGGAAGAACAAAGGAAAAACAGTTACGATCCGAACGAAGATATCGTGGACCGTATGTGGAAGAGATCAAAAAACAGCATCAATCTGGTCATCGTTGTATGCAATATTCTGGTATTCCTTGCAGTCACACTGACCGGAGGGACAGAGAGCTCCAGACATATGATGGACTGCGGTGCGGCGTATGCGCCGCTGATTGAGAGCGGAGAATACTATCGCCTGTTTACGAGTATGTTTCTTCACTTTGGCATCCAGCATCTGATCAACAACATGCTGCTTCTTTTGTTCCTTGGGGATTACCTGGAACGCGCAGCTGGAAAGATCCGTTATCTGGTCATCTATATGGGCGGCGGACTCGTCGGAAATCTGTGCTCGTATCTGCATGAACTGTTCCTGATGAAAACAGGGGAAGCACCGGCAGTTTCCGCCGGCGCTTCGGGAGCGATTTTTTCTGCAGTCGGAGCGATGCTTGTTCTTCTGGCATTTCGGAAAGGAAGGCTGGAGGATCTCACCTTCCGGCGGATGGCCGTCATGGCTGTCCTTTCGCTGCTGGTCGGATTCCAGTCTTCAAATGTGGACAACTTCGCACACATCGGCGGTTTTTTGGCAGGTGCAGTCCTGATGGCGGTTCTCTATCCGGGAATGGCAAGGATCAGGAAAAGGGGAAAACGACCGTAAAGGTGCTTCCTTCCCCGGGCACGGAAGAAACGGAAATCGTGCCGTCGTGTGCAGTTACAATTTCCTTGCAGATGGCAAGTCCAAGGCCGGTTCCGTTTTTCTTATGTGTGACAAAAAGGTCAAAGAGAGTCGGCAGATCCTCGGCGGGGATTCCGCAGCCAGTGTCCTGCACACGGATGGTCAGAAAGTCACCGTCGAAACAGAGAGAGATTTTGATCGTTCCGCCGGAAGGCATTGCTTCCGCCGCATTTCGGATCAGGTTCAGAAAAAGCTGACGAAATTGCGTGGTATCAAGGGCAAAGCGCGGAATGGCAGATTCCTTGACAAGTTCAATGGAAACCTGTTGTTTTTCGAGGAGAACGCCGGTATCGGCACAGAGATTCTGGAGCAGAAGATAAGGATTCACGTAAGCGCGTACCGCCCGATATGAATGATTATAGCAGGAGAGCTCATCGAGCAGGGAGTTCAGAAAAGCCATATTTTCCTGGATTTTCTGAAAATAGAGATCGTTGGAAAGCTCCGGATGCGCTAAAAGAAGAAGCTGATGAAAGCTGTGGATAACCGCAACAGGATTTCGAACCTCATGTGAAATCCGGGAAATCATAGCGTGACATTCTTCCGATAAGCCCTGTGAATTGGTTGTTGGTTCTTTTGACATAGCCGTATCCTCCTTATGATGCGTAGGTAATGATTTTTGATTAGGCAAAAGTTTAGCATTGAAAAGGGGGAGCGCGCAACAAAAAGCGTTCTGCATTATTTGACATTTTTCGACAAATAGTGAGAAAATAGAGTTGTTCGGAACCGTGCAGAACGGGATTCTGAACAACAGAAAAATTAAAAAAAGTAAAGGAGAAAAAGATCATGGATTGTATTTTTTGTAAATTAGCAAACGGAGAAATTCCAACCGCGACACTGTATGAGGACGATGAGTTCCGTGTCATTCTGGATCAGGGACCGGCAACGAAAGGACATGCGCTGATTCTTCCAAAACAGCATTTTGCAAACATTTATGAAATTCCGGATGAAACCGCAGCGAAAGCATGATTCTCGGCAAAAAAATGGCAACAGCCATGACGAAAGCGCTTCATTCCGATGGCTTCAATCTGGTACAGAACAATGGTGAGGCAGCAGGACAGACGGTATTCCACTTCCATATGCATCTGATTCCAAGATATGAAGGTGACAATGCCGGTATTGCTGCATGGAAGCAGGGAACTCTCGAGGATGCGGTAAAAGAGCAGATCATTGAGAGCGTGACGGCAGAGCTGAAGGCCTGAGAAAAGGCTGGCAGCAGCCAGAAAAAGAATCAATGACAGACGAACAGGGGCGGAGAACAATGGACAAAAATAACTTTTCAGAAATATATAAAAAGTATGTAATGACAGCCTATTCAGCCGCAATGCAGGTGGTGCACAATGAAGCCGATGCGGATGATATCGCACAGGAAACGATGGTGAAACTGTACCTGAATATTGATGCGCTGGATGAAGACAGAGTAGAAGGCTGGGTCCGTGTCGCTGCAAAGAATCTGGGAATTGATTATCAAAGAAAAACACAACGTTTTGACTGGAACGAACTGGATGAGGATCTTCGGGCGGAAGAGATGGAACTTCCGACGCTTGCAGAGGAAGAAAAGCAGGAGAGAAATCATTTTTTTCAGGAAGTGATGGATGCACTGAAAGATCATGATGAATCGGGTTATTATATTACGCGTGAAATCAAGGTGCATGAGCGTTCGGAAAAGGAAGTAGCATCCGAAATGGGTATCACCATCGGAAATCTGCGGGTGAAAATGACCCGGACGAAAAATGGCTTTGCCAGCACTTTGCTGACAAAGCCAGAGAAAGGGGATTTCTGTAGTTACTATTTGCGTTCGCATTCCTGGATCAGGGAAAGGATGCGGCCGATGGAATCGGTGTGGCTGCTCTTCTTCATCGCATTGATGTAGGTCTGACGGTTTTCGTAAACCTCACGGATTGCGGACTGAAGAGTCTGCGCATTCACGGATTCTTCTTCCAGAACTTACTGTAACCCTGACGCTCAAAGGAACGCGCATTTAAAATCTGGTCTCCGCGGCTGGCATTGGCAGAAAGCGGAATCAGAATGTTTGGTTTTGCCAGAGCACTGATTTCGCAGATCGCATTTGCGCCGGCGCGGGAGATGATCAGATCTGCTGCGGCGAAGAGATCCGGGAGCTCATCTTTGATGTACTCGAACTGAACGTAACCTTCGGTACCATTTAAGGATGCATCCAGTTTATCTTTACCGCAGAGATGAATCACCTGGAAATCTTTCAGAAGTTCTGGTAAAATAGAACGGACCGCATGATTGACAGCGACGGAACCGAGGCTTCCTCCGATGACGAGAATAACCGGTTTTGCGGCATTGAATCCGCAGAACTTCAGGCCTTCCCGTGCATCGCCGGACAGCAGTTCCTGGCGGATTGGCGTTCCGGTCAGAACGGCTTTGTTTTCCGGGAGACATTTAACGGTTTCCGGGAAATTACAGCAGACCTTTGCAGCGGACGGAATACACAGCTTATTTGCCAGGCCAGGCGTCATATCCGATTCATGGATGAGCGCCGGGACTTTACATGCTTTGGCGGCAAGGACAACCGGTACCGAAACGAAGCCGCCTTTGGAGAAGACAACGTTTGGTTTCAGCTTTTTGAGCAGTTTTTTTGCTTCAAAGTAGCCTTTTACGACGCGGAATGGATCGGAAAAGTTTTTCGGATCGAAGTAGCGGCGCAGCTTTCCGGATGAAATTCCGTAATACGGAATGCCGAGATCTTCGATCAGCTTGCGCTCCATACCGTCGTAGGAACCGATATAAGAGATTTTATAACCTGCTTCCTTTAATTTTGGAATCAGGGCAATATTCGGGGTAACATGGCCGGCGGTACCTCCGCCTGTCAGAACAATATGCTTCATGAGAATTCCTCCCTGGAATTTGATAATATCATTTGGCTTTTATTATCCCCTCAAGAAGAAAAAAAGTCAAGAGCGGTTACAACATGGAAAATGCCGAGGAACGGAAGAAGATGAAAAAGATAGAAAAAGAAGAACAGCTGAAAAAGAAACTGGAGCAGACGATGGAAGAAAAAATGGCTGCGGATTCGAAAACGGTGGAAGGGGAATCGGCAGTTGTAAAGGCAGAGGAAGGAAACACAGCAACAGAACAGGAGCCGGAGCTGCGCCTGCACTTTCAGAGGAAGAACTGAACGCAATGTACGAGCGCTTCCAGCAGCGACTCCAGAAGGAAGGACTCGCGGACGCGGAAGGCAACCCGACAGAAAAAACACTGGAGATCCGCCGCCAGATCGTGGAGAGAAAGGCAGAACGCGAAAAGCAGGCGGAGAGACAGAAGAAGATTGCGAAGAGAGCGAAAACAACAAAACACTGGGTACGGACGGCAAAGGCAGCTGGTGTTGTGTTGGTTGTGGGGGCGTGCGTTTTTGGAGCGAGTATGACGAGCGAGGCGAATCGGATTCGGTTGGTGGAGACGATTAGTGGGGTTCGGAATTCGGGTGATGTGACTTGGACAGATAATGGTGAAAATCGAGATGATTCAGAATCTAATTTTGAACAAGCGAAGACAGAGATTGTAGAAAAAATTCATATTGCAGTACCAGAATTCTATTATATTCCGGAAGGTATGGAGTACAAGGATTTTTTATAGTACCGGAAGCACAAATGGCAGTAATTAAATACAAATATAATGAAAATTTTGTATATTTTCATTTGTTGGGGAATGAAAAAGATTTGTCGCAAGGAAATTGGAAGGATAGGGAAAAAGTTCAAATAGAAACTTTAGATGATGTGTTAGATGTTGAGATGGGAACAATGTCTGAAAATGAGGAAGAAAATTATTATGCGGTTTGGAAATATAAAGATGCGTATTATGAATTAAGTGGACAGATAGAAAAGAAAGAGCTAGTAAAAATTTTAAATGAAATGCAGTATAATTTGTAATCATTTTTAAATGTGTACGTATATATAATGTAGATGAGGACGAGGGGAAAGAGGAAGTATGAAAAAGGTTATGAATTTAAAACACTTACTCTTTTGCATGATGCTCGTCTTAGCGATGTCATTGAATGTAGTAAATGTAGAAGCAGATGCTTTGGATTATCTTGGTGATACAATTGATGGATCTGTATTGACAAACGATTTAGAATCAAGCGGTGATTATCAGAGTGTAGCAAGAAGTACATATCTGCATCAGGGATTTGTTAGGATTACGAATAACGGAAATGGTTATGTTGGAATTGCTGCTGGAACGGAATGTAATGTTACATGCAACACTGTGAAATTGAATGTTTACTTAGAGCGTTCAAAGGGTGATGGTAATTTTTATAGCTATGAAGTGGGGAAAAGTGGACTATAACACTGAGAGTTTGTATATGGGAACACAAGTAAAGGTAGAAAAAGGTTATTATTATCGTTTACGTGGTTATCATTCATGCACTAAAAATGGTGTTACTGAAAATGGCGGAAGTTCAACTAATGGTATCTATATTGGATAATTAAAATTCTATAAAATCAATAGCTTCGAACAAAGGCACAAGTGAGTAGTGTAAACAAACGGAAACAATTTTTAGCCCAGTAGTTCACCACCTCCCTCCCCCTTAAAAAACCGGGGCCAGTCCCTATAGAAACCTTATAACAATGAATATATTAAGACGAAAACGCAGATCTTTCAGGATTTTCAACGCGTCGAAATTCCTTTTTCCAACCACAACACAGATCTGAGTCATCATGTGTTACTATGTTCAGCGTGTGAGTGATCATACGGAACATCGGCTGGCCCCGATAAGTGAGGCATCGGTATTACTGCAGGAATACCGGTGCCTCTTTTCTATGCACTTCCGGCGGCCGATGCCCATAATTGAACAAAAATATCAAGATTGTTGTGCAATCTGCCTTAAAATTCCGTTGGAATCTGCCAGATATTATGCTATAATAATCAAAAAAGAGAGAATAAGCATAAAATACAAAAGGAATTTCAGATTATTTTCGCGGACAACGCGTCAAAGACCATGCTGGCATGGGAACTTGACGACTGCTGGCCGCGATAACGGGCCAAACGTATAACGCGTGTTTTGACCCGCAGTGACAACATTTTGTCCCCGAACAAACACGGGAGAACAGGAGGCATCTTATGCGTCTTACATTTCTTGGAGCAACACATGAAGTGACGGGCAGTTGTTATTATCTGGAGGCTGCCGGAAAGAAGTTTTTAGTGGACTGCGGTATGGAGCAGGGACCGAATATTTATGAAAACAAGCCGATTCCGGTCCCGGCATCCCAGCTTGATTTTGTATTGATCACGCACGCGCACATCGATCACACCGGAAATCTGCCGTTGCTGTATGCGCACGGCTTCCGCGGTCCAATCTATATGACCCCGGCGACGGTAGCGCTTTCGGACATCATGCTCCGCGATAGCGCACACATTCAGCTCGCCGAGGCCGAGTGGCGGAACCGCAAAAACCGCCGGGCGGGAAAAGAAGATTACGTCACGCCGTACACAATGGAGGACGCCCTCGGCGTGATCCGCTTGCTGGAGGGCATTCCGTATCATCAGCGTGTGACACTATCGGACGGCATTCAGATCCGTTTTCTCGATGCCGGTCATCTGCTCGGCTCCGCATCCATTGAGCTGTGGCTGACAGAGGACGGTGTGACGAAAAAACTGCTCTTCTCCGGCGATATCGGAAATATCCATCAGCCGCTGATCAACGACCCGGAGTACCCGGAGAGCGCTGATTACGTGATTATGGAATCCACCTACGGTGACCGGAGCCACGGTCCGAAACCGGATTATGTACCGGAGCTGGCAAAAATCATTCAGGAAACGCTCGACCGCGGCGGCAACCTCGTGATCCCGTCGTTTGCTGTTGGAAGAACGCAGGAGATGCTGTACTTATTCGTGAATTAAGGCAGAACATCTGGTTCACGGCCACGGCGAATTCCCGGTTTACGTGGACAGTCCGCTTGCCGTTGAGGCAACCAATATTTTCCGCGATCATCAGAAAGAGTGCTACGATTCCGATGCAGCTGCGCTCCTTGCGCAGGGCATTAATCCGATTCTGTTTCCGGGCTTAAAGCTCTCGATTACATCCGATGAGTCGAAAGCCATCAACTTCAACGAAACCCCGAAGGTCATCATATCCGCAAGCGGCATGTGCGATGCAGGACGAATCAAGCATCATCTGAAGCACAACCTCTGGCGGCAGGAGAGTACGGTTCTCTTCGTCGGCTATCAGGCCGTCGGTACACTGGGACGGGCGCTGATCGGAGGCGCGAAGGAAGTGAAACTGTTCCAGGAAGAGGTTCATGTGAACGCGCACATCATCCAGTTCCCGGGCATGAGCGGCCACGCAGATCAGGAAGGACTGCTCAAATGGGCGGGCAGTCTGCAGGCAAAACCGGACCGCGTTTTCGTAACGCACGGCGAAGATAAAGTGACGGAAATTTTTGCGGAAAAACTGTGGGACGAATTCCGCTACCCGGCGATGGCTCCGTTCTCCGGAACCGTATTTGATCTGAAAGAAAATGAATTTATCGAGAAAACTGTCGGCATTCCGATCCAGAAGGAAACAACGGCAAACGCAGGAACACTGCGCACGAGAAGCAGCGGAAATGCCGTCTTCGACCGCCTCGTTGCGGCTGGTCAGCGGCTGCTCACCGTCATTACAAGAAACAAAGGCGGTGCTAACAAAGACCTTTCGAAATTTGCCGATCAGATCAACAGTCTCTGCGACAAATGGGACAGATAAAACTGTTTCAGCGACCGGAAGGAAGAAAGACCGCGCTATTATATATAGAAGAAAGAGCGGCAGAAAGCAGGCGGCAGGGAGGCTGTGCTGCATCAGAAAAGAAAAAACAGAAGTGCATAAATTACAAAATCCCCGGGTGAGCATTCCCGGGGATTTATTATAAAAAAGAGCAAGCGTTAAAAAGAGTTATTTCTGAATTGCCTGTTCCAGTGCTTTTGCAAGCTGGTCTGGACATGATGTTCCGCGTCCGTTGCAGTCGATGCCTTTCATGCGGGAGATGGCTTCGTTTACGTCCATGCCCTCAACGAGTCTTGCAACACCCTGTGTGTTTCCGTTGCATCCGCCTACGAACTGCACGTTGTGTACTTTACCGTCTTCTACCTCAAACAGAATTTTTCTGGAACAGGTACCTTTTGTTGTATATTCCATCGATAAGATCCTCCTTTGTGAATAAAAAATTAGAACATTATCGTGAACTTCAGCCACGATAATTCTTCGGTTCCTGCTATTATATCATAGATTACGAAAACAGCAAAGAAAAAAGATACCACAGATCCCAAATTTATTGTATACTGTAACAGGAATTACAAAGAAACCAGAAGGAAAAGAAAATGGACTCCCGGAGTTTTCCGTTCTTACTTTAGCGGCTGACCGCTGACAAAAATGATTTCATAAAAGCAAGAACAGAAAGAATCGGGGAGTACATGTAAAGTTATTGGAGGATATCATAAACATGAAGTTAATCGGAATTATCGGTGCAATGGAAGTTGAAGTTGCAAGCTTAAAGGAAATGATGACGGATGTTACAATCCGCACGAAGGCATCCATGGAGTTCAACCACGGTTACCTGAACGGAAAAGAAGTGGTTGTTGTGCGCAGCGGAATCGGCAAAGTAAACGCCGGTATCTGCACCCAGATTCTTGTAGATGATTACGGCGTGGACTGTGTCATCAACACCGGAATTGCAGGCTCCCTGCGGAATGAAATTAACATCGGCGATATCGTCATTTCGACCGATGCTGTTCAGCACGACATGGATGTGCGCATCTTCGGATACCCGCTCGGCGAGATTCCGCAGATGGGTGTTTTGAGCTTTCCGGCAGACGAGCACCTCGCAGAGGTGGCAGAGGAAGTCTGCAAGGAAGTCAATCCGGAAATCCAGGTATTCCGCGGACGCGTGGTCAGCGGTGACCAGTTTATTTCCAGCAAAGAAGTGAAAAACCATCTGATCGAGGAATTCAACGGTTCCTGCGCCGAGATGGAGGGCGCTGCGATTGCGCAGGGCGCTTATCTGAACAAGATTCCATACGTCGTACTCCGCGCCATCTCCGACAAAGCAGACGACAGCGCAACGATGGACTACCCGACCTTTGAGAGCGAGGCAGCCCGCCACTGTGTCAACCTGCTGCAGGAAATGGTAAAACGCCTGTAATCTAAAAAAAGCAAGAAGAAAAAATCGACAAACTGACAGGCGAAAACCAGCGAAACCACGCGAACCGGCACGAAAGCAGTCCCCTGAAGGAACGAAAAATAAAAATTCACGCGAAAAAGCACAGAATCACAAAGAATTTGACGAACGTTTTTTGTTTCCAAATTTTTCCGGCAGTGCTATACTGTGGCACATCGGAACAAGAAGATTCTCACTACGGATTGCTCAGCAGTAAAACACTTGCTGTTTTGCTGCGTAAGAAAGTGATTCAGGTGTGAGCAGCCCTCCTTCTGCGAAGCAAAATTTTCAATGAGGCTGCGAATGTTACAGTTCACAGGTACCTGGGAACTGTAACACGTCTCCACTGCCGATATGCCTGCGGAAGAATCCTGTGCGCGCAAATTCTGCCGCGGCATCCGCCGATGCACCGCAACGGAACGGGAGCACCGGCATATGATCATAACAGGCAAATTCAAAAATCATCAGGGGGAATAAGAATGCTGGAGTTTTGTGTGAAACAAAATGTGTTCTTATACGCAATGATAGCAGCAGGAATCGCCGGTGTGTGGTGCCTGTTCTGGAATAACCGTTTCTACACCCGGGCCATCCGCGATCTCGGAAGGCTGAAGGAACCAAAGTCGAAATGGACCAGGTCGGTGCTGGAAACGTGTCAGAGAAAAGCGCATCCCTTTTCGAATGCCGGGGCGTTTATGCGCAGCCAGATTGCACAGGGCAGGTCAGCGGGAATGGCAGTCCCGACGCTTCTGCGCGGAAGCCAGAATATGATCCTCACGGTTCTGGCGCTGTCGATTCTTTCGCTGTGGGCGATCTACCGATACCGTTATGGAGAGGCGGAGCTGATGCGCTACCTCGGAACGGGCACCGCGCTCGCCGGATGCCTTGTCTTTTTCCGGCTCTGTCTGGATTTCGGCGGAAAAGAGGAAATTCTGCTGAACGGCTGGACAGACTATCTGGAAAATGAGTTTGCAGCGACGAAACAGAGTGCGGTGCTGGAAACCGTACAGCAGACCGAACGGCAGCCGGTGCAGGCGGAAACCATGGCACAGGCAGGAACCGGAGCGGCGAAAGCAAAAGCGCAGACTGCGGGAAGCGAGTCCGCCAAAGAGAGGAATGAACTGTTCGCAGATCCGGAAAAAGAAGCGAGGATTTCGAAAGTCAGGGAGGGCATCCGCCAGACCGCCGCGGCCGAGAGCAGGTTTGCCGGAATGCTGACGCCAGAGGAAGAGAAGCTGATGAGGGAGATTATCAGCGAATACGTGTAAATACCAGGGGATCAGGCCGGGGAGCATGTCATATCGACATGACCATATTTCCGAATCGGCAGTCCGCAGGTATCTAAGATAAAAATATTTCAGGCAGTGCCGTCTTTCAAAACAGACAGGCGGCACTGCTTTCCCGGATAAAGCAGAATCATCATCTGCAAAAGGAGGAACCAACATGAGACTTGTAATTCTTGAGGCAGAGTCACTGGGAAAGGACATGGATCTGTCCGGCTTTTCCCGTTTTGGAGAAGTGACAGTATATGAAAAAACAACGGAGGAGGAATGCCCGGAGCGTGTGCGGGAGGCGGATATTGTCATCTGCAACAAGGTGCGCATGTGCAGCCGCACCCTGTCCGGCGCGGAGAACCTGAAACTGATCTGCGTCACCGCAACCGGCATCAACAACATCGATCTCGATTATGTGAAGCGCCACAACATCGCCGTGACGAACGTCGCCGGCTATTCCACCGTCAGCGTGGCCCAGCACACCTTTGCGATGTACTTCTATCTGGCAGAAAAACTCCGTTATTACGATGATTACGTAAAAAACGGCAGCTACGCCGCCAGCAGCCTTTTCACCTGCATGGACAGACCGTTCACCGAGCTGGAGGGCAAGACGTGGGGCATCATCGGCCTTGGCGCGATCGGCAGAAAAGTGGCTTCGATTGCACAGGCATTCGGCTGCCGTGTGATCTATTACTCCACCTCCGGTGCACACGACGATCCGGACTACGAGCGGGTCGATCTCTATCGTCTGCTGAAGGATTCTGATGTGGTTTCCATCCACGCCCCGTTAAATGAGGCGACCGAGAACCTGATGAATATCGAAACGTTTGCCAACATGAAGCGGAACGCAATTCTGATCAACGTCGGCCGCGGCTCGATCGTGAATGAGCGTGACCTCTGCTGTGCCTGCGCGAAGGCCTGATCGCCGGAGCAGCGCTCGATGTACTTTCCAGCGAGCCGATCCGCAGTGACAGTCCGTTGCTGAAAATGGCGGACGACGACCGCCTGTACATCACGCCGCACATCGCCTGGGCATCGAAGGAAGCCCGCACGCGCCTGATCGGACTGGTGCAGAAAAATATTGCTTCGTACCTGGAAGGCGGCATGGAAAACCGTGTGGTATAAAAGGGATACAAAGCCAGGGACAAAATACATAAAAAGAGCCGGACATCCGACGGAACCACAGAGGGGACTGTAAGAACAGCCGCTCCCAAGTTCCGCCGGATGCCCGGCTTTTGCATTTGCTTTATTCGCTGCAAAAACGAGAGAACATTATTCCTCTGTAATCTGAATTTCCAGATAATCAAACTCCAGCGATTCAATAAAATTATCCTGTGTGAACCGCGTTTTCGATCTCCGTTTAAACTCCGAAATATTCGTATCGAGCCAGATCGGCTTCGCCAGATTCCAGGCATCACAGATTTCATCGAGCGCACGGAAGACCTTGTGCGTTCTGGTATCCTCATCGTCGATGCAGACGGTAAGATCCTGAAGAATATGATTGTTTTCCACTAATTTTCCCCACATCTGAAACATATTAAAAATCCTCCTGAAAAGTACAAAGTAAACAGTGCATTTGGAACGACCGTGTTAATCGCTGGTAACGGTATGCAGTTCTTTAAAATCCTTCGGCGAGATCCCGTACTCTTTTTTAAACGCGCGGTAAAAACTCGAATAGTCGTGAAATCCGAACAGCAGATACACCTTCGTGACCGGTACATCGCCGAGCAGCGCTTCACGGCACCTTGCCAGCCGCTTTTTGGAAATGTACTGGTGGATCGACATGCCGATTTCATCCTTGAAAACGTGTGCAATGTGATATTTGCTCACAAAAAGTTCCGCCGCCAGCCGTTCGAGCGACAGATCCTCGGACAGGTGCTCATCAATATAGAAACAGAGCTGTTCATACAGCGAGAGCTGTGCTTTCCGGGTGAGCGGGTGATGCTGCTCATACACCGTTCGGTTGATCTGCATCAGCAGGTCGCTGACGTAGAGAAAAATCTGCGTCTCTTTTCCAAAATGATCGGACCGCATTTCTTCGATCAGGCGGATGGTGCGGTACTGGATCGTGTTGAACTCGACGGAATCGAGCGGGAACAGATATTTCTGATTTTCGGCAGCGTATTCCATCAGGTAAACGTAGTCGGCGGAACGGGCGCGGAGCTGCTCTGCAAAAGCGGCGCTGACCCAGAACACAAAGCGGCGGTACGGCACAGACAGGTCGTGCATCACCAGATGATGCGGCACGCCGGGCGGAATCAGAAGAAGATCGCCGGGCGTCGGTGTGTAGAGCACTCCGTCGATTTCCAGTGAGATCGCCCCTTCGAGAAAGAGATAGAACTCATAATGCGTATGCGTATGTTCTTTTACGCCGGGCACATCGTCGGTGCTGTAATAGTATAACTCAAACGTATCCGAAATCATGTACTGCCGGGTGGCAAATTTCGTCTGCAGTTTTTCTTTCATAATAAAAGCATCCTTGCAAAAAATGATATTTTTGAACCATAACAACAATTCCCAGCATATCACAAAACAGCAAGTTTTACAATGTATTCGGCAATTCGCACAATAGAAAAAAACAACTTGTCCGGTTATGATACAAGGGAATAAAATAAAAACAGAATGCAGAATAAATTTCAGATAAAGATCAAAACGGAGGAACAGCTATCATGAATCAGATTCTCGAACAGCTTGGAACATACGGCATTGTGCCGGTTGTCGTTTTACAGGATGCAGCAAAAGCAGAGCCGCTTGCCGAAGCTCTCTGCAAGGGCGGACTTGCCTGCGCCGAAGTGACCTTCCGCACCGATGCGGCAGAAGAATCCATCCGCATTATGAGCGAAAAATTCCCGGAAATGCTGGTGGGAGCCGGAACTGTGCTCACAACTGAGCAGGCGGACCGCGCCGTGAAAGCCGGAGCAAAATTTATCGTCAGCCCGGGCCTCAATCCGGAGGTAGTAAAATGGTGCCAGGCACACGAAGTACCAGTGATCCCGGGCATCGTGACCCCGACTGAGATGGAGCAGGCAATCGGTCTTGGGCTCACCATGGTGAAATTCTTTCCGGCAGAACCGGCAGGCGGACTGAAATACATCCGTGCCATCGCAGCACCGTACACCATGATGAAATTCATGCCGACCGGCGGCATCAACCCGCAGAATGTAAGAGAATACCTGGCATACGACCGCATCGCAGCATGCGGCGGAAGCTGGATGGTAAAAAATACGATGATTGAAAACAACGAATTCGACCGCATCGAAGAGCTGGTGAAAGAGGCGGTTGAGATCGTAAAGGAAAGCCGGACGTGACGACATCCTTCCCTCAGCCGCTGGGCACCGACCGTTGACCTCGAGCGTGATCCGAGATGGGGAAGAAACGAGGAGGGCTACGGCGAGGACCTGTGCTGACCGGAAAATGGCCGGCGCTTACATCGAGGGAATGCAGGGCGACGATCCAAAATATCTGCGCTGTGCATCAACCTGAAACACTTCTATGGAAACAACACCGAGGTCGGCCGCGGCTGGAAGAACTCTTCGATTGACCCGCGGAATAAATATGAGCTGTATCTCGAGCCGTTCCGCAGATGTATTGAGGAGAGCGGTGCAGAGGGCATCATGACGGCGTACAACAGAATCAACGGCACCGTCGGCGGAATGGTCCGGGAAAACATGGAAATCTCGGAATCCGTCATCATGAAACAGGCGGATCAGAAGATGTATGAAAATAAAAAAAGTTCACGGTGAATCGCCGCAATGGATTGTCCCCGCGGGTCTTTTCGTGGTACAATGAAACATAACCGATAAAAAGAAAAACGAGGGCAGAACATGAACGAATTATATGAAATGATTGAAAAGAAAATCAAAGAATCCGGCTATCCGCGGCCGATTTCGGGAAGCGATGTTTACGATGACATCTGCGACCAGATCGAGGGAAAAGAGAACGGTTCCTATGTGGTATTATCGAAATTTGATGATGATGTGATTTTCGAGTACCACATCACGGTGATGGATGATGAATTCAACCTCGGCGTGCTGACGATGCGCACCCCGGAGGGCGTGTTTGAGACTGATTTTGACCAGTAAAAGAGAAAAGAAAGAGGTTGTTACTTATGCCGAATGTTGAAAAAATCACAAAACAGACGGAAAATCCGTTCGTAAATCTTTACCTGGTGGAAGGGACAAACAAAGTAAACCATCACTTCCGCTATTACGTGGCTTCCCGCGCAAAATCCATCGAGCAGATGAAGATTAAAACAAGGAAAAATACGCCGGACGGTGTGCTGATGTACAGTCTGTACGGGGAAAAACGCGACAAAATTGTCTGGTGCGCCAGTACCGCGTTTCCATTGATGACTACATCTACGAATTCCCGGCAGGCTGGTGGAACCGGGCGAGGAGTTCCATGAGGCTGCCGTGCGCGAGATGCATGAGGAGACCGGTCTTACGTTTCACCCGTTGAAAGTAGATCCCTGCTACGAGAAACCGTTCTTCACCACAATCGGCCTGACCGATGAAGCATGCTCTGCCGTTTACGGCTGGTGCGAGGGCGAGATCAGCCGCAAATACCTCGAAGAGAGCGAAGTGATCGAAGTTGTCCTTGCTGACCGCGAGGAGGCAAAGAGAATCTTAAAGGAAGAAAATGTAGCAATTATGTGTTCTTATCATCTGATGCATTTTATTCATGATGAGGAGCCGTTTGCATTCCTGAAATAAGTGGAGGGGAGCCAGAAAAACACAACCCCTGGAAGTTCTTAGCACGAACTGCCAGGGGTTGTGTTTTTCTGACTCCCATTTACGTTGTGGGGGACGGGATGGTGAGGACTCAGGTGTAGTATTGGGCCTGGGTTTCGTAAAGATTGGCGTAGATGCCGTGGTTTGCGAGGAGGGTGTCGTGGGTTCCGTCTTCGGCGATGCGGCCGTGGTCGAGGACCACAATGCGGTCACAGAATTTGCAGCTACTCATGCGGTGGGAGATGTAGACGGCGGTTTTGCCGGAAATCATCTGGCTGAACTGTTCGTAGATTTCAGCTTCGGCGATTGGATCGAGGCAGCGGTCGGCTCGTCGAGGATGACGAACGGGGCATCCTTGTAGAGGCGCGGGCGATGGCGGTGCGCTGGGCCTCGCCGCCGGAAAGGTCGACACCGGTGCCGTTATTGTTGTAGAGACGCGTGTGTGTTCTGCGGGAGACGTTGTACGCATTCTGTGAGACCGACTTTTGCAAGAGAGGACTGTAAAGCAGCTTCATCAATCTCGGTTCCGGCGGCGATGTTTTCGTCGAGCGGGAGGGAAAACAGGTGGAAATCCTGGAAAACGACGGAGAATGCCTGCGTGTACTCTTTGTAGCTATATTTGCGGATGTCAATGCCATTCAGGGTGATGTAACCTGAAGTTGGCTCATACAGGCGGCAGAGCAGCTTGATGAGTGTTGTCTTTCCGGCTCCGTTACGGCCAACGAGGGCGGTTTTTTCGCCGACGGCAAAGGACAGTGTCACATGTTCGAGTACCGGAATATTCGTACCGGGATAAGAGAATGAGACATCGTGGAACGCAAATTCGTACTGGCCGTCGTCGCGTTTCTCAATCGGCAGTGTACCGTCGTAGGCATAGACGGCTGCGCAATGAAATCCTCATAGGTCGAGAGATAGGAATTGATATAGTCGAACTCCGATCCGGTTGCGAGAAATGTCTGAAGATCACTCATGGCGCGTGTCACGGAACCGGCATACAGAAGAACATCCCCAATGGGGAGAACGCCGTACAGAGCCTGGCGCCGATCACAAGGTACGCAGCGAAATTGGAAAGGAGCGAAAGCAGCGCGTTTTTTCCGTCTGTGATGGCGGAGAAGCGGGCGAAGTCGAGGTACATCGGCAGAAAGTGTTCCATGGCTTTTCCAAACTGTACGTCGAGAAAATGATCGAGATGACCGATGCGGATATCGTCCGCGCGCCGTTCTTCAAGCATCACATTAACGAGATAATTGGCAACCGAGTTGGAATGGTCGTTGCCCTGGTTCAGCTCTATCTTTTTCTGCGTACTCCTGCGGTTGATGCGGGAGGAAAGTGCAAGCTGCACACCACAGAGCAGGAGCAGTGCAAGCATCGAAAACGACGAGGTGAAAAAGTTATTCCTGCTGCTGTCGGACAGAAGAAACAGACGGAGCAGGAAAAACAGGGCATAGAGAACCGAGAGCAGGGAAGTGATCAGCGTATGAATGACAATGAGCTGGTCACCCACATTTCCCGATCCCATGGAGGAGACGTTGGTGCGCCGGATGGCATCCATCGTCTCTGTTTTTCGAATTTCTCAAACTCCAGCTCCAGCGCCTTTGCGGTGATTTTCTGTTCCGTGCGTGCAAGACAGAGTTCTTTTTGGCCGTCGAGATACTGACGGCAGATTTTTTCAAACAATCCCAGCCCATACTGCGTAAGCAGAAAGACGACAACAGTATACAGACAGGCGCGGTACGACTTTGCAAGCAGTAAATTCAAAATTCGCGCCGAGAAAAACAAGGAGAGATACGGCAGCGTTGCAGCTGCAAAAGCGCTTCCGAGAAGCCAGAACAGCACGCGGTGATTGCCCTGGCTCACCATAGTTAAAAAGCGGCAGATGGCATGAAACCGTTCTTTCATTTTCATCAGATATCTTCCTCCGTTTCCTGATAATACTGGCTCTGCACCTCAAACATATGCGCATACGATCCGCCAAGGGCAATCAGCTCATCGTGGGTTCCGCATTCTTTGATCTTTCCGTTTTCGAGAAACAGGATCGTATCGCAGAAGCGTGTCGATGCAAGACGGTGCGAGATGAAAAGCGCAGTCTTATTTTTCAGCAGTGTGCTGTAGGTTTCGTACATTTTATTTTCCGAGATTGCATCGAGCGCAGCCGTCGGCTCATCGAGCAGGAGCAGATGGCAATTTTTATAGAGTGCCCGCGCCATCATCAGTTTTTGCATTTCACCGCCGGAAAGCGTAATGCCGTCGTCCGCCATATCCTTGCCAAGATAGGTTTCTTCTTTCTGCGGCAGACTTGCAATTTTTTCCAAGAGTCCGGCGCGGATGAGTGCTTCTCGGCAACGGTTACGATCGGTCTCTTCCAGTGGGGAGCAGCTCACATTTTCTGCAATCGAAAACGAGAGTGCAAACGGGTCCTGAAAGACCGCCGCGATTGCTTTGTAATACTGTGCCGGATTCAGACTGCCAAGGGGAATGCCGTTGATGGTGATATTCCCTTCCGTTGGCTGATATAGCCCGCAGATCAGCTTGACAATGGTGGATTTTCCGGCGCCGTTGATGCCGACAAGTGCCGTATGCTCGCCCGCATGGAGTGTAAAACTGACATCATCGAGGATCCTTTTATCGCCGCCCGGATGGGAAAACGAGACGTGGGAAAAGCAGATTTCCAGCGGTTTTTCTTCCGCAAGTTCCGGCCGGAACGGCAGCGTGTGGCCTGCAGGAACGGGAGATCGAAGAATTCCCGCAGCCAGCGGATCTGCTCGAGACAGAGCACGGATTTGGAGAGCGCGGCGGTGATCTCGTTAAAATATGAAGAAAAACCGGAGACGGCACCGAGCGCAAGCACAAAGCCGGATACGGTCATCGTGCCGTGGGATAGACGGTAAATCAGAAAGCCATAGCAGATTCCGTCGCGCAGAAGCTGTAGTGTAAGTGTCAGCAGATCATTTGCAAAGTAGGCGCTGCGGATGCGGAACAGAATTTTCTGATACCGCTTGTTGAGCTGGCGATAAACACCATCGAGCCATCCGTTCAGCTGATACAGACGGATATCCTTTCCGGCGGATGTGTTGTACGACTGTTTCTGGAAATAGCGCTGCGATACTTCAATTTCAGACAGATCGTCTCTGCGGCGGACTTCGTAAGAAGCCGCGCGGCGGTAGCTGAGAAACTGCAGAACCGAGAGCACAAGCAGCAGAAGAATGATAGCCGGATGGACGGTTCCGATCAGTCCTGCGTAGAGAATCAGCCCAAGAAACGAAGAATAAATTGTGACATCGTATCGGAACATGCCTTCCACGCCGACCCAGTTGCTGCAGGTGGCTCCGACGCTTTTTCGGCGAGCTGCAGCGTTTTTGGTTCTGTCAGAACCGCATAATCTATCTGCATGAAATGACAGAGAAGGCGGCGCGTAAAAAAGCCGGTCCGGAATTCGGTATACTGCCAGGCGTTCCGCGATTGCAGAAAGGTGTGGCTGACAAAAACAACGGCATAGCAAAGAAAGAGAACGAGCGTTCCAAGTGCAAATCCGGAAAAGCCGCTGCTCTGTTCCAGAAACAGGAGAATCCCGGCAGGAAGCAGAATCCCGAAAAAGCCGGTGAGCACCTGTGAGACGATTTCGAGTGCCTGAAAGAGAAACGGCTTTTTGCTGTAATGCCACAGCTCCCGATGAATATAAATGTAGTTAGACCATAATGAATACATAAAGACCTCCTCTGTCACATGTCTTTCGTGAACTGTAGTTATCCTACCATATTCATGCAAAACACGGGGGAAAAGTACGTAAATGGAACAAAAAAGAACGCGAACAGCAAAAAAAGTGTTCACGTTCTGCAAAATTTTTCTGTAGAATCATCGGACAAAATCAAAAAATTCTGGAAAGAGCTTTTTACAGCGGCAGCATAATCTCCGTCACGAAAACGCCGGGCTCGTTCTGCCGGTTGATATATCCTTCGTACTTTTCCACAACAAGATTGATCCGTTTCAGCCCATGCCCGTGATTTCCGCGCTTCGTGGTGATATACTCGCTGTCCAGCTTCCGCACAGTATCCTTTGTTGCATTCGTAACGGAAATATACAGCTGGTTTTTCAGCACACCAATATAAAGCCGGATATAGGGATCCGCAAGGCCCTCGCATGCTTCCACCGCATTGTCAATCAGATTTCCGATCAGCGCGCAGAGATCAATATCACTCACCGTAAGATTGGCCGGGCAGGCTGCCTTGTAATCCACGCGGATGCCGTTCTTTTCGGCGAGTGAAATTTTGGAATTTAAAATCGCATCGAGATTCACATTCCCCGAGTCGCAGAGCTGGTTGACCTGATCGAGATCATTTTCGAGCAGCCCGAGATATTCCTGCAGCTTATCATACTGTCCCATCTCAACATATGCCTTCATTGACTGCAGATGATTGTGGTAATCATGGCGCCAGCCGCGCATTGTCAGATAGATATTCTGCACTTCCTCGACCTGGCGGGCGAGAAGCTGGTTCTGGTATTCGATATTTTTGCGTTCCAGATAATGGGATAAAAATGGAATGTGCACCATGAACATCACCTCGGTTCGTTCGGAATTGGAAATTAAAAAATGCAAAACCTTTAAAACGCATTCGGCCGGTAAAACTGCAGGAACGCATGGTTGAGTGATGCATAGCATCCGCGGCTGACCGGAATTTTTGTTCCGTCCGACAAGAGACATTCCGTCCGCGTGATCCGCTCCACATGAGCGAGATTCACAAGATAACTCCGGTGTGCGGCCGCAAAACATTCCCCCGTCTCACCAGAAGCCTGCCATGCGGCAGAAAGTTCTTCGCGGAACTCCGACAGATTTTTCTTAAAAGTTTCCATTCCGGCGGCTGTATGCAGCGTCAGATAATGATTATCGGATTCCACAAAAAGCAGGTCGGAGAGAAACAGCTTCTGCGTCTCCCCGCCAAGTGAAAGCAGCAGATGCGGCTTTTCCTGTCCGCGCATCGCCTGCAGCTCCTCGAGCAGCGGAAACAGTGTATCCTCTGTCACCGGCTTTAAGAGATACCGGAACGCCTGCACCTCATATCCTTCGAAAACATATTCTTTATGATTCGTCAGAAAGAGAATCGGCACCTCACTGTCCGTTTCACGGATTTTCCGCGCCAGCGCCATGCCGTCCATTCCGCCGAGATCAATATCGAGAAAGATGAGATCAAACGGATACGAGCCGGGATACTGGAACAGAAAAGCGGCGGAGTCTGAAAAGCTTCCACGGTCAGAGGAAGCCTTTTTCGCTCCGCAAAGGTGCGGAGCAGCAGTTCCATCCGGGAACGCTGCGCCGGTTCATCTTCGCAGTAAGCAATTCTCATGTTATTCACCCAAACATTTTTTGAAGAAGTTATCGTAAACGGTAATCATTTCCTCGGTCCAGAATGCGGCACCGCCGTGGTCTGCGCCGCGAAGAAGATACAGCTGTACATCTTTTCCGGCATCCTTTAATGCGTGGTAGAGATCGACACTCTGCTGGCAGAACACCATCGTGTCCTTGGTGCCGTGTGCGATCAGCATCGGCGGGAAATCCTCGTTCACGTATGTTTTGGAGCAGGCTGCCTTAGCCTCCTCAAGATGCTCGGTAATGTCATAGCCCATCAGCATGCCCTCCGGCTGTCTGGTTTCTGATGGTTCAGCGTTATCGGATAGCCGTACGGCAGTGTCACATCAACAGCTCCGTACAGATCGATAATACCGCATACCTCGCAGCTTTCCTCATTGATCGGCTCGTCAAGTTTTCCGCTCTTTGCGGTCATGCCGGCAACGGAAGAAACCTGTCCGCCGGAAGAATCTCCCATCAGGAACATCTGCGATGGATTCAGCTTGTATTCCTCCGCATGCGCACGCAGAAAACGTACCGCATTTTTTGCGTCGATGATCTGCGCTGGGAAATGTGCGATTCCGCTGTGACGGTATTCGACGATTGCAACAACGTAGCCGCGCTGCGCCAGACGGGCGATCATGCCGACCTTCTGGTAGACATACTGTTTCATCCAGGCGGATCCCTGAATAAATGTGATGCACGGCCAGGTGCGCTCCGGGTGCGCCATCTGGAATGGTGTGAAAATTTCCAGATGAAGATTGTGCGCCTCGTCGTAGACAACTTCATGCGCATAGCGGATCTCCATTTCCTCTCCGGTCACCGGAATTTCCACGGCGCCGTCTACCGCGTCCGTGTAGTCCGGCATTGTCTCATACGTGTAGTTTGATGGTTCAATGATCATGTGTAAAAACCTCCTTTTTCTAAAACCCCTTTTTCGGTCCGAAACAGCAATCCACAGGATTTACAATTTCTTCGACTCCTCATATGATTTTAACTCGGAAAGCGCCTCACCTGCAAGTGGATACAGTGCAATAATGTTGAAAATTGTCATCAGCCCGATGCCGACATCACCAAGATCCCACACAAAAGTGTATGCGGCAATACCGCCGATAAACAGCATTACAAGTGCAAGAACCTTGTAAGCGGTCTGGAAACACCACTTGTCACCGAACAGGTAGGCAACGTTGCTTCTTGCATAGAACAAAATGCCGAGGAACGTGGAAAAGCTGAACAAAAACAGCGTAAGTGCGATAAAAATCACACCGAATTTTCCCAGATGATACTGCATGGCGGTCTGCAAGAGATCCATGCCGGAAAGGCCATTAATCAGATCCTTTGGTGCAAGCAGCATAATCATTGCGGTGCAGCTGCAGATGACGATTGTGTCAACAAAAACGCCGAGCGCCTGTACAAGGCCTGCTTTGGCCGGGCGGTCACATTCTGCGGCGCAGCGGCGCATGGAGCGGAGCCGGAACCGGCTTCATTCGAAAACAGACCACGCTTTACACCGTTCATCAGAACAGCACCAAAACCGCCGGCTGCCATCTGACGAAGTCCGAAGGCTTCCTCAAAAATGCGTGCAAACACAGAAGGAATCTGACGGAGGTTGACTGCGATGATAAACAGTGTGATAAAGAAATAGCAGACTGCCATGACAGGAACTATAAAATCCAGCACCTTTACGGTTGCATTTTTCCGCAGTACGATGATTGCAGAAAGAATCACCAGCATGATACTGGTGTAAAGCGGCGGAATGGAAAATGCATTTTTAAAAGAAGAAGCCACGGAGTTGCTGATTACCTGACTGATACCGCACCAGCAGATCAGACCGGCAATGGCAAACAGAACAGCCGGCAGAACGTATCGTTTTTTCTTCTTGAGGTGGTCTTCAACCAGATCGTGAATGTAGTAGCAGGACCGCCGCGGTAGCCGCCGTACAGAGGATCTTCTTCTTTGTGAAGCTGTGCGAGCGTAGCTTCGATAAACGCGGTAGACGAGCCGATGATAGCCGTCACCCACATCCAGAACACAGCACCTGCGCCTCCGGCGGAGACTGCAGCGACAACGCCGACCAGATTTCCCATACCGACACGCGTTGCGGTGGAAACGATCAGTGTCTGAAAAGAAGAAAGGCTGCTTTTTTCATTTTTCTTTTCCGACAGGGCACGGATCATGTCCGGGAACAGACGGATAGGAAGAAAACGTGTCCGGATCGTAAAATAGATGCCGGTTGGGATCAGCAGAAGAATCAGAAGGGAGATTCCGAGACTGCCGCCGCCCGGGAGCGGAATCGTAAAAAGATCGCCCCAGAGAAAGTTGTAGACTGTGGTGATGAGATTGACAATCATGTTTTCAAAAACCCTCATTTCAAAATATTTGCGGCACTGTGAAACGTCAAAGCATAAAAGCACCGTTACCTGCTATTATATCGGTTTCTGTTTGGAATGTAAAGAAGGGAAGAGAAAAGATAAGAGGCAAATATCAGCTTTTTCCGAAACCAGAAAAAGTTGATATCTGCCTCTTAAAAATTTTTCAGTCGTATCAAAAGATCAGCCTGCGAGATGCAGCATCTCGATCAGGAACAGCCAGCTCAGGCCATAGAATGTAACGACAGCGACAAGGTCGTTGACCGTTGTGATCAGCGGGCCGGAAGCAACCGCCGGATCGATGTGGATCTTTTTAAAGAACAGCGGAATGCAGGTGCCGACGGCACTGGAAATCAGCATAGCCAGCAGCAGCGCGATACCGATGCAGGCGGAAACAGAAAATGCGAACATCATGGTCTTTCCTTTGAATAAGAAGATGAAAAGTCCGATGACAGCAAAGGACAGAACACCAAGCAGAAGACCATTGCAGAAACCGATGCGCATTTCCTTGAAAACAAGCTGTAATTTCTGTTTTCCGGTCAGGGACTCATCCATCAGGACACGGATGGTAACAGCCAGGGACTGGTACCAACGTTTCCGGCCATGTCAAGGATCAGGGACTGGAAGGTCATGATGATCGGAAGGGTTGTGACAACCTGTTCGAAAATACCGACTACAGAAGAAACCAGCATGCCAAGACCGAGCAGGATGATCAGCCATGGAAGACGTTTTTTCATACTGTCTTTTAACGGCTCTTTTAAATCCTCCTCTGCGGTCAGACCTGCGAACATCGCGTAGTCCTCACCCATCTCATCATCAACCAGGTCGATGATGTTTGATGATGTGATGACACCGAGCAGGCGGTTGTCATTGTCGAGGACCGGAATAGAATCCTCGGAATAATCCTTCAGTTCTTCGATACACTCGTTGATCGGCTCCTCTGCATATACGTACGGGTAAGAAGTTACGGTCAGATCCTCGAGCGTCTCGTCGCGTCTTGCGATGATCAGGTTTTCAGATCGATCGCTCCGTAAAATTTCTGCTGCGCATTGACAACAAAGATGGTAGAGATGTTGTCGTTCTTTGCGGCCTGATCGATCAGGCTGCTCATCGCCTGTTTGACATTCAGATCCTCGCGGATGATGATGCAGTTTGTCGTCATGCGGCTACCGATTTCATCTTCATCGAAGGAGGCGATCATCTCAATATCGTGGCGTACTTCCGGATCGAGCAGTTCGATCAGAAGTTTTTTCTTTGCTTTGTCGAGTTTCTGCAGAACCTCGGCCAGTGCATCGGTCTCCATTTTGGAGAGGATGGAAGCGGCTTTTTTGACATCCATCTCTTCGAGGTACTCGGCTACGTTGTCGGATTCAGCATACTCAAAAATATCGGACAGCATGTCCGTGTCCAGAATGCGGTACAGTTTGCATCGCTCCGGAACCGTTAAAAGCGGCAGAACATCTGCCAGGTCATTTTCGTGGTAATCTTCCAGGCGGCTGCCCATGACAGCCGGAGAAGAGTTACTGCGGATTGTATCCAGGATCTCCTGGGTATAATCCTGTACTCGTTTTTCCATTTTTTCGTTATCCTCCATTCTTTTTTTTTGACAGCAGAAAAAACATGCGTGCTGTCGGTGCGAAAAAGCATGTTGGAACCCTCACAGGGCAGTAAAAGCACACGAAAAAAGAACCAGAGAATTACGTTTCAAAACTGGTTTGGATCATGTGTCTTACTTCGGGTTTTCATAGGATAAGAAGGGAAAATATTTAAGATTAAAGCAGGACAGAAGGATGGCCGTCATCCTGCATATTTTCCGGTTCCCGTCCTATGCTGGTACTTCGCCCATGAGAATCACAACTATCCATTCTGTTCACCTGCCTTTTTTTAGAAATTTTTTGATCAAACAGCCGTTTTTGCCGGTCTGTTTCGCTTGAAATACGGGATTCAAAAATCATCCCTCAAGTATTCTAACTGCTTTCCAGAAAAAAATCAATTCCTATTTTGGTAAAATTTTCGCAACATTCTTATCTCGTTTCTGTTTCTCCTCGTAAAGCATTGCATCCGCATGCGCGAGCATCTCCGGAAGTGTGGAATCCATGTCTTTCGGAAGCAGATAAAAGCCGGTGGAAACGGTAATATTATATGCTTTTTCGTTCGTTCTATTAAAAATGTCGAATGCGGAGTGCAGCGTCCGGTACAGATCCCTGGACATTGTTTCGTCGGAACACGGAACAAGACATGCGAATTCATCGCCGCCGATGCGTCCGCAGACACCGCGTTTGCCGATGGAATCCTGCAGAAACTGTCCGACAAGGCGGATGGAGAAGTCCCCTTCTTCATGCCCGTATCGGTCGTTGATGATCTTTAAATTATTGAGATCCGCATAGACGGCAAGCAGGATGTGCTAAGAAAATAATTGCAATTGTCTAAAAAATGTTTGAGCTCTGAATTCACAGACAAAACTTTATAGAAACTTAAGATTTTCCTTTGCGGACCTAAAGATTCCTTTGGTACAGTAAGGATGAAAACAAAAGACATCTGGCAACTTGAGGGAATTTGCGGTACAATCATCTTTGAATCATGTGGGAGGTCCGGCGCGGAAAAAAAGTGCCGGAAAAGAAAAAATGAAAGGTGGAGAAAGAAGAAATGTACAACATTTTAGTATGTGATGATGATAGAGAGATTGTAGACGCCATTGAGATTTATCTGACCCAGGAGGGCTATCATGTGCTGAAAGCATATGACGGCATGCAGGCCATCCAGATGCTCGAGAGGGAGGAGATTCAGCTGCTGATTATCGACGTCATGATGCCGAAACTGGACGGCATCCGTGCGACGCTGAAAATCAGGGAAAAGAGCAGTATTCCGATCATTATTCTGTCCGCAAAATCAGAGGATGTGGACAAAATTCTGGGACTGAACATCGGCGCGGATGATTACGTGACGAAGCCGTTTAACCCGCTCGAGCTGGTGGCGAGGGTGAAATCTCAGCTGCGGCGCTACACGAAACTTGGAAATCTTCCGGCGGACGACGGAGAAAATGTGTATCAGGTCGGCGGGCTTCTCGTCAATGACGATTTAAAAGAAGTCAGCGTCGAGGGTGAACCAGTCAAACTGACCCCGATCGAATATAACATTCTCCTGCTGCTGGTAAAAAATCCAGGCAAGGTATTTTCGATTGAACAGATCTACGAGAGCATCTGGAACGAGGAGGCGATCGGTGCGGACAACACCGTTGCGGTCCACATTCGTCACATCCGTGAGAAAATCGAAATCAACCCGAAGGAGCCGCGCTATCTGAAAGTTGTATGGGGAATTGGGTATAAGATTGAGAAACAATAATAAGGAGTGAATAATTGTGAAAGAACGAAAACTCTACAGCCTGACGGGGAAGCTGATCGTTTTTCTTCTGCTGATCGTTTTTGCCGCCAGTGCGCTGTTCGGGGGCATTCAGACACTGATGCTTTCCAGCGTCGGCCTGACGCCGAATGCGGCAGCAAAAAAGTATGCGTTTGAAGAAACCACCGCATGCGGCACACTGGTGCAGCGGCAGCTTCATAACGTCATGAGCTACTATAATGATATGAGTAAATTCGGCACAAACGGTCGATACGACGGAACAAAAGAGATTGATTACCGTGCCTTTGCAACCGATGGAGAGGGAAGCGGCGGGATAAGTACAACGTACACCATTGACCAGCTTGTCAAGATGTACGATGACGGCAGCAGCGCAGACCTCAATGAGGTGGCAGCGTATACTGCGGACAATTATGCGACGAACGATGCCGGAATTGACAAAGAAGCCTATCTTGCATACGAAGATGGAACTGACGTGAGCCAGGAAACAGAAGAGACGGATGTAGCCGCACTCACCGAAGAAGTGAGCGCGGCAGATGCAGAGACGTTTGACAGCTTTTCCCCGGACGGCGAGGTCTACTTTCCTTCCGATAATGCAGTGAAAAGCCTGAAAGAGAAAAAAATTGATCCTGCTGATGTTTCCTCCCAGTTTTTGTATCTATACGATCAGGGAATGAGCCTGGAAACGCAGAAAACGAAAGCGGGAACGTACCTCTATGAGTACGCGGCGGCAAATCTGAAAAAGGTATCCATCCGCGATCTGTATATGACACTTTCCGGGGTCACGGAAGAAGTTGCTGCTTTTAAAAACCAGGAGAGCGGCATCAGCGTCGATGCGGACGATGCCAATCTCTGGTACTGTCTGGAGGATAAAGAAGGAAATATCTATACGAATGTGGATTCCTGGAAAAATGGTTACACAACAGCCATTGCGCAGAAATCGCCCTATCCGTTCGCCTTTGCTGTTGACCGGACCGGCGGTGCCGACAAAGTCCGTTCTTATGCAACAAGAAAAAACAGCCCGGCCGTGGAAGCAGCGAGAAGCTATCTACTGAACAATCAGATTGCAGATAATTATCAGAAGATCTTTGTTGCACTGGATCCGGATCTGGCAGCAAGCGACTATTTCTCCCAGTACAGTGAGATCTACAGCCAGTGGCTTCCGAAAATGCAGCTCCTTCTTCTGATGATTGCAGTTGGCGGAATCGGAACGCTGGTCTGCCTGGTCCTGTTCACACTGCAGGCAGGAAGAAATGGAAAAAACAAAGAAATCCGCCTTTACTTTTTCGATCAGTGGTACACGGAAATCGCAGCTGCAGCCGCCATCCTGATTGTGATGGGAGCAGTTGGAATCGTTGCTGTCTGCATCGAACTTTCCTACGGCGGCGTTCATTATATCCAGAATTTTGACGGAAACTACATCTACAGCGGATCCTATGGAAATGAAGCAGATACATGGCGAAGCCTGGTGGCCGCATCGGGCATCCTCGCCGGATTTCTGATCACACTGATTCCGTACTGCTCACTGGTGCGCCGGATCAAAGCACGCAACGTCTGGAAACAGTCGTTTTTGTACTGCGTCGGCCACCGGATCGTGTCTGCCGGAAGAACCTTCTATGAAGGCAGACAGGAGTCGGAGCGAACGATCCTTATGTTCTGCGTTTTCTGCGGCGTGCAGATCATTCTCTGCTGCGGCTTCGGAATGTTCGGCGTATTCCTTACCCTGGTGATGGATGCCGCAGTGCTGCTTCTTCTGCTGCGCGAGGCATCCGGAAGAAAACAGATTGAACATGGCTTAAAAGAGATTGCTGCGGGCGATCTGGATTACAAGATTGACCTGACGGAGCTGCAGGGGGAAGACAACCTTCAGCTTGCCGGAATTGTCAATTCGCTCGGAGAGGGAATGAAAGCGGCAGTGCAGGAGCAGATGAAGAGCGAGCGCTTAAAAGCGGATCTGATCACCAACGTATCCCACGATATCAAGACACCGCTTACTTCTATTATTAATTATGTCGATCTGCTGAAACGGGAAAATATTGAAAACGAGAAAGCGAAAGATTATATCCGCGTACTCGACGAAAAATCACAGCGCCTGAAACAGCTGACGGAGGACCTTGTCGAGGCATCGAAGATCAGCTCCGGAAATATTAAACTGGAATTCATGAACCTGAACCTGAATGAACTGGTACAGCAGGTGAACGGAGAATTTGCGGAGCGGTTCGAAGGCCGCAATCTCGACCTGATCTGTATTCTCCAGCCGGAACCGCTTCTGATCCGTGCGGACAGCCGCCGCATCTGGCGCGTGCTTGAGAACCTGTACGTAAATGTCTGCAAATATGCCATGCCGGGAACACGGGTTTATGTGGATGCCATCAAAAAAGACGGAAAGATTCAGCTCTCGATTAAGAACATTTCCGAGAACCCGCTGAACTTCCAGGCAGATGAACTGACGGAGCGTTTTATCCGCGGCGATGTCAGCCGGAGCACCGAGGGCAGCGGCCTGGGTCTTTCAATCGCAAAGAACCTAACGGTATTGCAGCATGGAAGCTTCAACATTTATCTGGACGGCGACCTGTTCAAGGTTACGATTACGTTTGATGAAGCTGTAAAGGAGAAAAAACCGATGCCTCCGATGATCGTACCGGAAGCGGTACAGGAGGAAGCACAGCAGGATGCCTGAGAAGTGTTGAAAAATAAAAGAGAATAGAAAACGACAACTCCCCGCCGGGAAACACGCAGCAGATGCGGTTCGCGGGGAGTTGTTTATGAAATGCAGTTTATTTATTCGTTTGTTTCGTCTGTTTCTGTCTGTTCAGCCGGGCTTGCAGATTCCTCTTCCGAAGCAGTTTCTGCAGCATCGGTAGTTTCAGCCGGAGCAGCGTCATCGGAACGTTCAGTCAGCGGGCTTGGTCTGTCCATTGCTTCGAGTGCCCGTAAGGATTCTTCTTCCGGTGTCAGAACCTCGTTTTCTTCCTCAGGCATATAGAATGGGAAGATTTTGTTTACGAAGAACCAGGAGCATCCAAGCGCTACCGTGGAAAAGCCCAGAAGGAACATCAGAAGAATCAGATAGCTGACAATCTTTGTCGTGGAGAATACATAGATCAGCAGCGGACAGAGATTGACGAGCAGGATCATGATGGTCCACGGCAGGTGGCGGATTGCCATCAGGATGGAGTTCTTGATCGTGTTTTTTACAGTATTGTCAAAGCGGCTCAGTACCGGAAATACATAGGAAAGTACCATGGCCTCGAAAAAGATCAGTACCAGGAAAACAAAACGCAGGTAGGTGATGGTACCCGGCATTCTCATGACCAGCAGAAGATCAAGAATCAGAACAATCAGAACCGCCAGCAGGATGAGCCAGATGGCAGTTGCCTGCTTGAAGTTTTCGCGGAAGGATTTCCAGTAGGTACGGAAGATATACGTCTCCTCATTTTTGATCATCTTCAGCGTGACGTAGTACATTGCTGTGAAATTGGCGCCGATTGTCACAATCGGGATACACATAATAAGGAAAATAATGTTCAGCATCATCAGGTCGAAGACACGGCCCATAATCTGCGAGAACTTACTGTCCAGGCTGAAAAAACTCATAATTTGTTCCTCTTTTCTGTTGAATTAAGTGTGCCGCCGATTAACGTTCCGGCTGGCAGATATCATAGAAAAGTATAGCGAATTTTTCAGAAAAATGCAATGAAGAGAATATAAACTTTTCGTTTCGTCATTTTGTATAAGAGTGAACATTTTGTTTGTGCAAAGTGGACAGAAGAGAACGGTTCGAGAAAATCCGAAAGCAGAATTGCCAATCTGCCGGAGGAAAGTTTGTGTAATTGTGGCATGGTCGAATGCGGGTAGAAAAGGTATACTAGTCCCATAAGCAAGAGAGATGCAAATGCAAAACTCATAATAAAACGCATGATGTTCATTTAGGGAGGATTCAAAAATGGCAAGTTTATCTTTACAGCACATTACAAAAAGATATCCGAACGGTTTTGAAGCAGTAAAAGACTTCAACCTGGAAATCGCTGACAAAGAGTTTATCATCTTCGTAGGACCATCTGGATGTGGTAAATCTACAACACTTCGTATGATCGCAGGTCTTGAGGAGATCTCCGATGGTACTCTGAAAATTGACGATAAAGTAGTAAACGATGTAGAGCCGAAAGACCGTGATATCGCAATGGTATTCCAGAACTACGCTCTGTATCCGCACATGACCGTATATGATAACATGGCATTCGGTCTGAAACTGAGAAAAGTTCCGAAAGATCAGATCGACAAACAGGTTAAAGAAGCAGCTAAAATCCTTGACCTGGAGAAACTGCTTGACCGTAAACCGAAAGCTCTTTCCGGTGGTCAGAGACAGCGTGTTGCTATGGGACGTGCAATCGTACGTGATCCTAAAGTATTCCTTATGGACGAGCCTCTGTCAAACCTGGATGCAAAACTTCGTGTACAGATGCGTACCGAGATTTCTAAACTGCATGAGAGACTGGGCGCTACCATCATCTACGTAACACATGACCAGACCGAGGCTATGACACTTGGTACCAGAATCGTTGTTATGAAAGACGGAGTTGTTCAGCAGGTAGATACCCCGCAGAACCTGTACAACGCACCGGGCAACCTGTTCGTTGCAGGATTCATCGGATCTCCGCAGATGAACTTCCTGGATGCAAAAGTAAAAGTTAACGGAAACGACGTTACTCTTACTGTTGGTAAATACAACATGAAACTGCCGGCTTCCAAAGCAAAAGCTGTTATCGACGGCGGATATGACGGAAAGACCGTTGTTATGGGTATCCGTCCTGAGAACGTACATGATTCTCAGATGTTCATCGAAACTTCCAAAGACAGCGTAGTTGAGTGCAAGATCAACGTATACGAGCTGTTAGGTGCAGAAGTTTACCTGTACTTCGATTGCGAAGGCTTCCCAATGACAGCCCGCGTAGATCCTCGTACAACTGCAAGAAGCGGTGATACCGTTAAATTTGCTCTGGATATGGAGAAAGTTCATCTGTTCGACAAAGAGACAGAGATCACCATTACCAACTAATCCATATGAACATCAGCGCGTATGCGCAAACATAGAGAAAAGGATCGACATCCGTTCGGATGCCGGTCCTTTTTGCATATGCACCGCCCTCCTTTTGCGAAGCAAAAATAGTTGCCAATGAGAAAAAAATAAGCTATAGTTATAGATAAGATGCACCCTGGAGTAAAATACGCCAGGAGAAAGGAAGTGGCAGATTTGGTATCAAGTCAGGTATTACAGAAAACCCTTGATGAATTAAGAAATATTACGAGAATTGATTTATGTGTGACGAATACGGATGGTGTTCTGCTGGTGACCACATTCCCGGAAACCGCGATTGATGCAGAAAGCATCCGTTCTTTTGTATTATCCGCTGCGGACAGCCAGATTGTACAGGAATATCATTATTTTAAAGTATATGACAACCAGAATGTGGAGTATATTCTGATTTCTAAAGGAAGCAGCGACGATGCATATATGATCGGAAAGGTTGCCGTATGTGAGATTCAGAATCTTATCATTGCATACAAAGAGCGTCTGGACAAAAACAACTTTATCCAGAACCTTCTTCTCGACAATCTTCTTCTGGTGGATGTCTACAACCGCGCGAAAAAGCTTCGCATCGACACAGATGTACGCCGCGTTGTTTACATGGTAGAGACGAAGCTGGAAAAAGACATCAGCGCACAGGAGACAGTAAAGAGCCTCTTTGCTTCAAGACCGAGAGATTTCATCACCGCAGTCGATGAGAAGAGCATTATCATTGTAAAAGAACTGAAGGATACCGACACCTTCGAGGATATGAACCAGACCGCAAGAATGCTGGTGGATATGCTGAATGCGGAGGCCATGTCCCAGGTGCGCGTTTCCTACGGAAATCCGGTCAACGAGATCAAGAGTGTATCGCGTTCTTACAAAGAGGCGAAGATGGCACTCGAAGTAGGAAAAATTTTCTACGCAGACAAAAACGTGGTACCGTACAACAACCTCGGCATCGGCCGTCTGATCTATCAGCTCCCGATTCCGCTGTGCGAAATGTTTATGACCGAAGTCTTCGGCGAAAATCTGCCGGATACGTTCGATGAGGAAACACTGACCACAATCAATAAATTTTTTGAAAATAACCTGAATGTGTCCGAGACATCCCGTCAGCTCTATGTACACAGAAATACTCTGGTGTACCGTCTGGAGAAGCTCGAGAAGAGCACAGGACTCGACATTCGTAAATTTGACGATGCGCTGACCTTTAAAATTGCCATGATGGTCGTAAGCTACATGACGTATATGAACAACAGCGAAAATCTGTAAAACCGTTCAGAGCCGTACAGGATTGCGGGAGTGCAAAGCACGGAGCAATCCGGGTATCGAAGGGGTCAAAAGACTTTTTGACCCTGACATTTTATCAACAACAAGAGGAGAGGAACGACATGATTGAATTACTGAACACAGGTGCATACCTTGTCAACGGAATCGATATCATCCCAGATACAGAAGAAGGCCGCGCGGAACTCAAAGCGCGTACCGGCGCTGTGCCGTGTCCGGCGGATGCTGCAAAAGAAACCATTGCCTATGGAATCTTAAAAGACCACAATGTTTCCGGCAACATGGAAAATCTGCAGATCAAATTTGACAAACTTACATCGCATGACATTACTTTTGTTGGAATCATTCAGACCGCGCGCGCGTCAGGACTGGAAAAATTCCCGGTACCGTACGTGCTGACCAACTGCCACAACTCCCTTTGCGCAGTCGGCGGAACCATCAACGAAGATGACCACATGTTTGGTCTTACCTGTGCGAAAAAGTACGGCGGCGTCTATGTACCGCCTCATCAGGCAGTAATTCATCAGTTTGCCCGCGAGATGCTTGCCGGCGGCGGAAAATGATCCTCGGATCCGACTCCCACACCCGTTACGGTGCACTCGGAACCATGGCCATGGGCGAGGGCGGACCGGAGCTGGTAAAACAGCTTCTCTCCAAAACATATGATATCGCTATGCCGGGAGTGATCGCAATTTACATGACAGGCGCACCGCAGCCGGGCGTAGGACCGCAGGATATTGCACTTGCCATCATCGGCGCAGTCTTTGCAAATGGTTACGTAAAGAACAAAGTTATGGAGTTCGTAGGACCTGGCGTATCTTCCTTAAGCGCAGATTACCGGATCGGTGTGGACGTTATGACAACCGAGACAACGTGTCTGTCCTCCATCTGGAGAACCGATGAGAAGATCAGCGAGTTCTATCAGATCCACGGCAGAAGCGCAGATTACAAAGAGCTGAATCCTGGCGCGGTTGCTTACTATGACGGCGTTGTAAAAGTAGAACTCGACAAGATCAAACCGATGATCGCGATGCCGTTCCATCCGAGCAATGTTTATACCATTGAAGAGCTGAAAGCAAACCTCGATGACATCCTGAACGATGTAGAGAAGAAAGCAGCCATCAGCCTCGACGGAAAAGTTCCGTTCACTCTGAAAAATAAAGTACACGACGGAAAACTCCTGGTAGACCAGGGAATCATCGCAGGATGCGCCGGCGGCGGATTTGAGAACATCTGCGACGCAGCCGATATCCTGAAAGGCCACAGCATTGGCGACGATGCGTTCACCTTAAGTGTTTACCCGGCAAGTACCCCGATCTATATGGAGCTGGCAAGAAACGGAAAACTGGCAGACCTTTTGGAAACCGGTGCGATCGTAAAAACCGCATTCTGCGGACCGTGCTTCGGCGCAGGCGATACTCCGGCAAACAATGCGTTCTCAATCCGTCACTCCACCAGAAACTTCCCGAACCGCGAGGGATCCAAGATCCAGAACGGTCAGATTTCTTCCGTTGCCCTGATGGATGCACGTTCCATTGCAGCAACCGCAGCAAACAAGGGATTCCTGACCGCAGCAGACGAGTTCACCGGAACATACACGAAACCGGCATACCACTTCGACAAGAAGATTTACGAGAACCGTGTCTTCGACAGCAAGGGTGTGGCAGATCCGTCTGTAGAAATCCAGTTCGGACCGAACATCAAAGACTGGCCGGCTATGCCGCAGCTTGCCGAGAACCTGATTCTGAAGGTTGTTTCCGAGATCCACGATCCGGTTACGACAACCGACGAGCTGATTCCATCCGGCGAGACTTCTTCCTTCCGTTCCAACCCGCTCGGACTGGCAGAGTTCACCCTGTCCAGAAAAGATCCGGCTTACGTGGGACGTGCAAAAGAAGTACAGGTCGCAGAGAAAGCCATCCAGGAAGGAAACTGCCCGGCAGAGGCACTTCCGGAACTGAAACCGGTCTTCGCAGCCATCCATACCCAGTACCCGGATATCGACAAGACAAACGTCGGTGTCGGATCCACCATCTTCGCTGTAAAACCGGGCGACGGCTCTGCGCGTGAGCAGGCAGCTTCCTGCCAGAAGGTATTAGGCGGCTGGGCAAACATCGCCAACGAGTATGCAACGAAGCGCTACCGCTCCAACCTGATCAACTGGGGCATGCTTCCATTCCTGATCCCGGAGAGAGATCTGCCGTTTACAAACGGAGATTACATCTTTGTACCGGAGATCCGCAAGGCAGTGGAAGAGAAAGCCGATGTGATCAAAGCGTACGTTGTAAAAGACGGAGCACTTGTTCCGTTCGAGATGACGTTAGGCGCGCTGACCGATGATGAGAGAGAAATCATCCGCAAGGGATGCCTGATCAACTATTATAGAGGATAAGTATTTGAGAAAGAGCTGTGTGGCAGGAGAAAAGTCTGTTTCATAGCTCTTTTTCTGCGCACTTATTTGAAACAAAATATCAGAAAACAATATAAAATTCAGAAAATAAACACAATAATTAAGAAAAGGAAAAGCGATATAAAAAAACAGTAAAAATATTTTAAAAATGTATTGACAAATACTGGTGGATCTGTTATATTAAAATCACAAAGAAACAAGAAAACAAAAACCTAACCAAGAGGTACAAAGAGAAAGACTTGGGACCCCCTTTTCAAGAGAACAAACCATTTTCATAGAAAGAGACGAGAAATCTTCTATAGAAGAATGGAAAAAAGGGAAAAGGAAGATGTTCTTAAGATGAGAGACTTCCGAAAGGAAAGAAAACCTGAGATAAAGATCCATACAAAAGAAGTTCGAAAGAAAACCTTTTGATAAACATGAGATCAGAGCAGATCTTAGGAAATCCTAAGGAAAAGATTTTCGGAGTGGAAATCTTAACCGCAAAGGAAAAGCCTCTGAAAAAGAACATCTTCCCGAAAAAAAGAAAATCTACAACAGGGAAATGGAAGAGAAACGATCTTTGAAATATCAAACGAAAGCGAAAACAAAGATCACAGATCGGTAAAGAAAGAAAACCAGTGAAAATCCTTGAAAGTAGAGAAAAAACTGAATATGGAAAATAAAGAAAAAGCGGTCGCTGTATCAGAAAAAATGATTGGTATGGCGATCGCTTTCTGTGTTGTGTAATTCGTCCGCCGGGCATGTTTTTCTTGACAGATGCGGCGGAAATGGTGCATACTTCTTAAAGCATAACAGCGGAGAAATCCGTGTATCGAAAATAAGAAGTCAGAACAGGAGAAGAAAGTGGCTGGATTTTGCAGAGAAGATATTTTAATGGAAGATAACGATATTCTTGTTGTTCACAAGCACGCGGGTATGGCAGTGCAGAATGCGCGGATGGGACAGATGGATCTGGAGCATGCGCTGCTGAATTATTTGGCGAAGCAGACAAGGGCGGAAACACCGGGTCAGGCGCGGACTCAGATTCCATATCTGGCGGTCGTTCACCGGCTCGATCAGCCGGTTGAGGGCGTGCTGGTGTTTGCGAAAAACAAAGACGCCGCAGGAAAACTGGGACGGCAGGTGAAGGACGGGACGATGAAGAAAGAGTATCTCGCCGTCTGTGAGGGAAAAATCGAAAAACAGGGCGTGCAGAAGTTTGAGGATTTCCTTGTAAAAGACGGACGGAGCAACACATCCTGCGTTGTACAGCCAGGCACCGCCGGAGCGAAAAAAGCGGTGCTGGAATATGAAGTGATAAGGACACAGGAGAACCGAACCCTGGTGCAGATCCACCTCGGAACGGGCCGCCACCACCAGATCCGCGTCCAGTTTTCCCATGCGGGATATCCGCTGGCGGGGGATGCAAAATATGGGGCGAAAGAGAAAGGATCTCTGGCGCTGTGCGCGCATCATCTCGAGCTGAAGCATCCGCGGACAGGCAAACGACTTTCGTTTACCGTAAAACCAGAAGGTGAAATCTTCCACAGCTTTGTGTAACTATTCAGAGCTATGTGAAATTGCAAAAAAGTTCAGAAAATTATAAGAAAACAGGACTGGACTATTTTACGGTTTGTGTATAATAGAGAAAGGTTATGTAACAAAACTGTAAAAAGTAATGGAAAATGATTCATCAGGCAAAGCAGAAAGGGAGAATTATGAAACGCAGAATGATTGCAGTACTGCTTTCCGGAATCCTGCTGTGCTCGGCAGCTGGATGCGGAAAAGAAGCAGTGACAGACAAGAGCACCGCAGCATCGTCGTCTCAGGAAGTGACAGAAACTCCGGCGGCAGAAGAAAGCCGGAGGCCTCATCGTCCAGCGCAGATTCTACAGCAGAGTCAGCCAGTGCATCCACATCTTCTGAAAGCTCTGGAGATGAAGGAAAAGAAGCAGACAAAAAACGAATAGAAATCACCGTTCCGCACAAAGACGGCATGGAAGCATTGTACGACACCGTGGATGGACTTACCGTTGAGAAAGGCTCTTACATCGCCGTGGTTGCAAAAGACTTAAGTGCCGGTTTTTGGAAAGCCGTAAAAGCCGGTGCGCAGCAGGCACTTGACGATCTGAACGCCTCGCTTGGCTACACCGGAAACGACAAAGTTTATATGACATTTGAAGGCCCGGAAAATGAAAGTGACACCAACTCTCAGATCAATATCATCGACTCTGTCATTTCGGAAAATCCGGACGCGCTGATCCTTGGCATCATTGACCAGCAGTCGGGACAGGCACAGATGGAAGAGGCTTCCGACAGCCAGATTCCGGTCGTCATCGCGGATTCCGGTATCGAGAGTGATCTGATCACCTCGACATGTGCGACTGATCACGCAGCGGCAGCAAAGCTTGCGGCAGATCATCTCTGCGAGGCCATCGGCAACAGCGGAGAGGTTGCGATTGTTGCACATCAGTACAACACCGAGAGCAGCGTAGAGCGCGTGGAAGCATTTAAAAAAGAGATCGAAGAAAAATATACCGATGTGAAAGTGGTTCAGGTGAATTACGGAGATGGAGAAGAATCCATCGCGGACATGCTGAAAAATACACTTGAAACCTACCCGGCTCTGAAGGGCATCTTCTGTACGAACGAAGACATGGCAGACCAGACGCTGGATGCGCTGGCAGATATGGAAAATACTGAGCAGATTCAGATTGTCGGTTTTGATTCCGGTGAAAAACAGCAGAAAGCGATCCAGGAGGGACGCGAGTACGGTACCGTAACGCAGAATCCGTACGGTCTTGGCTATGCGGCAATCGTGGCGGCCGTCCGCGCGATTCAGGGACTTCCGGTAGATCAGAAGATCGATACGGGATATCAGTGGCTCGACAAAGACACGATCGATCTGGAGACAAATCAGAAGTATCTTTATAACTGAAAATCAGGATAAAAAATGAACCCGGCAGACAAGGGAATGTTCCTTTGCCTGCCGGGTTTTCTGCGCTGCAGTGCGGATTACGAGTTCTGATCGTCTTCGTAAATTCTCTGTACCTCTTCGGAAATCTGCTGCCGGATCGCGGAGAGATCGACATCCGGGATGCCGTCCTCGGTGATCTGCGGTTTGGAAGGAGAGGTATACGGCTTCGTGTCGCCCATGGAAGCTTTTGGGGATGTTTCTTCTTCGTCAAACTCCTCCGGAGCGGCCGGTTTTGCGGATGGCCGGCGGCGGATGATTTTCGGAAGATCTTTCTCATCGTCGTCATCGTCAGGTTCTTCCGGAACAAAACGGAAATCGTACATGGTGTTCTGCGAAACACGGGTACGGTTCGACGGTTTCTGATAGCTGCGGTACGGATCTCTTGCGTTGCCGGAAGAAGAGGAAGAGGAGCCGCGGCGTTTCTTTTTCTTCTTTCTGGATGGAAGAGGATCGAAACCGGATCTGCGTTTCCGTCTGGCGCGCGCTTTTGCACGGTGTTCGCGTTCTTCTTCGTCGTCATCCTCCCAGTAGTCCGCCTCTTTCCACGGTTTAAACTGGAAGAGCATGCCTGCTGCGGCGAGAATGGCAGAGACAATCCAGAACATCATGTTCAGATCGAGGTCCTTGAAGAAATATGCCATGCGGATCGTCGTGAGGGCGCCGCAGATGGAGGTGACCAGGATTACGGAAATGCGTTCGAACGGAACGCAGATCAGGCCGATCACGAAAGCGACGAGGGCGACGAGTCCATAACCTGTGGTATCGTTTGGATTAACGAGATGCCAGAGGCAAAAGCCGACGAGCCCGCAGATCAGAAGAAAAAGTCCGATCCGGTAGAGGACGAAGGCAATGATTGCGGTCAGAAGACCGGTGCCGACGGCAAGCGCCAGGGTGATCGTCGTGGTCTGATTCGTGTAGGTACCCGCTGCATAACCAGCGGCCGCGCCGAGAAAAAATCCGGGAATGACGCTCCAGAGTTTGCGGAGCGCATAGCCGAAGAAACAGTTCAGCAGGGCAAAAACAATCACAATCAGAAGAAGCTGCTGCTGGTAAACACCCATGACGTCCCGGACTTTATCGAGACCGCCAAGCAGCGTGTTGATGTTAAAAGCTTGCATATTCAGATTCATGATATTCACTCCTATATGATGTATCGGAAAAATAGATACAGGTTGTATTTTAGTACGGAACGGCGGTTTTGGCAAGTGAAATTGTGTTTGAGATCTGGAAAACGGCAGAATGGCGGCGGTGTGCATATGGTATAAGGAAGAGCAAAAAGGAAATAAAACAGGCATGAATCAGGATAGAGTGTATGAAAATAGAAGAAATTCCTATCAGGGAAATCCGATGGAGCGGCCGGAGCCGTTTTTTGCGGCACAGCCTTATGGGGAAGAAGTATGGAGGAGCAGCAGGAAGCGCGGGAACGGCAGCGGATGCAGTCGTATTATTCCCGGACGGCATCTGATCTGCAGCGGCTGGTGGAGGCAGAGTGTGACCGCATGGATTACCGCGGCAGCATGATGTACGACGAATTCCCGGACCGGCTCATGATGGAGCACACCTGCCGGAATATCGCACGTCAGTACGGCAGGGAAAACGGCGGGAAGGACGAGAAAACGGCAGAAGAGGAACTGCTCGATTTGATCGGCGTTCTTTTTTATAATGAAATGTTCCGGAGGCGGAGCAGGAGGAAACATTATTACAATCTGTGGATTTAAACCGCGCCATAAAGTAATAAGAGGGTAACACATTTTTAATAATTTTTTTGTTGTGGTTTTGCGGAAAACAGATTACAATATTAGCGGGGTTGTAAGGGGCTTTATTACACATGTTTACAAACGATTCAGGAAGTTTGGAGAGTATAAATGGAATTACAGAAATTATTACAGGATGAAATCCGGGAAGGGCTGTATCGTATCACGATCAGCGGCCCAAGAGGGGACAGTGAAGTGTCCAAAGTGAGAATACGCCCGGTTGAAATAAAAGGAAAACTGCTCTTTCAGTGCCAGGAGACCGTCGGCACGAAGGAGTTTCATAAAAATATGACAAAAGACGACGTGATCACCCGGATCAGCGACTGGATGAACGGAACCTTCAAACAGATGCAGCTTGAAGCCGACACCTGCACAGCATCCGTTCTGGTCAGCAAAAAGGGAACGATGACGATCAAAAAGAAACCGCATATGAAAGGAACCGGCAAACCCGTCAATCTGGCGCACAACCGGAAGAAACGGTATATTCTGGAAGAAGGAATCCCGGTTCCTTTTTTACAGGATCTCGGTGTTATGACAAAAGAAGGCAAAATCGTGCGGACCCGCTACGACAAGTTCCGCCAGATCAACCGCTTCCTAGAGTTCATCGAAGATATCCTGCCGCAGCTCCCATCGGACCGCGAGATCACGATTCTCGATTTCGGCTGCGGAAAATCGTATCTGACGTTTGCGATGTATTATTACTTCCGCGAACTGAAAAAACTGGATGTCAATATCATCGGACTTGACTTGAAAGAGGATGTCATCGCAATCTGCAACGGACTGGCAGAGAAATATGGCTATGAAAAGCTGCATTTCTATCAGGGTGACATCGCTTCTTATACCGGCCGCGACGAGGTCGATATGGTGGTGACGCTGCACGCGTGCGACACGGCGACTGACTATGCGCTGGAAAAGGCCGTCAAATGGAATGCAAAAGTTATTCTTTCTGTTCCGTGCTACCAGCATGAGCTGAACCGCCAGATTGCAAACAAAGAACTGTATCCGATCATGGATTACGGCATCTTAAAAGAGCGCATGGCGGCGCTTCTGACCGACGGAATCCGGGCAAAGCTTCTGGAGAATGCAGGCTATGAGACACAGATTCTCGAATTCATCGACATGGAGCACACGCCGAAGAACCTTCTCATCCGCGCGGTAAAACGCCAGGAAGGCTCGAAAAAAACTGCCGGAAGAACTGAAAGCGTGCATGGAAGCGTACCATGTGAAGCCGACACTGGCAGACCTCCTCACAGAAAAGGAGGAGCGTGATGAATAAAAGAGCAGCAAGGATTCTGATCCTTTTTCTTGTTTTTGCCGCATCAGTCGGTGTGTTCACACACCTGATGAGCCACGAGACGACGGAGAATGCGACCGATCTGGACGCAGCGAGTCTTCCGGTGCTGTACATGAAGACCGCGGACACGACAGTGAACCGCATGTACGGATACTGCCAGGAGATGAACGGCGTAACGACAAGAGAAAACCTGACACCGCTGCCGATGGACCGTTCGCTTACGCTGGAAATTGATGCGAAGGGACAGAAAATTAAAAACGTGACCTATACGGTGGAAAGCACAGACGGCGGAGCGCTGATTGAAAACTCGGTGCTGAAATCGTTTGACGAGGACGGAAGCTATCTGAAAGCAGACTTCCAGTTAGAGACCGCGATTCTGATGAATCAGGAATATACGCTGAAGCTCGAGGTTGCCTACGGAAACGGCCAGTCTGCCTGGTATTACACCCGCATTGTACAGCGCAACGGCGTGGAGGTCGGCGATTATCTGGCCTACACGCAGATGTTTGCGCAGACATGCCTGGATAAAACGCAGGCGGAAGCGCTCGTTCCGCAGCTTGAGCCGGATGAGACGGGGGATAATTCTTCGTTCCTCAATGTCAACATTCATTCCAGCCTCGACCAGATTTCCTGGGGAAGCCTCGCACCGACGATCGTACAGCAGCCGGTGCAGCAGATCAAAGAAGCGAATGAGACGACGACCAGCATCACACAGGAGTACATGATCAGTGCGCAGGATGAGAACGGACAGACGGAGTATTATACCGTAAGCGAGTTCTACCGGATGCGAGAGTCCGACGGAGAGATTATTCTGCTGGACTTCGAGCGGAGCGCACAGCAGATCTTTGATCCGGAGCTTGGTGTTCTGACGAAATCCGGCATTAACCTCGGTGTGACCGGCGAGGATACCAAGTATGTGACGAATACGGCAGGTGATATTGTCGCATTTGTAGTAAACGGTGATCTCTGGTGCTACAACCGCAGCGCCAACAAGACGATCCGCGTTTTCAGCTTCCGTGAGAACGGCAGTATGGATGACCGGGAACAGCACGGAGAGCATGATGTCAACATTGTACGTGTGGATGATGCGGGCGATGTGACGTTTGTTGTTTATGGCTATATGAACCGCGGAAACCACGAGGGTGAAGTGGGAGCAGCCGTTTACTATTATCGCGCCGAGCGGAATGTGGCAACCGAGGAGATTTTCGTTCCGGCGGATATTTCCTACGAGATGCTGAAAAAACAGCTCGACCGCCTCTCCTACGTCAACAAGCAGAGAGAGATGTATCTCTATCTGAATGAGAACCTGTGCAAGGTTGATATTGGAACCGGCACGACGACGGTGGTCCGGGAAAGTATCCCGGAGGACTGCTTTGTAGTATCGGAAAGCCAGGAGAGCATCGCGTGGATGGATGCGGACAATGCAAGCAGTGCGATGAACATCACTGTGATGAATCTGGAGAGCGGGGAAACGCAGCGCTTTGCGGCGGATGACGGACAGAAGATCCGGCACTTGGCTTTATCAATGAAGACTTTGTCTATGGTATGGCAAACGACAGCGATATTTTAAAAGATATTTCCGGCAATGAAGTTTTCGCTATGCATACGGTGCGGATTGTCGGCATTGACGGAACCGTGAAAAAAGAGTATCACCAGGACGGCTATTATGTGACAGGCGTGTCGATTTCGGACGGCCTTCTGGAGCTGGACCGCGTGGTACGCCAGGAAAACGGCTATGCGGATGCGCCGGAGGATCACATCATGAACGGCGAGCAGCAGAGCCAGGAACTGGTGACAGGCCGCCTGGCAACGGTGGACGACAGAAGAGAGCAGCAGTTCCTTCTGGAATTCTCGACGAGCGGCAAAACACAGTCGCTTCTGACACTGACACCGAAATATATCTATTCAACCTTACGGACCGATCTTACGATGTCGTACGAAACAGGCAGCGCAGAGCTTTACTATGTATATGGAAAAGGAAAACTGATCGCCATTTTAAGCTCCCCGGCCGAGGCCGTACAGCTTGCCGATGAGAATGTCGGCGTTGTGCTGAACAGCAGCCAGTCCTATGTGTGGGAGCGCGGAAACCGCCAGCAGGGCATGCGCCTCGACGAGACAACGATGCCGTCGGGATTCCAGAGTGCATCTCTGGACGAAAACGTGCTGAAGGAGTCACTCGGTGATGATTACGAACTGCTGAACCTGACGGGCTGCACAAGAGAAGAAATTCTCTACATGATCAGCAGCGGCTACGGCGTTGTTGTAAAGACCGGCGAGAACGAGAGTCTGCTTCTGACCGGATACGATATTTTCGGAAATTCCTGGCTGTACAATCCGGCAACGGGCGAGACAACCGCACTTTCCGACGATGACAGCGATGCATTATTCGCACAGTACGGCAACGTATTCATCAGTTATATCAAAAAAGTAAAGATCGAGTGATTTGCGGGGTTTTCTAATGACGCAAAGTGCTAGAATAAAGAAAGTACTATGAATATTTAGGGAGAAAAAAACAATGAAACTTACAACCATCCGAGAGATTTATAAAAACCGGGAAGCATACCTGGACAAAGAAGTAACCGTAGGCGGCTGGGTCCGCAGCGTACGTGATTCCAAAACCTTTGGTTTCATCGTTCTGCACGACGGAAGCTATTTCGAAACCCTGCAGATCGTATACCACGATGAGATGGAAACTTCGCTGAGATTTCCAAAATGAACGTCGCGCAGCCATCATCGTAAAAGGTACCTTGTTGCTACCCCGCAGGCAAAACAGCCGTTTGAGATTCAGGCGACAGAAGTTACCGTAGAGGGCGTTTCCGCACCGGATTACCCGCTGCAGAAAAAACGCCACTCCATGGAATACCTTCGTACCATTTCCCATCTGCGTCCGAGAACCAACACCTTCCAGGCAGTATTCCGTGTTCGTTCCCTCTGCGCCTATGCGATCCATCAGTCTTCCAGGAGAGAGACTTCGTTTATGTCAACACCCCGCTGATCACCGGAAGCGACTGCGAGGGAGCCGGCGAGATGTTCCAGGTAACCACCATGGATCTTGACAATATTCCGAAAACCGAGGACGGCGCTGTTGATTTCACACAGGACTTCTTCGGAAAGAAGACAAGCCTTACCGTAAGCGGACAGTTAAACGGCGAGACCTTTGCACAGGCATTCCGCAATATCTACACCTTCGGACCGACCTTCCGTGCAGAAAATTCCAACACCACCCGCCATGCAGCAGAGTTCTGGATGATCGAGCCGGAAATCGCTTTCGCTGATCTGGAGGATGATATGGAGCTTGCTGAGGCAATGCTGAAATATGTCATCCGCTACGTTATGGAGCATGCACCGGAAGAAATGCAGTTCTTCAACAGTTTCGTGGACAAGGGACTGATCGAGCGTCTGAACCATGTCGTAAATTCTGAGTTCGGCCGTGTAACCTACACCGAGGCTATCGAGCTTCTGGAGAAAAACAACGACAAATTCGATTACAAAGTATACTGGGGATGCGATCTGCAGACCGAGCATGAGCGTTATCTGACCGAGCAGATCTTCAAGAGACCGGTTTTCGTTACCGATTATCCGAAGGAGATCAAAGCGTTCTACATGAAGCTGAACGATGACAACAAGACCGTTGCAGCTATGGACTGTCTGGTTCCTGGCATCGGAGAGATCATCGGCGGAAGTCAGCGTGAGGACGACTACGAGAAACTGCTTGGCCGTATGAAAGAGCTGGGACTTGCTGAGGAAGATTACGGATTCTATCTGGACCTCAGAAAATATGGTTCTACCCACCATGCAGGATTCGGACTGGGATTTGAAAGATGCGTCATGTATCTGACCGGAATGGGCAATATCCGCGACGTCATCCCGTTCCCGAGAACAGTAAACAACTGCGAGCTGTAATTACGAAAAGTGATATAGAAACTTAAAAAATACGGATGCCGGGTGCAGTGGAATCCAATGTGGATTTGGTGCACCTGACGTCCGTATTGTAGTAATAGAGAAAATGAATCCAGAAAGGGGTATGTGCCTATGCGGTTTATTCATATTGCGGACGTGCATCTCGGCATGCAGCCGGATGCGGGATTTCCCTGGAGCGAGGAGCGCGGGGAGGCCATCTGGGAGAGCTTCCGGCGGATCATCCGCCTGGCCGGTCGGGAAAAGACGGACTTTCTGCTGATCGCGGGAGATCTGTTTCAGTGCCAGCCGCTTCTGCGGGAACTGAAAGAGGTTAATGATCTCTTTGCTTCCATCCCGGAGACGATCGTCGTGCTGATTGCCGGAAACCACGATTATGTGAAGCGGGAGAGCTTTTACCGCGGTTTCGACTGGGCAGACAACGTGGTAATGCTCCTGTCGCCGGAGCCGGAGTGTGTTGAAGTCCCGGAGAAGAAGACGGCGGTGTACGGATGCAGTTACGACAAAAAAGAGATTCTGGAAAACCGGCTGGACGGCGTGCGGCCGGAGGGAAAAATGAAATATCATCTGCTGCTCGCGCACGGCGGCGATGCCCGCCACATGCCGTGGAATCCGGGCCGCATGGCGCAGGCTGGGTTTGATTATATTGCGTGCGGGCACATTCATAAGCCGGGGATTCTTATTCCCGACAAAATGGCATACGCAGGCGCACTCGAACCGACGGATGAGACGCAGTTGGGGCCGCACGGCTACATCCGCGGAACGGTGGACGAGCACGGCACGCGGATTCAGTTTGTGCCGTTTGCCAGATATGAGTACGAAGATCTGGTGTTGAACGTGACGGAGGATCTGACACAGTATGCGCTGGAGACGAAGCTGAAACAGGAGCTGGCGCTGCGGGAGGATGGGAAGATCCGAAAAATCATCCGCCTGAAACTTGTGGGACACCGTGCCGCCGAGCTGGAATTTCTCCGAAACGGCTGCTGGACTGCGGCAGAGTCATCTCCGTGGAGGATGAAACACGTCCGGCGTACGATCTGGAACAGCTGAAGAAAACGTATGGCGCTAGTCTGATCAGCGCTATATTGAAGCATTTGAAACAAAGACGGATGCGCAGTCACAGAAGGCGCTCGACTATGGTCTCGAGGCGCTGCTGGCGGCACGCAGGAACGGCTGAAAAAAAGATTGCGGGAGGTATAGAAGATGAAAATAGAAAAACTGGAAATCCGCAATTTTGGAAAAATGCAGAACCGCACGCTGGAATTTTCCGATGGGATTCAGCTCATCAGCGGGGAAAATGAGAGCGGAAAATCGACCGTCCATACCTTCATCCGCAGCATGCTGTTCGGCATGACACGCGGCCGGGGGCGGGCGGCAAAAAATGATGTCTACAGTCGTTATGAGCCATGGGAAAATCCGGCATACTATGCGGGAGAGATGGTGCTTGAAAGCGGCGGCAAACGGTTCCGTCTGACCCGGAATTTCGGGCGGCAGAACGCCAATGCAAAGCTGGTGTGCCTGACGGACGGCGAGGTGCTCTCCGTGGAGGACGGCGATCTTTCCATGCTGCTCGGCGGTGTCAGTGAGATTGTGTATGATAATACGGCTTCGATCGGGCAGTTAAAAGGAAGAACCGAGGAAGGGCTTGCGGATGAGCTGCGGAACTATATGGCAAATTACCAGGGGAGCAGCGATGGAGAGCTCGATGTGGCGGCGGCGCTGGATCTGCTGAAGCAGAAGAGAAAGCGCCTAGAGCAGGAACAGAAAAAGACGCTGGCGGGACTGGAAAAACGGAAGGAAGAACTTGAGACGAAAATTTCCGTTTTTACGGAGGAGTGCCGTCAGAGCGAGGAGAATCTGCAGCAGGCGAAAGAGCAGATGAAGCGGGATATTTATCAGAAGGATGTGCCGATCGAACGGGTGCGGAAGATGAAAAAAGAATCTCGGAAGAGCCGCAAATGGGGTGCCGCGTGCGTGGCGCTGGCTGGATTTCTCTTGTTCTTATGCATTCTGCAGTTCTTCCATATTGATTCGCTGCTGACGAGAACGGGACTCGGGCTTGCGATTGCGGCGCTCTTGTATCTGGCGTACAGTCTGTTCCGTCACCGGAAAACGGAGGTCGAGCAGGTCGTGACGGAGCCGGAGGAGCAGGCGATCCGCCGCCAGCAGTGGAATGTGGACCGCCTGAAGCAGGAGCTGGGGCAGAAACAGACGGTGCTGTCGAACCTGCAGAGTGAATACGAAGAGCTCTGCATTTTCATGACGGAAAAAGATCATCTGCAGGAAGAACTCGATGCGCTTTCCTGGCGGGGGAGACGATCCAGAGTCTCTCCGTACAGATGCAGAGCCGGATCGGCGACCGCTTAAAACAGCAGATGTCAAAAACGCTGTCATCGCTGACGAATGGCCGCTATCTGCAGGTGAATATGGATGAGAATCTGCGGATCGGCCTTCACACCGCAGACGAATATGTGCCGCTTGAACAGGTCAGCCGCGGCACGATCGAGCAGGCGTACTTTGCGCTCCGCATGGCGGCGATGGATGTGCTCTGCGGCGAGGAGGAGCTGCCGGTGATTCTCGATGAATCGTTTGCGTTTTACGATGAAAACCGGCTGAAAGAAACTTTGAAATGGCTGGCGGAAAACCGGACGCAGGTGCTGCTCTTTACGTGTCAGAAGCGGGAGGAGGAAGCACTCTCGGAGATGGGAATTCCGTACCGGAAAATTGTGCTTTAAGTAATGCGGCTCGCAGAGAATCGGTGAGTTGTGGTTTGGAAATAAAGGAGAATAAAAGTTATGCTGACAATAGGATGTCATTTATCATCGTCCAAAGGATATCTTGCCATGGGAAAAGAGGCGGTGTCCATCGGGGCGAATACCTTTCAGTTTTTTACAAGAAACCCGAGAGGAAGCAAGGCGAAAGCCATCGACGAGGCGGATGTCGCAGCGTTTCTTTCTTACAGTAAGGAGCATGGAATCGAGCGCATTTTGGCACATGCGCCGTACACGCTGAATCCGTGCTCGAAGGATGCGCACACGAGAGAGTTTGCATGGATGACGATGGCGGATGATCTGAAACGGATGGAGTATACGCCGGGAAACTGCTACAATTTCCACCCGGGCAGCCATACCGGACAGGGGGCGGAAGAGGGAATCCGTCTGATTTCGGAGATGCTGAATGAAATTTTAAAACCGGAGCAGACGACCACGGTGCTGCTCGAGACGATGGCAGGAAAAGGAACCGAAGTCGGCCGCTCGTTTGAGGAGCTGGCGGCGATTCTGGAGCGCGTGGAATTAAAAGACCACATGGGTGTCTGCCTGGATACGTGCCATGTGTACGATGCGGGATACGATATTGTGGATCACCTCGATGATGTGCTTGAGAGGTTCGACCGCGTGGTAGGACTTTCGAAGCTGAAAGCGGTTCATCTGAACGACAGCAAGAATCCGTTTGAGAGCCATAAGGACCGCCATGAGAAGATCGGCGAGGGATCGCTGGGACTTGCGGCATTTGAGCGGATTGTGACACATCCGGCGCTGGCGGGACTGCCGTTCTATCTGGAAACACCGAATGAGCTGGACGGATATGCAAAAGAGATCGCGCTGCTGCGCGGGTTTGCGAAATAGAGGAAGAAGGTAAGAGAAAGTGGAAAACACGAGAGAGAAGAATAAAAGATCTGACGGAAGAAAAAAGACGTATTTCGACAGGGAAAATAAAAAGAAAGCTGTTCGTATCGAGAAAACAAAGAGCGTGGCACCGGAAAAAGGAAAGCAGAAAAAGAGTTCATCATCGTCGAAATGTCCTTATCAGAAAAAATGCGGCGGATGCACATATCTGAACCTCTCCTACGAAGAGCAGCTCGCGAAAAAAGAGCAGTTCCTGAAGAAGACTCTGAAGGGCATCGTCCCGGTCAAAGGCATGGTTGGCATGGAAAATCCTTATCATTACCGGAATAAAGTCAATTCCGCCTTTGCACGCAAAAAAGACGGAACGATCATATCCGGCATTTATGAAAAGGGCACACACAAAGTGGTCCCGGTCGATGAGTGCCTGCTCGAGGATCAGCGTGCCGATGCCATCATCCGCGATATCCGCAGTCTGCTGAAGAGCTTCAAAATCATGATCTACAACGAGGACAGCGGCTACGGCCTCCTGCGCCACGTCATGGTGCGCACCGGCTTTGCTTCCGGCGAGATCATGGTCGTCCTCGTCTGCGTATCACCAGTCTTCCCGTCAAAAAACAACTTCGTAAAGGCCCTGCGCAAATTCCACCCGGAGATCACCACGATCGTACTGAACGTCAACGACCGCACCGACAGCATGGTACTCGGAAAACGCGACATTGTCCTCTTCGGACGCGGCTACATCGAGGATGAACTCTGCGGCTGCACCTTCCGCATCTCCCCGCAGTCCTTCTACCAGGTCAACCCGGTTCAGACGAAAAAACTGTACGAAAAAGCCATCTCCCTGGCCGGCCTCACCGGAAACGAACGCGTCCTGGACGCCTACTGCGGAATCGGAACCATCGGCCTCATCGCATCCCGCGATGCCAGAGAAGTCATCAGCGTCGAACTGAACCCGGACGCCGTCCGCGATGCCGTAACAAACGCCAAACGAAACCAAATCAAAAACGTCTCCTTCTACCAGAACGACGCCGGCGCCTTCATGGTCTCCATGGCCGAAAAAGGCGAAAAAGCCGACATCGTCTTCATGGACCGCCAAGAGCCGGCAGTGATGAAGCCTTTCTGTCCTCTGTCGTAACCCTTTCACCGAAAAAGTGGTCTACGTCTCCTGCAATCCGGAGACATTGGCGAGAGACCTGCGGTATCTGACAAAACACGGATATAAGGCAGAAGAGGCATGGGGGTATGATATGTTCGCGTGGTCGGAGCATGTGGAAAGTATCGTGTTGCTTTCCAAACTTAAATCAAATAAGTTGAAGCATATCAATGTGGAATTAGAGATGGATGAGCTTGATTTGATGGCGGCGGAGAGTAAAGCGATCTATGCGGAAGTCAAGGATTATGTTTCTGAAGCAAAGCGGATTGAAAGTTAGCAACTTGTATATCGCACAGGTGAAGCAGAAATGCGGCATTATTGAGAGGGCAAATTATAACCTGTCAAAATTGGAAAACTCTAGACAGCCGAAGTGTCCGCCAGGGAAAGAAGCGGCTATAAGGGAGGCACTGGAACATTTTCGGATGATATGACGATATCGTAGAAATAGAAGAATCCTTTTTCTTTGACTTGGTTCTTTAAGTCCCTTTGTTAGTTTTGGTTAGTGGGACATAATTTTACATTTGAAGAAACGTGAATACGTATCGGAAGATAGATAGAGAGTTCAAACAGATACGAAGGAGTTTTGTTCATAAATGATAGAAAAAAATAAGATTTTAGAATCATGGATAATGGTGGAACATTTATCGGAGGGAGACATCGGTTTGAATGATAAGGCTATTCTCACTCTGAATGATTTGCAGGAACAGGATTTCTATTCTCTGTTTCTGCATAAAATTGAGAAAAAGAAATGGAATCGACGGCAAAAAGGAGGAGTCGTTGTCTATTTTGATATTTTTAAATTTCAGGAAGTTGTGGACATACTTCATGCAGAGTATGGCTTGGAATCGACGGATGAGGATATTCGTTTCGGAGACAAGTTCAGTTTCGCGCTGTATTTCGATAAGAATCTTAATTTTCTGGAGGATATGACATTCTTTACAGAAAGTGCTTACATACGGAAATTCAAAAAAGTTCCCTATGAGAAAGAGTTTCGGGAATTTGAGAAAGATTTTAAAAATCAGCTTGCTCAGGATTTTGATGAGACAGCAGGGGATTCGGCGAAGTTTAATGCTGCGATGCAAAAGGAACTCCTGCAACATGAGGTTGATATAATAAATTGCCGGATGAAGATTCTGGGAAATATCGAGACTGAAGCGACGAATCTGCATTCTTTTTTCATCGATGATCTGGAAAAAGCAAAAAAAATCGAAACGGTTAATTTGAATGCTTATTTGTATGGAAATAAAAAGGAACGCATGAACCTTGACAGCAAAAAAGATTCAGTGAATTTTCATCCGCATCTGTTTGAACAAATTCTGCAGCCGAAGAATTATCCCCTGGGAAGGTTTCCAAGCAATACGACATATGCGCTTTCTCTGATGCAGCAAGTTGCGGTAAACTTATCCATCGGCTTTGACAACAATCAGATGAGAAGTGTCAACGGTCCGCCTGGAACCGGAAAAACGACGCTTTTGAAGGACATATTTGCGCAGTTAGTGGTACAGCAAGCGTATAGTATTGCGAAACTTTCGGACCATTTTATCAAAGGAACAGAGAAAACAATTTATTTTAATCATGCATCGATTGGAGAGATCCCGGAACATATTATCGAAAATAATATCGTGGTTGCAAGTTCGAATAATGGTGCGGTTCAAAACATTGTGAACGAACTTCCGTTGAGTAAGGAGATTGACAATTTTCTAATCGATGAACTGAAAGAAGCGGACTATTTTTGTGAGATATCGAATGCGAAGGTGTCGGTAGAGTGGTTGGAAGATGAGAACGGGAAGAAAAGAGAGGAACTGGTAAAAGAATCTGTTCCGGGAGAAGAAAAGTTTTGGGGAGTATTTTCACTTGAAGGTGGAAAAGCGAATAATATGAGCAATATCCTCACGAATATGAAGCATATCCACAAATATTTGGAAGAAGATTATCTGCCGAATCAAGGTATATATAAACAATTTCTGAGTCATTATGAGGAAGTAAAAGCGATTCGAACAAAAAGGCAGGAATTTGCAGATAGCGTTCGGATGTATCAGGAATATACTCAAAAGATGGAACAGGTTCGTGGCAGCTATCAAGAAAAATTAGAGAAGAAAGAGCATGAATTGTGCGTAGAACTTAAGAAGCTTGCAGAAAATAAACAGGAATGCGGGCAGCAGTTGGAACAGTTACATCTCAGTTTGAAAGAGGTACAAAACAGGCAGAAGCTGTCCGAAAAAATATGGACAGTATGAACCAGTGCCTTCAAGTACACAAGGAGCAACGTCCTTGCTTCTTTGCGGGAAAGAAAAGAAAGAGGAATATAGGAGCAGATTAAATGAGATTACGGATCAGTTAGTAAATTAAATGATGAAGATATAGAATGCAGGGAACAGGAGAAAAAAATTAATGAAAATATTCATTTGCGGCAAACAAGGCTGAGTAAAAGTAATGAAAAACAGGAGAAGCTTAAGCAGGAGTTTAACAGTTGGAAGACGGTGGAAACAGGTAAAATTTCAAATTTGGAGAAAAGAGTCCGCGAATATGAAAATATAAAAAACGACAGTAAGACAGAACCGCTGAATATGAATCAGGAGTATGAAGATTTACAGATATCAAACCCGTGGTTTGACGAAGCGTATCGTGTCGCACAGTCAAAATTGTTTGTTATGGCATTACGTGTTCGAAAACAATTTCTTTATGAGAACAGAAAAAATGTAAAGGCGGCCATTATCGTCTGGGATCAGCAGGAGAAGTATTTGGATCGAAAGCATGTGATTGAGGCGGCATGGAACTGGATTAATATGACAATTCCGGTGATTAGTTCTACGTTTGCCAGTTTTTCGCGTATGTGCAAAAATCTTGGAGCTGAGACACTGGGGCATCTTTTTATCGATGAAGCAGGACAGGCGCTGCCACAGGCGGCTGTCGGTGCAATCTATCGCAGCAGGCATGTAATGGTGGTCGGTGATCCGTTGCAGATTAAACCGGTTCTTACGTTGGATTCTAATACCCTATATATGTTGGGGGAGCATTTTGGAGTGACAGAAAAATATTTATCTGCATCTGCATCCGCACAGATTTTAGCAGATGCGGCAAGTCAGTACGGGTTTTATCGAAAACAGGACAAGGCGGAGGATTCATGGGTTGGAATTCCGCTATGGGTGCATAGAAGATGTCGGTATCCGATGTTTACAATTTCGAACATGATTTCCTATGACGGATTTATGGTGCAGGGAATGGAAAAGTACGGAAAAGCAGACTGGTTTGATGTTGGTGGAATGGCGAACAATAAATATGTCGAGGAACAGGGAGAATTCCTTTTGCATAAGCTCAAGGAGATGATAGATAAAAATCCGAAAATCTTAGATAAAAAAGAAAAAGATGTGGTTTATGTAATTACACCGTTTTCCAATGTGGCATATCAGCTTTCTCAGAAATTACGGAAAATTCACTTTACCCGATATGATGAACAGGGAAAACCGACAAATGTCGGAACTGTCCATACGTTTCAGGGGAAAGAGGCTCCAATCGTATTTTTTGTACTCGGTGCCGACAGGCAGAGCAGCGGAGCGGCACGCTGGGCAGTAACCGAAGCGAACATAATGAATGTTGCGGCGACGAGGGCCAAAGAGGAGTTTTATATTATTAGTGATAGGAAATTGTATCTTGGGCTTGGGTGTGATGTTGCAACAGATACGGATCGGATTATCAGAGAATATAAAAATCAGTATCTTGTGGATGATCATGCACACAAGAATGAGTTGCGCATGCAGGTTGACGAGACACGGACACTCATTATTGATGCGGATTTTAGACGCATTACAGGAACGGTCAAATATGTTGGAAAGGGAACAGAAAGTTTTTATGCCTATGTAGTTGGTGCTGATGGAAAAGAATATTCCATTACCGAAAGTATTTATTCTAAGACAGAGAGTGCAATAGAAGTGATTCAAAAGGGTAAAAAAATATCTTTTATTCCAGGAGAAGGGAATAAGAAACTATTTGCTACAGAGGTGAAGATAGATGTTTAATTAAGAGAGAGGTTATCGGGAATTTAATGGAACGGTAAAGGGAGGGGTAAAAGATGGAGGATCAAAGAGACAATCCTAATATTATTGGGAGTGAAATCATCATATATCAAACGGAAGATGGATATACAAAAATTGACGTTAAATTTGAAGACGAGACCGTTTGGCTTACACAGGCACAATTATGTGAGTTGTATCAGACAAGTAAATCTAATATCAGCGAGCATATCAAGCATATTTTTGAAGAGGAAGAATTGGATGAAGAGTCAGTTGTTCGGAAATTCCGAACAACTGCAGCTGATGGAAAAAACTATAATACAATTCATTATAATCTTGATATGATTATTTCTCTTGGATATAGAGTGAAATCCAAGATTGCTACAAATTTCCGTCGGTGGGCTGCTGAACGATTAAAAGAGTACATGATAAAAGGCTTTACAATGGATGATGAACGGCTAAAAAATCTGGGTGGGGGTAATTATTGGAAAGAGTTATTAGACCGTATTCGGGATATTCGCTCATCTGAAAAAGTGATGTACCGACAGGTACTTGACCTTTATGCAACAAGTGTTGATTATGATCCCAAGAGTAGTGAATCCATTGCATTTTTTAAAATGGTACAAAATAAATTACACTATGCAGCACATGGACATACAGCAGCAGAAGTTATATACGAGCGTGCGGACGCCAGTCAGCCTTTTATGGGATTAAAAAGTTTTTCTGGTGATTTTCCTGTATTGAAAGATATCAGTATTGCCAAAAATTATCTCAATGATGAAGAGTTAAAGATCCTAAATAATATTGTATCGGGATATTTTGATTTTGCGGAGATTCAAGCTATGCGTCACAATCCCATGCATATGGAAGATTATGTGGAACACCTTGATAATGTTTTGAAAACTACAGGTGAAAAAGTGTTGCAAGGAGCCGGAACGATTAGTCATGCACAGGCAATTGAAAAAGCAACAGAAGAATATCGGAAATATCAGGTGCAGAACTTATCGCCGGTTGAAGAAGAATATTTGGAAAGCATTAAAAATATTCACAGTACAGTAAAGAAAAACAGTAAGAATTAATTTTCATAAAAGAGATTTTTAGAAGTTGGTAAAAATACGAGTTTGGACAATGATGAGTATGTCGAGACGGTCTGTTTGCTGTCAAGAAAATAAAATCAAGTACTGAAAAGTAGCGTATTTCCGAGCTTTTTGTAAGGTTGGTATCATCAGAGAAGCCTTGCGGAAAGCTCGGTTTTATTATATGGAAACATATCTATTTTTTGGTCTGATTGGAGAAAAAGTGGATGGCCGGAAAATTGCGGTAGGGTTTAGGCTGTGGATTAGATGTTAGCATTTCCGGATTTGGTTCATCGTGAATCAGTCGATACAGCGGATGTTTGATAGTTTTTTCCTTGCCACGGTACCGGTGTATTGATATACATGGACTCTGTGACCTGAACATAAAGTTTGTCATCTACTTTTGTTGCGATAAAATCCACTTCGGAATTATCCACTTACCAATAGAGACATCATAGTCTCTACGTAGCAGTTCAAAGTAAACAACATTTTCTATTGCATGTCCGCTATCACGATCCCTGAATCCAAGCAGATAGTTTCTAAGTCCGATATCAACGATGTAATACTTCCAAGAGTACGTAAGAATTCCTTTCCTTTAATATCAAATCTCTTGATGTCATAGAAGAAGTATGCTTCCAGTAGCGCATTCACATAGGCCTGAACAGTGTGAGCGCTTGGAGTTCATAGTGTTCGCCGGTTTTATCAAATGCTTGCTTGCGTGTGCCACCTAACGCACTTTTGGTTTCTCTTATTTCAAAATCATGGAATGTTAAAAATTCAGAGAAGGACAATGGAAGCATCTTTATTTCTACGCATCTGCCTGATAAATAGGTAGCATATTCAGAGGAGAGCATATAAGCATTCGAACCAGTAACATAAATATCGCAATTGAAATCAACATGGAAAGAGTAAGCATAAACTCATGAAAAAAATTAAGTTTATGCACTGAAATGCAGAAACTATTAAAATTTGACAATTTTTGTATTTTACAAGAAGAGAATGCCTCTATCATTGTAGACAGAAGCACCGGTATTATTTCCACAGCGGATAGCACGGTCGAGCTCATGATGGGGAGATTATTTGATGAATTATGTGCTAATATTCTGCAATTCTACTGCTGGTCGATTGATTTATGTACACTCTCATTATAATATGTGTGCAGGAGGTGGATATATGTATCAGATTAGTAATGAAAAATTCGGTTTATTTGTAACCGAATTAAGAAAGGAAAAGAATTTAACTCAAAAGGATTTGGCTGAAAAATTATATGTATCAGATAAAACAGTTAGCAAATGGGAACGTGGTCTTAGTATGCCCAATGTCGTATTACTCATACCAATAGCTGATATATTAGATGTTACCGTTACAGAATTGTTACGTGGAGAAAAAATAGATACACAGAAAAATATTGATAAAAAAGAAATCGAGGAATTGGTAGTAGGCTCTCTCGATATGGCTGTTAGGGATTCTATTCACCAGCATAGAAAAAACTGGATATTAGCATATTTGTTATGTTTTTTTATATCTATTACAGAAATTATTATGTTAGTTGTATCTGGAAGTTCGTTAGCTGAGATGAAAAGGGATATATTGCTAGTTACCGGGGGAATGCTTTTATTTGGTGCATGGTTTTGTTTCTTTGCAAAAGACATATTACCAACATATTATGATGCCAACAAGATAAATTATGTTTCACAAGGAATTTTTAGAATACATCTAGTTGGTTTATCTTTTAACAATGGAAATTGGATATATATCTGCACAACTTTAAAAATATGGATACTTGCAACAGTTGTTTTATATCCTCTTGCAGGTATTATAATAATCAATTGTTTCAATATAGCTTTATGGGATATTTTGAATAAAATTTTCCTAATTATGATATTAGGCGGTATGGTAGTTTCGATTTACATTATCGGGAAAAAATACGAATAATTAAATTACCTGTTATTGTTGTGGATAGTACTAATTTACAACATTCTTCATGGGAAATATGGAATGATGCAGAAGAGGTTGTGTTAAGAGAATTAGTGTACATTTAAAACGTGGAAAGCCCCTTCGGGAGCTTTTTTCTGTTTATAAGATAATTTCTGCCGGAGATTTTGATTTAATAATTTGATTTATAAAACTGGCAATGATACAATTAGCGTAATTTGAAAGAAAGCAGAGAAAATATGAGTGAAAACTTACTGATTGTTGAAGATGACAAAAAATTAAATGATGGAATACGTCTCGCATTGAAGAATGATTCCTATTTCTTTTATCAGTGCCAGACTTTGCAGGAGGCTAGAGAAATCTTGAAAAAGGAAGATATCACATTGGTTTTATTAGATGTGAACTTGCCGGATGGGAATGGGATTGATTTTGTAAGAGAAATAAGGAAAAACAGTCAGGTGCCGATTATCCTGCTTACAGTAAATAACATGGAAGTAGATATCGTAACAGGATTGGACGCTGGGGCAAATGATTATATTACGAAACCGTTTAGTTTGATGGTTTTGCGTGCAAGAGTGTCTGTGCAGCTTAGAAATAAAGATGCAGTAGTTAAGAATTCTATGGAGTTTGATGGATTCGAGTTCTATTTCGATAAAATGGAATTTTTCAAAAATGGAGAACTTATTGAACTGAGTAAGACAGAACAAAAACTCTTGAAAGTGCTGTGCGAAAACAGAGGAAAAGTAGTGAAGCGAGAATACCTGATTGACGAGGTATGGCAAGGAGATACAGAGTTTGTGGATGCTCATGCTCTGACTGTTGCAGTTAAACGTCTCAGAGACAAATTAGAAGATGATACGCAGAAGCCTAAATATATCAAAACGGTTTATGGAATTGGTTATACCTGGGCGGTGAATGGATGATAGAAATAATTATATTGATTGTAGGAATATTTGTTTTAAGTGGAATCTTCTGGCATAGCATTTTTTTATCAGAAAGAAAAAAAGCTTTTGAACCGGCTGCAGCAAATGCTGGATTGTGCTATAGATGGAGAACTGGAACGGACAGAAATATCAGAAGAAAAGTACTCTGCTCTTGAAAACAGCATGAAACAACATTTAGACAGTAGCTTTCTGGCAAGAAAGAACCAACAGGAACAAAAAGAAGTGATACAGAAACTTATTTCCGACATTGCGCATCAGACGTTGACTCCTATTTCAAATTTGAAAATTTATGGTGAAATACTCTCTGAAACAAATCATGAAAATCAGGAGGAGATAGATACCATTTTGGAGCAGACAGAGAAATTAGATTTCCTGATACAATCATTGGTCAAATTATCACGGATGGAGAGTGGAATTATCGCAGTACATTCGGAGGATACTACTATTACACAGATGCTTGAATCCATACAGCAGCAGGTTAGCGTGAAAGCAAGGGAGAAGAATATTACTCTGAGCTATGTGACACGGATTTGCATGTTCTATGTGATCCAAAATGGACTGTGGAGGCACTCGGAAATATTGTAGATAATGCGATTAAATACACAGCATGTGGGGGAAATGTTCAGGTAAAAGCTGAGCAGAATTCTTTCTTTGTAAAGATTGATATTATTGATGATGGCATTGGAATAGAAAAAGAAGAAATACCAAAGATATTTGGAAGGTTTTATCGGAGTCTGTCAGTGGCAGACCAGCCAGGAGTAGGAATTGGCTTATTCCTTGCAAGAGAGATTATTCAGGCACAAAAAGGGTATATAAAAGTGACATCAGAGAGAGGAAAGGGTTCTATCTTTTCTGTGTTTCTCCCGATATCAAAAAGGAATAGTATCAAAACTGTGATATTTCAGAAACCGGATAGAGACATTGTTGTGATAAAGTCTGTATTGTAAAGAGCAATACAGGCTTTTTTAAAATATAAGACAGGGAGGAAGACATGAATATATTAAAAACGGTAGATTTACAAAAAATATATGGACAAGGAGAAACAGAAGTCAAAGCCCTTGATGGTGTAAATTTAGAAGTGGAAAAGGGGGAGTTTGTAGCGATTGTTGGAACTTCCGGGAGCGGAAAGTCTACGATGCTTCATATCATTGGAGGATTAGATAATCCAACATCTGGCAGGTAATTGTGGATGGACAGAACTTAAGCCATATGACAGATGAAGAGCTTACCATTTTCCGACGCAGGAATATTGGTTTCGTATTTCAACAGTATAATCTGGTTCCGATGTTGAATGTATGGGAGAATATTATTCTTCCCGTGAAGCTGGATGGAAAAAAGATTGAAAAGAAATATGTAGATGAAATCATTGATACACTTGGTATTCGAACAAAATTGGAAAATCTGCCAAGTGCTCTATCCGGCGGACAGCAGCAGAGAGTGGCAATTGCGAGGGCTTTAGCTGCAAAACCTGCCATTTTGCTCGCTGACGAACCGACTGGAAATTTGGATTCGAAGACAAGTCAGGATGTATTAGGGCTTCTGAAAGTAACCAGTAAGCGTTTTCACCAAACCATCGTTATGATTACCCATAATGAAGAGATTGCCCAGATGGCAGACCGGATTTTACAGATAGAAGACGGAAAAATTGTTTCAGACAGTGGTGTGGTATAGCAGGGGGCGATTTTATGGTAAAAGTAGAGAATAAAGAGACGTTACGATTATTAACGAGTCGTTTTATGAAAATGAATCGCGCCAGGAATGTTATTGCCGTTATTGCAATCATTCTGACTTCCCTTTTATTCACAAGTCTCTTTGTGGGAAGTGTATCTATGATTCTTTCCAAAAGAGCAACGGAAATTAAGCAGTTTATGGATTCTGCCCATGCCAGTGCACAGAATCTGTCAGAAGAAGATGCAAAGCGATTGCAGCAAACAATCGAACAGAGTGAAGATGTTAAGCGATATGGTTCCGGTATTTTTCTGGGAGCTGGAATGGACGAAAGGTTTGGTTTTTCCGTAGAGGTCCGATATGCAGATGAAAATACGGCAGAAAGTTTTAATTGTCTGCCAACCACAGGAAGACTGCCGGAGAAAGAAAATGAAGTAGCACTTAGCAGCATGGTATTGGAATCTCTGGGAGTTACACCAAAGATTGGGGAAGAAGTAACGCTGACCTGGGAAGTAAATCCCATGCTGAAACAATATAAGACAGATACGTTTAAGATATGTGGATTCTGGCAAGGAGACAAAGCTGTTTTAGGTCAGATGGTCTGGGTATCCGAAGCTATGCAAAGGAGAATCGTTATCCCGTTACGCAGGAAGAATTAGAAAATGGTATCTACAATGGAGGAAAAGAGTATTTTCTCTGGTACAAGAACCTTTGGAATCTGGAAAAGAAAACGGAAAAGATATCTAAAGCAGCGGGATTTACGAGAGCTGGGACAGGAATGGAAGTCAATCCGGCATATAATCTCTTTGAAGAGGATTCATTTTCATTTTCTTCCTTAATTATAATGATTCTATTTGTTATATTAGCTGGATACCTGATTATTTATAATATCTTTAACATTTCTGTGAAAACTGATATCCGGGCTTACGGATTGTTAAAGAACGTGGGAACAACGGGAAAGCAGTTGAAAAAAATTGTACGTATGCAGGCGTGGAGATTATCAGCTATTGGTATTCCAATCGGATTGCTTTGTGGTTATCTTGCAGGTCTTTGTATGGCTCCGTCCTTGACAGCAGATGCTGAAATTAGTGCACAGGCAGGACAGACTGCTCAGACAGTAGTATCAGCAAATCCTTTGATTTTTCTTGCAGCAGCGCTTTTGACACTTTTAACGGTGTATCTCTCTAGTCTGCAGGCTTGTAAAATGGTGGAAAGGGTATCTCCTGTGGAAGCTCTGCGTTTGGCAGAGGGAGAGCAGTCACATAGGAAAATAAAAAAGAATACTTCTGTAACCTGGTGGGGAATGGCAGTTCAAAATGTGTTACGAAATTGGAAAAAGGGATTGATTGTTATGCTTTCTATCGCTCTTTCTATGGTGGTTGTCAACTGTATCGTGATGCTGGTGCAGGGATATGATTTTGATTCTTACCGAAAAGTGCTTTTAGCTTCCGATTTTCAACTGGATCAGATGACGGGAAGTTTGTTAAATACGAATTTCAACGGTATTACACCTGAAATCAAAGAGATTCTGGACGAATGTCCTGATAGTGCTAAGACAGGATATGTGTATTATTCTGAGGAAACCCACAAGATGGAGCCGGAACTTCTGAAAACATGGGAAGCATTCGCAGATAAATATGAAAAAAACTGGAACGATTATGAAAAACAGGTTTGGGAAGAGGCAAAGGCTTCCAATACAGTAAGTGTTCATTTTCTCGGAATCAGCGAGTCGGTGTTTGACAAATTAGAATGGAGAGGGGAAAAATGCTCTTGGGATACATTTAAAAGCGGAAATTATGTGCTTGTAGATTATGGTAATAAATATGCAGAGCGTCCGGTTTCTTATTATCAGACTGGGGGTATTTTTCAGATGGATTACAAAAATGGAAACCAAAAAGATTACGAAGTCATCGGAGAAGCACTGATGCCATATGCATTGGATTATCCGTATGCGGACTGTATCTATATCACGGTATTGGTTCCCGAAGAGGAGTATATCACCCAGACAGGAAATGAATCAGCCATGTATGCTGCCATTGATGCAAAGAAGGGCGAGGACAAGCAGATAAAAGAATACATTGATAAAAATATTTTGAAAGAAAATGATATGATCAACGTGTTTTCTGTATTGGACATGAAAGAGAGCTTTCAGCGGTATGTCAGTAAATATTATATGATCGGTAGTTTTCTTGTTGTTATTTTAGCTTTTATTGGCATTATGAATTTCTTTAATACAACAGCAACCTCTGTAATCAGCAGAAAAAAAGAACTGGCACTTTTGGAAGTTGTGGGAATGACGAAAAAACAGGTATCGAAAATGCTAGTGACTGAGGGATTCCTATATTTGGGAGGCGCATTTGTGATTGCAGTATTGCTAATTGTATTTGGAGCAAAGCAGATTTTAGTAAATACGCTCGGTACGGCATTTTTCTTCCGGCTGCATCTTACAATCGTGCCATGTGTGCTTATGATTCCAATTTTGGTTGGGATTGCGTATGTGATACCAAAGTATCAGTTGAAAAGATGAGTCGGGAAAGCATTGTTGAAAGGATTCGGAAAGAATAATAACAATATGTAAATTAGGCGTATGGATTTGATGAATCCATGCGCCTTTTTAGAAAAATATAAATAAAAACAAAGAATCCTAACTTTTTTTATAAGTAGGATTGTTATATTATTTAGAAAACAGAGGGAGCAAATTTGCGAATGGAATACAAAACTGATTCTTTGTTAGTACATCTAGCAAGAGCAGGAGATGAAGATGCGTGTGAAAAACTGGTCAAAAAAAATTACTCAAGTATATATCAATATTGTTTGCTACATATCAATGATCCATATGAGGCAGAGGATTTGACACAAGAAGTGTTTACACGTTTCTTTTCCAATTTATATAGATATAAAGAATATGGAAAAGT
>ENA-OQJH01000035-OQJH01000035.1-human-gut-metagenome-genome-assembly--contig:-NODE-35-length-66430-cov-23.002624_pt1 | contig 66430 bp, 69 predicted proteins | sample MGYA00242597_ERZ504763 | MGnify/ENA primary metagenome ERZ504763 (study PRJEB26092, sample SAMD00036359) | human gut metagenome | host: Homo sapiens | study: EMG produced TPA metagenomics assembly of... | reverse complement strand
CCTGGTGGTGGTTACGAGAACAGTAACAGGGACTTCCTTTGCAGCACCCTTTGTCAGCGGATCCGCAGCATTGTTAATGCAATGGGGGATTGTAAATGGAACGATCCCTACCTCTATGGGGAAAAAGTAAAAGCCTATCTCCGAAGAGGCGCCAGACCACTGTCGGGGTATGAAACGTATCCGAATGAAGAAGTCGGGTGGGGGGCACTTTGCCTGGAGAATAGTTTCCCAAGGTGAGAATGTTGTAGATATGAGGAAAACATGCTATGGTATATACAGTGTGTAAAAAAGAACAAAGAAAAAATAGAAAGCGTGGTCAATCAGAAAATATGAAGTACGAACACATCACAGAGGGCCGTTTCATAGACCGCCCCAATCGTTTTATTGCACATGTGGAGATCAATGGACAGGTGGAAACGGTTCATGTAAAGAATACAGGCAGGTGCAGAGAGCTTCTGATTCCGGGGGTACAGGTCTTTCTGGAAAAGAGCAGCAATCCGGCGAGAAAGACAGCCTATGATCTGATCTGCGTAAATAAAAAGGGCAGGGGTCTGATCAATATGGACTCTCAGATTCCCAATAAGGCAGCACTGGAGTGGGTAAAGGCAGGACATCTTTCCGGAAAAGGTTCAGGTAACGCCTGAGAAGACTTATGGAAATTCCAGATTTGATCTTTATGTCTGCTCAGAGAAACGTAAGGCTTTTATAGAAGTAAAAGGTGTCACTCTGGAATCTGACAATATAGCACGTTTCCCGGATGCACCGACAGAAAGAGGTGTGAAGCATCTGAAGGAGCTGATCCATTGTATGCAGGAAGGATACGAAGCTTATCTGCTTCTGGTGATCCAGATGAAGGGAGTTGACAGGTTTGAGCCCAACTGGGAGACTCATCGGGAATTTGGAGAAACATTACAGGAAGCGGAAAGGGCAGGGGTGCATATTCTGGCATATGACTGTCTGGTAGAACCTGACAGAATGGAAATCCAGGATTCGGTACCTGTATGTCTTACCTCTGACCGGAAATAAAAAATCATTCCTGCCCCATTCAGCACAAATATCCATACTTTATAGAAATTTAGGATGAAACCATAGAAGAAATTTATAAAATTTGCCAATAAAACTGGATAAAATGAGCATTTTGTGATACATTTATTAAGGAATATATATTGAACTTATTTATCTGGTTTTATTGGCCCTTTTTTTGAGTGCAGAGAGATGGAGGGAACGTATAAGAGCAGATACCATAAGGATATAATTTTTACTATTTTATCATAAGGAAGGTGAGCAATTGGAAAACTATACTAAGTACAAACTGAAAAGCAATGATGAACTTGCATCAGTGCTTGACGGTAAGGACAACCTGTTTGTGATTGCCTGCAACAAATGTTTCAAAGAATTTGAAACTGTTGACGAACCGGATTGTGACGAATTTCTGAAATTCGCTGCAGATCAGGGAAAGAATGTTACAGGCAGTGCGAAATTTGATTTCTTATGCAACAAGATGCACACAGAAAGAAAATTACAGGATCTGATTCCGGAAGGTACAGAGAATGTAGTAGTAATTTCCTGTGGCCTTGGTATTCAGACCGTTGCGGATCTGGCAGGTAAGCCGGTAGTTGCTGCAAGCAACACCCTTAACTACAGAGGTCATCATGGCATGGCACTTACCAAGAAGAGCTGTGACGCATGTGCGCAGTGTTATCTGAACATTACCGGAGGTGTCTGTCCGATCGTTGACTGTTCAAAGAGTCTTGTCAATGGACAGTGCGGTGGAGCAAAGAATGGAAAATGCGAAGTAGATCCGAATAAAGACTGTGCATGGGAGAAGATTTACCAGAGACTTGCAAAACAGGGACGTCTGGAAGAATTCTTAAACCAGCCTGTACAGTTCGTGATTTCTCCAAAGTTAATTTCAAAGTTATCAACGACTATGTGAAGTCCATCAGAGAAGACAGACTGGACGGATATTACGGCGGTGTTCATCCGTCAGAACGTAAGGAATTCAGTGAGCATATCGCTCTGAAGAAATTCCCGGATCCGAAGACAGTTGTAATCTCCATGTCACAGCATCTGGGCGCACCGGCCAATCCGATCGTTCAGGTTGGTGACACTGTAAAAGTTGGTCAGAAGATCGGTGAAGCTGCCGGATTTATCAGTGCTCCGGTACATTCCAGCGTAAGCGGAACCGTAGTTGCTGTTGAACCGCGTATGCATGGCACACGCGGAAGCGAAGTGATGGCTGTTGTCATTGAATCGGATGGAAAAAATACTCTGCACGAATCCGTACAGCCACATGGTGAGCTTGACAATCTTACTCCGGATGAGATTATTGATATCATCCGTGAAGCCGGAATCGTTGGTATGGGCGGTGCAGGTTTCCCGACCTGTGTCAAACTTAAACCTGCCAAACCGGTAGATACCATCCTTCTCAATGGATGTGAATGTGAGCCTCTGTTAACAGCAGACCACAGAGTACTCCTTGAGTATGCAGATGACATTATTTTTGGTCTGAAAGCAGTCCTCAAGACAACAGGTGCCGAAAAAGGTATCATCGTTATCGAGGATAATAAGCCGGATGCCATTGAATTAATGCAGAAAAAAGTTGCTGACATCGGAAACATGGAAGTATTTGTTGCAAAAACCAAATACCCGCAGGGTGCTGAGAAAACTCTCATCAAGCGCGTTATGGGAAGAATTGTTCCAAGCGGCGGTCTTCCGGCAGATGTCGGCGTTGTTGTAGATAATATCAGTACAGTAAAAGCAATCTCCGATGCGATCCAGACAGGAATGCCTCTGGTTGAGCGTGTTGCAACAGTAACAGGCGAGAAGATCAAGAATCCTGGAACTTCGTTATCAAGATCGGTACAAGCGTAAGAGAGCTGATCGATTACTGCGGCGGATTTACAGATGACGATGTTCTGGTTAAGATGGGCGGACCAATGATGGGATTCCCTCTGAACACACTGGATGTACCGATGATGAAAGGCTCCAATGGTATTATTGCCGTTGAACCGGATGAGACAAAAGAACAGCCGTGTATCAAGTGCGGACGCTGCGTAGATGTATGTCCGATGGAACTTTCACCTCTGTATTTCGTGAAATATGCGAAAGATGAGAACTGGCAGGGCATGAAAGACATGAACGTTATGGATTGTGTTGAGTGCAGATGCTGTCAGTATATCTGTTCTTCCAAGATTCCGATCATTAACAGTATCAAAGCCGGAAAAAATGCAGTAAGGGGGATGAAGTAATATGTTGATTACCCAGTTAAAAGCAAAAGAAGCGATTACATCACTGACAGCCGGAAAGAAAGTTTTCATTATCAACTGTCATGGATGTAAGGAAGTTCGTTTCCGGAAAAGAAGCTGCCCGACTTCAGAAGGAACTTGCAGCTGAAGGAAATGTGACAGGAGTCATGACAACTGATTACATCTGTAATCCGGAAAATATGGAATTACGTCTTAAGAAACATATGAGCAAGATCCAGGAAGCAGATCTGGTTCTGGTATTCTCCTGCGGTGTTGGTGTACAGACCGTTTCAGAATATCTGGAAGATAAGATGGTCTGTGCAGCCTGCGATACATACCCGGTACCAGGTTTCCAGGGCGTGACACCGTTAGAGTACAAATGTGACCAGTGCGGTGAATGCTACCTGAACCTGACAGGCGGAATCTGCCCGATCACAGCATGTTCAAAGAGCCTTGTGAATGGCCAGTGCGGCGGTTCCAAGAACGGTAAATGTGAAGTGGACAGCGAAATGGAATGTGGATGGGAACGCATCTACAGACGTCTGAAAGAGATCGGACGCCTTGACGCGCTGAAATGTCCGACACAGATTCATAACTTTGCAACAGACGATGAATTAAAATAGATTATAATGATTGGAGCAATGTACAATGAAAATGAAAGAATTATTCGACCGTGGTGAATTTGTAGTTTCTGCAGAAGTAGGACCGCCAAAAGGAATCCACGTAGATGAACTGGTAGAAGAAGCAAAAACATACCTCAAGGATGTTCATGCAGTTAACGTAACTGATAACCAGTCTTCTGTTATGCGTCTTGGATCTCTTGCAATGTGTAAGGTTCTCAAGGATGCAGGCATGAATCCTATTTTCCAGCTTGCATGCCGTGACAGAAACCGTATCGCTCTGGAGTCTGATCTTCTCAGCGCTGCAATGCTGGGCATTGACAACGTCCTTTGCCTCACAGGTGACCATACAAAGATGGGTGACCACCCACAGGCAAAACCTGTATTCGACCTTGACTCCGTATCCCTTCTTCACACAGTGAAGCTTCTGGAATCCGGTGTGGATCTTGGTGGAAACGAACTGGTTGGCGAACCTCCGAAATTCTCCAAGGGTGCTGTTGTATCTCCATGCAGCGATTCCGTTGACGCACAGCTTGCAAAAATGGAAAGAAAAGTAGCAGCAGGTGCAGAATACTTCCAGACACAGGCAGTATTTGAACCGGAGAAATTCATCAAATTCATGGAAAAAGCAAAACAGTTCGGAAAACCTGTACAGGTTGGTATCATTATTCCTAAGTCCGCTGGAATGGCTAAATTCATGAACAATAATGTTGCCGGCATTCATGTTCCGGACGAGATGCTCGAGGAACTGAAAGCAGACAAAGAAAAGACAAAAGCAGGTATCACAGGTGTTGAGATCGCTGCACGTATCATCAAAGAGTGCAAGCCATACTGTCAGGGTGTACATATCATGGCACTTGGCTGGGAATCCAAGATCCCGGATCTGCTGAAACTGGCTGAGATCTAAGAAAATAAAACTCTGAGCTGTAAATAGTAACATCATTACAGAACAGTACTGCAAATAATTAAAAAAGCTGTCTGGATTCCGGATGTATTTGCATCCGGAACAGACAGCTTTTGTTGTATCAGCATCTAACCCTTAACCGCACCTGCGGAAACACCTTCTACAATGAATCTGGAAAGAAGAATGTAGACAATGATGACCGGGAAGATGGAAAAGGCGATCATTACATACACCTGTCCCATGTCAAACTTCAGGAAGTCTGCACTTCGAAGCTGTGCGATCAGTACAGGAAGTGTTTTCTTTTTATCTGAGTGAAGGACCAGCGCCGGAATGAAGTAATTATTCCAGCTCTGTACAAAGGTAAAAATTGCCTGCACAGCGATAGCCGGTTTCATAAGCGGGAATACGATTTTGTTAAAGGTATTAAATTCACCGGAACCGTCAATACGTGCTGCTTCCACAAGCTCCAGAGGAAGGTTGCTTTCCATGTACTGTTTCATATAGAAGAAAGTAACAGGAGCAGCAATACTTGGAACGATCAGTGGGACAAAGGAGTCGTCCAGACCTATTTTTCCCAACAGCTGAAGGAATCCAAGAGCAGTTACCTGAGTTGGGATCATCATGACTGCAAGGATAAATGTAAACATAAATTTTTTTTGCTTTAAAATTGTATGCATGGATAGCGTAAGCAGTCATTGTTGAAAAATAGGTACATAAAACAGCGGAGCAGGTAGCAATGAAAATACTGTTGAACATACCATCCATACAGGGAGTGTTCCTGCGAGAAGATTTTTCCAGTTCTCAATGAGATGTCCTCCGGGAATGGCTGTGAATCCCTTTTTCAGTGCGCCATTAGATCTGGTGGCATTGATAAACAGTACATAAAACCAGAACAGGCAGAAGAAGGAAATGATGATCAGTACGATATAGGCAAGAGTACGCTGACCTTTCATGCTCATTCCTTTTTTATTTTTGGAGTTTTTTTCATTCATTCTTCTCACCTCCATCAGTCTTTTATCTTGTTAAAGCGGAATACGATCAGGCTGAGCACTCCTGTGATAATGAACAGGAATACGGATAATGCACCACCCATTCCGTAGTTCTTGCTGAACAGATGCTTGTTCAGGAACATGATCAGTGTCATAGTGGAACGCATGGGGTCGCCGGTTCCGTTTGTCAGAATCTGAGGTACATCGAACATCTGCATGCCGCCGATCAGGGATGTGATCATAACATAGATCAGGATTGGACGAAGGAGTGGAAGAGTGATCTTTCTGAAAATCTGTGAGGAAGTTGCACCGTCTACTTCAGCTGCCTCGTAAAGCGAGGAGTCAATTCCCATCATACCTGCCATAAGAAGAATAGTTGTATTTCCGAACCACATCAGGAAGTTCAGGACTGCAACAAGGGTTCTGGCACTCCAGGCATGGCTGAAAAAGGAATATGCCTGTTTCAGTATTCCTGACTGCATCAGCATTGCATTGATGGGACCGCCGTCTGCAAATAAGGTAAAGAATAACATTGCAAAGGCGGATGCCATGATCAGGTTTGGCAGATAAATAACTGTTTTGAAGAAGCGCTGTCCCTTAAGCCGGAGGCTTGGATTGGAGAACCAGGCAGCCAGGAGCAGGGAAACCAGGATCTGTGGGATAAATCCCATTACCCACATGATCATTGTGTTTTTAAAATAAATCCAGATATCGCCACCCTGAAAGAGCTTTGCATAATTGGCAAGTCCCACAAAATTCGGTCCTATCTGCGTTAATCCAGATCTGTAATTTTCAAAGAAACTGTTATAAATTGTACTGATAAGCGGAACGAGCTGGAATATGAGATATACTACTACAAATGGTATCAGGAAGATATATCCCCATTTGTTATAGCTGACCGCTTTATGGTTATTATTCTTTGCCATTATCTTCCTCCATAGTCTGCTGTAATCCAAAGTGTGCCTGCCTGATGGTCAGGCAGGCACACAGGTTTCAATGTTTGATTAATAGGAAAGTTCCGGATATTTTTCTACAACTGCCTTATAGAACAGGTCGAGAGCTTCATCATAAGATGCGTTGCCTTCGAAGTAGTTCTTCATGGCATTCTGGAATTCTTCGTTGCAGCCCTGATCATAGATACTCATGTTACTCAGATCAATCTTATCAGCGCCTGCACAGAACATAGCCAGAGGATTCTGTCCACCAAGAACTGCATCGCCGTAGCTTTCATCTTTAGCCATTTCTTCCATGGCAGGTTTATTGTTTACGAAGTCATTATCAGCAGTAACGATTTCTTTCATAACGTCAACGTTAGTTGTCATCGTTCTCATGATATCAGCAACCAGTGTGGGATTGTCTGTGCCTGCAGCTGCTGTGATCCATGTTCCGCCCCAGTAGAAGCCCTGTGGCCCTTCTGTTGCAGCCCAGCCGCCATCTTTACCAACTGAACCATCCTGGTCAGCGCTCATGGAGAAGTCGATGAACCATGCAGGTCCGAAATATGAGAATACATTGCTGTCTTTGAAGAAGCCCTTGCTCCAGTCATCACTCCACAATTCATAGGTAGCTGTTTCTCCGGCATCAACCATTTCCTTGGACATATCTACCCAGTTTTTGATATTGTCATCAACAGTGATCTTTCCGTCAACAACCCATGGGGAAGTTACATTATTAGAGAATACACGGTAGGCATCATTTACAGTGGAAGTCATCTGATAGCCTTTTTCCTTCAGCTCTTCAGCTGTTGCCTTAAATGTATCCCAGTCTGCAACTTCTTCTGAACCTCTGCCGGATCATCGCTTCCGAATACTTCTTTTGCAATATCTCTTCTGTAGATCATAGCACCCGGCAGCCCTGCCAGGAAAGACCTTTTAAGTTGCCATCCGAATCTGTCATAACATCTTTGGTGTACTGATACTGGTCTGCAACTTCCTCATCTGTGATTCCCAGATCTGCCACAGACATTGTATAATCTGTATTTACATATTTCAGTGCATAATCGGCTTCAACAAGGAAGAGATCGATTTTGTCATCTGCTGCTGCATCAGCCTGTTTCAGAAGAGTCTCATCCAGATTATTCTGATATGCATTGTCATCAGAAGGAGTAATGTTCCATACAACATCAACATCTCCGATCTTGCCATGAGTTCCGTCAACTTCTTCATATCCGGGATAGTGGTCAGTCAGACGGGATTTGAATTCTTCATTCCAGCAATAAATGTTTAAAACTTTACCTTCGTCAGCGGCTGCATCTTCAGCCCATGTTGGAACTGCTGTAAGACCGGCAAGCATAGCTGCTGTTAATGTAATTGCCATAGCTTTTCTCTTCATCATGTTATTACCTCCTTGTGATAATTGTTTTGGGTTGATTGTAACTTTTCAGCAGTCCACCAACTGTGAAGATACTGAAGATTTTCTTATTTTGCCAGATTTCTGACTGATGCACCGGGGAAAAGTCTTCCATCAACGGTGAATTTATCGATGATCGTTGTTTTAGGATTTTCGATAAGATCAATCAGCTTCTGTGCGGCAAGCCGTCCAATCGTTTCTGTGTCCTGACACAGAGTTGTCAGCCGTGGCTCCAGGATGCGTGCAAAAGTAAGTCCGTCATAGCCTGCAATGGAAATATCATCTGGTATTCGAAGTCCACGTTCGTGGATTTCATTGATGCCACCCAGTGCGGAGAAGTCATCCGGATAGAGGATACAGGTAGGAGGATCTTTCAGATCCAGAAGCTCTGAAGTTGCTATTGCTGCAGCTTCTGCATCTCGATAAGGAATGACTGGCATATATTCATCAGGTATATCGATTCGTTTTTTCTGGAGAGTTCTGTAAAAACTTCCAAGTCTGTTTCGTGTGACAGAGGAATCTTCTCCGTGAATATAGGCAATCTTTCTGTGTCCCCGTTCAAGAATATAAGAGACAAGTTCTTCCATTCCCTGAATGTTGTTGGAAACAACAGCAATTCTTCCATCAAATACATGATCGATAGTGACTACCGGTATCTCGGACTGTACCAGGCGCTGTACCTCTTCTGTAAAAAAATTGATACAGGCGATCACCACTCCATCGACTCCACGGTAACGGCAGTGCTCATAATAACTGAGATGCTGACCGGAGAGGTTTCCGCTGGTAAAAGTGATGTCATATCCTCTGGATTCGGCAGTGCGTTTAAAGCTTTCCAGTACATGATTGAAATAATCATGGGTGAGGCCACTCATGGCTTCGTCTACAAAAAGTACGCCAAGATTATAACTGCGTCTGGTCTTTAGTGCTCTTGCTGAGGAATTTGGAAGATATCCCATTTCTGATGCAGTCTTCAAAATAAGCTGTCGGGTTTCTTCGCTGATATCCGAATAACCATTAAGTGCTTTGCTGACGCTTGCAACAGATACGTTACATTGTTTTGCGATGTCTTTCATGGATACCATATTATAGTCCAGCCTTTTCTGTTTTTGTTTCTAAAACGTTTTCGCAAGCTAATCGTACTTTATTTTCAGATAAAATTCAAGTATTTTTGCTATATTTGCATAATTTATCCCTGTTGCACAAAAAAGAATTTATAATAATTTATTAATTTCACAAAAAACAGGCTTTAATATAACGAAAAGTTTCGCGATGATCTTACGGAAGTTAAAATAACAGTTGTGAAATATTTTGACTGCTAAAAATGTAGTTGATTTTTTTGAAAAACTGAATTATACTGTGATAAATCCAATCTAAACTATATAATAAACATATAAATTCTGAACGTATTCGTTTTCGCAAGTCTGTTTTCGGCCTTTTCTTCACAAGTGTTTATTTATTCTTTTTAAGGAGGCTTTTCAATGAAATTCGGATATTTTGACGACAAGGCGAAAGAATATGTTATCACTACACCACATACACCATTACCCTGGATCAATTATCTGGGAAGTAATGATTTCTTTTCACTGATCTCCAACACCTGCGGAGGATATAGCTTTTATAAAGATGCAAAATTGTTGCGAATTACCAGGTACCGTTATAATAATATTCCTGCAGATTCCAACGGAAAGTATTATTATATTAATGATGACGGAGTAATCTGGAATCCGGGAACTATGCCGTCTGCAACAGAAACAGATACTTATGAATGCAGACATGGTCTTGGATACAGTCGCTTCTGTTCTTCGAAAAATAATCTAAAAGCAGAGCTTCTGGTTTTTGTGCCCTCTGATGCTTCATGTGAGATCAATTGTCTGAAACTGAAAAATAACTCTGAAACTGAAAAAAATATTTCTCTGTTCTCATACGTGGAATTCTGCCTCTGGAATGCAGTGGATGACGCATCGAACTTCCAGAGAAATTTAAGTATCGGAGAAGTGGAAGTACAGGGGAGTACGATTTATCATAAGACAGAATACAGAGAAAGAAGGAAACATTACAGTTTCTTTACAGTAAATACACAGGTGGACAATTATGATACCAACAGAGATGCTTTTCTGGGAGCAGGAAACGGGAATGCTTTTCCAGAAGCTGTATGTAAGAAAAAATGCAGTAACTCTATTGCAAGCGGATGGTATCCCATTGCTGCACATCAGATAGATCTGACTCTGCTGCCGGGAGAGGAAAAAGAATTTGTTTTTATGCTGGGATATTGTGAAAATCCGGCAGATGATAAATGGGAAGCTCCCGGAATTATCAATAAAACCTCTGCAAAAGCATTGATTGAAAGATTTAATACAATGGAAAAAGCGATGCAGGCCTTTGCAGAACTGAAAAATTACTGGGAAACATTGCTGGCACGCTTTGCAGTCGTCAGCGAGAACGAACATATTGACCGCATGGCAAATATCTGGAATCAATATCAGTGTATGGTAACCTTCAATATGTCCAGATCAGCATCTTATTACGAATCAGGAACAGGACGGGGGATGGGGTTTCGCGATTCTTGTCAGGATCTTCTGGGATTTGTGCATCTTATCCCGGAGCGGGCAAGGGAAAGGATTATTGATATAGCATCTACACAGTTTCCGGATGGAAGTGCATATCATCAGTACCAGCCGCTGACAAAACAGGGGAATCTGGATGTTGGAAGCGGATTTAATGACGACCCGTTATGGCTGATCGCAGCAGTAGCAGCATATATCAAAGAGACTGGTGATTATGGGATACTTGATGTGCAGGTACCCTTTGATTGTAAGAAGGGAACAGAGGTACCGCTTTTTGAACATCTGGAGAAATCTTTTTATTACACAGTAACCCATCTTGGTCCTCACAAACTTCCTCTGATCGGAAGGGCAGACTGGAATGACTGCCTGAATCTGAACTGTTTTTCCAGTGAACCTGGAGAATCCTTTCAGACAACAGGGCCGTCGGAAGGCCCTGTGGCAGAATCTGTATTTATTGCAGGTATGTTTGTGAAATATGGAAAAGAATTTGAGGAGCTCTGTGAGCGGACCGGGCACACAGAACTTGCAAAAGAAGCAGGGAAAGCAGTGGATGAGATGTATCAGGCAGTGCTGGATAATGGATGGGACGGAGAATGGTTCCTGCGTGCCTATGATGCACAGTCTGAAAAGGTTGGTTCAAAAGAATGCGAAGAAGGAAAGATTTTTATTGAACCACAGGGATTCTGTGTTATGGCAGGAATCGGCAAGGAAGAAGGAATAGCAGAAAAAGCTCTGGACTCTGTGAATGAATTGCTGGAAACAAAGTATGGAATAATGATCCTTCAGCCGGCTTATACAAGATACCATCTGGAACTTGGGGAAATTACTTCTTATCCGCCTGGATATAAAGAAAATGCAGGAATTTTCTGCCACAACAATCCGTGGATTTCCATTGCGGAGACTGTGCTTGGAAGAGGAAACAGGGCATTTGAGGTTTATCGTAAAATATGTCCATCTTATATTGAGGAAATCAGTGATATTCACCGGACAGAACCATATGTATATTCGCAGATGATCGCGGGAGCTGATGCACCAGGATTTGGAGAGCAAAAAACAGTTGGCTGACAGGAACTGCAGCGTGGACATTTATAAACCTGTCACAGGCGCTTCTTGGTATTCTGCCAGGATATGATGGTTTGATCGTAGACCCCTGCCTTCCGGAAACGTTTGGCGATTTTAAAGTGAACCGTCATTTTAGAGGGGCGGATTATCATATTGAGATCCATAAACCGAAAGGTGTGCAGAAAGGAGTCAGATGGATTGAGGTAGATGGTGAGAGGATAAATGGAAACCAGATTCCTATGGTCAATGGCAGAAACGAATACCATGTAATTGTACAGATGGGATAACTGATAAATAAAAGTCCCCACCATTGCTTATTGCCTGATGCAATTAAAGCAGAGGGTGGGGACTTATTTGAACAGGTTAAAGTAAAATACCTGTTTTATTTATTTTCTTCCTGAACTTCGATTTTACGAATTGTCTTGTTTTTGATTTCTTCTTTGATGGATGTAAGGAACTCACCAAGGTCTTTCATTCCTTCGTCGCCAAGGTAACGGCTTCTTACGGAAACCTTGCCTTCTTCTTCCTCTTTGGCGCCAACAATGAGCATGTATGGAACTCTTGCAAGGCGTGCTTCACGGATCTTGTAGCCCATCTTTTCGGAACGCTGGTCAACAGAGCAGCGGATTCCGTTTTCTTTTAACTGAGCTTCAACTTTGGCAGCATAGTCGTGGAATTTCTCGGAAATTGGAATCACACGAACCTGTTCCGGGCAGAGCCATGTCGGGAACATACCTGCATATTTCTCAATGAGCCATGCCAGTGTTCTCTCGTAGCATCCCATGGATGTACGATGAATGATGTATGGACGCTGTTTTTCACCGTTTTCATCGATATAATACATGTCGAACTGTTCAGCCAGAAGAGCATCCCACTGAATCGTGATCATAGTATCTTCTTTTCCGTATACGTTCTTGGCATTGATATCAACTTTAGGTCCGTAGAATGCAGCTTCGCCAACATCCTCTGTAAACGGAATGTTCAGTTCTTCAAGCATCTGACGGATATGAGCTTCTGTCTGATTCCACACTTCTGCATCACCGATGTATTTCTCTCTGTTGTTAGGATCCCATTTGGAAAGGTGATAGGTTACGTCCTCCTCTACACCAAGAACCTGCAGACAGTACTGTGCAAGTGCGATACAGTCTTTAAATTCTTTTACCATCTGGTCAGGTCTTACGATCAGATGACCTTCGGAGATCGTGAACTGACGCACACGTGTCAGACCATGCATTTCCCCGGAATCCTCATTACGGAACAGAGTGGATGTTTCACCGTAACGAAGAGGCAGATCACGATAGCTGTGCTGTTCTGCTTTGTATACATAGTACTGGAATGGGCATGTCATAGGACGAAGCGCAAATACTTCTTTGTCTGTTTCTTCGTCGCCGAGAACGAACATGCCCTCTTTGTAATGATCCAGTGTCCGGAAATCTTGTAGAGGTCGCTCTTTGCCATTAACGGAGTTTTTGTTCTGATATATCCGCGTTTTGTTTCTTCGTCTTCAATCCAGCGCTGAAGCTCCTGCATCATGATTACACCGTTTGGCATGATAAGTGGAAGTCCCTGACCGATTACATCTACAGTTGTGAAGATTTTCATTTCACGTCCAAGTTTATTGTGATCGCGTTTTTTTGCTTCTTCCATCTGTTCCAGATGTTCTTTTAACTCATCCTTGGAAGCATAAGCTGTTCCGTAGATACGTGTGAGCATTGCGTTCTTTTCACTGCCTCTCCAGTAGGCGCTGGAGGAGGAGAGAAGCTTGAATGCTTTTACACCCTTTACGCTCATAAGGTGAGGACCTGCGCAGAGGTCTGTCCAGTCTCCCTGGGAATAGAAAGAGATTTCGGAGCCTTCCGGAAGATCTTCGATAAGTTCTACCTTGTATGGTTCATTTTTCTCCTGGAAGTATGCGATGGCATCTTCTCTTGATTTTGTGAAGCGTTCAATCTTAGCGCCTTTTTTTGATGATCTTTTTCATTTCTTTTTCGATTGCATCCAGGTCATCACGGGAGATGGAGGCAGTCGAAATCATAGTAGAATCCTGTATCAATAGAAGGTCCGATAGCAACCTTTGCATCCGGGAATAAGGTCTGTACTGCCTGGGCAAGTACGTGGGATGCTGTATGGCGGAGAACTGCAAGTCCTTTTTCATCTTTTGCTGTCAGGATGTTTAATTCGCAGTCACTGTCAATAACTGTTCTCAGGTCTACAACTTCTCCGTTTACTTCTCCTGCACAGGCAGCACGTGCAAGTCCCTCGCTGATGTCGTAAGCAATGTCGATTACGGATTTTGCTTCAGCGTATTCTTTTTTTGAGCCGTCTTTTAATGTTACGATCATGATGATTATCTCCTTTACGTTAGTATGGATTTGTTATAGTTGCTGTTCACTGTTGATATCCCACGGAGCGTGTTGTTGAGAACGGAGTGAACAGTAACAGTTTTTGTACTGCGAAAGGGTAAAAGAAAGAATAAAAAAATCCCCTACAGTACGGTTAAATACTGTAGGGGACGAGATAACATTACTCGCGGTTCCACCCCGGTTGTCTGATACATTACTGATGGATAAATCATCTGATCAGAACCGCTTCATTCGATGGTAACGGAATCACCGGACTGTATTAAAGTCACTCAGAGGTGGTCTTCGGCTGGTTCGCGATGAAATGCTTGCACCGGTATACATTTCTCTCTGTAACGTTCCTCAGCGTACTCTTCTCTTCAACGTTTTGATCCTTCTTATCTTTTCTGCCGCCTATTATAAACTTGCAAAGTGGGTTTGTCAATCAGTAAAATGCAAAAAGTTGATTTACGAAAATAGAGATTAATGTTATACTGACGAAAGTGAAAAACAATAAAAAACATGAAAGGAATCAGATAAATGAGCAGATGGGAAGAAAATATACGTAAAGTAATACCATATACACCAGGCGAGCAGCCCAATCAGCCGGATATGATCAAGCTGAATACCAACGAGAATCCGTATCCGCCGGCACCTGGAGTGGAGAAGGCGTTGAGGGAGATGGATACAGATACTATGAGACTTTATCCGGATCCTACAGCAGGAGAACTGGTACATGCCATTGCAAAGAATTACAGGCTGAAGGATGAACAGGTTTTTGTGGGAGTAGGTTCCGATGATGTGCTTGCCATGAGTTTCCTTACATTCTTTAATTCACAGAAGCCGGTTCTTTTTCCGGATATCACATATTCTTTTTATGATGTATGGGCAGACCTGTTTCGCATTCCATATGAGAGACCGGCACTGGATGAGAACTTTCATATAAGGAAGGAAGATTATTTCAGAGAAAACGGAGGAATTGTATTCCCGAATCCGAATGCGCCGACAGGTGTGGAGATGCCGCTGGAGGAAGTGGAGGATATTATCCGCCATAATCCTGATGTGATTGTGATCGTGGACGAGGCTTATGTGGATTTTGGTGGTCAGTCGGCGCTTCCATTGATTGAAAAATATGACAACCTTCTGGTCGTACAGACATTTTCCAAGTCGCGTTCTATGGCTGGGATGAGAATTGGTTTTGCGTGTGGAAATGAGAAACTGATCAGATTCCTGAATGATGTGAAGTATTCTTTTAATTCTTATACTATGGACCGTACAGCGATTGCTGCAGGTGTGGCGGCAGTTGAAGATAAAGCATATTTTGATGAGACATGTAATAAAATCATAGAGACAAGAGAATGGACAAAGAAAGAATTGAAGGCACTGGGATTCTCTTTTCAGGATTCTATGTCTAACTTTATTTTTGCTACGCATAAAACCTGTCCTGCGAAAGAACTTTTTGAGGCATTGAGAGGGCAGCATATTTATGTTCGTTACTTCCAGAAGGACAGAATTGACAATTTCCTTCGTATCACAGTTGGAACAAAGGAAGAAATGCAGAAATTTATTGATTTTTGAAGGATTATCTGAAGTAAAAGTTAGGAGGTTTTATGGAAGCACTGGTACATTGGTTCTCGCAGAATCTGTCACAATATATTTCACCGGAAGGGGCAGTTTTTATTATTTCAATGATTCCGCTTTTGGAACTCAGGGGAGGATTGCTTGCAGCATCCTTACTTAAGATATCGGCTGCAAAGGCAATTCCACTGTGTATTGTTGGAAATATTATTCCTATTCCGTTTATTCTGTTGTTTATCAGACAGATTTTCAAGGTTTTAAAAAAGACGAAACTCTTTCGGGGACTTGTTATGAAATTGGAAGACAGGGCAATGAGAAAAAGTGATCAGGTAAAGAAATATGAGTTTTGGGGACTGATGCTGTTTGTGGGAATTCCGCTTCCGGGAACAGGGGCATGGACAGGATCTCTGATTGCATCTCTTCTGGAAATTGATATTAAGAAGTCCTCTCTGGCAATTTTTTGTGGCATTATTATGGCAACTGTCATTATGTATATTGTTTCTTATGGATTAGTGGGAAATCTGGTACATTAATTGTCTTCTTAAATAAGTGTTATTAATATCTGATTTACCGGAAATCCGGGGACATATTTTATGTCTCCGGATTTCTGCTTTTATGTCGATAATATCAGTTTTATGACGTATAAAACAGCTTGCCAATAATAAAGATTTGGAATAATATGGTATTGTCAATTATGAAGAAGATGTGCTAAGATAAATATAAAGATACCGGTGTGCAGACAGGATTACTACAGGAATTAACTTGTCGACACAGGAGCAGGAGTATAATTTTCCTGCGATATGCATTGCTGCAGATCTGATATTCGTGTCACTTCAGACAGATTATCCCACTAACTGTTACAGGAAAAGTTAATAAAGAATAAATTGCTCAGATACATAGGAAGTCAAAAAAACAAAATAAAAATAATTATCAATATTAACAATCAAAACAAAAAGCAGAGGATTATTTTATGAGAGAAAAGTATGAATCATTATCACTGGCAACTTTAAAGGATTTGGCAAAAGCCAGAGGATTAAAAGGGGTTTCAGCATTGAGAAAACCGGAATTGATCGAGAGAATGCTTCACGAAGATGAACTGGAAGGTGAGACAAAAAACAGGAAACAGTCCGGGAGAAACCGCAGCAGAGTGAAGTGGAAGGTAACGGAGAGAGAATCCCCCAGTATAACAAAACACTGGAACGTACACAGTATCATGCCCCGGCAGAGGCAGTACAGCTTGACAGTGGAGAGAGAGCAGACGGAATCCTTGAGGTACTTCCGGATGGATATGGGTTTATCCGATGTGAGAATTATCTTCCGGGGGAAAATGATATTTATGTATCACCTTCTCAGATACGCAGATTTAACCTGAAAACAGGTGATATTATTAAGGGGAATATCCGTATCAAAACACAGGGAGAGAAATTCAGTGCCCTGCTATATGTGACCTCTATCAACGGATTCCATCCCAGTGAAGGGCAGAGACGATATAATTTTGAAGATATGACACCGATTTTTCCAAATGAGAGACTGATAATGGAAAGACCGGGCGGCACAGTTGCCATGAGGATCGTAGATCTGATCAGCCTATCGGTAAAGGACAGAGAGGAATGATCGTATCTCCTCCGAAAGCCGGTAAGACAACTTTGCTGAAAGATGTGGCAAAGTCTATTCTGAGAAACAATCCGGACATGCATCTGATCATTCTTCTGATCGATGAGCGTCCTGAGGAGGTTACAGATATCAGGGAGGCCATCTGTGGCGATAATGTGGAAGTCATTTATTCTACATTTGATGAGCTTCCGGAACATCATAAACGTGTGTCTGAAATGGTAATAGAACGTGCACGTCGTCTGGTGGAACATAAAAAAGACGTTACAATTCTTCTTGATTCTATTACAAGACTGGCAAGGGCATACAACCTGATCATACCGCCCAGCGGACGAACTCTTTCCGGTGGTCTGGACCCGGCGGCTCTTCATATGCCGAAACGCTTTTTTGGTGCGGCCAGAAATATGAGAGAGGGCGGAAGCCTTACTATTCTTGCTACAGCGCTTGTGGATACGGGAAGTAAAATGGATGATGTAATTTATGAAGAATTTAAGGGAACCGGTAATATGGAACTGGTGCTTGACCGAAAACTGCAAGAAAAGCGGGTATTCCCTGCAATTGATATCCAGAAATCCGGTACAAGAAGAGAGGATCTGCTGCTGAGTAAAGAAGAACAGGAAGCGGTTTACATTATGCGAAAAGCTCTCAATGGAATGAAGTCAGAAGATGCGGTAGAACAGATCCTGAATATGTTTACCCGTACGAAAAATAATGCTGAATTTGTACAGACTGTAAAAAACAGAAGTTTATCTGAAACGTTGTAAAAAAACAGTTACTGTTCGCTCCGTTCTCAGTAACAAAAATATTAAATAAAATTTTAAAATAAATTTTTAAAAATAAACTTGCATTCCATGGGACGATATGTTATACTCATAAAGCTGTTTAATAGTAAATTCGTCAAATGAATACGAATAGAAAATAGAATCTTTACAGAGAGGTGAAAATCATGAGAGAAGGAATCCATCCTAATTATTATCAGGCAACTGTAACCTGCAACTGTGGTAACACATTCGTAACAGGATCTACAAAACAGGACATCCACGTAGAAATCTGCTCTAAATGTCATCCATTCTATACAGGTCAGCAGAAAGCAGCTCAGGCTCGTGGACGTATCGATAAGTTTAATAAGAAATACGGCCTGAACAAATAATCAGAATATAGTAAGAATTGAGAAGGTTGAGGTTGGGAAATCTCAGCCTTTCTTGTTTCTTTGGGAGAAATATAATGAAATCATCGAACATCGGCGGTCAGGCTGTAATGGAAGGCATTATGATGCGCCATAAGGATAAATATTCCATTGCTGTCCGAAGACCGGACAATGAGATTGAATTAAAAGTAGAAGATTACAAATGTGTATTCGGAAATGCAAAATTTCTCAAATATCCACTGATCCGAGGTGTGGTAAGCTTCGTGGATTCTCTGGTGGTCGGCACAAAATGTCTGATGTATTCAGCGGAGATTGCAGGGGATGAGGAGGACGAAGAGGATAAGCAGAAGAATGCTGCTCTTTCAGAAGAGGAGCTTGCTGCAAAAAAGGCAAAAGAAGATAAGCAGTTCAAATGGCTGTTATATGTGACAGTTGCTGTCTCGATCGTGGTATCAGTTGCCGCCTTTATGCTGCTGCCATACGCCCTTGCAAGTCTTTGCAGAAGGGTTGGCGCTTCGGAATTTGCAGTTACAATAGTTGAGGCATTTGTAAAGCTTGCATTGTTTATGGGATATATGCTTCTGATTTCCAGAATGAAGGATATTCAGAGAACATTTATGTATCATGGAGCAGAGCATAAGTGCATTAACTGTGTGGAACATGGACTGCCGCTTACGGTGGATAATGTTCTTGCAAGCTCCAGACTGCATAAGAGATGTGGAACCAGTTTTCTGTTTCTGGTTATGCTGGTCAGCATTTTTCTGCATTTTATTTTTGTATTGGTTCCATTTTACTGGGTGAGACTGTTTGGAAGACTTCTTATGGTGCCGGTTGTAGCAGGAATATCTTTTGAGATTATTCAGTGGGCTGGAAGATCAGACAGCAAACTTGCTGACTTTTTCAGTAAACCGGGTCTGGCAATGCAGAAACTTACAACTAAGGAACCGACAGCAGATATGGCAGAGGTTGCAATCAGGGCTGTAGAGGCGGTTTTTGACTGGAAAGCATATCTGAAGGAAGAATTTGGAGTTGAAGCAGAACAATGAACGGAGAAACTCTGACAGGATTATTAAAAAAAGGACAGATGATCCTTGCACAGGCGGGGATTAAGGAAGCCGGGCTGGATGCCTGGCTTCTCCTGGAATATGTCACAGGAAAAAGCCGGGCGTATTATTTTGCATACGGAGAAGAAAGTGTCACAGAAAGTGTTGCTGAAAGATATCTGGAACTGATCAGCAGACGTGCGGGACACATACCGCTGCAGCATCTGACGCATCAGGCTTTTTTTATGGGGCATGAATTTTATGTGGATAAGAATGTACTGGTACCCAGACAGGATACGGAAACACTTGTGGAGTCCGCTCTTGAATGCATGAAAGCTGTGAAAAATCCATATATTCTTGATATGTGTACAGGATCCGGCTGTATTCTTATCAGTATTCTGAAGGAGAGAGCTGATGCACACGGAACAGGCGTGGATCTGTCAGATGAGGCACTGAAAGTGGCTGTGCGGAATGCACGGACACTGGAAGTGGCAGAGCATGCGGAATTCGTACAGAGTAATCTGTTTTCTGAAATGCAGAACATTGTGTACGGAACAGAGTATATGAAAAGGACTGCTGTAAAAGATACTGTAAAAATGACAGAATGCGAAAATAGTAATAGAAATTATAGCAGAGCTTATGATATGATTATATCAAATCCGCCATATATTCCTACGGCGGAAATTGAAGATCTTATGGATGAAGTAAAATTGCATGATCCGCGTATGGCGCTGGATGGTATGGAAGATGGACTTTATTTTTACAGGGCTATCACGAAACAGGCACAGGATCATCTTGTTCCGGGTGGTTGGCTTTTATATGAAATCGGATGCAGCCAGGGAGAAGATGTGGCAGCTCTTTTGCGGAAATATAAATTTGAAGATATTGAGATAAGGCAGGATCTGGCCGGGTTGGACCGGGTGGTTCTGGGGCGAAAGAAATTACAGGAGGATAAATATGTTTGATAAATTAGACGATCTGCTCATTCGTTTTGAAGAGGTGCTTAATGAGCTTGGAGAGCCGGGAGTTACCGATAATCAGGAACATTTTCAGAAGCTGATGAAAGAGCAGAGCGATCTGCAGCCGATAGTAGATGCTTACCGGGAGTATAAGAAAAACAAAGAAACGATACAGGACAGTCTTTCCATGCTTGAGGAAGAGAAAGATGAAGATATGCGGGAAATGCTGAAGGAAGAACTGTCTGAGGCAAAGAAGAATGTAGAGGAACTGGAGCATGAACTTAAGATCCTTCTTCTTCCGAAAGATCCTAATGATAACAAGAACGTTATTGTGGAGATCCGTGCAGGTGCAGGTGGGGATGAGGCTGCCCTTTTTGCAGCAGAGATTTACCGTATGTATGTGAAATATGCAGAATCCCGCCGCTGGAAAACAGAAATGATGAGTCTCAATGAGAACGGAATCGGCGGATTTAAGGAAGTAACATTTATGATCACAGGTGCAGGTGCTTATTCCAGACTGAAATATGAAAGTGGTGTACATCGTGTACAGCGAGTTCCGGAAACAGAATCCGGCGGACGTATCCATACCTCTACCTGTACAGTTGCTATTATGCCGGAAGCAGAGGAAATCGATTTCATCTGGATATGAATGACTGTAAATTCGATGTGTTCCGTGCATCCGGAAACGGCGGACAGTGTGTCAATACAACAGACTCTGCTGTGCGATTGACACATATTCCTACCGGAATCGTAATTTCCTGCCAGGATGAGAAGTCACAGCTTAAGAATAAAGATAAAGCGCTGAAAGTTCTTCGCTCCCGTCTGTATGAGATGGAGCTTGCCAAACAGCATGATGCTGAGGCAGAGGCAAGAAGAAGCCAGATTGGAACTGGTGACCGTTCAGAGAAAATCAGAACTTATAATTTTCCACAGGGACGTGTGACAGACCACAGAATCAAACTGACACTGCACAGACTGGAGAATGTTCTGAACGGGGATCTGGATGAGATCATTGACAGTCTGATCGCAGCAGATCAGGCAGCAAAATTAAGTAATCTTCAGGATGCGGAATAGAATATTGCGGAGAGGGTATGTGACAGAAGATGACTGAAAAAGTATTGATATGAGAGAAGAATGTCAGGAGGAAAATATTTATGCAGAAAACAGCACTTGTAATTATGGCGGCAGGAATCGGAAGTCGTTTTGGAAAAGGAATCAAGCAGCTTGCACCGGTGGGACCATGTGGAGAGATTATTATGGATTATTCCATCCACGATGCGCTGGAAGCCGGATTTAACAAAGTGGTGTTTATTATCCGTAAAGATCTGGAAGAAGAGTTCCGCAGAGTGATCGGCGAGCGTATTGAGAAAATTACGGAAGTAGAATATGTATTCCAGGAGCTTGATGATCTGCCGGAGGGATTTACGAAACCGGCTGACCGCACGAAACCCTGGGGAACCGGACAGGCTGTACTTGCTGCAAAGAAGGTTCTGGATGAGCCATTTATTGTTATCAATGCAGATGATTATTATGGGAAAGAAGCTTATGTGAAGGTGCATGATTATCTTGTGCAGGAACAGCAAAAGGACGGAAAACTCCACATCTGCATGGCCGGTTTCAGGCTTGGAAATACATTGAGCGATAATGGAAGCGTTACCAGAGGAATCTGCCATATTGAGAATGGACAGCTTACAGGTGTGACAGAGACGCATGATATATTTAAGACTGCCACAGGTGCAGAGTCAAGAAATGCGGACGGAAGTGTGCAGGAACTGGATGTAAAGGATCTGGTGTCCATGAATATGTGGGGACTGACGCCGGACTTTATGGAGGTTCTCGAGAAAGGATTTGCAGAATTTCTCAGTGGACTCGCACCGGAAGATACAAAAAAGGAATATCTGCTTCCGGAGTTAGTTGACCATCTGATCAAAAATGAAAGTGCTAAAGTTGATGTCCTGGAGACAAAGGATACATGGTTTGGTGTAACCTATCAGGAAGATAAAGAAACAGTAACGAGAGCATTTAAAAATCTTACAGAAGCGGGTATATATCCTCAGGGACTTATCAATAAGTTAAGCAGATATCTGCAGCTTTCGCAGGAGACATGTCTGATCTGATTAAAAGCAGTTTTGGGTGTGATCCGGGAAATACAGTATGCAGTGCAGAAACAGAGGATATTGTAAAAAGTAAAGGAGAGCAATTATGGGAAAATATTTTGGAACAGATGGATTTCGTGGAGAAGCAAATGTTAAACTGACAGTAGATCATGCATTTAAGGTGGGGCGCTACGTAGGCTGGTATTATGGAAGAGACCATAAAGCTAAGATTGTTATTGGAAAAGATACAAGAAGAAGCAGTTATATGTTTGAATATGCACTTGTTGCAGGTCTGACAGCGTCCGGTGCAGATGTATATCTTCTTCATGTAACGACGACCCCAAGTGTTTCCTATGCAGTACGTACAGAGGATTTTGACTGTGGTATTATGATCTCCGCAAGCCATAATCCATTCTATGATAATGGTATCAAACTTCTCAATGGAAACGGACAGAAGATTGAAGCGGAAGTAGAAGCAAGGATTGAAGCATATCTGGATGGCCTGATCGAGGATCTTCCTCTGGCAACTAAAGAAGATATTGGACGCACTGTGGATTTTGCTTCAGGAAGGAATCGTTATATCGGACATCTGATCTCTATTCCAAGCAGGGATTTCAAAGGCATTAAAGTAGGGCTTGACTGTGCAAACGGAAGTTCTTCAGCTATTGCAAAGAGTGTATTTGAGGCACTTCAGGCAAAGACTTATGTGATCAATAACCAGCCGGATGGTACAAATATCAATACAAACTGTGGCTCTACCCATATTGAAGTCCTGCAGAAATATGTTGTGGACAATGGATTGGATATCGGTTTTGCTTATGATGGTGATGCAGATCGCTGTATTGCTGTTGACCATAAGGGAAATGTGGTCGACGGTGATAAGATTATGTATGTATGTGGAAAATATCTCAAGGAGCAGGGCAGATTAAAAGATGATACAGTAGTAACCACTGTTATGTCAAACCTCGGTCTGTACAAATCTCTGGAGAGAGAGGGTATGAAATATGAGCAGACTGCAGTAGGAGATAAATATGTGGCAGAGAATATGATGGAGAATGGATACAGTCTTGGCGGTGAGCAGTCCGGACATATTATTTTCAGCCGTTACGCTGCAACAGGTGATGGAATCCTTACTTCTCTCATGGTAATGGAAGCGTGTGTAGAGAAGAAAGCAACTCTGTGTGATCTGGCAAGGGAAATGAAGGTTTATCCACAGCTTCTCAGAAATGTCCGGGTGGCAGACAAGAAGACTGCGAGAGAGAATCCGAAGGTAGTTGCTGCTGTAGAGGAAGTTGCAAAGAAACTGGGAAGTGATGGGCGTATTCTGGTACGCGAGAGTGGCACAGAGCCATTGATTCGTGTTATGGTAGAAGCCGGAACAGATGAACTCTGCCTTGAGAATGTTGATCATGTAGTAAAGGTAATGGAATCCGAAGGATTGCTCATTGACTGATTTACTGGCAAAGGAATTACATGTATAATAGAAAAAAAAGATTATTCTGACTGCTGTCTGCTTAAACCTTGGACTTCTGACGGGCTGCAATGTGGGAGATACGAAGAATTATAAACAGGCTGCACAGGATCTGGAACAGGGAAATTATGAGGCAGCACTTGAAGAATACGAGACAGCAATTTCTGAAGGAGTGAAGCCTGCACAGTCGTACAGAGGTGCAGGTGTAGCGAAACTCAAACTTGGAAACTATGAAGAAGCCATAACATATTTCAATGATGCGCTTAAATGTGACAAAGTTGGCAAAGCATTAAAAAAAGATATTCTGTCGTATAGAGCTGTGGCTTATCTCAAAGTAAAGGATTATGAGGCAGCACTGGAAGACTGCCAGACTCTGGCAGAAAACTATAAAATGGATGCGGATCTGTATTTCCTTACGGGAGAAACAGCATTGGCCATGGATTCCTATGAGGAAGCTTCTGCTAATTTTGAACAGGCCTACGGCGAAGATGCAACTTATGACAGAGCTATCCAGATCTACGGAGCATATCTGAACAGGGATATGGAAGCAGACGGAACCCGTTATCTGGAAGCTGCTTTGTCAGGAACTGCAAAAAATGCAGAGGATCATTGTGACCGCGGCAGAGTTTATTATTATATGGATGATTATGAAAATGCTGAAAGTGAACTGAAACAGGCCATAGACGGCGATAATACGGAGGCACTGGTTCTGCTTGGTATGGTATATATGGATAAAGGAGACAGCGCAAATGCAAAAGCAATGTTTCAGCAGTATGTATCACAGGCGGAAAACGGAGCCAAAGGATTTAACGGACTTGCACTGTGTGATATAGAGGATGGGGATTATGACAGTGCCCTTTCTGATATAGAAAGCGGAATCCATGAGGCAGGAGCGGAGGATATGCAGAGTCTGCTGTTTAATGAGATCGTAGTCTATGAGAAGAAACTGGATTTTCAGACTGCTTTGCAGAAAGCACAGGAATATCTGGAATTATACCCGGAAGATAAAACTGTTAAGAAAGAACTTGCATTTCTTAAAACGCGTGTGTAATATCCATCTGACTGAGGAGAATTTATGGAAGAATTTGGAAAGCTTGAAGAACGGGTGGTTCTTGTGGGAGTGCAGACGGATGATCATGATAATGTGGAAGAATCCCTGGATGAACTGAAGGAGCTTGCATCAACTGCGGGAGCTGTTACAGTGGGAAGAATCATTCAGAATCGTGAGTCTGTGCATCCCGGAACTTATATTGGAAAAGGAAAGATAGAGGAAGTACGTGCACTGGTATATGCTATGGATGCAACCGGAATTATCTGTGATGACGAACTTTCTCCTGCACAGCTGAATAATCTGGAGCGGGAACTGGACTGTAAGGTGATGGATAGGACATTATTGATTCTGGACATTTTTGCAGCGAGAGCTATAACCAGTGAGGGTAAAATACAGGTAGAGCTTGCACAGCTTCGCTACAGATCTGCCCGTCTGGTCGGTCTCAGGGAATCTCTTTCCCGTCTGGGAGGTGGAATCGGAACCAGAGGTCCGGGAGAGAAAAAGCTGGAGACAGACCGTCGTCTTATCCGTACAAGGATCTCTGCTTTGAAGCAGGAATTATCCCAGGTGGAGAAACACAGGGAACTGATCCGTTCCAGCCGGGCCAGAGGCAATATGAAGACTGCTGCGATCGTAGGATATACAAATGCGGGAAAATCTACGCTGCTGAACACACTGACAGGCTCAGAGGTTTTATCAGAGGATAAACTGTTTGCTACACTGGATCCAACTACCAGACTTTTGAATTTGAAGGACGGACAGCAGATTCTTCTCACAGATACGGTTGGATTTATCCATAAGCTTCCGCATCATCTGGTCGAAGCATTCAAGAGCACATTGGAAGAGGCCAAATATGCAGATTATATTATCCATGTGGTAGATTCTTCCAATCCGCAGGCAGAGATGCAGATGCATGTGGTATATGAGACATTAAAAGAACTGGGAGTGATGGGAAAGAAGATCATTACACTCTTTAATAAGCAGGATGCACCGGGGGCATGCGTACTGCGAGATTTTAAATCAGACTATACGCTGAAGGTCTCTGCAAAGACAGGCGAGGGTCTTGCAGATCTGAATGATCTTCTGGAGAAGCTTCTTGCTGAAGAACAGATTTATGTGGAGCGCCTTTTCCCTTATCAGGAAGCAGGAAAAATCCAGCTGATCCGCGAATATGGGCAGCTTATCTCAGAGGAATACACAGAGGAAGGGATTGCTGTGAAGGCAAGGGTGCCGAAAGAAATCTACGCCAGAGTTGTATAAAAAAATATTTTGAAAAATAAGAAAAATACCATATATTGTGCCTTTTGCGAAAATGAGGAACATTATGTGGTATTTTTGCGTGTTGACGAACCGGTGATACTCTGATACAATGAATCTACAGTGTTACTCAGAGCAAAGTGGACAGTAACGACAGAAATATCTCCGGTAAGAATATGCAGGAGAAACAGATTAACAAGAGAAAATGGGGGCATTAGATATGTTTCAGGTAGTAAAACGTGATGGCGAAGTGGATGAGTTTAAAATAGGCAAGATCACAGCGGCTATCCATAAAGCCTTTGATGCAAAAGAGAAAAATTATAGCGAAGAGATGATTGATCTCTTAGGGCTGCGTGTTACTTCTGATTTTCAGAAAAAGATTACAGATAATAAGATTACAGTAGAAGAAATTCAGGACAGTGTGGAGAATGTGCTGATCCAGGCCGGATATGCAGATGTGGCAAAAGCCTACATTCTTTACCGCAAGCAGAGGGAAAAGGTTCGCAACATGAAGTCAACGATTCTGGATTACAAAGAAATCGTAAACAGTTATGTGAAGGTTGAGGACTGGCGTGTAAAGGAGAACTCCACAGTTACTTATTCAGTTGGAGGTCTGATCTTAAGCAACTCCGGTGCAGTTACTGCAAATTACTGGCTGTCTGAGATTTATGACAATGAAATTGCAGATGCACACAGAAATGCGGATATTCATATTCATGACTTGTCCATGCTGACCGGATATTGTGCAGGATGGTCACTGAAACAGCTGATCCAGGAGGGACTTGGCGGTATTGAAGGCAAGATTACATCTTCACCTGCAAAGCATCTGAGTGTTCTCTGCAATCAGATGGTAAACTTTCTTGGGATTATGCAGAATGAATGGGCCGGAGCGCAGGCTTTCTCATCCTTTGATACTTATCTGGCACCTTTTGTCAAGGCAGATAATTTAAGCTATCCGGAAGTGAAGAAATGTATTGAGTCTTTTATTTATGGAGTCAATACCCCAAGCAGATGGGGAACACAGGCACCTTTTTCCAACATTACGCTGGACTGGACAGTACCGGATGATCTTGCAGAGCTTCCGGCTATCGTAGGCGGAAAGAATATGGATTTCAAGTACAAAGACTGCAAAAAAGAGATGGATATGATCAATAAGGCATTTATTGAAACCATGATCGAGGGGGATGCCAACGGACGCGGGTTCCAGTATCCTATTCCGACCTATTCCATAACAAATGAGTTTGACTGGTCTGATACAGAGAATAACCGCCTTCTTTTTGAGATGACATCCAAATATGGAACACCGTATTTCTCAAACTATATTAACAGTGATATGAAACCAAGTGATATCCGCAGTATGTGCTGCCGTCTGCGTCTGGATCTGAGAGAACTCCGCAAGAAGAGCGGTGGTTTCTTCGGATCAGGAGAGAGTACCGGTTCTGTGGGGGTAGTAACTATAAATATGCCGCGTATCGCATATCTTTCCAAGACACCGGAAGAGTTTTACAATCGTCTGGATCGCTTAATGGATATTTCCGCACGTTCTCTGCATATTAAACGTGAAGTAATTGGTAAGCTGCTGGATGAGGGATTATATCCTTATACAAAGAGATATCTTGGAAGCTTTTCCAATCATTTCTCTACCATTGGACTGGTGGGAATGAACGAGGTTGGTCTGAATGCCGCTGGCTGGGAAAAGATATGTCTGATGAGCGTACGCAGAGGTTTACAAAAGAAGTTCTTCTTCATATGCGGGAACGTCTGTCCGATTATCAGGAGAAGTACGAAGGAGAACTGTTTAATCTTGAGGCAACTCCTGCTGAATCTACTGCCTATCGTCTGGCCAAACACGACAGAAAACGCTGGCCGGATATTAAGACTGCAGGCAAGGAAGGGGATACTCCTTATTATACAAACAGTTCTCATCTTCCGGTTGAATATACCACAGATATTTTTGATGCACTGGATATTCAGGATGATCTGCAGACGCTTTATACATCAGGTACTGTATTCCATGCATTTATCGGTGAGAAGCTTCCTGACTGGAAAGCAGCAGCAGCACTGGTACGTAAGATCGCAGAGAATTATAAACTGCCGTATTATACGATTTCGCCGACCTATTCTGTATGTAAGGAACATGGCTACATCAGCGGAGAGCATTTCACTTGTCCGAAATGTGGTAAGAAGGCGGAGGTTTACAGTCGTATCACAGGATATTACAGACCTGTACAGAACTGGAATGACGGTAAAGCACAGGAGTATAAGAACCGTACGCTTTATGATGTGATGCATTCAGATATCAGAAAAATACAGCCGGTTCATGCCAGTGTAGTTACTGTGACTAAGGATGATGTGAAGATAGAACCTGTGGCATCACATAAATACCTGTTTACAACCAGTACTTGTCCGAACTGCAGAGTGGCGAAGAAGATACTGGAAGGCAGGGAGTTCGAGATTATTGATGCGGAGAAGAATCCGGAGATGGTGAAGGAGTTTGGAATTATGCAGGCTCCGACTCTGGTGATCACAGACGGTGAGCATATGACGAAATATGTAAATACATCCAATATTAAGAAATATGTGGATGAGGGATTATAAAGATACTGAGAGAGTTGACCGGAGGATAAAAGAGATGATCAAACAGAATGTTGTATTTGTGGAAAATAAAGCAGGAAGTCTGAAAAGAGTGACAGGGATACTTGCAGATAACGGGATTAATATTTATGGATTTGCATGCTTCGATGCACCGGAGTTTGCAATCTTCCGTATGATCTGCAACGATCCGGATAAAGCGGAAATTGTTTTAAACAGGAGTGGATATATGAATCGTATTACACAGGCGATCGTAGTTGATATGAAAGATCAGGTAGGCGGTCTGGATGAACTCCTGAAAGTAGCATCAGACAGTAATGTAAGTCTTGACTATATTTATACTTCTTTCCACAGAAAAGATCTCAGACCTGTAGTAATTCTTCAGACGGAGGATGGTGCAGTGACAGAATGCATTCTTAAGAATAATGGATTTAATGTATTTACTTCAGTAGAAGAACTGGAGAAATAATACTGTATAAGACAGTGAGAGAATCACAGGACTGGGGATGGTTCTGTGATTTTTTGTATATTCATATAGGAAAGTTGAATATATCTTGACTATATGAATAGGAATACTATATAATAAAAGAAAACAATGATAATCCGACGAAAGTTAATCAGGAGGTTTTGAAAAATGCAGATTTCTACAAAAGGAAGATATGCTCTGAGACTTATGCTTGATCTTGCAGTTCATAATACAGGAGAACTGGTCAAGATCAAAGATATTTCTGCAAGGGAAAATATTTCAGAAAAATATCTGGAACAGATATTTCATCATTAAAGAAGGCGGGATATGTAAAGAGCCTGAGAGGGGCACAGGGCGGTTATATGCTTGCCAGAGAGCCGGAAACATATACGGTGGGAACTATTCTGAGACTGACAGAGGGCAGCATGAAGCCGGTAGCCTGCCTGGAGGACGAACCGAATCAGTGCAGCAGAGCCGGGGAATGCGTCACACTCCGTCTCTGGAAGATGCTTGATGAAGCTATTGAGGGAGTGCTGGATAAGGTTACATTGCAGGATCTTAAAGACTGGTATGAAGAGATGGGAAATGATTATGTAATTTGATTTTCCCTCTTGACAACAGTGGATTTATAGAATATTATGTATATAACATATAATTCATATATATTTAGTATGAAATAAGGAGGACGAACTCATGGCAAAAATCTATAAAAATGCAGCGGAACTGGTTGGAAATACTCCTCTCCTTGAGGTTGGAAATCTTGAAAAAGAGCTTGGGCTGGAAGCGAGAATACTTGTGAAGCTTGAGTATTTTAACCCGGCAGGAAGTGCCAAAGACCGTATCGCCCTGAGTATGATCGAAGACGCTGAAGAGAGAGGCGTTCTGAAGCCTGGCGCAGTGATCATCGAGCCTACATCAGGTAACACCGGAATCGGTCTTGCTTCTCTTGCTGCAATCAAAGGATACAGAGTGATACTTACGATGCCTGAGACAATGAGTGTTGAGAGAAGGAATATTCTGAAAGCATACGGTGCAGAAATCGTATTGACAGATGGAACAAAAGGTATGAATGGCGCAATCGCCAAAGCAAACGAACTTGCGAAGGAATATGAGAACAGTTTTATTCCGGGACAGTTTGATAACCCTGCAAATCCTGCGATCCACAAAAAGACCACAGGTCCGGAAATCTGGAGAGACACAGACGGACAGGTAGATGTTTTTGTGGCAGGTGTTGGTACAGGCGGAACGATCACCGGTGTTGGTGAATATCTGAAATCCCAGAATCCTGACGTGAAAGTAGTGGCAGTAGAGCCTGCAACTTCCCCTGTACTTTCTCAGGGAAAGAGCGGTCCGCATAAGATTCAGGGAATCGGTGCGGGATTTGTTCCGAAGGCATTAAATACAGAGGTTTATGATGAGGTTTTTCCGGTTGAGAATGAGGATGCTTTTACAGTTGGCAAGCTGATTGCCAAACATGAGGGAATTCTTGTTGGTATTTCTTCCGGTGCGGCTCTCTATGCGGCAATCCAGCTGGCTAAGAGACCGGAGAATAAAGGAAAAACAATCGTAGCTCTTCTTCCGGATTCCGGTGACCGTTACTATTCTACTCCATTATTTGTGTAAAATAAAAAAGCCCTTTTTAGGGCTTTTTTTTATTTTACATAAATGTGTTAGAATAGATATGCTGTACAAATGATTTTTATGTAACTGTTCAGTATTTTGCAGAACAGCTATCATAACATAAGTAAAATTATCATAAACAATAATATTCCGTGTAATCGGATCACAGAACAGGATGGAATAAAAATGAGAAAAGCAATTATCGCAATGAGCGGCGGAGTGGACAGCTCTGTGGCAGCTCTGCTTACAAAAGAAACCGGTGATGAATGTATCGGTGCTACCATGAAATTATTTCACAATGAGGACATAGGAGTAAAGAGAGAGAAAACCTGCTGTTCTCTGGATGATGTGGAGGATGCCAGAAATGTCTGCTACAGAATGGGGATCAGGTACTATGTTTTTAACTTTTCCGAGAGGTTTAAAGAGGATGTTATGGACCGCTTTGTGGATGCCTATGAGCATGGAGCCACGCCAAATCCCTGCATTGACTGCAATCGTTATCTGAAATTTGACAAGATGTTTCAGAGAATGCGTGAACTGGAGTATGATTATATTGTAACCGGACATTATGCACGTGTGGAATATGATGAGGAGAAGAACCGTTACTTATTAAAGAAAGCTGTGGATGATACGAAGGATCAGAGTTATGTGCTTTATATGCTGACACAGGAGCAGCTTGCGCATATTTCCCTGCCTCTTGGCGGGCTTCGCAAAACGGAAGTGCGTGAGATCGCAGAGAAGCATGGCTTTGTTAATGCCAGAAAGCATGACAGCCAGGATATCTGTTTCGTACCGGACGGTGATTATGCAAAGTTTATTGAACAGTACACAGGACGTAAATCAATCCCGGGTGATTTTGTAGATACAGAAGGAAACATTCTTGGTAAACATAAAGGAATCATCCACTATACACTTGGCCAGAGAAGAGGACTTGGTATTCCGGCAGCATCCAGACTGTATGTGTGTGATATTTCTCCAAAGACCAATCAGGTGGTTCTGGGAAATAATGAGGATCTTTCCATTCGGAACTGACTGCAACAAAGGTCAATCTGATTTCCTGTGAATCTCTGAAGGAGCCAATGAGACTGAAAGCAAAGATCCGTTACCGTCATCCGGAGCAGGAGGCCGTAGCATGGCAGACGGAAGATGGAGTGCTGCACGTGCGTTTTGATAAACCACAGAGAGCTATCACCAGAGGGCAGGCAGTTGTGTTATATGATGGAGATATCGTTGTAGGCGGCGGCGTGATTGAAAATTGTATTAAATGACAGATTTTCCTTGTCTTTCGCATTTTGTCGGACTGTCTTATCTGCACTGTTTTTTGGAAACGTTATAGTTATTAGCTATTAAACGCTATAGAAAATTTCCTATTGACGTACTAGGAATTAAATGGTAATATACAACTATGCTAAATCATATCAAATCGATATGAAAAGCGTAGAAACAAAAATGACTTGCAGATAAGGGGCTTAAGAGCCGGAATCAGTTTTGCAGAGAAAAAGATTATTATAAATCAGAGAAAGATGAGGATATACACATGAGCAAAAAAATCGAAAGAAAAGACAGACATTTCAAATTTGAAACATTACAGCTTCACGTAGGACAGGAGAGTCCGGATCCGGTTACAGATGCAAGAGCAGTACCAATTTATCAGACATCTTCTTATGTATTCAGAAACTGCGATCATGCAGCTGCACGTTTCGGACTTGCAGATGCAGGTAACATTTACGGACGTCTTACAAACCCGACTGAAGATGTATTCGAGAAAAGAATCGCAGCGCTTGAAGGCGGTTCTGCGGCACTTGCAGTAGCATCCGGTGCAGCAGCGATCACATATACAATTGAGAATCTTGCACAGCAGGGTGACCACATTGTAGCGGCCAAGAATATTTACGGTGGAACAACAAACCTTCTGGAGCATACACTTCCGGCTTATGGAATCACAACAACATTCGTTGATGTATTTGATCTTGAAGAAGTAGAGAACGCAATTCAGGATAACACAAAAGCTGTTTACATCGAGACTCTTGGAAACCCGAACTCTGATGTAGTTGATATTGAAGCTATTGCAAAGATTGCTCATGCACATAAGATTCCGCTTGTAGTGGATAACACATTTGCAACACCTTACCTTGTAAGACCAATCGAATATGGTGCAGATATCGTTGTTCATTCTGCAACTAAATTCATCGGTGGACATGGTACAACAATCGGAGGTGTGATCGTTGAGAGTGGTAAATTTGACTGGGAAGCATCAGGTAAATTCGCATCTCTGACAGAACCGAACCCAAGCTATCATGGCGTAAGCTTTACAAAGGCATGCGGACCGGCAGCATTTGTCACAAAGATTCGTGCAATTCTTCTTCGTGATACAGGTGCAACCATCTCTCCGGTAAGTTCATTCATTTTCCTTCAGGGACTTGAAACACTGTCACTTCGTGTTGAACGCCATGTAGAGAATGCACTGAAAGTTGTTCAGTACTTAAATAACCATCCACAGGTAGAGAAAGTTCATCATCCGTCTGTATCCACAGATCCGGTTCAGCAGGAGCTTTATAAGAAATACTTCCCGAACGGCGGCGGTTCCATCTTTACATTTGAGATTAAAGGTGATGCGCAGAAGGCAAAGGACTTCATTGATAATCTGGAACTGTTCTCATTGCTTGCCAATGTAGCTGATGTTAAATCTCTTGTTATCCATCCGGCTACAACAACACACAGCCAGTGCACAGAAGAAGAACTTCTCGATCAGGGTATCAAACCAAATACAATTCGTCTTTCCATTGGTACAGAGAATATTGACGATATCATTCAGGATCTTGATGAAGCATTTAAGGCAGTTGCTGAATAATACAGATATAACATCCTTATATATTGTATAAATAAAACATGAATAAAAAGACCATCTTCCGGATTTTCCCCCATATCTGAAAGATGGTCTTTTTTTTGAAATGTTTCAATTGTATGGTTTACAGACTTGACAAATTATAAAAATACTATATAATACAGAAATGCAAATAAGTTGCAAATGTAAATAAGTTGCAAATACAAATAAAGTGCAAATATAAGGAGAACTATATGTCAGAGATTATATTAGATTCAGTAATAGACAGCATCAAGCTGCTACCTTTTCTTTTTCTTACTTATCTGTTTATGGAATGGCTGGAGCATAAGACAGGTGCGGCAGCACGAAAGAGAATCCGTACAGCCGGAAAATTCGGACCGGTATGGGGTGGACTTCTGGGAGTGATCCCACAGTGTGGATTTTCGGCAGCGGCATCCAGCCTTTTTGCCGGACGTGTGATCACAGTGGGAACTTTGATCGCGGTGTATCTGTCTACTTCAGATGAAATGTTTCCAATCATGATCTCCAATGCAGTTCCTGTAGTTACAATTGTGAAAATCCTGACCTGCAAAGCGGTGATCGGAATACTTTCCGGCCTGGTGCTGGAGTATGTTTACACACATATTCTGAAGAAACAGGAACCTGATGTGGATATTCATGAAATCTGTGAAGAAGAACGCTGCCATTGTGAACATGGAGTTATTTCTTCAGCAGCATTTCACACATTAAAAGTTTTTGTATACATTTTCTTGATTTCTCTTGCTTTAAATATTATCATTGGATTAGTCGGAGAAGAGACACTGGCAGGACTTTTTACAGGAACACCGATTGCAGGTGAACTGATCGCAGCTTTAGTGGGACTGATTCCCAACTGCGCTTCTTCTGTAGTAATCACCCAGTTATATCTGGATCATATTATCGGAGCCGGGGCGATGATGGCGGGACTTCTTGTAAATGCAGGAGTTGGGCTTCTGATTCTGTTTCGTTTGAACAGAGACAGGGTTCAGAATCTGAAAATTGTGGGAGTACTTTATGGACTTGGTGTATTCTGGGGAATTATTATTGAATTTGCAGGAATTGTTTTCTGATCAACCGAGTCTGCTCTGTCAGAAGAAGCTGATTTTAGGAGGAATGATAAAATTATGGCAGGAAGCAGTTATGCGACAGCAAGCCGCAGAAAAATACTTGAATATTTGAAAAACAGTAATGACCATACGGTTACAGCTGCTGATGTGGATGAGTATCTGAAGAAACATGACAGTGAGGTAAATATCACAACCATTTACCGCTATCTGGACAAGCTTGCAAAGGATGGAACTGTGATCAAATATGTTGCAGAGAAAGGCTGCCAGGCTGCTTATCAGTATGTAGAACCGGGACGGGGATGTGAACAGCATCTGCACCTGAAGTGTGTAAAATGTGGAAAGATCATTCATCTGGAATGTCATTTTATGGAAGAAATTTCTCATCATATTGAAGAAGTCATGGATTTACCCTGCAGTGTAAGAATTCTATTTTGTATGGAGTCTGTAAAGAATGTAAAGGCAGTGGGGAAGACTGTTGACTGTTTCTGCCAGATGATGTAAACTGAAATACAACTGTTTGGTCAAATTGACTGGGAAGCAGTATGGTGAAGAGAAAAGATAGCGAAATTGCTGTAAGTACCGGTAAAAATAACAGATAATATATGAAATCATAAAAGAAGGCAATAATGAGAAAAAAGAAGAGACAGATGTGTGTAAGAAGAATGTTGTGTTTTTTTTCTGGTGTGTGTATTAATATGTGCAGCATCCCCATCTGCAGCGCAGGCGGCAGTAATGCGGACTGCTAAGAATTCAACAGTGCAAAAGAAAAAAACATCCACGAAAACAGTTACAATAGAGACTTCAGGAGAAATCATAAAAAAGAAAGTGAAAAGCGGTGGTTCTGTGATTCTTCCTGTGGAAGTGAATAGGAGGGGATATACATTTCTGGGATGGTCAACAGTTCCCGGACAGACCTGTAATCCAATGTATCAGGCATATCAGAAAATTCAGGTTACGAAAAATATTCATCTTTATCCGGTGAAGTATAAATGGAATCAGGAACCGGATATTTATGCAGGCGGTCTTGCGGACAGTGTGGAGAAATATGATAAGATTATTTTTGTGGGAGATTCCCGCACAGCAATGCTTCGCAGTACTTTGAAGCAGCAATGCAGTTCTGACAGTTTAAAGAAAGTTGGATTTGTATGCAAGACAGGAGAAGGGCTTGACTGGATGAAAAAATACGGAGAAAAGGAACTGCTGAATGAAATAAGCGGGATGGATGACAATGCGAAGCCGGTGGCAGTTATTTTCAATCTGGGAGTAAATGACCTGATCCACAAAAACAGGGAGTCCATCAGTTATGATTCTGTTGCGTCAGACTATGCTTCTTATATGAATGGATTATCCAGAAAGCTGACTGCCAGGAACTGTGAATTATTTTATATGTCTGTGAATCCATGTAATACGGCAATGAAATCCACGCGGAAGGAGTCTGAGATCCGCGGATTTAATAACAGACTCAGACAGAGACTGAACGGGAATTTTACATGGATCAACAGCTATTCTTATCTGATGAGATGTGGTTATACGACTCGCTGTGAATTTCGCGGTTATACAGATGATGGTGTTCATTATTCTATGAGGACTTATAAGAGAATTTATGCATATGCAATAAAACAGATCAGATAATCCTGACTGAAACCCGGAGACAGAATACTGTTCTCCGGGTTATCTGTGTGTATCAGTAAATATGAAAGTTGTAGCTGTGAAAGCTTTGAACAGTTATCAAAGGCTCACAAAATGTGACAGGAGGAGAGAAACATGAGAAGTGAAAGCTTCAGAAAAGGAGTTAAGGATGGTATTCCCATAGGACTGGGATATTTTGCTGTATCGTTTACATTTGGCATGATGGCAGTTGCTGATGGACTGAGTATCTGGCAGGCTGTGCTGATCTCATTGACAAACGTGACTTCAGCAGGGCAGTTTGCAGGACTTGAGATCATGGTAATGAGCGGCTCTTACTGGGAGATGGCACTGACACAGCTGATCATTAATCTGAGATATTGTCTGATGTCATTTTCCCTTGCTCAGAAATTCAGAAGAGATGAATCTTTGGTTCACCGCTATATTGCAGCATTTGGTGTGACGGATGAGATTTTCGGGATCAGTGCCAGTCAGCCCGGAAAGGTAAGCGCATTTTATAATTATGGTGCCATGTGTGTGGCAATCCCGGGATGGGTACTTGGAACCCTGGCAGGAGCAATTTCCGGAAATCTTCTTCCGGATTTTATGATGAGTGCACTCAGCGTGGCTATTTACGGTATGTTCCTTGCAATTATTATTCCTCCGGCAAAGCAGAATAAGGCAGTACTGGCAGTTGTCGTGGCAGCAATGCTGATCAGCACTTTGTTTAAAGTGATTCCGTTTCTGTCGGAGGTTTCGTCAGGTTTTGTGATCATTATTACTACACTGATCGTGGCAGGGGCTGCCGCATACTTCTGTCCGATAGAGGATGAGAAAGAGGAGGAGGGTGTTCATGAGTCATAATATTTATATTTACATTCTGGTAATGGCAGCAGTTACATATCTGATTCGTATGCTCCCGCTTGCTCTTTCCAGAAAAGAGATCACAAGTCCGTTTATCAGATCATTTCTGTACTATGTTCCCTACGCATGTCTGGCAGCCATGACATTTCCGGCGATCCTTTTTGCCACAGACAGTGTGATCTCGGCTGCTGTGGGATTTATTGTGGCACTGATCGCGGCATATAAGGAGAAAAGTCTTCTTACAGTTGCGTTATTCGCATGTGCTGCGGTATTTATTGTGGAAAGAATACTGGAATTTGCAGTGTAAAAGTTGATAAAAACGGATACATAACCATAGCTGAATGGTGTGTATCGTTTTTGTTGCGTAATATTGTGACCGGCAGCTGAAGCAGATAAGCTGTCTGTTATTTGCTGCAGTTTCAGACAGTTTTTTATTTCAGAAAGCTTACATCAATTTCACCGTCAAATACTGTGGCAGCCGGGCCTGTCATGTAAACAAGATTCTCCTGTCTGTTCCAGAAAATCTGCAGGTCACCGCCGAGAAGTTTTACAGTGACAGGACTGTCACCGTCTACATGTCCGTTCAGAACAGAAGCGACTGCTACCGCACATGCACCTGTGCCGCAGGCAAGAGTTTCGCCTGAACCGCGTTCCCATACACGCATTTTTACAGTATGTTCATCGATCACTTCTACAAATTCAGTGTTTACACGATCCGGAAATGCAACATGATTCTCGAAAGCCGGGCCGATCTTTTCAATATCCAGATGATCAATATCATCCATATAAACAATAGCGTGGGGATTTCCCATGGAACAGCGGTTATGTAATAGATTTTTCCGTTTACATCCAGAGGTTCATTGATAACTTCCTCCTTCTCTGACACTACCGGAATCTGTCTGGCGGTCAGGATTGGAGAACCCATATTTACCTTAACCTGGGATACCTTTCCGTTTTCTACAGTAAGATCCAGATATTTGATGCCGCTTTTTGTAGCAACAGAAATATGTTCTTTGTCTACGATGCCGTAGTCATAGGCATATTTGGCAACACAGCGGATACCGTTTCCGCACATGGCACCCTGGGAACCGTCAAGATTATACATATCCATCTCGCAGTCTGCGATTTTGGATGGCTTGATCAGGATCAGTCCGTCGGAACCGATACCAAAGTGACGGTCACTGACATATCTGGCTACTGCGGAAGGATTTTCCACAGTTTCCTCAAAACAGTTTACATATACGTAATCATTTCCAATACCATGCATTTTTGTAAATTTCATCAGAAAAGCCTCCTTATTTGGTTAAATATTTATACACCTCTTGTATCATATAGAAAAAATGTTATGAAAAAGTGAAAATTACGAATCTTTTATCGGGAAAGTTTTTCTGTGACCTTCATGTAAAAAAACATTTTGCCCTTCCCGGAACAGTTATGTATTATACATTATATGGAAAATATATCTGTTATTCAAGTTTTACCTTGCATTTTATAGAAAGTATGTTAAAATTAAAAACAAAAATATACAACCGAAACGCATAATTATACGCTGTTGTCTGAAGAAGGTAAAAAAGATGGCAGCCGTAGATATACTTTCGGATGCGAGGAGGAAAAAAGATGAAAGATCAAAAGAGATTTGCAGCTCTTGCACTCAGTGCAGTAATGGTATTTTCCATGGCAGGAGGCGTATCCGCAGCTCAGAAAGTTGAATCCAAAGATGATCTTGCAGGAGCAACAATCGGTGTTCAGCTTGGTACAACAGGTGACCTTGATGCATCTGATTATGAGAAAGATGGTTCTACAGTAGAACGTTACAGCAAGGGAAGTGAAGCTGTTCAGGCATTAAAGGCAGGACAGATCGACTGTGTGATCATCGATTCACAGCCGGCTCAGAAATTTGCTGAGAATAATGATGATCTCAAGATTCTGGATGAACCATTCGAGGAAGAAGAATATGCAATCTGCTTAAAGAAAGGCAATGATGAACTTCTTGACAAGATTAACGGAGCTCTCAAGGAACTGAAAGAGGATGGAACTATCGACAGCATCATGGACAATTACATTGGTGAGGATGCCGGTAAGACTCCATATGAATCACCGGAAGATGTTGACCGTTCCAATGGAACTCTGGTAATGGCTACTAACGCTGAGTTCGAACCATATGAATATCATGAAGGTGATGATATCGTTGGTATCGATGCTGATATCGCTCAGGCAATCTGTGATAAGCTTGGATATGAACTGAAGATTGAAGATATGGAATTTGACTCCATCCTTCCGGCAGTACAGTCCGGCAAAGCAGACTTCGGTGCAGCAGGTATGACTGTAACAGAAGACCGTAAATCAAGCGTTGACTTTACAGATACCTATGCAGATGCAAGCCAGGTAATTATTGTAAAGAAATAAGTATCAAAATAACAAATAACAGAGCTGTTGACAATCTGCCAACAGCTCTCTTTTCGGAACAGAGGTTTTTATGAATAATCCTATGATATTAGCGAGTGTAAAAGAAGATTTTTATCTGAACTTTATTAAAGATGACCGCTATCTCTGGCTTCTGGATGGTCTGAAAACAACCCTCATTATCACAGTATTTGCGGTAATTGTAGGTCTGATCATCGGTTTCCTTGTGGCAATCATCCGTTCTGCGCACGATAAGTCAGGCTCCTTTAAGATCCTCAATGCGATCTGCAGAGTTTATCTGACTGTAATCCGTGGAACACCAACCATGATCCAGTTGTTGATCATGAATTTTGTAATTTTTGGTGCTGTAAGCATTAACAAGATCATTGTAGGCGGACTTGCCTTTGGTATCAACTCAGGTGCCTATGTAGCTGAGATTGTCCGTTCCGGTATCATGTCCATTGACCAGGGACAGACAGAGGCAGGACGAAGCCTTGGTCTGAATTTCAGCCAGACCATGCGACTGATCATTATCCCGCAGGCATTTAAGAATGTACTTCCTGCGCTGGTAAATGAATTTATCGTGCTGATCAAAGAGACATCCATCATCGGTTATATCGGCATGATGGACCTGACAAAGGGAGCTATGCTGATTCAGAGCCGTACATACAATGCGTTCTGGCCTCTGATGGCAGCAGCAGCGATTTACCTTGTGATCGTTGGAATCCTTACATGGGGTATGAATAAACTGGAAAGGAGATTAAGAACCAGTGAGCGATAAGAATGTACTGATCCAGGTAAAGGATCTGAAGAAAGCTTTTGGTACAAATCAGGTTCTCGATGGAATTACAACAGATATCTGTCAGGGAGAAGTAGTAGCCGTCATTGGTCCTTCCGGTTCCGGTAAATCTACTTTCCTGAGATCACTGAATCTTCTGGAGGTTCCGACAGGCGGTCAGATTCTCTTTGAAGGAACTGATATTACAGATCCGAAGGTTGACATTAACAGACACCGTCAGAAGATCGGAATGGTATTCCAGCAGTTTAATCTTTTTCCGCATAAAACGGTAAAACAGAATATTATGCTGGCACCTGTAGAACTGAAGCTGATGACAAAGGATGAAGCTTCAAAGAAAGCGGATGAGCTTCTGGCACGTGTAGGGCTTCCTGACAAAGCCAATGCATATCCGGATATGCTTTCGGGCGGGCAGAAACAGCGTATTGCCATTGCACGTTCTCTTGCCATGAATCCGGATGTGATGCTTTTTGATGAGCCAACTTCCGCACTTGACCCTGAGATGGTAGGTGAGGTTCTGGAATTGATGAAAGAACTTGCGCAGTCAGGTATGACCATGGTTGTAGTTACTCATGAGATGGGATTTGCAAGAGAAGTGGCAACAAGAGTTCTTTTTATTGATGACGGTAAGATACAGGAAGAGAATACTCCGAAAGAATTTTTCGCGAATCCGAAGAATCCTAGACTGAAAGACTTCCTTTCAAAGGTTTTATAAGATGCTGAGAAAATTTAACAGTTTTATAGAAAAATGGATGGCCCTGGTGACACCGACCTGTCTGTTACTGGGGGTGTGCTTTCCTGATATTGCCAAATGCGGTCTGCCTTATGTGCCGGCCGTATTTGCATTTATGACATTTGCCGGGGCGTTGAAGTCAAGATTTAAAGATGTGGCAAATGTATTCCGACATCCGGGCTCACTGCTTATTATCATGCTTCTGGTCCATGTGGTAATCCCGACAGCAGCCTGCGGGGCAGGTCATCTTTTCTTTGGAAATAACATGGAACTGATCACCGGAATGGTACTGGAGTTTGCAGTTCCCACTGCAGTGGTAAGTCTAATGTGGGTGACGATTTATGATGGAAACAGTCCTCTGTCGTTGTCTCTGGTAGTGCTGGATACGGTATTGGCACCTTTTCTGATCCCGGCTACGCTGAAGATCCTGCTGGGCTCTGCGGTGACCATAGATCCTGCCAGGATGATGCGGGAACTGATATTTATGGTTGCGCTTCCTGCTGTTGTTGCGATGGTATTAAATCAGATCACAGATGGAAAAGTAATGGAAACATGGCCGGGAAAGCTGGCGCCTTTTTCAAAGCTGGCACTGATATTTGTGGTAACGTCCAATTCTTCCAAAGTAGCACCATATATCCGGGATATGAATATGCAGAGGGTGAAGGTTGCACTGGCAATCCTTGTTCTGGCTGCTTCCGGATATGCACTTGGCTGGTTTGTGGCGTATATCTTCCGAAAGGATCGCAGTACGGCGGTTTCCATGATGTATGGAACCGGGATGCGCAATATCAGCGCAGGAGCGGTGATCGCAGCTGCATATTTTCCGGGTGAAGTTATGTTTCCGGTAATGATCGGAACTCTGTTTCAGCAGGTGTTGGCAGCATTGTTCGGAAAGCTTCTGGCACAGAAAAAGGAAAAACAGGAATTTTGTTGAAGTCTGCTGAGGCGTTATAAAGAATATAAAAAGAACTGCCGCATTAGCAATTGAAAAATTGCAATGCGGCAGCTCTTTTTATGAATCTGAAGCTTTTATATATTTCTTCAGTTCTTTGTAGCAGTATTTGATGATCTCTTTACGGGTGATGATGCCGATAAAGTATCCCTGATCATCTACAACCGGAACATAATTCTGGTTGATTGCCTTGTCCAGCAGATCCTCCATGTCAGAATCTGCGTGAACTGCCTTATATGTTGCTCTTCGCGGGATTGCCATAATGGAAATGCTCTCTGCTTCTTTCAGTCCGGGAATATTTAAGGTTTTCATTCCCCAGAGAAGATCACCCTCGGAAATACTTCCTTTATATTTCCCGTCCAGACTCAGAAGCGGAATGCAGGAAAATTTTCTGTGTTCCATTTTCTCAAGAGTCTGACGAAGAGTCTCATTTTCAAATATATATGCTACATCACTTTTAGGTGTTAAAAAAATAAAATATTCACTTTTGTATTCGCCCCGTTACATTTGTCTGATAAGGCACTCAGATATACATTGTGCATTTACACATCTGTGTGTCTGTGATCTCTGAGTATTCCAGGTTTACGGCTTTTTTACAGAAGCTGTACTCCTTTTGCAGCTGCTTCTTTCATTACTTCTTCCGGCCACAGGGAAGCATGTACTTCACCGATGTGTGCTTTTCTGAGGAAGAACATACAGATACGGGACTGGCCGATGCCGCCGCCGATAGTATATGGAAGTTCTTTGTTAAAGATTGCTTTCTGGAAAGGAAGTTCGCGTCTGTCATCACATCCTGCGATGGTAAGCTGTCTGTCAAGCGCATCCTCGTCAACGCGGATACCCATGGAAGAAAGCTCCAGAGCAATGTCGAGAACAGGATAATAAACAAGGATATCGCCGTTTAATTCCCAGTCATCGTAGTCCGGTGCACGTCCGTCATGACGTTCTCCGTTGGTTAAGGTTTTGCCGACCTGCATGAGGAATACGGCACCTTTTTCCTTGACAATCTTGTATTCACGTTCCTTTGGAGTGAGATCAGGATACATATCGACCAGTTCCTGAGTGCTGACAAATGCGATCTCTCTCGGAAGGATTTCTTCGATGTAATCGTACTGAACAGCCATGTATTTTTCGGTTTTGCGGAGAACGCTGTAGATAGCACGTACTGTGGAAACAAGTGTGTCCATGTTGCGTTCTTCCTTGCTGATGATCTTTTCCCAGTCCCACTGATCTACGTATACGGAGTGGATATTGTCCAGATCTTCGTCTCTTCTGATCGCGATCATGTCTGTGTAAGTCCTTCACCATGAGCAAAGCCATATTTCTGTAATGCATATCTCTTCCATTTGGCGAGAGAGTGTACGATCTCAGCATTCTCCGGCTGGCCTTTGATATCAAAGCTTACCGGACGTTCCACGCCGTTTAAGTTATCGTTCAGACCGGATGACGGATTAACGAATACCGGAGCGGAAACACGCAGCAGATTCAGTTTTTGAGCCAGTGTCTGCTGAAAGAAATCTTTCACAGTCTTAATGGCAATCTGGGTATCGTGAAGATTTAAAGATGACTGATACCCGTCAGGAATTTTAATCTGTTCCATGAGTGGATTCCTCCTGTAATTTCTGTATTTGCATATTTTATGGCAAACTGATAAAAAATATTGTTGTTTACTGAATATCCATTATCTTTTCCCACGCTATTATAACAGGAAAATGGTAGTTTGACAATTATTACTGTTCATTTGGAAGTATCTCGCGGATATTATGGTTCGGAGAACAGAACGAGTTACTGTTCACTGGTAATATCCCGCGAGGTGTTTTTTGTGAGCGAAGGTCACAGAAAACCCGAGACATACCGCGCGATTATGCGATTAGCATAAATTCTGTGCATCGCGAAGCGTGTTACTGAGAACGGAGTGAGCAGTAACCAGAACGAACAGTAACACAATTTCAGCTTTGCAAGATTGGGGCGAAATGTTAAAATAAATGTGTAAATGAATGAAGCGTTAAATTTATATAAAACTTAGGGGGAAGATATATGGGAAAAAGGTGTCAGGTCTGTGATGGACCAATTGTAAACGGCAGGTGTAAATATTGTGGAATGCCATATAGAAATGATATGGAACTGTATCATCTGAACGAAGACCGTTCAGAGCACTATCGTCATGCTTCGGCAAAGGTGAAAAAAGCAATGGCAGAGAACGAGATCCCTTTGTCTGACAGAAATAAAACAGTTCCCAAAGCTGCAAAAACTTCGTCTGCCAGAACACAGACTATTAGAACGCAAAATACAAAAGTACAAACTTCAAGAATACAAACATCAGGGACAAAGAAAACATCAGGTCAGTCGTACAGCGCACAGACTGCCCGTACATACAGCACCGGAAAAAAGACAGCAAAAAGTGAGAAGAAAAAGAGCGGCAAGGCAGGCAAAATTTTCTGGATCATTGTGCTGATTCTGATGGTAATAATAGGTCAGATGGCAGAGAATTGGGATACGATTGGATACAGGATAGAAGAATTTATCTATGATGAGTTTGACATAGATCTCAACAGTATTTTTGATGACAGCAGTTCTGATGAAGTAAATGAGAGTAATAAGAATAATGAAAGTAATGAAAATAATGAAAGTAATGAGAATAACTGGACAGATGACTGGTCTGAGACTATCAGTGCAGTAAAGAACGGACAGGATGAACAGAGGGGCAATCCGGACTGGTATATGTTCACCGGAGAGAATTATATTGTCAGAACGGATGATACTGCATCAGAGATTGGCGATATAGATGCCAGTGACCAGGGGTATGATTTTACAATAGATCCGGGAGAATACAGGATAGTGTCCGGCTGGGAGAAGGTTGCTCTGGAAATCAGAAGTTCTTCAGGAAAAGATGAAACTGTAAAATTTGACGAAGCAGACCACGAGGAGAAAATAGAATTACATGCCGGGGATGAGGTATCTGTGGTATCTCTGGATGGTCAAGATAATTATCTTGCCATGTATCAAATTCAGCAATATGACGAATAATTTTTTGCCCCTTTCTTTTTGTCAGAGACTGTGCTATACTTGTTAAACGTACCACATATAGAGAGAATTGTGGTGAATGAAAGAAAAAAAATACTATATATTGTATATGGGAGCAAAAGGTATGATATATGTTATAAAGAAAGATGGTACGAGAGAAGAGTTTAATTCACAGAAGATCGTAGCAGCAGTAAATAAGTCGCAGCCAGAATTTTATACACATTTTCGGATAAAGAGAAGGAATTTATCTGCCAGTTTGCGGAAGAACATGCGGAGGCACTGGGAAAGAATGAGATAGAGATCCAGGAGATGCACAACATCGTAGAGGGAGCACTTGAGAGAGTGAACCCGGCAGTGGCTAAGAGCTACCGCGATTACAGAAATTACAAACTTGACTTTATCCATATGATGGATGATGTATATACCAAGAGTCAGGCAATCCGTTATATTGGTGATAAGAGTAATGCCAATACAGACAGTGCGCTTGTAGCTACAAAGCGAAGCCTGATCTTTAATGAACTGAACAAAGAGCTTTATCGTAAATTTTTTATGAATCGTAATGAACTTCAGGCATGTAAAGATGGTTATATTTATATTCATGACCAGTCTGCACGTCTGGATACCATGAACTGCTGTCTCTTTGATGTGGCATCTGTACTCAGCGGCGGATTTGAGATGGGAAATGTATGGTACAATGAGCCTAAGACACTGGATACTGCGTTTGATGTTATGGGTGATATTATCCTGAGCACTGCTGCACAGCAGTATGGCGGATTCACAGTACCGGAAGTAGACAAGATTCTTGCACCTTATGCACAGAAGAGTTACGATAAATATATCCAGGAATTTATGAAATACTCTGACGAGAGCTGGACAGGACGTGAAGAACGTGCGATCGAGTATGCGCTTGACAAAGTCCGCAGAGATTTTGACCAGGGATGGCAGGGGATTGAGTATAAGCTGAATACAGTCGGATCTTCCAGAGGGGATTATCCATTTGTAACTGTAACTCTTGGACTTGGAATAAAGCAGTTCGAGAAGATGGCAAGTATTTCTCTTCTTGAAGTGCATAAAGGCGGACAGGGTAAGGCAGGACGCAAGAAACCGGTACTCTTCCCGAAAATCGTATTCCTTTATGATGAAAATATCCATGGAAAAGGCAAGATCAGTGAGGATGTATTTGAGGCAGGGGTTGACTGTTCTGCCAAGACTATGTATCCGGACTGGCTGTCCATGTCAGGAAAAGGATATATTTCCAGTATGTACAAGCAGTATGGAAAGGTTATAAGTCCTATGGGATGTCGTGCGTTCTTGAGCCCCTGGTACGAGAGAGGCGGTATGTATCCGGCAGATGATAAGGATGTTCCTGTGTTTGTGGGAAGATTTAACATCGGTGCGGTAAGCCTTCATCTTCCAATGATCCTTGCCAAAGCCAGAGCAGAGAGCAGGGATTTCTACGAAGTGCTGGATTTCTATCTTGAGATGATCCGTAATCTGCATATCCGTACCTATGATTATCTGGGACAGATGCGTGCGTCAACCAACCCGCTGGCATATTGTGAGGGAGGATTTTACGGTGGACATCTGAAACCGAATGAAAAGATTGGCAAGATTCTGAAACCAATGACAGCATCCTTCGGAATCACTGCATTAAATGAACTCCAGGAACTTTACAATGGCAAATCCATTGCTGAAGACGGGCAGTTTGCACTGGATGTGCTGAAATATATCAACAGGAAAGTAAATGAATTTAAAGAGAAAGATGGTTATCTTTATGCAATTTATGGAACACCGGCAGAGAGTTTATGTGGACTGCAGGTGGAACAGTTCCGTAAGATGTATGGCATTGTGAAAGGGGTTTCTGATCGTCCTTATGTAAGCAACAGTTTCCACTGTCATGTGACTGAAGATGTAACTCCGATTGAAAAACAGGATCTGGAGGGACGTTTCTGGGAGTTGTGCAACGGCGGTAAGATTCAGTATGTACGTTATCCGATCGATTATAATCGTGAAGCAATACGTACTCTGATCCGCAGAGCCATGTCTTTGGGATATTATGAGGGAGTAAATCTTTCCCTTGCTTACTGTGATGACTGCGGACATGAGGAACTTGAAATGGATGTGTGTCCGGTCTGTGGTTCCAAGAATCTGACAAAGATTGACCGTATGAACGGATATCTTTCCTACAGCCGTGTGCATGGTGATACTCGTCTGAACGAAGCGAAGATGGCAGAGATTGCGGAACGTAAATCTATGTAATATCAGGTCAGGGGTAAACTTTGAATCTGACATCATAATATGATAATTAAAAGACATATACCGGCAAGATGATATGTATTGCTCTGGTATATGTCTTTTTGTATTGTCAGATAAAATATAGCAATCCTCTTAAATGTATTATTTACGAGGATTGCTATAGAATCATTTAATGATAGTTCCGGTTTTTTCGAAATATCCATCCTTTGCATGCGCAATATCTGTGATGATCGTTCTTCTGTTATCTCCCTTTTCGATAAAAGAGATTCCGGCTTCGAATTTAGGAAGCATGGAGCCTGGGGCAAACTGATTGTCAGCCATATATTTCTTAGCATCATCTACAGAAATTGTATTAAGATATTCTTCATTGTCCTGACCGAGGTTCAGACTTACTTTCTCAACACTGGTAAGGATCAGAAGAGTATCTGCATTTAATTCCTGTGCAAGAAGTCCGCTGGAAAGGTCTTTCTCAATGATCGCACTTGCACCATGAAGATCGATTCCCTGTTCCATAACCGGGATTCCGCCGCCGCCTGCTGCGATTACTACCTGGCCCGCATCTACAAGTGTGCGGATTGTTTCAAGCTCTACGATTTTCTGCGGTTTCGGAGCTGCCAGAATTCTTTTATAAGTGCCGTCAGCCAGTTTAGTGACAAAGTTTCCCTTGCTTTCTTCAGTTTCAGCCTCTTCTTCTGTAAGGACACGTCCGATGATCTTCTCAGGTTCAGCGAAAGCATCATCATATGGATCAATGACAACCTGTGTAAGGATAGTAGCTACCGGTTTATAAATACCGCGGGAAATAAGTTCTGCGCGGATTGCGGTCTGGAGGTCATATCCGATATAGCCCTGACTCATTGCCGAACATACGGACATAGGTGCAAATGTATAGTCAGGATGTGTTTTGCCAAATTCATTCATGGCTGTGTGGATCATTCCAACCTGGGGACCGTTACTGTGGGAAATGACTACACGGTTTCCGGCTTCTACAAGATCTGCGACAGCTTTGGCTGCTTTTTTTGTAGCGATTTTCTGCTCCGGTAAGGTGGTTCCTAATGCTCTGTGGCCCAGTGCAACTACTGTAATTTTTTCGCTCATGGGAATTACCTCGATTCTTTCATGTTCTGTAAATATGATATCTGCGGGGTGATCTTATATATAAAGATTTTTGAAATTTTTTATCACTGATATCATAAATATTCAATCATATTGATATTCTACATTATAAAAGACTGCCAGTAGAATTGCAATAGAAAATAATCCAAAAAACACCTCGCGGGATATTACCAGTGAACAGTAACAAAAAACAAACAGCTCTCACATTTTTGTGAGAGCTGTTTTGTTTTTGAGGGGGGAGATAGAGAGTGGTTTTTCATCTATCCAAGACCTATTATATGGGAAAATTATGTTCAAAGTATGTCGAATTTCTGAAACAATCGGTAAATTTATAAAAGAATTATAAACAAATACGAAAAATAAAAAGTGGTATCTTGTTTTTATAGCATAGACATGCTAAAGTAGATTCATCGGCAACAGCCGTTATCAGTATTCTTATTTTCACGCACCGGTCCGGTGCAAAAATTTCCAATTATTTATTGATAGTCCGGGAGATGGTTTTGAATCCTGAGCAGAAACTCTGAAAATCTTATTTATTGTGCAAAACAGAGAGGAGAGATGCGTATGTCTGTGGACATGAACTTATAATCTCGAAAGATACTGTACCGATATCATTCTGACAGTGGAAGTACCTCAGATGACATAGAATAAAAATTCAGGAGAATGAGAGAATGAAAAGAAGAATATGGAATCAGTTAAAAAAAGCAGTCATGATAACGGCTGCTGTCGGGATTTTGGGAGCAGGAGCAGTATCAGCAGCAGAATTTGAAGCTGCAGAGTTATATATTCCTGCTGTGGGTTTAAAGCAGAGTGCACAGTGGATCGATGAAGAGAAATTTCAGGCAGAACTGACACTGGAAGTGAGCGGTCTGAAAGAACTGTACAAAAGTCAACAGGAAAATACTGCTTCGGAGAACGGACAGTTGCCGATGGAAAATAGTACATGGGATGGCGAAGTGAGAGAAGCAGAAGCAGCAGAAAATACGACAGATGAAGTGGATTCCGAAAATACAGAGTGTGAATCAGAGAGTGCAGTAATAGATATAGAAGATATAGAAAGCGAAGAATACCGGAAGGCAGAAGAAAACGCAGAAGGATTTGACACAGAAACCGGACAGACACAACAGAGTGAGCAGGAGAACCAAAATGAGATCAGGGAAGATAAAACCAGATATTTTCTGACTGTATATATTTCAGAATATTTTCAGGTAAATGCAGAAGCGTTAAAGAATGATCTGCAGGCTGAATCCGTACAGATACAAAATAAGAAAGGTGAGACAACCCAGATTACAAAGCTGACCTGTGAGGCTGCACTTTCAGATGCGGAAACAGATATCTTTACCATGAAAGTGCCGGTGTCTCTGCGTGAAGAATATCGTATTTCTTCTGTAAAAACAGATTATCCTCTGTGCCAGGATGCACCGCTTTGCAAAGATTGGGAGGGGACAGGTGCGTATTTCTGGATGAAATCAGGGGATGAAACCCGGACTGTTGCAGAAACTCCTTCAGCTCTGCTTTCCGTACAGGAGGCAAAAACAGGGATCACAGCTCGGTTACAGCAGGAGACGAAAGAGGTACGTGCAGGGCAGAACCTTACTTATATATTGTCTGTAGAGAATACAGGAGAATTACCTCTGGAAAATATAGAGATATCCAGTGTTTTTTCTCAGGATAATATAAAAGCCGAATGGAAACAGGAAGAGGGATTTACTGCAAATGGTATGCAGGGAATTATTTCAGGTCTTAAGGCAGGAGAAATCAGAAATCTTCAGATGACAGTACAGCTTACAGAAGAGCAGGCAGGAGAGCTTATTCATACAGTAACTGTAAAAGCGAAATATCCGGGAAAGGAAGAAAGTATTGGATGTCAGAAATCAGTCGAAACAGAAGTCATTGCATTAAAGGCTGCTTTTGAGGTGGAGAAAACTGCGGACAGAACACAGGCATATCCGGGAGATACGATCACATATCAGATCTGCATCAGGAATACGGGTGAGCGGACACTTCATTCGGTTCTCAGTACAGAAAGATTCCAAAATGCCGGTATTCAGGCAAACTTTGTCAGGAAAGAGGGCGTAACATTAAACAGCACAGGCACACAGGCGCTGATTCCGCAGATCGCACCGGGAGAGGCTTTTGCGCTTTACGCCACAGTGACTGTTCCACAATATATGGCAAGTCAGGAATTGATCAATGAGGTAATTGTTACATCTGATGAGACTGGTACACAGGCAATGACATCTAAGGCAAACGTAGAATTAAAGGAAACTGATAATATTGTTACAGTTACGCCGCAACCGGCATCTCTGGCTTCCCAGAGTTATGGATATGACTCAAAGTCCGGAAGTGCTTATACTACTGCTTCCAAACCACGTACAGGAGATGAGACAGAAACGGCTTTGTATATTGTACTGGGGATTTTTGCAATCATGTCCGGAGTCAGCGCATTCTGTTACAGGAAGACAAAAAAACAGCAGAAGTAGAGAAACAACGTTGAAACGACAGGGGAGGTGTGCTATTCTTATATAGAATATACGCTTTAGTAAAACACCTCTGCCTGACTTTAAAGAAATTGCGTTACTGTTCACACATCACTATCCCGCGAGGTGTTTTGGCATGAATATGCCAAAATCCCGAGACATACAAGCTAAAATTCCATTGCCGCAGGCAATCTGGAATGAATTTTGGCTAAGTTACTGTGAACGGAGTGAACAGTAACGAAATTGCCGCAGAGGCTGTATGAAATTCAGGCAGGCAGGAAATAATATGGAGGATTAAAATGAAATTAATATCCTTACTGGAAAAGCTGGAATATACATGTCTTCAGGGCAGTACAGACCAGGAAGTAAAAAATGTGATTTATGATTCCCGGAAAGTAGAAGAGGGCTCTCTTTTTATCTGTATCCGCGGTGCAGTGGTGGATGGCCATAAATTTGTACCGGATGTAGTTGCAAAAGGAGCAAAGGTTCTGATCGTGGAAGAAGCTGTGGAAGCACCGGAAGATGTGACAGTCATTCTTGTGAAAGATACACGATATGCAATGGCGTTTATTTCTGCCGCATATTTCGGATATCCCGCAGAGAAACTGAAAACAATTGGTATCACAGGAACAAAAGGAAAAACAACCACTACGTATATGGTAAAATCTATTCTGGAAAATGCCGGATATAAAGTGGGACTGATCGGAACCATTGAAGCGATCATCGGTGACAAAGTGATTCCTGCAAAGAACACAACACCGGAGTCTTATGTGATTCAGGAATATTTCCATGAGATGGCAGAAGCCGGCTGTGACTGTGTGGTTATGGAAGTTTCCTCCCAAGGACTGATGCTTCACAGAACTCAGGGATTTGTTTTCGATTTTGGTATTTTTACAAATATTGAGCCGGATCATATCGGACCAAATGAACATAAGGATTTTGATGATTATCTCAGATGCAAGTCCTTACTTCTGAAACAGTGCAAGGTAGGAATTGTAAACAGAGATGATGAACATTTCGAGAAGATTATTGAAGGTCATACATGCAGCCTGGAAACTTATGGATTTTCACCGGAAGCAGACCTTCGTGCGGAAGATGCAAAGCTGGTCGGAGGTAAAGGATATCTGGGTATTTCCTACCATCTGAAAGGACTTCTGGATTTTCATGTGGAGATAGATATTCCCGGTAAATTCAGCATCTACAATTCATTGACAGCAATCGCAATCTGCCGTCATTTTAAGGTTTCGGAAGAGAACATTCTCAAAGCCTTAAAAGTAGCTAAGGTAAAAGGCCGTATCGAAATGGTAAAAGTATCCGATGATTTTACTCTGATGATCGATTATGCGCATAATGCCATGGCTCTGGAGAGTCTTCTGACCACTTTGAAAGAATATCATCCCCACAGACTGGTATGTCTGTTTGGATGCGGAGGCAACAGATCGAAGCTTCGCCGCTATGAGATGGGAGAGTTTCCGGAAAGCTTGCAGACCTTACCATCATTACCTCTGATAATCCACGTGATGAAGAACCACAGGCGATCATCGATGATATCAAGATCGGTATGGCAAAAACCGATGGAAAATATGTAGAGATTCCGGACAGAAAAGAAGCCATCGCCTATGCGATCCATCATGGAGAGCCGGGGGATATTATAGTTCTGGCAGGTAAGGGACATGAGGGTTATCAGGAAATTAAAGGAAAGAAATATCCTATGGATGAACGTGTCCTGATCGCAGATATTCTTGCTGGTAAATAGGTAGCGGGTCAAACAGGAATAAGTTCATGATATATGCTGATATAATAATTGATATTTCCAGTGATAAACTGGACCGGAGTTTTCAATATCGTGTACCGGAAAGGCTGGAGAAGAAAATAAAGGCAGGGATGGTGGCAGCCATCCCTTTTGGAAATGCCGGCCGGGTGCGTAAAGGATATGTGATCGGATTGTCAGATAAACCGAAAATTGCTCCCGAAAAGATTAAAGAAATCAGTGAAATCTGCAGTGGAGAAGAGACTACGGAATCCAGACTGATCGCCCTGGCAGCCTGGATGAGAGAAAATTATGGTTCCACCATGATCCAGGCTCTCAGGACAGTACTTCCTATCCAGGAGAAAATCAAGGCAAAAGAGAAAAAATATATATGCCTGGATATTTCCGAAGAGGCGGGAACGCAGTTGCTGAAAGAACTTGAACAAACAAGGTTTAAAGCCAGAACAAGACTTCTGAGGGAACTTCTGGAGAAAAAAAGACTGGATTATACACATGCGGCGAAAGAACTGGGGACAACTTCTGCTGTTGTAAAGAAATTTCAGGAGCAGGGGATTATCCGCATAGAATATGATGAGATAATGAGAACTTCACTGAATACAGGTGATATTTCCGGAGAAAGGCGAATGCCGCTTACAGATGAACAGGAAGCGGCAGTAAAGCAGATACAGAGAGAGTGGAAAAACCCATCGCCGAAGCCTGTACTGATCGAGGGAGTGACAGGGAGCGGGAAAACCCAGGTGTATATAAAGCTGATCGAGCAGACGCTTTCTCAGGGAAAAGAAGCAATTGTGCTGATCCCGGAGATTGCTCTGACATATCAGACGGTACGCAGATTTTATGCCAGATTTGGGGATAAAGTATCAGTTATCAATCCAGACAGTCTCAGGGAGAACGCTATGATCAGTTTAAACGTGCGAAAAAGGGAGAAGTCCAGGTGATGATCGGTCCCAGATCTGCGCTGTTTACGCCATTTGCCAGTCTGGGACTGATCATTATTGATGAAGAACATGAACCAAGCTATAAAAGTGAAAGCACACCCCGTTATCATGCAAGGGAAACTGCAATCCGGAGAGCTGTTTTAGAACATGCAAATGTGGTAATGGGTTCAGCTACTCCATCAGTGGAAGCCTACAGTAAGGCAATGAATGGGGAATATAGTCTGGTCAGGCTGACAACAAGATATGGAAGCAGACCTCTGCCCCGGGTTTCTATCGTAGACCTGCGTGAGGAATTAAAAGCAGGAAACAGGTCTGTACTGAGCAGAGAACTCCGGCAAAAGATGAAAGGCCGGTTTGAGAAAAAAGAACAGGTAATGCTTTTTCTGAACAGAAGAGGATACGCAGGTTTTGTATCCTGCCGGTCCTGTGGACATGTGATGAAGTGTCCGCATTGTGATGTTTCTCTTTCGGAGCATAATAATGAAAGGCTTTTATGTCATTACTGTGGATATGAGACAGGAAAACCCCGGATATGCGGTGTGCGGATCGCCTTATATTGGCGGATTTAAGGCAGGAACACAGCAAATCGAGAAGGTAGTGCGGGAAGATTTTCCAGAAGTCAGGACTCTCAGAATGGATTTTGATACAACAAGAACCAAGGGCAGCTATGAAAAGATCCTTGCAGCTTTTGCTGCTCATGAGGCAGATATACTGATCGGAACACAGATGATCGTTAAGGGGCATGATTTTCCGGATGTCACACTCATGGGAATAGTAGCAGCGGATCTTTCGCTGAATGCAGAGGATTATCGATGTGCGGAACGTACCTTTCAGCTTCTCTGTCAGGCAGTCGGCCGGGGAGGACGGGGGGAAAAACCGGGAGAGGCAGTGATCCAGACCTATCATCCGGATCATTACAGTATTCAGGCGGCGGCAGTGCAGGATTATCAGGCATTCTATGAGGAAGAGATGAGTTACCGTATGCTTCTGGATTATCCGCCTGCGGCACATATGCTGGCAGTTCTGGGTTCAGGTCCGGAAGATGAGAAACTGGTTCAGGCCATGTATTATCTGAAACTTTATATAGAAAGGATATACAGAGAAAATGACCTGCATATCATTGGCCCGGCATATGCGTCAGTTGGAAAAGTTAAGGATATTTACAGACAGGTTATCTATTTAAAACATAAAGATCATAAAACGCTGGTACATATCAAAGACCAGCTGGAGAAATACATAGAGATAAATTCCGGTTTCCGGAAAATATACATACAATTTGATTTCAGTTAATTATAGCAGAGTTTTTCAAAATCTCATTACTGAAGTAATCTGCTGCAGAAAGGAAATCCGACAGGCAGTAATTTCTGAAATCGTGATATAACAATAATCAAGATATCAGGTTAGGGGCAAAATATCTTTTGATCCTAACATCATAATCAAAGAAGAGGAGAATAAAGAAATGGCACTTAGAAAAATCAGATTACAGGGCGACGAAGTACTTGCAAAGGTCAGCAGACCGGTAGAAAAGATGACACCACGTATTCATGATCTGATCGGGGATATGCTTGAAACCATGTATGATGCAATGGGAGTTGGCCTTGCTGCACCACAGGTAGGTATGCTGAAGCGTATCGTTGTGATTGATATAGGAGAAGGTCCTATCGTGCTGATCAATCCTGAAATCCTTGAAACATCAGGCGAACAGACTGGTGATGAAGGATGCTTAAGTGTACCTGGAATGGCTGGTCAGGTAACACGTCCGAACTATGTAAAGGTAAAAGCTCTGGATGAAGATATGAATGAAGTAGAATATGAAGGGGAAGGTCTTCTTGCGCGTGCTTTCTGCCATGAGATCGATCATCTGGACGGACATATGTATACAGAACTGGTAGAAGGAGAACTTCATCAGGTTTCCTATGATGAGGATGAGGAGTGATAATCAAATGAAGATAGTATTTATGGGAACACCGGATTTCGCAGTGCCGTCATTACATGCACTGACAGAAGCCGGATATGCGGTGGCAGCAGTAGTGACCCAGCCTGACAAACCAAAAGGGAGAGGTAAGACATTATTGCCAACACCTGTAAAAGAAGAAGCCGTTATGCACGATATTCCGGTATATCAGCCGGAGAAAGTGAGAAATAACCCTGAATTTCTGGAGATTCTGAAAGAAATCAATCCTGATATCATAGTTGTTGCTGCATATGGACAGATTATTCCAAAAGAAATCCTGGAACTTCCGAAATTTGGATGTATCAATATTCATGCGTCTCTTCTTCCGAAATACAGAGGAGCAGCGCCTATCCAGCAGGCTGTGATCGACGGGGAAAAAGTATCAGGTGTAACGATCCAGCAGATGGGAGAAGGTCTTGATACCGGTGATATGATTTCAAAGATAGTGATTCCGATCTCTCCGACAGAAACAGGTGGAAGCCTGTTTGGAAAACTTGCGCAGGCCGGTGCGGATCTGCTGATCAAGACGCTTCCATCTATTGAGCAGGGAACTGCGGAGTTTGAAAAACAGCCGGAGGAGAGTCCTACACCTTATGCGGCTATGATCACCAAACAGATGGGACTGATGGATTTCAGAAAATCTGCAGAAGAACTGGAACGCCTTGTACGCGGCCTGAATCCATGGCCAAGTGCTTATACATTTCTTAATGGAAAAACTCTGAAAGTGTGGAAATGTAAGTCAGCACTGAGAAAACAGATGCTGTTCCGGGAACAATCTTCCTGGCAGATAAAGAGGGGATCCATACAGCATGTGGAGAAGGAGTGCTGATTCTTACAGAGATACAGCTGGAAGGTAAGAAGCGTATGGAAACAGAAGCCTTTCTCCGGGGATATCACATTGAAAATGGAATTGTTTTTACAGATCATAAGGAGTGATTAGATGTACGGATATTATTATTTTGATCCTACGTATTTACTGCTCATTATCGGAATGGTGCTGTCTTTACTGGCATCTGCAAAGGTAAAGAGTACGTTTTCTGTTTACAGCAGAGTGCGCAGTGCATCGGGGCTTACAGGCGCCGATGCTGCCAGACGGATTCTTCGTATGTCGGGAATTACGGATGTTACGGTAGTACCCATATCCGGCAGCCTGACAGACCACTATGATCCGGGAAGTAAGAAACTGGCACTTTCCCAGGATGTATATGATAAAACATCTGTGGCTGCGATTGGGGTGGCTGCGCATGAATGTGGACATGCTATTCAGCATGCGACTAACTATGTGCCATTGAATCTTCGCTCTGCGATTGTGCCTGTTGCAAACATCGGTTCCACACTTTCCTGGCCATTGTTTCTGGCAGGACTGATTTTCTCAATCCGTCCACTGCTGACTGTTGGAATCATTTTGTTTACATTTGCGGTTCTTTTTCAGCTTGTAACTCTTCCGGTAGAATTCAATGCTTCTTCAAGAGCGTTGAAAATGCTTGGAAGTTCAGGAATGCTTGGAAACGATGAGGTAAAAGGTGCAAGGAAGGTTCTTACAGCGGCAGCACTCACCTATGTTGCAGCACTTGCTTCATCAATCCTGCAGCTTTTAAGACTGATCATACTTGCCGGAGGAAGAGACCGTGACTAATGGAATAAATACAAGAGAACTGATATTACAGATATTACTGGAAATTGAGGAAGAGGGAAAACACAGCCATATTGCAATCCGCAATGCTCTTTCCAAATATCAGTTCCTTCCAAGACAGGAGAGAGCTTTTATTACCAGAGTCTGTGAAGGAACACTGGAATATCGTATTTTAATAGATTATATTATTGATTCATATTCAAAAGTACCTGTAGATAAAATGAAGCCTGTGATCAGGGAAATCCTGAGAAGTGCAGTTTATCAGATCAGGTTTATGGACAGTGTGCCGGACAGCGCAGTGTGTAATGAAGCGGTGAAGCTGGCACAGAGAAAAGGCTTTTACAGCCTGAAACCTTTTGTAAACGGTGTTCTTCGTACGATTGCCAGAGAGTGGAAAAATCTGAAACTTCCTTCAAGGGAAGAAAATCCGGTCAGATATCTGTCTGTCAGATATTCTATGCCGGAAACACTGGTAAACCGTTGGATTGAGGATTACGGGGAAGAAAAAACAGAAAAGATCCTTACAGATTTCCTCACTGAGAAACCGATCACAGTACGCTGCAGAAATCATAAATATCCACAGAAAGAGATTTATGAGAGCCTGGTCGATCAGGGAGTGGAAGTGAAACCTGCACCTTATCTTCCCTATGCATATGAAATTTCAAATTATAACCATATTCTTGCACTGGATGCATTTATACAGGGGAAAATCCAGGTGCAGGATGTAAGCTCCATGCTGGTGGCAGAAATTGCAGATCCGCAAAAAGGGGATTATGTGATAGATATGTGCGCAGCACCTGGTGGAAAGAGTCTCCATGTTGCAGATAAAATGGGAGATTACGGAACAGTAGATGCACGCGATATCAGCCAGTACAAAGTGGATATGATCGAAGAGAATATTCACAGAACAGACTGCATTAATGTGCAGGCTCATGTGATGGATGCTACGGTATTTGATGTAGATTCAGAACTCAAGGCAGATGTTGTTCTGGCAGATGTCCCATGTTCCGGATATGGAGTAATTGGAAAGAAGCCGGAGATCAAATACAGGGTGACAGCACAGAAGCAGGAAGAGATTGTAATCCTTCAGAGAACAATCCTTGACAATGCGGCAGAATATGTGAAACCGGGCGGAGTGCTGGTATTTAGTACCTGTACTATCGCAAAGGAAGAGAATGAAGAGAACATGTTGTGGTTTATGAATAATCATCCGTTCAAACTGGAGAGTATTGATCCGTATCTTCCGGAAGAACTGCATTCTGAGACAACAGCTCTGGGTTATCTTCAGCTTCTGCCGGGAGTACACAAAACAGATGGCTTCTTTATTGCAAAATTCAGGAGAAAATAAGTAATGACAGACATTAAGTCAATGACGATCGACGAATTAAAGAAACTGATGACCACTCTGGGAGATAAGCCTTTTCGTGCGAAGCAGATTTACAGCTGGCTGCATGAACACCTTGTTACTTCTTATGATGAGATGACCAATCTTTCCAAAAGCCTGAGGGAAAAACTGAAAGAATATCCTGTCACAGCACTGAAGATGGTAGATGTACAGACATCCCGGATTGACGGTACACAGAAGTATCTGTTCCGTCTCAGTGATGGAAATGTGATAGAGAGTGTTCTCATGCGGTATAAACATGGAAATTCTGTCTGTATTTCTTCTCAGGTGGGATGCCGTATGGGATGCAGATTCTGTGCATCTACCATAGGAGGACTGACCAGATGTCTTCTCCCGTCAGAAATGCTGGATCAGATATACAGGATACAGGCTCTGACAGGAGAAAGAGTTTCCAATGTTGTGGTCATGGGAACGGGGGAACCTCTTGATAATTATGAAAATCTTCTCAGGTTTATACATATCCTGACAGAAGACGGAGGACTTCATATCAGTCAGAGAAACGTGACTGTATCTACCTGTGGGTTGGTTCCGAAGATTTATGACCTTGCAAAAGAAAAGCTTCAGATGACACTTGCACTTTCCCTTCACGCACCTAATGATGTGAAGCGACGGGAACTGATGCCGATTGCAAACAAATACAGCATGGAGGAGGTTCTGGAAGCCTGCCGTTATTATTTTAAAGAAACCGGGCGCAGGATTACATTTGAATACAGTCTGGTAGCCGGAGTTAATGACAGCGATGAGGATGCAAGGGAACTTTCCGGCAGGATCAGAGATATGAACTGCCATGTAAATCTGATTCCGGTAAACCCTATTAAGGAACGTTCCTTTGTGCGTTCAACAAGACAGGCTGTGGAGAATTTCAAAATAAAACTTGAAAAATGTGGAATAAATGTTACTATTAGAAGAGAAATGGGCAGTGATATTGATGGTGCCTGTGGACAGTTAAGAAAAAGTTATATGGAAAAAACAGAAAGCGAGAAGTGACATGAGGATATATTCAGCTACTGATGTCGGGCAAAAGCGGAAGATGAACCAGGATTATGTGTTCGCAACTGCTGACCCGGTTGGAAATCTTCCGAATCTGTTTGTTGTTGCAGATGGTATGGGTGGTCATAATGCAGGTGATTATGCATCCTCTCATGCGGTTACATCTATGGTGGAGGAAATCCGGCAGGATGCGGATTTTAATCCGGTAAAGGTAATCCGTCATGCCATTGAATGTGTAAATACCGAGATTCTTACCCAGGCACAGCAGGATGAGAAACTCAGAGGAATGGGAACAACGATGGTGGCAGCTACTATCGTAGGACATTACGCTTATGTGGCAAATGTAGGTGACAGCAGACTTTATGTGATCGGAGAGAAGATTCAGCAGATAACAAGGGATCACTCACTGGTGCAGGAGATGGTAAGAATGGGAGAACTTGACCCTGAACAGGCAAGGAAGCATCCTAAGAAAAATATCATTACAAGAGCACTTGGAGCAGAGAAAACAGTGGATATTGATTTCTTTGATCTGAAACTGGAACCCGGAGATGTAGTTTTGATGTGTTCGGACGGGCTCAGCAACATGGTTGAGGACAGCCAGCTGAGGGAAATCATTTCTGACACATCTACAGATCTGGATGAAAAAGGCAGGATACTTATAAGAGAAGCAAACCGCAATGGCGGCAAGGATAATATTGCAATTGTATTGGTAGAACCATTCACAGACGAGGTGAAAGCATGTTAAAAACGGGAATGATCATAGCAGAACGCTATGAGATATTAGGAAAAATTGGTACCGGCGGAATGGCGGACGTATACAAGGCAAAAGACCATAAGCTGAATCGGTTTGTTGCTGTAAAAGTTCTTAAGCCGGAATTCAGAGAGGATACGACGTTTATCCGCAAGTTTAAAAGTGAGGCTCAGGCTGCAGCAGTCCTGACACATCCGAATATAGTGAATGTATTTGATGTTGGTGACGATAACGGAGTTATTACATTGTTATGGAGCTTATTGAGGGAATTACTCTCAAGGAGTACATTTCCAAAAAGGGAAAGCTTTCTGTAAAAGAAGCAACCAGTATTGCGATCCAGGTCTCCATGGGACTGGAAGCTGCACACAGCCATGGGATTGTACATCGTGATGTAAAACCGCAGAATATTATCATTTCCATGGATGGAAAGGTAAAAGTAACAGATTTTGGTATTGCAAGAGCCGCTTCTTCCAATACCATAAGCTCAAATGTAATGGGATCTGTTCATTACAGTTCGCCGGAACAGGTCAGAGGCGGATACAGTGATGAGAAGAGTGATATTTATTCACTGGGTATCACAATGTATGAAATGGTTACAGGGAAGGTTCCTTTTGACGGAGATACCACAGTAGCTATTGCTATCAAACATCTTCAGGAAGAGATTGTTCCTCCAAGTGTTTATACACCGGAGCTTCCCCACAGTCTGGAGCAGATCATTCTGAAATGTACACAGAAAAGCGTGGATCGCCGTTATCAGAACATGGAGGATGTGATCGCAGATCTGAAGCATTCTCTGATCGATCCACAGGGAGATTTCGTAACGCTGACGTCTGTGGATAACGAAGCAAAAACAGTTGTGATCTCAGATAAGGAGCTTGGCGAGATCAAACATATGCCGAAGCAGATCGCAAAGTCAGAACCTGAGGCTCTGGAAGAAGAAATCAATGAAACAGATTATGATGATGAGCCGGAAGTGAAAAAGCACAGGAAGAAATCAGATAAGCCTGAGAAGAAGAAAAAAAGAGGCGGACATGGGCTGACTATTGTAATGCTTCTGATGGGTGTTGTGATTCTGATAGCAATCATTCTGGTCGCAGGAAAGGCGTCCGGACTTATTGGAAGTAACAATGATACAGACAAAAAAACTGAGGCCTCAGATACATCGGAATCAGATGATGACGGAATGGTAACTGTGCCGAATCTGGTAGGAAAAACAGAGGATGAAGCAAAGAATATCACAAAGGATATGAAACTGGGTATTCAGCCTATGGGCGAGGAGGCTTCAAATCAGGCAAAAGGAACCATTTCTTCACAGGATATTCCAAAGGGAAGTAAAGTAGAGCAGTATACGACCATTAAGTATTATATCAGCAAGGGTGCGCAGCAGATCACAATTCCGGATGTGGATGGACAGACCGGAGTAGACGCACAGCAGACTCTGGAAGATATGGGATTAACTGTTGAGATACAGAAAGAATACAGTGAATTAAATGATGATGGTACTCCGGTTACAGATCCGGGATATGCAGTCTCCACAACTCCGGCAGCCGGAAACTCTGTTTCAGCAGGAGACAGGGTAACACTGCTTGTCAGCCGAGGTGTGGACTATGGAGACAGTGTGGAGGTTCCAAGTGTTGTCGGAATGACAAAGAATGATGCAGTTACTACTTTTGGTAAGTTCCTCAATGTGGAAGTAAAAGAGGAAAAGAGTGCAGAGGTGGCAGAAGGAGAAGTAATTTCACAGGAACCGGAAGCCGGAAACTGGGAAGATCCGGATAATGTAAATGTTGTGATCACAGTAAGTACCGGAAATCAGGAACCTTCGGCTCAGAGTGACAGCGCAGATACTGCTGCATCATCTGATGCTCCGGCACAGACAGCAGATAACAGTGCGGCGGCAGCAACCGGGGAAGTATGGAAATGTACACAGACTCTGAATACTCCGTCAGGATATTCCGGAGGTCCGGTTCGTCTGGAACTGATCCAGAATGTAAACGGAACACCGACAGCTTCAGTTGTTCTGGAAGATCAGGTAATCCAGTTCCCGTATGATCTGGATATCACAGGTGCACCTGGTATCAGCGAGGTACTTTGTATCTGTCTGAACAGATCAGTGGAACTTATCAGGAACTCGGAAATTATTCTATTACATTTGCTAAGGCTGAATGATCCATGCAGGGAAAGATAATAAAAGGAATTGCAGGATTTTATTACATCTATGCAGAAAATGATGAGATTTATGAATGCAAAGCAAAGGGAATATTCAGAAAAGATAAACAGAAACCTCTTGTAGGGGATAATGTGGAGATAGAGGTTTTGGATGAACAGGAGAAGGAAGGCAGTGTGACTGCCATCCTTCCCAGAAAAAATTCATTGATCCGTCCGGCCGTTGCCAATGTGGATCAGGCTTTTGTGATTTTTGCGATGGAGAATCCTAAACCTAATTTTATGCTGCTTGACCGTTTTCTGATCATGATGGAGAAAGAGAATGTTCCGGCAGTCATATGTTTTAACAAGAAAGATCTTGCAAAACAGGAAGAACTGGAGCTTTTATATGAAACCTATAAGAGTTGTGGATATGATGTGATTTTTCCAGTACTTTTAATGGAGAGGGGCTGGATGAAATACGTGAAATCCTGAAAGGAAAAACAACTGTAGTTGCAGGACCTTCCGGTGTGGGAAAATCTTCAATTACCAATGCACTGCAGGAAAATGTACAGATGGAAACCGGGGAGATAAGTAAGAAGCTGAAACGTGGAAAGCATACCACGCGTCATTCTCAGGTGATACCGGTGGGACATGATACTTATCTGATGGATACACCGGGATTTTCTTCTTTATATCTGACAGATATAGAAGAACAGGAACTTAAGGCGTATTTTCCGGAGTTTCGCAGATATGAAGAACAGTGCAGGTTTCAGGGATGCAGACATATCCATGAACCGGACTGTGGCGTGAAAGCAGCATTGGCTGAGCATGAGATCAGCCAGCTTCGCTATGAAGATTATCTTGGACTTTATAATGAATTAAAAGAGAAAAGGAGATTCTAATTATGTATCAGTTGTGCCCTTCTATTTTATCGGCAGATTTTAACCGTTTGGGCGAACAGATCAAAACCCTGGAAAAAGAGGGGATTGAATGGCTTCATATTGATGTTATGGATGGTGATTTTGTGCCGAGTATTTCTTTTGGAATGCCGGTGATAAAGTCTATCCGAAAGGAATCAAAGTTGTTTTTTGATGTACATCTCATGGTTACAGAGCCTGAGAGATATATCAGAGATTTTGTGGAATGTGGGGCAGATTCCATTACAGTACATGCGGAGGCATGTGAAGATCTTGAGAGAACTATTGAACAGATCAGGGAAGCAGGTGTGAAGGTGGGGGTTTCCATCAAACCGGCTACACCTGTAAACGATATAAGCCATATGCTCAGCGATGTGGATATGGTTCTGATCATGACTGTACAGCCGGGATTTGGCGGTCAGAAGTATATGGAAGAATGTACGGAGAAGATCAGGGAAGTACGTGAACTGATCGAGGCCGAGGATCTGGATGTAGATGTTCAGGTTGATGGTGGCATCAATGATGAGACAATGGAGACAGTGCTCACAGCAGGTGCAAATCTGCTGGTAGCAGGTTCTTATGTTTTCAAAGATGATCTGGCAAAAAATGTAAAACATGCCAGAGAACGAATGGATGAGATCATAAGAAGGATTGACTGAGGAAGAGCATGATAGATACGATAATTGTAAGCGGGGGCAATATCCACAGTGATTTTGCCCTCGATTTTTTAAAAAAGAATGAAGCCTGTCTGATCGCAGCTGATAAAGGGCTGGAATTCTTTCTGGAGCATCAGCTTTTGCCGGATGCAGTTATTGGAGATTTTGACAGTCTGTCTGAAGATGGAAAAAATTTCTGGAAATTCAGGAAGAAAAAAGTATGGACAGTGAAATTCCTATGGGGGAATGACTGAGTGGAAAGTGCAAAAAGGCTTTAGAAATGAGATAAAAGAAATAAAAGTTATCCGCCTGAGACCGGAAAAAGATGATTCAGATACACAGTCTGCCATGAATTATGCGATCAGGACCGGTGCAAAAGAGATAGTGATCTTTGGTGTGACAGGAAACAGAGTAGACCATCTGATGGCGAATTTCGGACTCCTTGTCCTGGCACAAAACCAGGGGGCAGAAGTAACACTTGTGGATCAGTATAATTATATGAAGCTTATTTCAGACGGAACAGTTCTGAAAAAGTCAGAACAGTTTGGAAAATATGTGTCATTTTTTCCATTTGGAGGAAATGTGACAGATCTGACTCTGGAAGGATTTAAATATCCCCTGAGTAACTATTGTCTGACAGCAGCAGACAGTGGACTTACTGTAAGCAATGAGATCATCAGCGAATATGCCAGAGTTACCTTCAGCTCAGGGGAGTTGCTTATGATAATGTCAAGAGACTAAAACACAAGACACGTTTTTTTGATGAGTTTCCCAGGGAGGCACTGGAGCTTGCAGATGAGCTGAATTTACCGCTTTTTTTACTTTATAGGAAAGACCGCCTGCGGTGCTCTGCTGAATTAAAAAATGCCCGCACGGAGGCGGGCATGATAACAAGAAAATCTCTGGATTAGAAAATATAAAAATTTTACTCGCCAAATCGTTATCAGATTCTTCATCATTTAGAAGATAATCCATATCTGGAAGTCCATTCTCGTTTCTCCTGCTATATAATATTTTGTAAATCATTTTGCATGGATGTCCGCTGGTAATAAGTATTTATGATATCCTGTAAAGTAATCGTATTCATCTTTTCTTCAGCGTTTTTTTGAATTTCATTATAAAATCCCTGCAAAGACAACTGAATATTAATGCCAACACCACAATCAGGATTGGTATGAGTATCTAAATGAAGCAATGGTTTATCACCTTCAACTGCTTTATAAATATCCAGCAATGTAATCTGGTCTGCTGGTTTTGAAAGAGAAGGACGGGCATGTCCGGCTACACTGGTCATAAGTCCGGCTTTTTTTAGTTTTAACATAAGCTGGCGTACAAAGCTAGGATTTGTATGGACACTTTCTGCAATTGAGGCGCTGGAGAGAGATTTTTCCTGGTTGATAGCAATCAGAACCATCACATGAACAGTATCACTTAATTTCGTTGAATATTTCATGATAAGAAACTCCTTGTAGTATGATATAATGATTTTGCTTTCACATTTTTGAGACAAAAATATTTCTGGTTTGTCTAAAACATTTCAAGTTCTCAACAGTTCTTTCCAATATGTTGAGAAACTGTGCATATTTATTATTTTGATGATTGTAAATAATATAATTACAACTATAATGAAATTTAAAGGAAAAGTCAACACAGATACTATAAATATTCACAAAGGAGAACTTATGGAATACAAAAATCAAACAGAAAATCGTGCATTTCAGGAAATGTTGCAGGCAGCAGTAAAACGGCTGCAAAATCGTTCCGGAGAGGATATTGCTGCAAAAAGTGGGGCTGTTTTTCATAGCAGCCGAAATGTGCTTGAAGTACGGAGTTTTTATGAAACGATTGAAATTCAACTCCCTGAGTTTCGTATTAACTCAGACATGGACGAATGGCATTATCTGACATTGCTGCATTATCTGGATATGGCCGATGGAACAGAAGGTTCACAGAAGCTCATTACTTTTGGTAACTTGAAAGATGGATTGATTCGAGGAACCAAGTTTGACCGGACTGCAGAGCAGAAACTGGAAAAGCTTTTGCAGGATAAAGATCCTGAGAAAATTCAGAAAGCATGTAAAAACCTGGGTGCAGAATTCACAGAGACAAAGGCGGATCTGT
>ENA-OQJH01000034-OQJH01000034.1-human-gut-metagenome-genome-assembly--contig:-NODE-34-length-66686-cov-15.705780_pt1 | contig 66686 bp, 70 predicted proteins | sample MGYA00242597_ERZ504763 | MGnify/ENA primary metagenome ERZ504763 (study PRJEB26092, sample SAMD00036359) | human gut metagenome | host: Homo sapiens | study: EMG produced TPA metagenomics assembly of... | reverse complement strand
CAGTAATATCTGAATATTCCGAATAGATATTTTCTATTTTCTTCTTTGTATCATCCAGTTGTTCCAGCACATGTCGATACATAGGTATTCCGTCTATTTCATATAACAGTTTATTTGCCCCAAAACGGCGGCTGTTTCCAGCCGCCAGCATGATCATTGCAATTTTCAAAATAATTTATTCCTCCAAAAGGCTTCCGTAAGCCGCTACTGTATTCTTCCTTTCCAGTTCCTCAACAATGTGCTCTGCAGGTTCTTTCTCTTTGAGTATATCTGACTTGTTCAGATACACTCTGTATACTCTTTCTTCCACATCCTTAAAAAGTCCGCAGATAGAAGTCGCAATCTTTACAATATCTTCTTCAGTGATCGGAGCTTCTAGACTTTTCCTGAGAAATTCCGAGGTACGTTCCATACGGTAAGCACTCTGACTGATTGGCTGCCCCAGACAGTCCAGCCCGATCACACTGATCACAATGTCCGCACATCTGGGGATTACAGGCTCCCATTTCTCCGGGACTTTTACCGATGATGCTTTGCTCCGTCCGCTTCCACAAGCATTACATCGCATAATTCTCTCAGTTCTTCCAGTTTTTCATCTGTCAGAGACGCATATTTACCTGTGTCCTCCTCATATTCCGCAGCAATCACATATCTTTCTTTGTCCAGAAGTTCTTTTACCCTGACTGCATCTCCGCCCCTGGCAAACGGAAGTTCAGATTCTCCTGCCATATGGGTGGTCGTGGTAATGATCACTCTCTTTCCCTTATCGATCAGTTCATCTGTAAGGCGGTAGATCAGGCTGGTTTTGCCGCCGCCGCCAACTACAGCGATCACAGGGTATTTTTCATAATCAATCTGCAGCAGTTCCAGAAAATCGACCTGGTGCTTCATATGGCATCACTCCTTCTGAAAGCAGGATTTCCAATACACTGCCGGCAATACAGCGGGCTTTGTCGGAAATCGTGAAACAGTTTTTCTTTTGTTCTTTGCGCGGATCAATATCTGCAATTTTCATCCCCTTCGGCACTGTAAATCCATCTCTGATCATGCCACGCAAAACTCCTGTAAGAGAAGCCCTGACAGGTGTATCTCCGATCCAGGCAAGGACCTGATCCTTCTCCACGATATCTGCAATCTTTGAGATACAATGGATTTCCCCTGCCGCAGGAGCATGGAGCACGCGCTCTTTTCCAAATCCTCCAATGATACCCGGAACTCCTGTGTTTGGCATAGCAGCGCCTTTTGTGATGATTCTGGCAAGATTGTGGCCTCTCATAGTCTCCACTACATAATCCACATCCTCACCTGCCACAAATCCCGGTCCAAGACCAACGGTAGATCTGCCATCTCTCTGGTGGTTCCAAGATTCTTTTTTGCAAGAATTGCATCTATCAGTGCTGCAGGTCTGTATTTCTTAAGGACAGTTCCTTCTGTGTCTGCCATAAGAGGAATCTCCCCGGCTTTCCAGACTGCCTCGCATTCCTCTACACTGTCAACTTTTCTGCAGAGAACTCCTTCCACAGAAGACTGCCCGTCGTAAACAGCCTCGCAAAAAGAAACCATTCGCCTGATCGCAGTGGGTTTCTCACATTCCAGTACCAGAAGACGGTAGCCGCATCGGTATAATCTGTGGATCGTACCGCTGGCCAGATCACCGCCACCTCTTATTATTACAACATTTTCCGGTTTATTGTCAGATTTTGGGACATTTGTGTATCTGTTTGTCATCTTACTGTCTTTCCTCTTCTTGTCTCATTTTCATCCATTACTTTTTCCACCGCATTTACAATGTTCTCATAACCTGTGCAGCGGCAGAGATTTCCTGCCATATGTTTCCGAATCGCATCTCTTGATAATTTCTCTCCATGTTCCAGTAAAACAGTGGCAGACATGATAAATCCGGGAGTGCAGAAACCGCACTGTATGGCACCTTCTTCGATAAATGCCTCCTGAATCCTGGTAAGTTCTCCGTTTTTCTCCAGACCTTCCAGTGTACGGATATTTTTACCCTCCGCCCAGACTGCCAGATAAATACAGGAGTCAATAGTCTCTCCGTCTATGATTACTGTACAGGCACCACATTCTCCTACTTCACAGCCCTTTTTTACAGAAGTCAGTCCAAGGCGGTTGCGAAGCATATCAAGCAGTGACTCCCTTACATCTACATATTCTTCAACTTCTCTTCCGTTTACTGTACATCGTACAAGCTGCATCTGCTTTTTCATATGCGGTCACCTCCTGCAAGTTCTACGGTACGTCTCAATGCCCGTGCCGCAATTTCTCCGCCAATCTGGAGACGAAATGCCCTGGATGCTCTCCAGGAATCTCTCGGATTGATTTCCTCCCGGATCAGTTGTGCTGTCTTTTCATACAGGCTTTCTTCTATCTTCATGCCCTTCAAAGCCTCTTCTGCCTTTGTGCAGCGGTACGGAACCGGAGCTGCAACTCCAAAGGTAATGCGCACATTTTCTATCACTCCTGCCTGTTGATCTACCTTGCTCACCACACTACAGCTGATCGTTGCGATATCCATGGCATTTCGCATGGAATACTTAATATAATGACCATGATACCCTTCATATTCTTTTGCAGGAACGATCACATAGGTCAGAATCTCTCCCTGCCGCAGATCCACCCTGCCGGGTCCAAGATAGAAATCTTTTACAGGTACAAGACGGCCTTCCTTTCCATCTTCCAGCCTCAGCAGTGCGTTCAGGGAAAATACGGTCGGCGCACTGTCCGCACTGACTGCTCCGTTGCAGATGTTTCCACCGATAGTACCAATATTTCGTACCTGTGGTCCTCCTACCTGATCTACAGCCTCGCCAAGAACCGGAATATATTTCCTGATAATTGCATCATTTGTTATATGTGAGAAGACAGTTCCGGCACCAATATAAATATCTCCGTTATCCGCCATTTTTACACCCTGGATTTCTTTGATCCCATGGATACTCACCAGAGAAGTTCCGGCAAATTTTCCCTCCCGGATTTTGATCAGCACATCACTTCCTCCGGAAATGATCCTGGCATCCGGATGTTCATTCAGTAATCTCACAGCATCTTTTACACTTTCAGCCTGATAATAGTTCTCAATATCGTACATAAAATCCCCTCCCCTCTAAATAAGTCCGGCCTTTATAAAGCCATAGATCAGTCTCTGTGGTGTCAGAGGATTTTCATTAAAGGCTACACCTGTTGCATGAAGTACTGCATTACGGATTGCCGGTGCACCCGGAATTGCCGGCGGTTCACCCAGTGCTTTGTTTCCGAAAGGTCCAATCGGATCATCAAGTTCCACAAAATCCGCCTTGATATCAGGAGTATCCATCATTGTCATCAGTTTATAGTCCAGCAGGGTTCCGTTCAGTGGTCTTCCTGTTTTCTCATCCAGAATGAGCTGCTCCGACAGACCGTATCCAATTCCCATAGACATACCGCCCTGTACCTGCATTTCAGCCAGTTTCGGATTAATAAGCTTCCCGCTGTCATGCACATTAATGATATGAAGGATTTTGATCTTGCCAAGCTTTATATCGACTTCCACTTCAGCAAAGCAGCATCCTGTGGCAATCGTATTTTTCTTTACCTGCTCGGAAACCTCTGCTGTAATAACAGAAGAATTGCCAAGACTGTAATAACTTTCCAATGCAAGATTTCCAAGAGATATTGCAGGATCTTTTCCTGCCATGATCCACCCATGATCAAGCCTCAGTTTCCTTGTCTCTTCAGGCAACAGCTCTTTTGCATAATCCAGAATCTTTTTCTTCAGAAGATTTGCGCAGTCTTTAACAACTGTTCCTGTTACAAACGACTGTCTGGATGCATAGGCACCGGTATCAAATGGCGTTACATCAGTATCCTGGACTGTCTGGATATGAATATCACTGATATCCATATTTAAAACCTCAGCCGCCATCTGGGAAAATACCGTATCAGCACCCTGACCGATTTCAGTAGCTCCCAGCATCAGGCCAACACTTCCATCCTGATTCAGAGTCATTCTTGCACCTGCAATTTCCAGTGAAATCGGCCATACACCTGTCTTATAGGAGAAAAGTGACATTCCGACGCCTCTGCGGATATTACCTGTCTGGTTTGTATATTCTTTTCGTTTTTCTTCCCAGTGGATATAATCTGCACCTTTTTCCAGACATTCAAAAATCCCGTTGGTGTTTGCTGCGATCGGCTTCAGGTAAGCATCCTCATAATATCCTTTGATAAGATTTTTCTTTCTGAACTCCAGAGGATCCATCCCGATCTCTTTGCAATATCATCCATAAAGCACTCAATTGCAAAACATACCTGCGGGATCCCGTATCCACGCATCGCTCCGCCTACCGGTGTATTCGTATAGACAGTATATGCCTCTCCTTTGATATTCGGACATGCGTACTGCAGCCTCCAGGCAGTCAGACCATTGGCTGCTATGGCGTGTCCATGGGAGGCATATGCTCCCTGATTGGAAATAGCCAGCATATCCTTTGCCAGAAGATGCCCCTCACTGTCAACACCTGCCGTCAGATCATACTCAATAGAATGGCGGGTTCTGGTGTTGCAGAAAGTTTCCTCTCTGGTTATATCGAGTTTGACCGGTCTGCCGCCAACCTGCGTGGTAAGAAACGCATTTAACGGTTCATACAGCACATCCTGCTTATTTCCGAATCCTCCACCTATGTATGGCTTAATGACTCTGATCTTTCCCCATGGGATTCCAAGAGCCTGCCCGATCACACGCCGGACAATATGCGGAATCTGAGTGGAAGTCACAACTATGATCCTGCCATTTTCCATGTATGCACAGGAAATAGGATTCTCAATGTGGCAGTGCTGCACGATCGGGGTTTTATAACTGCGTTTTATAACTGTTTCGGATTCCTTCAGCCTTCTTCCACATTTCCGATAAAGTAATTGGAACGGACAAGTACATTGTCCTTTTTATCGAGATGGATTGGCGGTTTGCTTCCATACATGGATTTACGCGGATGGATTTCTACCGGATATTCTTCATATTCAACTTCGATCAGGCGCAATGCCTCTGGGCTGTGATTTCATCTTCTGCCACTACAGCAGCAATATCATCTCCGTAATAACGGACTCTTCCGGTAAGGATATTGCGGTCTGCAACATCCTGATGTGCCAGCTCCACAGACCAGGGATGTCCCGGCGTAGGATAACAATGATTCGGTACGTCTTTAAAAGTAACCACTTTTACTACGCCGTCCAGAGCCTCTGCTTTACTGGTATCGATTGATTTTACGATACCGTTTCCGATCTTTGCGTGATAGATTTTTGCCACCAGACAGTTGGCAGGAACCAGGTCATCAGTAAATTTTGCACGTCCTGTAACTTTGTCATAGGCATCTACTCTTGGAACACTCTTTCCAATCATGTTTTCACCTTCTCTGTATTTATTTTTGGTTATTATATAGAAGGAGCCGGACACACCCCAAGGTATCTGTCTGTTCCCCTCAGGACTTATGTCCGGCTCCGAACCATGCTACTTTCCTTCACCTTTTTTCTGACATCAGGCGAATTTACTTTTTATTTGCATAATTGTTATCTGTTTTCTGATTTAAGTATAGCATATTTGGATATGAAATTGCAATCTTTTATTCAATTTTTACGTATTATTTTCCTATTAACGAAGTTGTTTGATTGGGTTACTGTTCACTGAGAATATCCTTTGTAATGTATTACTAAGAACAAAGTGAACAGTAACCTGATTTACTTAACGTATTTCTGTCAATATTCCATGCAGGTCATGGATAACGTGTCTTGGGCATTTCACTGCGCACATACCACAGCTCAGACATATGGATTCCTCGATCACTGCACAGTTGTCTTTTACTTTTATCGCACCGGCTGTGCAGGTCTTCTCGCAGATTCCACAGCCGATACAGCTGACGTTACATTGCTTCTTTGCTTCTGCACCTTTTTTCTTATTGGAACATTTTACCACAATGTAGTTTGCACACTCATGGACATGGATCACTTTCTGTGGGCAGACTTTCGCACAGGCGCCACAGCCAATGCATTTCTCCTCATCCACTTCCGCCACACCATACTCATTGATGGAAATGGCTCCGAATTTACATTTATCTATACAGGCTTTACATCCGATACATCCATCTGCACAGCCGGCCTCACCTTCGGCTGATCTGCATCCCCCATTACATGCAACTACAGCCGCGCGATATGGAAATTTCTTCTTTACTGCCATATTCAGCACTTCCTTTCATATGGTGTTCCGGTCAGAGGAAGACTATATTGTCTTTCACCATTCCATCTGAAATATGCATCTGCAATTGCAGGTGCAGTTGGGATAGAGGTGATCTCACCGATTCCAATGGCACCACAGGCTACATTCAGTCCCGGTTTGTCAACAACGATGGCATCGATTTTCGGAATCTCATGAGAGCGGAACAGACCAAGAGATCCATACTTGTCAATTGGTTTACAGTTCTCATCGATCGGATAATGCTCTCTCAGTGCAAATCCTATGGACATCACTACGCCGCCCTCAATCTGACCTTCACAAGACAGTGGATTGACTGCCTTGCCCACATCATGTGCAGCAACCATTTCCTCAATCTTACCTGTTTTCTTATCCAGGATACACATCTGCGTCGCATAGCCGTAGGCTACATGGGAAACAGGATTCGGCACATTTGCGCCAAGAGGATCTGTCTTTGCAAGATATTCCCCATAATAAATTTTACCGATCACATCATCAATGGTCTTACCTGCATTGCGGTCCTCCATAACCTTATCGCAGGCTCTGCGGCAGGCTTCCCCTGTTACCAGAGTCTGTCTGGAACCGGAAGTTGTACCTGAATCCGGTGCGAACCAGGTATTACTTCTCTCATATACAATATCTTCATGCTTCAGATCTGTATTGGTGACTACCATCTGTGTCAGGACTGTACCAAGTCCCTGGCCGATACAGGAAGCACCGGAATAGATGTGCAGCTTTTTATCTTTCTCAAATACGAGTTTCACGCGGCCTGTATCCGGGATACCGACACCGACACCGGCATTCTTCATGGCGCAGCCGATTCCCACCGGTTTTCCTTCTTCCAGAGCAGCATCATACTTCTTCTTTACAGCTTCCAGTGTCTCCACAAGACCTGTGGAATTATCTACGATCTGACCATTCGGAAGCGTCTCACCGGGACGGATCGCATTGCGGTAACGGATTTCCCATGGAGTGATACCTACTTTGTCTGCCATCATATTCAGTAGGGTTTCTGTTGCAAAACAGGTCTGGGTTACACCAAAACCGCGAAACGCTCCGGCAGGCGGATTGTTGGTATAATAAGCAGTTCCTTCAATCTCGAAATTCTCATAATGATAGGGACCTGCCGCATGAGTACATGCACGTTCCAGCACAGGACCGCCAAGTGAGGCAAATGCACCTGTATCTGATGCTACTTTCGCTTTTACCCCCATGATATTGCCGTTCTCATCGCAGCCCATGGTCATATCCATATAAAACGGATGACGCTTCGGATGAACCAGCAGGGATTCTGCTCTGGTCAGTTTCATCTTCACCGGTTTCTTAGTAGCATAAGTGAGCAGCGCAGCCAGATGCTGTACTGTCATATCTTCCTTTCCGCCGAATCCGCCGCCTACAAGTGCATTCTGTACCTTTACTCTGTCCGTTCCAAGTAACAGGGAACACTCATGTAATGTCTGGTGTGCAGACTGATCTGTGGAATATACGAAAATATCTCCGTCCTCATCATACAAAGCCACTGCGCACTCAGGCTCAAGAAATGCATGTTCTGTCCATGGGGTTTCAAAATGATGACTGATCACATATTTGGAATTACGGATTGCTTCATCTGCATTTCCTCTGCTGATATGTTTATGTGCACAGATATTATTTTCTTCTTCATCAAATACCTTCGGTGCATCCTCTGCCGCTGCTTCCTCAATTGTACGAATATGAGGCAGCACTTCATATTTTACTTTGATCAGTTTCTTAGCTTTCTCAGCTGTTTCTCTGTCTTTTGCAGCAATAACGGCAATGGCATCTCCAAGATAATGTGTCAGACCCCCTACAGGTATCAGTGAATACTGATCATGTTTCAGATGTCCGATCTTATTCTCTCCCGGAATGTCCTCTGCTGTTAATACCGCTTCTACCCCGGAAAGTGCCTTTGCTGCTGCTGTATCGATCTCAAGTACACGTGCACGTGGATATTTACTTCTGAGTGCCACCCCATACAGCATTCCGTCAAAGTAAAAATCATCCGGATATTTGCCGGTTCCCAGTACTTTCTCCTCCACATCCACTCTGGATACTCTATGTCCTATATTCCAGTCCGGATCCAGATCATCCGGAATCACACCCGTCTTTAAAACTTTCGCAGCCAGCCTTACTGCATCCATAATTTTTACATAGCCCGTGCAGCGGCAATAGTTATTGCGCAGTGCATATTTAATCTCATCATCTGTGGGCTCTTTGTTCACGTCCAGAAGAGCCTTTGTACACATTACCATACCCGGAATACAGAATCCACACTGAACAGCACCTGCTTTTCCATAAGCGTAGGTATAGACTTCCCTCTCCCATTCAGTCAGTCCTTCTACTGTGATCACTGTCCTGCCATCCAGTAAATCTGTGTCCGGCACACATGCCTTGCATGTTTTTCCGTCAATTATAACTGTACAGGCTCCGCAGGCTCCTTCACTGCAGCCGTCCTTCACTGAAGTCAGATGAAGTTCATCCCTCAAAAAGCGCAGTAGTTTCTGATTTCCGGTCGGTTCGACCTTTTGTCCATTGACTGTAAATACTGCCATATCGGACTCTCCTTTCTTTTTCGCACGTCTGCCAATTAGGGCAGTCAGCCAGAGTTTACCTCTTTCTGTTTTTTATCTGCCTGTGATACCGCATGAATTTATTACAAAAGTAACATGCGGCCGCGATTCAGCCTGATATGCAACGCTGTCCACAGCCTTTTTCTGCTGTGGACAGAGTTAAATATTTCTTTATAAGTTATCTGATATTACAAATTTAAAATTATTTTACAGCTCTTTATTCCTGTTTTCAGACACGCTCTAGTACAGTGTTTCGTAAATAACTATATCAATCGCGTAGGATGCGGATTCGAGTGTGCTGGTATAAAAAACGCAGGCGTAGCGGGCTACGCTGAGGCTTTATACCTATGCAATCGGATTCGCAGACAAGTGAGTGGTATAGTTATTTCGAAAACGATGTACTAGGATCATCATTTCATGATCAGATAGCTGTAATCATCGATTACTGCACAGATCAGTCTGCGAAGACCTTCGTACAACTTATCATTTGCATCATCTGCCTTGCAGTCGGAAATCTGACCAAGGAGACGAACCTTGCACTCTTTTGTCTCCGGATTGATCACTGCAAATCCATCATTTGTGCTGTCTGCCATATCTGCCTCAGAAGCAAATAATGTAAATTTATCCTTGTACGGTGCACTTGCATATGGACAGAAGCTCTTGCAGTTGCCGCATTCGTTACACATATAATCTACATGGATCACCTGATTCATTGCCATTCCCGGAACTTGATGGAGATGTTTGCTCTGTTTGGACATACATCTACACAATTCTCACAGACTTTATTACAGGTCAGACAGCGCTCACTTTCGCTCGCAGCGTCCTTGCTTTCTTTGAGTATTGCTTTTTTGGAGTAACAGTCTTTTTCTGTTCCCGGTACAGGCTGTCCTTTTACAATATCATGTCCAAGGATTGCTTTTGCAGCAACCTGTGCGTCGCGGATCGCTTCTACGATCGTAGCAGCTCCCCTTGCACCGTCACCGACAACGTAAACGCCTTCTGCACTTGTCTCCATTGTCTTATCATTGATGCGGGCTTTTCCGCGCTCATTGACCGCAATACCATTTGCTTCATAGAACTCAGTCGGAACTTTCTCGCCAACTGCAACGATCACTGTATCAGCCAAAACTTCTTCTGTTTCGCCCGTTTCTGTTACACCTGCACGTCCGGAAGCATCCATGCTGCCAAGTTCCATCTTCTTACAGAGCAGTTTGCCGTTTTCCAGAGATACAGGAGAAAGAAGTTCTTTGAACTCTACGCCCTCTTCCAGTACTTCCAGTAACTCATCTTCTGCTGCTGGCATATAGCGTTTGGTTCTTCTGTATACCAGGTAAACATGTTCTACACCTTCTGTACGTTTCGCAGCTCTTGCAGTATCCATGGCAGTGTTACCGCCACCGATCACAACTACGTTTTTACCCAGCGCAACCTTACCGCCAGTTGCTTTGAAATCTCTTAAGAATTTCAGAGCATTGATGGTTTCACCCTTTTCAAGCTTCAGAGTACCCGGTTTATTTGCACCTGTTGCAACGATCACTGCGTCATAACCCTGTGCTTTTAATTCCTGTACGGATTTCACTTCTGTACCTGTTTTGATCTCCACACCCATCTTCTGGATGAAGGAAACATCTTTATCGATTGCATCATCAGAGATACGGAATCCCGGGATCACATAACGGATCACGCCGCCGGCTTTCTCTTCTTTCTCAAATACTGTTACAGAAGCACCTGCTCTTGCAAGGAAGTATGCAGAAGCAATACCTGCAGGACCTGCACCTACAACAGCTACTTTCTTACCGTCTGCTGTGCCTGCTTTGATCTCATCGATCACTGTATCATATCCGTTTTGTGCTGCGATGAGCTTAGTGTTGCGGATATTTACAGGTTCTTCATAGAAGTTACGTGTACATTTGTACATACAGTTGTGCGCACAGAGAGTACCTGTGATAAATGGAAGTGCATTTTTCTCAAGGATAACTCTTAATGCCTGTGCATAATCGCCTTCTCCTGCCAGCTTCACATAGGTTGTGATATCCTGGTGGATCGGACATCCTTCTTCGCATGGAGCAAAGAAACAGTCAAGGAGCGGAACCTCTGAATCAGTTTTTCTCTTAGGAAGCGGTTTGATGCTCTTTACATGGTGAGTATCTTTTTTCGCATCCTCGGCCAGCTGCTCAAGTGCAGCTACATCAATGCCTTTCCATTCTTTCACACCGTCAGCCATTACTTTCTCTGCCATCTGGGTAAATCTCTGATATCCGCCCGGCTTCAGAAGTGTAGTTGCCACTGTTACAGGCCATACACCACATCCGACGATACGGTCGATATTATAGTAATCAGCACCGCCTGAATAAGCGATACGGAGTTTTCCGTCAAATTCCCGGGAAAGTCTGGCTGCAAGAGAAATGGATAACGGGAAAAGAGATTTTCCGGACATATACATTTCTTCGCTTGGAAGTTCATTTCTTGTAACATCTACAGGGAATGTATTGGTGATCTTCACACCAAACGCAAGGTTCAATTCATCTGCAAGTGCCTGCAGTCTCTTAAACATCGGAATCGCATCTTCGTACTGTAAGTCATCTTTGAAATGGAAATCACCAAATACCATATAATCATATCCCATGTCATCCATGGTCTTTCTGGCAAATTCATATCCCAGGAGAGTCGGGTTACATTTGATAAATGTGTTCAAATGTTTCTCTTTAAACAGATGATTTGCAATGCTCTCAATCTCGTTTGGAGGACATCCATGGAGAGTAGAGATTGTTGCGGAATTACAGATATCAGACGGAATCGCCTCAATATCTTCTTTTGTAACTTTTTCAAATTTATCTACATTGTCCAATAACCACTGTTTACATTCTTTAAAGATTTCAGTATCTTTTGCTTCCATCATACTGTCAATGAAAGTATTAACCTTTGGCTCTTTGATCCCTGCAAGATCATATCCAACGGAAATATTGAACTGGAATCCGTCCTGTGCACCCAGATCAAATTCTTTGGCGATCACATGCAGGATAAACCATGCTTTAATATATTCTCCCATTGCCTGAGGAACATAAAGCTCTGTAGACCATTCACAGTTATATCCTTCATCATCTGCAAGGATACATGGTCTGTTGATACAGGCTGCAAGCTCTGCACCGTCCATCTTCTGAACTGTTTTCAGCTCAAAGAAACGTGCGCCTGCATAGTAAGAAGCAACAATGTTCTGTGTTAACTGTGTATGCGGTCCTGCAGCAGGTCCGATCGGTGTTTCCAGATTTCTCTCAAATATATTCAGCTTCCTGTCAGTTTCCGCTGCATAAGCTCTGTGCTGTCCGAAAACTGTTCCTTTTGTTTTCTTTTCTTCTAATACCCAGTTCATTAACTGTTCAAAGGGCATACAGGTCATGACTTCACTCATAATCCGATCCTCCATTATTTCATACGGTATGGCTTCTCTCCATCCGTTCTATATTTTATTTACATTTATTTTTGCCAGGCAGAAACTTATCTTTTTTACAATTCTTTACAGATTAACCATTAATATCATCTGCAAGTTCTTTTGCAGCCTGACGGCAGTCTGCCATAACTTTTGCCTCGTCGCATACAAGGACTTCGCGGTCTTTCATCAGGACTTTACCGTTACATACAGTAGTCTGGACCATGCTTCCGTTTACACCGAACATCAGATGTCCGTTAATGTTGCTTTCATTCATTGGTGTCAGCGGATCATAATCGATCACGATCACGTCTGCTGCCGCACCCTCTTTCAGGACACCGAGCTGTTTCTTAAAGTATCTGTTTGCAATCTTTGCATTTCCTTCAAAAAGCATCTGTGGAACTTCTCCCCAGGCTGCGTTCGGGTCGCAGAGGCTGTGTTTGTGTAAAACATTTGCAACCTTCCAGGATTCCATCATATCATGAGTATATCCGTCTGTACCAAGACCTGTGAGGATTCCCTTCTGTACCATTCTCATGGTTGGAGGACATCCGCATGCATTACCCATGTTAGATTCCGGGTTATGTACAACCATGGTATCTGTATCTTTGATCAGATCCATTTCATGTTCATTCACATAGATACAGTGACCGAGTAAAGTCTTCGGTCCAAGGATGTTCCAGTCATGAAGACGGTCAACAATACGTTTGCCATGCTCTTTCAGACACTGATGGAGATCGTAAATGCCTTCTGCTACATGGATGTGATATCCAACACCTTCCGGTTTCAGTTCATTGCAGAGAGCCATTGTCTCATCAGAGATTGTAAAGGATGCATGCATACCCATCATTCCGGCGATCATATCACTGTCGTCTGCAAGTGCATGCTTGATAAAATTCACGTTCTCCATTACAGATTCTCTGGATTTCTCCATTCCGTCACGGTCAGAAATCTCATAGCAGAGGCAGGTACGCACACCTAAATCCTTCGCAGCTTCCTCGATCGCATTGAGGGAACCTGTAATATGGCCAAAACTTGCATGATGGTCAAACACTGTGGTTACACCGTTCTTGATAGAATCAATGTATGTAGCATATGCAGAAAGCTTTGTCTGCTCCAGTGTCAGATGACGGTCAACTGTCCACCATAAGCCATCCAGAATATCCAGAAATCCCTGAGGATATATCCGTTAATGCTTAAGCCTCTTGCGAAGGAGCTGTAGATATGCTCATGGGCATTAATAAATGCCGGCATGATAACCCCACCCTTCGCATCAACAAATTCAGCATCCGGATAAACTTTCTTTACCTCTTCAGTTACCCCCACCATTACTATGGTGTTACCATCCATTGCTACAGCACCATTCTCCAGAAATGGATTGGATGCGTCCTGTGTGATCATTCTTCCATTACCAATTACCAGCATATAGTTCCTCCTTTCACTTGTCAAAAACTACCAATTCGATACTGCTTTTTACCTTTTGTTTAGGAATTATGTACTAATACTGTAACATACTTCTCCGAATAATGCAAGTAGAATTTACAAAAACTTTTTGGTTTTTCAAATTTTTTTAGGTTTTATACTATCTCCGGTGAACAGATAAAAAAAGAACGGGGCAGTCATTGATGACAATGAACAACCTCGTTCTTTTTTGATTTTCCTGTTTTCTGATGAAGCTGATTTTATGACAAATTTTCAGGTTTGTCAACAATTTTTGTAAGATAGGAGAGTTATCCTTCCATAATCGCAGAATTAACCCTGAGCTGTTTTCGTCCATTCTTCCAGAGATTCTCATCCAGCTCCACCTCATAGCCGCCGCCATTTCTCACATGCCACTCATAAAATGGTTTCTGTATATCTGCATACTCTTCCATGATATTCATGATCGTACCGCCATGGATGACAAGTGCCGCCTCTGCCACATGGCTGCGGATACATCCGGACACAACCCTGTCAAATCCTCTCAGGTTTCTGCTTTTAAACCCTTCCCTGCTTTCTCCTCCCGGAAAAGGCAGAGTACCGTTGCTGTCAATCCATTCCTGATAGTGCGGATTACCTTCCAGCTCTTTATAGTTCTTATTTTCAAACTCTCCGAAATCACATTCTGCCAGCTCTTCAATAATATGTACCGGCTCTCCCGGAAAAAGAATCTCTGCTGTCTGCACGCATCGTTTCAGAGGACTTACATAAACCGCCTGAACCTTTGGATAATCCATCTTATGCAGAAACTCTGTTCCCTCCTGACATAACGGCTCATCCGTTGTGCCGATATATCTGGAAAGTTTATTCCCTTCTGTTTTTCCATGTCTGATCAGCCATAATTTAATCATCTTTGATCACCGTTCCAATCCCGCAGATCACGCGCGTCACCTTATGGCTGTATGCTGCCAGCTTCGTACATACACGCCCTACAGCCTCTCTGTATTTTCTGTCAAAAGCATCCACAGGTACAACCCCGTACCCTACTTCCTGAGAGACAAGGACAATATCCGGATTCTTACAGATGATTTTTTCCGCAAGATCTGACACATCCTTTCCATTCTCCAGTTCACTGCGGATATACTGCTGAAAACCAGTCACACCCTGAGCATTCATCAGTTCCTCCTCTGTGACAGAACCGCCGTCACTCCACCTTAACTGTGGATACTGTTTCCTGGCATATTCAGTCTTTCCCTGATATGCACCGCCGATTATCATTTCCATACTCTTCTCCTCAAAAATTAGAAACCACCGCCAGGATCAATGCCATCCCAACTTCACAGATACAAAGAAAGAATCCTGAAATATCCCCGGTTGTCCCGCCAAAGTACTTCATCGCAATATGATGATAATACCAGAAAATCAGCAAAGCTCCCACAAAAGCCAGACTTCCCCATACAGGCCGGATCAAAATCATTCCCGCAGCCAGAAGCACCAGATAGACGATCAGCACATTTCTCGAGAGCACATCTGAAGAATTTCTGGAAAACTCAGCAACTGTACCGTCTGCCTTTGCTTTCGGAAAGGTAATAACTCCAATCCCTGACAGACATCTGGAAACCATAAAACCAAGGCTCAGAATTCCGATCGCCCTCATATTCTCTGCACTGTTAAACAACTGACTGTAAGCGCCGTACCAGGCAATGAAATATACCGCCGCAGTAATAACGGCAAAAGCACCTGCATGGGAATCCTTAAGAATCTCCAGCCTTCTGCTTCTCTCCTGCCAGGAACTCAGGGCATCCGAAGTATCCAAAAGACCATCCACATGGATCCCGCCTGTCACAAATACCGGTACCAGCACCAGCACTGCTGTCACGAATCCCGGCTGATACCCAAACCGAAGTCCCAGATATGCCACCAGCATAGTCAGCCCGCCGATCACAGTTCCGATAAACGGAAAAAAGCAGAACATATACTTCATATTTTCCTTTGTCCAGTCAGCGCGGGGCATGGGAATCTTAGAAAACATGGCAAATGCCACCTTAAAATTATTCCATAAAGATTTCATTGATCAATTCCTCTTTTTCATATTATGGCAATCCTGTCAAATATATTATTTGCAAAGATTGCTGCAGGTATCTGCAGATTTGTGAAAGACTGGTATCCCATATATAACTTCCACCACTTCATCAGCTCTCTGCGCAGCAGCCTGATTGATTTTTCCCAGATATTCCAGATAAGAATCCATATCTCCATCAAACACAACCGCATCTGAAAAAATCTCATTTGTAACGATTACCACATGAGCAGCCTGTTCCAGCAGATTCTCAATCCCTTTTGTAACTTCCGAAACTGTCCGGTCATGGGCTCCCTGTTCTTCAAACATTTCATTTGCCACCAGATTCGACATACATTCCAGAAGCACCACACATCCGGCAGGCAGTTTCACATTTTTGAGCCCTGTATAGCACTCAACTGTCTCGAAACCTTTTCCTGCACGCATCTTTTGGTGTCTCTCGATCCTTTTATGGCTCTCTTCATCAAAAGGGTGCATGGTCGCTATATAAATCCTCTGTGCATCCCCGAAAGAAAGCACCCTGTCTTCCGCAAAAGCAGATTTTCCGCTCCCGCTTCCCCCTGTCACAAGCGTCAGCATTATTTCAGCTCCTCATACTGTTCCACATGGATATCGTCAAAAGTACTCATAGAATGATAAACCGCTGCTGCCAGATCAAGGATCGGGAATAAAGCTACTGCTCCGGTTCCCTCGCCCAGACACATATCCGCATGAATGATTGCCTCTTTCCCCATATTCTCAAGGATCAGATGGGCAGCCGGCTCATTTGATACATGGGATGCAAGAATATAATCCCTCGCAGCCGGGCAGATACGCATGGCGATCAGCGCAGAAACACAGGAAATAAATCCGTCCATGACTACAGGAATACCATAAACCGCACCTCCCAGAAAGACACCTGCCATTCCAGCGATATCAAGACCGCCTACCTTTGCCAGAACATCAATGGCATCCTCAGGATCCGGTTCATTTAATGCAATGGCTTTTTTGATCGCATTGATCTTGCGCACAAGTCCCTCGCTGGTCAGACCTGCGCCGCGCCCTGTCATCTCTTCCACCGGCTGTTTCAGCAACACAGAAGCAACTGCACTGCTGGTGGTTGTATTTCCGATTCCCATTTCCCCTGTTGCCAGAATCCGGTAGCCCTTATCATTCAGTTCCCTTACCATGTCAATGCCTGCTTCAAGCCCCTTTACAGCCTGTTCTCTTGTCATGGCAGGACCCTTGGTCATATTCTGTGTACCATAGGCAATTTTATGGTCTGTGCGGACTTTTGTATCCGTCACCATCCCCATATCCACCGGAAAAATCTCCGCATGGTTCTGCTTACACATCACACCGACAGATGTGTCATATTTCAGAAAATTCTCGGCAACGATGGCAGTAACTTCCTGTCCGGTCTGTGTCACACCCTCTTCTACCACGCCATTATCCGCGCACATGGCAATCAGACCTCTCCTGGAAAGATCCACCTCTGCGTTTCCTGTAATTCCCGCGATCTGGATCAAAAGAGTCTCCAGTTTTCCAAGAGAATGCAGTGGTTTCGCAATACTGTCCCATCTTTTCTGTGCAATCTCCATGGCATTGTGATCTAATGGCTTAATCTTTGCAATAGCTTCTTCCAGAGTCATGAGTTTTCCCTCTCTTTTCCTTCATTATTTTGATTTCCCTGTTGTAAACACAAAAATTACTGAATACATAATTCAGTATCAACACAATAAACTGTGTCAGGAATTTCCCGATCATATCATTAAGCCCCATCACTGACACAAGCAGCCATACACCGCCAACCTCGATCACCATAGTGATCAGTCTGGCACTGACAAATTTGCAGAATGGCTGAACATGATCCTTCAATGTCTCGCATTTATCCTGAAAAACATACTTCGAATTTACCACATAGGCAAACAGGATCGCCAGGATGATTGAAATAATATTGGCGATATTCAGCTCCACCTTCAGCTTTCTGAGAATGAAAAAGCTGACCAGATTTACCATAGTGGTACATCCGCCAAAGAAAATATAGCGGATAACGGAACTTCATACATTTTTCTGATCCATTGCTTCATACAAATATATCCTCTCAGTCCTGTATATTTCCATTCTTAATTACTTTTGAAATAATATATCTCGGTCTGCGCTTTACTTCTTCATAAATCTTGGAAATATAATATCCAATAATTCCAAGACTGATCATCATGCGCTTCCCACCAGAAGTAGCACCATCAGCAGGGTGGTATAACCTTCCACTGCAGAACCTGTAAAATACTGCACAAGCGAATAGACCATAAGGACCAGCGAACAGGCAAAACATATCGCTCCTGTGATCGTAACAAACTGCAGCGGAAAAGTAGTAAATGCCACGATATTTGTGAACGCATATTTCACCAGCGCCCAGGGAGACCACTTGGAAACGCCGGCCTCTCTCTCCTGCACCTCAAATTCCACACTGGTAGTCTTATATCCCACCCAGGAAGAAGTAGCCCGAAAGAACATATTCCTCTCAGGCATAGACAGAATACTGTCCACAGCCTTCCTGTCCATCATCTTAAAATCCGAGGCATCCTTCATATTTACCTTAGTTGCCTTAGACATGATATCATAGAAAAATCCGGCACATTCTTTATGTAAAAAGCCCTCTTTTCCTCTGTCTGCCTTCACACCCTCGATCACTTCATAGCCTTCCTGCCACAGCCTGTACATCTCAATAAGCGTCTGCGGCGGATGCTGCAGGTCACAGTCCATGACAGCCACCACATCTCCACAGGCCTGCGCCAGTCCTGCAAAAATCGCTGCTTCCTTTCCGAAATTTCTGGAAAAAAGAACGCCTGTCACATTCGCATCCCTCTCTCCTGCCTTCTGAATTTCTTCCCATGTCCGGTCGCCGGAACCATCGTTTACAACCACCAGCTCATAGGGAATCTTCGCTTTTGTAAGAACTTCCGCCAGCACCCGACAGGTTTTCCCAACCATCAGCTCCTCATTATATGCCGGAAGTACCACTGATAATTTACTCATGATGTCATTCCTCATTTTGTTTCATTCATATACAACAGACTAGTTTCTCATTCACTGTCTGTTACTCCTGTAAATATTTTCTATAATGTCAGGGGCAAAAGGTTATTTTACTCCTAAGCACTTTACAGCTCCCGCAATTCTTATTTCTACTTTATTATACACAAATTTACAGAAATGTCCATTCCAACAATCTGCATGCTCCAGTGTGTCAAACACTTCACAGGATAATAGCACGTATGTTACTGTTCTCTTCGTTCTCAGTAACGAGACTCAGATACATTCCAGACTTCCTGAAGCAATGGAATTTGGATTACTTTTTCTTCCTGAACACCAGCATTACATATATAACCAGCCCCAGAACAGAAAGAAGCATTCCCGCTTTCAGATAAGGTGTGCAATATGTAAGGCGTATCTCATGTGAACCAGGTTCCAGTTCCAGAGCCATAAACATGGTATTCGCCTTCTGAAGCTTCGTTTCTTTCCCGTCCACATAAGCCGTAAATCCCTTACTGTACGGAACAGACAACACAAGAGCTTTCTTTTCGGAAACACTGATATCCCCTGTAATCTCATTCGTTCCCATTTTTACATTCTCGAGAGCTTCTTCACCCAGCTTCACAGTTTTTTCCTCAATCCCCTGCACCGGCTGACTCACAACCCTTAATTTATCATAGGTATAAACACCCGTATTAGCAAAGGTGATCGTCATAGTACGAACTCCTGATCTGGAATATCCCATATTGCAGAGAAAATCATGCCGTCCACTGTAGGCATTATACTTATCTGTAAAAATCTTTATGGTCTTGGTCACATCATTGGAGCTGACTGTCATAGCCGCTTCCTTTGATTCCTTCCAGTATCGCCACCGGCTGTCCTCATCAAGAACCTTATTTTGGTCATACTCAGACATCTTCTTCCACTGACTGTTACCAATCAGTTCTCTCGGTGAAAGACTGTCATAATCCAGATTATCTGCGATCAGGTAATTCTCACTGTCCGTAAGACCATGGAACACAAGCTTCAGCTGCGCCCCTTCCTTCGTCACCCTGATTGCTCCCTTAGACAGAGCACAACCATCCCCTGTCTCCATACGATACTGGATATTCTCATTATCAGCATCAACAGATGCCTCAGGCAGTGTACTCTCCTCAAGCACCACACCGTCCATCAAAGCCTGCTGCTTTTTTACCACATCCATTTTCTCATATTCCGATTCAGGAATATAACTGTCATAAGTATAACCCAGAGGCAGTGCATTCTCATTCTCATAAGCCCTGCACTCACTTTTTCCCTTTCCTGCAGAGCCCTTCTCTTTATTATATCCATAGGAAAGATAGCGGAAATTATCACCACTTATCACAAAATATTTCACAGAAGCCAGCCTGTCCAGGATCGTCCTTCCGTCCAGGTTCTCATAATGCTGCTCCCATGGCGTATTCAGATACATTTCACTGAAAAAATCACTGATACTGCTGTTTGCAAGACTGAAATAATAAGCAGTACTGTTCGTACCCATATACATAGAAGTATTATCATAGGGCAATGCCCCATACTGGTCATAACGATAGACACCTGAATCCCCGGCGGCAAGAACCGCCTTATCCGTATTCGACTCCAGCTTATCCAGCGACTCCTCTTCGGCTGCAAACTCTGACAGATAATCCTTCTCATAAGAATACTGATAAGAAACATTCAACATAATGCTCACCACAAGCAAAGCACTGAGAAGCCCGCACATATACTTCCCCTGCAGAAAAATATTTCCAAAAGAAGTAACCGTAAACACAGCCAATACCAGAACCAGCACACCTGCCATATTTCTCTGCGTTCTGGCAGCTTTCGCAAACAGAGCCAGCACACAATACGCCACCGTCATGACAAAAATCTTCTTCTTTTCCCTCACAGTCAGAGTAAACAGCTCAGGATATGCCTTCACAAAAATATATGCGATCATCATCCCATAAGCCCAGATCCACCTGTTGGACACATAAGAGAAACCATTGAGCACATGCCCTGCAAAAGGCACCAGCAAAAACAGATTCAACAGCCCAAATCCTAATTTCAGATCCAGGTACTTCTTCTTCCTGGAAAAAAAGCACAAACACACCTGCCATAGCAACAGCAGAATACCCGGCAACCCCCCACTGGATCATATTCTCCCCGATCAGATCACCCAGATACTTCTCATAATAAATTTTATCATATAAAAAGAGGCACATAATTCTCAGCCTGAAACCTATCCGTACCAAAAATCGTCATGACCACCGGAATAAAAATAACCGCCGCGATCATCAAAGCCACCACATAATAGCCGATAAACTTCACCAGCCATCTCAGAACATCCTTCACACTTCTCTCACTGAAAATCCCAAAATACCGGAAAGCCGCATAAATAAACATAAAAATACAGATCATATAAAAGAAATAGAAATTCGACATAGCCGAAACCGCAGTCGCCCAGATAAACAGCCATGCTTCTCCCTCTTATAAATCTTATCAATCCCCATCAGAACCAGTGGCAGATAAATCATAGGATTGGAAAAATACGGAGCTTCATAGCCGCATAAATCGTCCATCCCGCAAAAATATAGATCAACGTTCCCATAAACGTCGCCTGCTTCGGATTCTTATGATAAAAACAAAAAACACTAAAAGAAATCCCTGCCAGATAGATCCTCAGAAAAATCAGAACCTCATACAAAACCTCCGTCTTATCCGCCGGCACAAACACAGACAACAAAGTCAGCGGATCCCCGATCACATAATAATGCAAAGTTGTAAGAATATCTGAACCATACCCGATATTCATATCCCACATAGGCAATTCCAGCTTATGCTCTACAAAAATCGTATGCAGAACCTCCCTCAGATACCGCCCATAATACGCCAGAGAATTCAAATGCTGCGGAATCCCATCATGACTCCACACCAAAGACTTCCCATTACCCGCAACTGATAATAGATAAAAAAAGAAATAACCCCAAATACAAGCGTATATAATAAGTAGAAATCCTTCTTACTATCCCTGCTCACAAATTTCCTCATAACCGCTCCTTTATATTCTATCATTCTAAACCGAGTTATAAAGTTCTCACTGATTATAGACAAATATCCAATACTTGTCAAATTTATAGCCAACATTATTTCATTGTTTAAGAACGACGAAAGTATTTAAATCAGCCAACAACCAGCCGGGGAATGACAGAACATCTGAGGCGAATCTCGAGGGTTCATGTAATTTCTTAGTATTTGGAAAGCCGCGTTATTCAGAATTGCTCACTGTTTGAGCGAAGCGAGTTTGAGCAATTTCTGAATGTTTTTAGCGGTTTTTCAAATACTTAGAAATTACATGGTTCCGAGACTGAGCCTCAGATGTTCTGCCATTCCCCGGCGTCCCCTTTTTAAGCAATACATAAAAGGACCGCGATACAAAAAGTACCGCGGCCCACATATATCGTCTGGACACTATAAATAGCTCTATCTATTTATTTTTAATGATTTATAAACTTGTTTACAGTCGTTCAAAAACCGAAAAGATTATTCAGCGCTATGAAGAGCGATCAGCTTCTGCAGATATTCAAATCTAGCCTTAGCCTCAGCCTCATTCTTAGCAAACAGTCTTGCAGCCTTCTCAGGATTCTGACGTTTCAGAGAGTTGTAACGAACCTCACCGTCAAGGAATGCCTGATAATCTTCCATGCTCGGAGCCTTGGAATCAAGAGAGAACTTGTTTCCTTCAGCTGCAGGATTGAATCTGAAGTTATGCCAGTATCCAACCTTAACTGCTAATTCTTCCTCTGTCTGAGCTTTTGCCATACCTTTCTTAATACCATGATTGATACATGGAGCATAAGCGATGATCAGAGATGGTCCCGGATAAGCCTCAGCCTCTGCAATAGCTTTTACAGTCTGGTTGAAGTCAGCACCCATGGAAATCTGAGCAACGTATACATAGCCATAGCTCATAGCGATGGAAGCCATATCTTTCTTCTTAGTCTCTTTACCGCCTGCAGCGAACTGAGCGATAGCACCTGTAGGTGTAGACTTGGAAGACTGTCCACCTGTGTTAGAATAAACCTCTGTATCGAATACCATAACGTTGATGTCACGTCCACTAGCGAGAACATGGTCAACACCACCGAATCCGATATCGTAAGCCCATCCGTCACCACCGAAGATCCACTGGGATTTCTTAGCCAGGAAATCTTTCTGAGCAAGGATTTCTTTTGCTTTGTCACATCCGCAAGCTTCAAGAGCAGCAACAAGTTTGTCTGTAGCAGCGCCGTTTGTAGCACCTACAGCAAATGTATCCAGCCATTCCTGACCAGCTGCCTTAACGTCTTCGTTTGTTCCGTTAGCAACAACGTCTTCAACTTTTGCTTTTAAGCCATCGCGGATAGCTCTCTGAGCAAGAAGCATACCATAACCAAACTCAGCGTTATCTTCGAACAGAGAGTTGGACCATGCAGGACCCTGTCCCTTAGCGTTTACTGTGTATGGTGTAGATGGTGAGGAGTTACCCCAGATAGAAGAACATCCTGTTGCGTTTGCGATGTACATTCTGTCACCGAACAGCTGAGTGATCAGTTTAGCGTATGGTGTTTCACCACATCCTGCACAAGCTCCAGAGAACTCAAGCAGAGGCTGTTTGAACTGGCTGCCTTTAACAGTTGCTTCTTTAAATTTAGCGATAACATCTTCTTTAACCGGCAGTTTAACTGTGTAGTCAAAGTATTTCTGCTCGTCTGCGCTTGCTTCAAGGTTTTCCATAGCAAGTGCTTTCGCACCCTTCTTACCTGGGCAAACGTTTACACAAGAACCACATCCTGTACAGTCAAGTGCGGATACGGACATTGTGAATTTATATTCTTTCATACCTGTAAGGTCTAATGTCTTCATGCCTTCAGGAGCATTAGCTGCTTCTTCAGCTGTCAGAGCTACAGGACGGATAACTGCGTGCGGGCAGACATAAGCACATCTGTTACACTGGATACAGTTTTCCGGATTCCATACAGGAACGTTAACTGCGATACCACGTTTCTCATATGCAGCTGCACCTGATGGTGTAGTACCGTCTACATAATCCTTGAATGCAGATACAGGTAAGGAGTTACCTTCCTGAGCATTAACTTTAGCCTGGATATTGTTAACGAAATCGATAACATCCTGACGTCCTTCTGTTGCATGAGTCATATGAAGACCTTCGTCCTCAGCGTTCTTCCAGCTTTCCGGAACCTGGATCTCTACAACCTGTTTAGCACCAGCGTCGATAGCTGCCCAGTTCTTCTGTACGACATCATCACCTTTACGTCCGTATGTTGCCTTGGCAGCAGCTTTCATAAGGTCGATTGCCTGATCTTCTGGAATGATTCCTGTCAGTTTGAAGAATGCAGACTGAAGGATTGTGTTGATACGTGTTGGTCCCATGCCAGTTTCAATACCGATCTTAACACCGTCGATTGTGTAGAATTTGATATTGTGGTTAGCGATGAAAGCTTTTACCTGTCCTGGTAAATGTTTCTCAAGACCTTCCATATCCCATGCACAGTTAAGGAGGAATGTACCACCGTCAACAAGTTCCTGAACCATGTTGTATTTGTTTACGTAGGATGGATTATGACATGCTACGAAGTTTGCTTTGTGGATCAGGTATGTGGATTTGATCGGTTTCTTACCGAAACGTAAGTGGGACATTGTAACACCACCGGACTTCTTGGAGTCATAATCAAAGTAAGCCTGTGCGTACATGTCTGTGTTGTCACCGATGATCTTGATGGAGTTCTTGTTGGCACCTACAGTACCATCAGCTCCCAGACCCCAGAATTTACAGTTTGTTGTTCCTTCAGGAGTTGTTACGATCGGAGCACCTGTCTCAAGGGAAAGGTTAGTAACATCATCAACGATACCGATTGTGAATTTTTCTTTAGCAGTGTTCTCATAAACAGCTACGATCTGTGCAGGTGTAGTATCTTTGGAACCTAAACCATAACGTCCGGAGAATACTTTTACGCCGCCGAATTTGCTGTCTTTTAATGCTGCTACAACGTCAAGGTACAGTGGCTCGCCAAGTGCACCCGGCTCTTTAGTTCTGTCAAGAACTGTGATCTGTTTTACAGATTCCGGAATTGCATCGATGAGTGCCTGTGCGCAGAATGGTCTGTAAAGACGAACTTTAACAACACCGACTTTCTTTCCTGCTGCTGCAAGGTAGTCGATTGTCTCCTCGATTGTATCGTTTACAGATCCCATAGCAACGATTACGTGTTCTGCATCAGCAGCTCCGTAGTAGTTGAATAATTTGTAATCTGTACCGATCTTAGCGTTAACTTTATCCATGTATTCCTGTACTACTGCCGGAAGAGCATCGTAGTATGGGTTACATGCTTCTCTTGCCTGGAAGAAGATATCCGGGTTCTGAGCGGAACCTCTCTGACATGGGTGATTCGGATTCAGGCATGGTTACGGAATGCAGCGATTGCATCCATATCTGCCATATCCTTCAGATCTTCATAATCCCATGTTTCAATCTTCTGAATCTCGTGAGATGTACGGAATCCATCGAAGAAGTTGATGAACGGAACTTTACCTTTGATTGCTGAAAGGTGAGCAACAGGTGTTAAGTCCATAACTTCCTGTACAGAAGATTCGCAGAGCATTGCGCATCCGGTCTGACGACAGGCCATAACGTCTGAATGATCTCCGAAAATTGAAAGTGCATGAGAAGCAAGTGCACGTGCAGATACGTTGAATACTGCAGGTAACTGCTCACCGGCAATTTTGTAAAGGTTCGGGATCATAAGTAACAGACCCTGAGATGCTGTATATGTTGTTGTTAAAGCACCTGCTGCCAGAGATCCGTGTACAGCACCTGCTGCACCAGCCTCAGACTGCATTTCAGTTACCTGAACTTCCTGTCCGAAAATGTTCTTTCTTCCCTGGGTTGCCCATTCATCTGTTGCTTCCGCCATAACAGATGAAGGAGTGATCGGGTAAATAGCGGCTACATCTGAGTATGCATATGAAGCATGAGCAGCTGCATGGTTACCATCCATGGTTTTCATCTTTCTTGCCATAGTTTGTTTTTCCTCCTTAAAGGTTGATGAAAATTAATTATTTATTTCAAGGCATAAGTAAAATATACCTCAAATTTCATTGTAGATTATAACATAATCTTCTGCCTGTGTCCAATTTGTTTTGACATATTTTGTATCTTCTGAGGTACAAAGCAGGGATTTTCTGTTATTTCAGTAGCAAATATGTGCATTTTTTGAGTTGTATATGACTAACATTATGCAGATATGCCAAATTTCGGACAAATCAGGCAGATAAAATCATCCGCTTCGCTTCGCTGCGCAGCTCTGCACCGGACAACTGCTCTGCAGTTTATTCAGTATATCAGTAAAAAAAGGAGCTCTACGCCTCCTCCATGATCTGCTGTATTGTTTTTCTCTTAAGGAGACTTATCAGTTCATCCTGTACAGATAACAATTCTCTATGTACCAGACATGGCAATCCATCCTGTCCGTCTCTGACACAGTTATATTTCGGATCCAGACATTCGATGATAAACATATCCGGATCAATCGCCGAATAAACCTCATATAAAGTCAGCTCATCCAGTCCCCTGTTCAGAGAATAACCACCATGTACGCCTCTGTATCCCTTCACGATCTCTGCCTTCTGAAGTTTCTTCAGGATCTTATAGGCAAAAGGAGCGGTGATCGCTTCTTTCTCACAGATATCGGATACGCTCAGTCTGCTCTCTCCCCAAAGCGCACGTACCACTCGAACTGCATAATCGCACTCTCTTGTAATAAACATAGTCTTTGCAACCTCTCTAAAATTAATTATCCTTTACTGTCCACATCGCTGTTCTGTATAAAACAATGGAAACAGTAATCGTTATTTCTGTCATATCAATGCCTCATATTTCTGTCCGTCAAGAGGCTATATTTATTCTATATTATAACAGTGCTTCTTTTTTTTGTAAATAAAAGAACCCAAAAAAGCAAAAAACAGTTGCAAATTTCCCAATTTACGGTACAATGATAAACGGTTGTAACTTATATAATAGGAAATAATGTAACTGTTTCCTGCGAAAGATACGTTTTCCATAAACAATCTGCCGGACAGTTACTGCAAAACAATAATTTCACGAAAAAGAGGTATGATATGATTTCAGCAAACAATATTACATTGCGCGTAGGTAAAAAGGCCCTCTTCGAAGATGTAAATATCAAATTTACTGAGGGCAACTGCTACGGTCTCATCGGTGCAAACGGTGCCGGTAAGTCCACATTCCTTAAGATCCTTTCCGGACAGTTAGAGCTACCAACGGTGACGTTGTTATCACTCCCGGCCAGCGTCTCTCTTTCCTGCAGCAGGATCACTTCAAATATGATGCATATACAGTTCTGGATACTGTTATCATGGGTAACAAGAGACTGTATGAGATCATGAAAGAAAAAGATGCTATCTATGCAAAAGCGGACTTCACTGATGAAGACGGTATCCGTGCCAGTGAACTGGAAGGCGAATTTGCAGAGATGAACGGATGGGAAGCAGAATCTGATGCTGCTACTCTTCTGAATGGTCTTGGAATTGAAACCGATCTCCACTATTCCCAGATGGCTGACCTTACAGGAAGCCAGAAGGTCAAAGTTCTTCTGGCGCAGGCACTGTTTGGTAATCCGGACATTCTTCTTCTGGATGAGCCTACCAACACCTTGATCTGCCTGCTATTGAATGGCTCGAAGAATTCCTGATCAACTTTGACAACACTGTCATCGTTGTATCCCATGACCGTTACTTCTTAAATAAAGTATGTACTCATACAGCAGACATCGACTACGGCAAGATTCAGCTCTATGCCGGAAACTATGACTTCTGGTTTGAGTCCAGCCAGCTCCTCATCAAACAGATGAAGGAAGCCAACAAGAAGAAAGAAGAAAAGATCAAAGAACTTCAGGAATTTATTTCCCGATTCAGTGCCAACGCTTCCAAGTCCAAACAGGCGACTTCCCGTAAACGTGCCCTGGAAAAGATCCAGCTTGACGATATGCGTCCGTCCAGCCGTAAATACCCATACATCGACTTCCGTCCAAACCGCGAGATCGGTAACGAAGTCCTTATGGTGGAGAACCTTTCCAAGACCATCGACGGTGTAAAAGTTCTGGATAACATTTCTTTCACACTCGGACATGATGACAAGGTAGCTTTCGTCGGTGCCAACGAACAGGCAATCACTACTCTGTTCAAGATCTTAGTTGGTGAAATGGAACCGGATGAAGGAAATTATAAATGGGGTGTTACCACTTCCCAGGCATATTTCCCTAAGGACAACACTGCAGAGTTCGATAATGACCTTACTATTACAGACTGGCTGACACAGTATTCCGAGATAAAGGATGCTACTTATGTTCGTGGATTCCTCGGACGTATGCTCTTCCCCGGTGAAGACGGCATCAAACGTGTACGCGTTCTTTCCGGTGGTGAGAAAGTCCGCTGTCTTCTTTCCAAGATGATGATCTCCGGTGCAAATATCCTGATCCTGGATGAGCCAACCAACCACCTCGATATGGAGAGCATCACAGCACTGAACAACGGTCTGATCAAATTCCCGGGTGTTATCCTTTTCACCTCACATGACCATCAGTTCGTACAGACAACAGCCAACCGTATCATGGAAATCCTTCCAAACGGAACCATGATCGACAAGATCACTACTTACGATGAATATCTGGCAAGTGATGAGATGGCTAAGAAACGTCACGTATTCGAGATCAACGAAGAGGACGCTTCCGATAACTAAAGAATAAAATACAGGGTACGGCTTAGCCGTACCCTGTTATTTTATTCTGTCTTCATGATAATATCCGCCAGCTTTCCGCCTGTCACCTTAAGCAGATCAGCAAGGGGAACCTTCAGTGTCAGTCCGATACGACCGCCACTCACATAAATCTCCTCAAATTCTCCTGCAGATGCATCAAACACAACAGGATAAGGTTTCTTCATTCCCAGCGGACTGCAGCCGCCTCTCACATATCCGGTAATCTTTGTGATATCCTTCACATGGATCATGTCCACTGTCTTCTCACCGACAGCCTTTGCAGCCGCCTTACGGTCAACTTCCTTTTCAATCGGAACTACAAAAACGAAATAACCGCCGCTCTTTCCTTCCATTACCAGAGTCTTAAAAGACTGGTCATAGGGAGCACCGATCTTATCCGCACTGTGGATCCCGTCAATAAATTCATCACATTCATAGGAGAACGCCTCATATTTAACTTTCTGTCTGTCCAGCATTCTCATTGCATTTGTCTTAGCTTCTTTTGCCATTTTTTCTCGCCTGTCCTTTCTGTCCTCTGGCATATATTGATTCCTCCATGTCTCTGTCCTGAGACTGCTTAAAACTCTGGTCTTGTCTCAGGTCCTGATTTCGCCTGTAAATCTGCTCAGTGCTTTCTTCATCAACCGTTTCTTCATCCTCTTCATCAGAAACCGGTTTGTTGATAGCAAACTGAATCAACATACCCAGAACTGCAAATCCCACACTCATTCCCAGTCCATAGGGAATATCTGCCAGATTTCCAAGCTGTGCAAGGGAAACCCCTGCCATAATACCACCGATCAAACTTGTAGCCACGATCAGCACTTCCCTGCAGTATTTCACCGCCATGGAACCAAGAGCTACGCCGATCAGAATACATGCAAAAAATACTGCGGAGCTGGTAGGATGCAGGAAATAAATACTGGCCGCCCAGCCGATACCTGCTGCCAGGATAAACACACCTGCCTTATAAATCAGAAATGCAATCACTGCGAACACAACTCCTGCCGCCAGTGCTGCGATCAGCATTGTTGATTTCTCCTGTATTCCCATTGTATGTACAACCACCAGCGCAAGACCGCCGCCTACCAGAAAACCTCCCAGCATCATCCAGAAACGCAGAAGCCTGTATCCCAGAATACAGTTCAGCACTCCAAACACAAGGATCACTGCAAATATTACCATCATAAAACGGTTCACCAGATCTGAATCCATAAAACTCCCGGCAATACTCAGCGCATTTCCAAATATATCTGTCATATTAACCATAATTTTCAGTCACTCCTTTTAGTTATATATTTATAGCGTTCCTTATCATCAACTGACACATCTGAGCTAAACCCGTCAGAACATGAAGTATAAGGTCTTCATATTGTCGATCACGCCGTAATGATAGGAAATCTGAGACAGCCCATGGACTTCCATATAATATTTTGCGATATCCTGGATATGATTACTGTCGATCAGATCCATATATGCCTCATCATAAGCCCCCTGGCTGCCAAACTTAAAGCGTACCACCGCAGCATCACTGTCAATGCGCAGTCTGCACAGGTCATATACACTGCTCCAGTCATAGGTATCAAAACAGGCGCCGTTTCTCACATAGAAATTCATGTCAGTCGCTGTACACGCAGGAACAGGAAACTCATCAGAGGCCGTATAATTCTCCTCGTACTCCTGTGGGAACGGACACAGATAATCATAGATTGTTGTCTTATGCTCTGCCAGCAGCGTGGCATCACCCTCCAGAAAGTCCGGCTGGTCCCCATTGGTGGCATCCACATAATAATACTGTCCGTTCAGCTCTACAATATTCCAGGCATGTCCCTGGGTACTGTTTGCAGCATCACCCTCCACATAAATACAGGGGATATCCAGACGCTCCAGCAGATACTGCACTGCTCCCGCATAGCCCGCACATACCGCCTGTTTCTTCCAGAAAGCTCCTGCTATACTCTGGTCATCATCAGAGATCACATATTCTGTATTGTCTATGACATAAGTATAAACAGTCATTACCTTCGTGTAATCATCAGCACCATCCGGAATCTGCGATAACACCTCCTGATACGCATTCTCCATAGCCTGCGTGATCTCCTGTCTCTGCTCCTCTGTATAAGTATATCCCGGAGAAAACTGACAGTAATCTCTGCCCGAATAAGTCGTCTTATAAACTTTCTCCCGGTTATGTACCCAGAACAGCTCCGGATGATCCTTCAGCACTGCATGATACACTCTGTCTATCTCATTATCTCCTGAGAGAGACAGATAAAATTTATCCTCAAAGCTTCTGATCCCCTCCAGGATCTCGCGGTAGCCTCTCTGTTCATTCTCATTAAGAAGGCCGAAATAATACTCCTGATGTCCTTCATCCGTCTGCGCTACCTCCTGTCTCTTAAGATCCTTACTTCCCCCGGTTCCTGCAAAGCTCTTCCGCCGATGATCAGTCCACCGGCCAAAAGCACCACCACAGGCACCATAAGAATCAGACGCAGCCCGGAAAATCTCTTTTTGCTCATTCAATAATCCTTCTTGGTTATTATTCTATAAGTCTGATATTACATTACTATTTCATTCTGTTTTGTCACATTTAGAATTGTTATTCGTTACTGTTCACTCCGTTCACAGTAACTTAGCCAAAATTCATTCCGAATTGCCTGCGGCAATGGAATTTTGGCTTGTATGTCTCGGGATAGTGGTGTGTGAACAGTAACTGTTATTCTAATGTATCTTATTATAGCCCAGAACACTTCTCCTTGTAAACCGATAAAAGTAAGTTAACACTATTTTATAATAAAAATTGTCCTTCTTACAAGATAAACATTGCATATTTCCAATTAAAGAGATACACTAAAAAGTAAGTATAACTGCTCTGTATCCCATCAGACAACAGAATGTCGGACAGACATATACAAGTAACATATTGAGGGAGTATTGTAATAAATGAGCATCAAAATACCTATAGAAACTTCTGCCAGACATCTGCATATCTCGCAGGAAGATTTTGAAAAATTATTCGGAGAAGGAAGCAAACCACATTTTATCAAAGAATTAAGCCAGCCCGGACAATATCTGTGCCGGGAACGAGTAACTGTCAAAGGACCGAAAGGTACTTTCGAAAACATGGCACTTCTCGGTCCTTTCCGCAGCGACACGCAGGTAGAAATGTCTCTTACAGACACCAGAAAACTGGGGATTCCAAGCGTGATACGCCAGTCCGGTGATATCGAAGGAACTCCCGGCTGTATTTTATCCGGTCCATGCGGTGATATCGAAATCCCCAAAGGGGTCATCGTAGCCAAACGCCACATCCACATGACTCCGGATGAAGCACTTGCCCTGCATATCAAAGACAATGACGAAGTCTTCGTCCTGACCAAAAGCTACGGACGCGCACTTATCTACGCAGATGTAGTAGTCAGAGTCCACAGAAATTATCACCTGGCAATGCACGTAGACACTGATGAAGCCAACGCATTCAACAGCGATACAGAACCTTACGGCGTGATTGTCAGGTTCTTTGACAGTAACTTCAACACAGATAAGTGGATAGAAGACGAACTGTCAGGGATACGCAGATAAAATCCGACTTACCCGGCTAAAATAGCAGACAGATATAAAAAGGTTCCACAGTAACATTCAGTTGATGATACTGCGGAACCAATTTTAATGCGTTTCAGCCAGCCATTCTTTAATCGTTTTTTCCGTTTCACCAAGGGTTCTTGCTATTCTTTCTACAGGTTCTCCTTCCTGCGCAAGCGAAATGGCTATGCTTTTTGCCTTTTTTAATTCACCTTGCTTTTCACCTCGCTTTTCGCCAATCTTTTCATAAGTTGCCTGAAGTTTCTGTTCTTCTTCCTCTTTGTCATACTCAAATATACTCATGGCAATAATCTCCGCATTTCAAAAGCCCCGGACCGGGGTAGCTGTACTGTACCAGTCTGAGGCTTTCAGAATTTGGGGTTATAAAGTTTTTACCTCAATCCAGATCAAAGAGCTGTCGTTGACAGATGTTTATCTGTGCAATGGATTGCGCTTCTTTTTCCGTGCAGTAGTAAATGTACTTGCATGAAATTTTCGCATACAGGGTAACCTTTCCCTTGTAACCTGCACTTGTTTTTAAATAACTCTCATAGTTTTGTAGTTCATTCAAGGTAAAGTCATATACGTTTCCACTGTTAACATATACATATCCATCTTCATATTCTGCCTGCTTTTCACTAGCTTTATATACCGGAAGATGTATTTCTTTTACCTTTGTGTTTTCTCCTCCAATTCCTTCAATTTTTGTACCGTCATCAGACTCTATGTACAATTGAAGTTTCAGGTCTTTTGTGTTTGTTCCGGCAAAGGAAGTACCAACCAGGTTGGAATCTGTCACTTCAAATGGAACTCAAGTGGTTTGTTTTTAATAAGCTCCTGGGATTCATTGAAGTTAACATTGTCAAGAGTGTAATAAACAGTCTTTTCCTGTGCAGCATTTCTGTCTGACTGCTTTACAAACATCAATTCCGGATTAACTGCCTGTGCATTATATGCGGCTATGATAGTATTGACAAACAACTTTTTCTCCATAAGATTACCATTATTAGTAACAGGTTTATAGATTATAATTTTTTCTTCTTCATACTTCCCATTCCTTTGTCAGATATGTGATTTTAGTGTAGCAAACGACAGATGGGATGTCAACCTGAGAAGATGAAGAAGCCATAGACTGGTGATTTCCAGTCTGTGGCCTGATTAGATTTATCAAACGGATATTCTCAAAATGCTTTAAGATCTTTAATAGTTTTCAAAGGCTTCTACAATTTTCTGCATATCGTCCGTGTTAAAGCGCTCATCACAGCTGACAGACATGATATGGGAATAAATATATTGAGCTCCTGGATAGTCTTCAACCTTTACAAAAGGTGGTACAGGCCAGTATACTTTAGGCGGAATGTGCCTGTCTGCCAGATGCTTGATAAGGGCGTCCCGGTTTTCCACAAAGAAAGGGAAAAACATAGGACAGATATCATCTGAAAGATAAGGAAATACCGGGCGGATATCGGAGCGTTCCGGCAGGTGTTCCAGAAGGTAATGGTAATTTTCCTGGCGTTTACGGATCGCATCCCGGAATGGATAATGAAGAATCGTTTTAAGGGAAGCTTCATCCCCTTCCTGGATATCGAAAATTTCACGAAGCATAAATTCCGCTTTCCAGAAAACATCATTGCCTTCTTTATTATAGTCCTCATTTCCTGTATGCTCGTAGGTCTCTCGGGATTGAAGAGCCTGATCTCTAAGGGAAAACTGTTCTTTATTGATAGGAATAGGTTTTACGCCAAAGGTGCCCTTTCGCTTGATGGCAAGACCACCGGAGGCAACACCCATCCATTTTCGGAGACTGACGGCAATATAGTCAGAATCCGGACAGGCCGGCAATGGAGAAAATGCTGTATGGGTAGTATCCACTATTACAGAAACGCCACTGGCTTTACATTTTTTGACAAAGTTCTCATCATAGGTAGGATAACCATAGTATCCACAGACAAGGAGAACACTGATCTGCGGGATCATCTCTTCCTCAAACACAGGGGAAAGATTTTTGTCAAAATCATAATAATGAATTTCATATCCTGCTTTTACAAAGCAGCCCAGAACTGTTTCGCAGTCATAGGAAGCAGATATGCCACACGCTTTTGATCTGTTAACATCAGATCCCTCAGACAGTAATAAATGGCACAACGGCCGGACATTAGATGAGCGGTGTCCCCGGGATCAGGGCAGGTATGCTCCACATAGTTGTTTGGCTCAGAGTCAACAGGTTGATAGGGGAAAAAGCCTCCAATTTCCATAGTAAAAACCTCCTTTAATTAAATTTATATATTATACTTAATATTTCAAAATATTTAACAAAAATGAAAGTAATGACTTACAAAATCATTATAGCATGAATATTATAAAATATAAAGTAAAGTATATACTTTACTTAAAGATATTTTACAGGGAACGAAAAAGAGGCTGCTTATTGCTATTTTGGGGTAAAAAGAGTATACTTTAAAGTATTAAACACCAGAAGTAAAAACTATGAACACACACTCTTCCGGATATTACAGCATAGACAAAGACTATAATATCCTAAGCTATAACGACACTGCTAAACAGCTGTACCCCAATCTCCAGCCGGAGGTGAAATGCTATAAGGCACTTATGGGACTTGATTCCCCATGCCCGCCCTGCCCTGTAGCACTGGGGATACAGTGTGAAATTTAAATGGTCAGGTGGAAAAGAAAGTGGCGGAAAGAAACATCCTTTTAATATGAATGAAAATTTGATGGGACCACTTAATGATTCAAAATTATTGAAAAGCACATTGAATAACAACAATAATTTTGAACTTGATTCTAACGCTACAAGCTCAACAATGGTTCCTGCGATTTCAACATTAATAAAAAATGATAGTCTGCTAAAAAACGGTACCTGGGCATATCTGGACAGTGGAAAGAATAAGAATAGACGTTATCTTTTCTGGACTTCTGTAAACGTTAGTAACTTTCCGACAGGGACAAAAATTCCTGTCATTATCTGCAGAGCAGATAATGAATACTATGTTTCCGAGTCAACAACTGCCGAGCGAACCGGAGATAAAATAACAACACTATACAAGGTAATTGCAGATCATCAGTATAATGCTGAGAGTTATCAAAAAATTGCTGATAAGGGTACGAAATATGATAGTTTACAAGCTGCTTATGATGCATACGTAGAGAAAATTACAGAAGATAGTAATTATTCACAATTCAAAGATACATTGTCGAAAAATTAAATCCCATAAGACAAATACACCAGTTTATGAGAAAAAAATCTCTCGTAGACTGGTGTATTTTTGCTTTTAATAGAATCATCCTATTCAATCTCAACAACAAGTCGATGCAGTCCAGGTCTCCAGCGCATCCATATCAGGCGTATACCTCAAATGTCTGAATATAACCGTTCTATTCTTTGGTTTCTATCCTTATATGATGCAATTCACGTCCGAGCAATTAAGACATTTACGATCAAGTAAAAATATGGCTATTCCTGGCTTAAATTGTAAATAATATAACCATGATCAACTATAAATATGATTCGACTTGACTTCCTTTAATACAAGTGCTGTTGCGGTCAACCTGAAACTTGTTTCAACTTGACTTCATTTAATACAAGCGCAATCTCAGTCAACCAAAAACTTGTTTCGACTTGACCGTATACTGCATATGCGCAATTCCAGTCAACCAAAACTTGCTTCAACTTGACCGTATACTGCATATGCGCAATTCCAGTCAACCTGAAACCTGTTTCAACTTGACCGAAAATAATAAAATTGCGCTCGCGGTCAAATCATACATTACTATTTACTTGGAAATTACTATAATCTAAAAGAAACTGTCGGATCATACCGCATCCTTATACACTCTCTGGATATGCATTGCCAGATATCCTGTCTCTGTTTCATCCAGCTTATGTCCAATACATTCTTCCAGGTTTTTACAGATGTCAGTGGCAACCTTATAGGCCTGGGGATACTGATCCAGCATATATTCATTCATGTCCAGATTCAGCTTCTCTCCTGTAGATGCACGCGCTACCATATACTTCATATGGTTCATCAGGCGATTATAGGACAGTGACAGTACATCGATTGGCTTACCTGTTGCTTTCTCGAGCATATCTATACACTCTCTCACTGCTCTCGCAGTCTGCATGGCAACAGATACCTTCTCGTCACCAATTGCAGAATGAATATGCAATGCCACATATCCAACCTCATGATCATCAATCTCTATCTGAAGTCTTTCTCTCAGAATTGTTTTCAGTGTTTCCGCAACTTTAAATTCACTGTAGAAAAGAACCTTGATATCCTCTGTCAGCGGATTGCTGATCTGCTCATTTCTGCGGATTCTTGCGACTGCAAAAGAAATATGGTCAGCAAGTGGAAAAAGAATCCCTCTGTCTATGGAATCTCCAAACACTTTCTGTGACTCTGTCAGAATTGCATCTGCAATCTCCAGATACTCCGGCTCTATTCCCTTTACCAGTTCCTTCGCAGATCCACGCTCTGTCTCCTGTTCCAGACGATATGTAGTGCATCCCTCCGGCTTATCAAAACGCTGGCTGACCTTTTTTCCAAAGCCAACACCCTTGCCAAGAATCACATACTCCTTATTTTCATCCATATCAATGGCTATAACACCATTATTATTTAATACCTTGCTAACTCTGTACATCTCTGTCGTAATCCCCTCTATAAAAATTTATTGCCATTATAATAATTTTCCCTTTGGTCATAAGACTGCTATAGTTTACCATATTTTGAATAAGAATCCTATCTGTCACACAAATTTGTTACATTTTTGATTCCAAGATCCCTCCTGCAAAAAAGTCATCCTTTTCAATTCACGTGCGTAAAAAAACAGTCAGATAATCAAGATATCATCTCTTTTGATCATCCAACTGTTTTTTGACATGTTTAACTTCGTTATTTCTATATTATAACAATATTATTCCAGTGTCTCCACCGCAAACAACGGTTCACCGGCCTTGATCTCACCGTTTGCCAGAAGTCTGATTCTCTGGTTGTCTTCCGGTTCAGTATCAAGGATAGGGGAAGTGATAGACGGAGCATTAGCAGTTAAGAACTCCAAATCCAGTTTCATCATCGGATCACCTTTTTTCACTTTCTGACCCTCTGTTACCAGGATTTCGAAGCCTTTTCCTTCCAGTTTTACAGTGTCGATTCCCATATGAAGAAGCATAGGGATACCGGAATCTGTCTGGAAACCTATAGCATGTTTTGTATCAAAAATAAACTCAACTTCACCGTCTGCAGGTGCATATACAGTACCTTCTGTTGGTGTCACCACTGCACCGTCACCCATCATTTTTCCTGCAAATCCCTCATCCGGTGCAGTAGAAAGATCTGCTGCGATTCCGTCTACAGGACTGTAAATGATTGCTGTTTTTCTGATTTTTTCTTCTTTTGCAGGTGCTGAGGTCTGTGCTGTACCTGCATTTTTGTCCTCAACCTCTGCACTGTTCTGTCCATCTGCATTTCCTGCTGCAGCATTTTCCTGTACCTGTACATTATCCGGGGTCTCATCTGCGAATTCGTTTGGAGCAGTCTCCAGATATTCTTCCAGCTTCGCCTTGATAACAGTTACATGAGGTCCATAGATAACCTGTACGCCCTGTCCTTTTTTTACGATTCCTCTGGAATCTGTCTGTTTCAGAAGTTCATCACGAACTTTTTCAGGCTTTGCAACTGTGATACGAAGTCTGGTCGCACAACAGTCAACATCTACGATATTTTTCTTTCCGCCAAGACCTCTGGTGATCAGTTCACTTACCGGATCACCGGAGGTCGCTGCAGCTGCACCGGCTGTCTTTCCGGCTTCTTTTCTTGCATTTACATCAGCTTTTGTATAAAGCTTTGTCTCTGTATCATCATCTTCACGTCCAGGAGTCTTGAAATTAAATTTCCTGATCATAAATGTAAAGATCACATAATACAGGATAAAGTAAATAATACCAACCGGAATGATCCTCAGCCAGCTTGTTTTTGCATTTCCCTGCAGGATACCAAAGAGGAACAGGTCAAGGAAACCGCCTGAGAAAGTAAGTCCTACTGCAATATTCAGCATATGCGCGATCATATAAGCCGCACCTGCCAGGATCACCTGAACTACGAACAATGCCGGAGCTACAAACAGGAATGAGAATTCCAGCGGTTCAGTGATACCAGTAAACATACATGCCAGCGCTGCGGAAAGAAGAAGTCCGCCTGCTGCTTTTTTCTTCTCAGATTTTGCACAGCGATACATAGCCAACGCTGCTCCCGGAAGACCAAAAATCATAAAGATAAACTCACCAGAGAAATATCTGGTTGCATCCGCACTGAAATGTGCTATATTTGCAGAATCAGCAAGCTGTGCAAAGAAGATATTCTGTCCGCCCTGTACCACCTGTCCTGCAACTTCCATAGTTCCGCCCACTGCTGTCTGCCAGAATGGCATATAAAATACATGATGCAGCCCAAAGGGAATCAGTGCTCGTTTAATAATACCAAAAATCAGAGTTCCCAGATATCCACTGCCTGTTACCAGACCGCCCAGAGCATAAATACCGTTCTGAACTACCGGCCATACAAAATACATCAGGATTCCCACAAACATATATACGATTGTGGAAATGATCGGTATAAATCTTGAGCCGCCAAAGAATGACAGCGCATTCGGAAGCACAATTTTGTGGAAACGGTTATGAAGTGCCGCAACACCAAGACCTACGATAATACCGCCGAATACACCCATCTGCAGAGACTGGATCCCGCATACAGAAGTAATGGTTCCCTCCAGTACATCTGCTGCTATCTGACCGTCTGCTGTGATTTCATTGTTAATAAGAAGCATGGCACTGACAGCCACATTCATAACGAAATATGCAATCAGCGCAGAAAGAGCAGCAACCTCTTTCTCTTTCTTTGCCATACCAATGGCAACACCAACCGCAAAGATCAGCGGCAGATTGTCAAATACAGCACTTCCAACCTTGTTCATAATGATCAGAAGAGAATTAAGTAATGTTCCACTTCCCAGGATCTTCTGCAATCCATAGGTAGCGATAGTTGTTTCATTTGTGAAGGAACTGCCGATACCAAGCAACAAACCTGCAACAGGGAGAATTGCGATCGGAAGCATAAAGGATCTTCCCACACGCTGCAAAACTCCAAAAATCTTGTCTTTCATGTTCTTTTGTCTCCTTTTCCTTATTCGTGCGAATAAACCGTCTTGTTTCCGGGAGATTAAAACCTTCTGACATATGATTATTCCGCATTTTACCACATAAAATACATCAAAAAAGGCACTAACCCCCATAAACATTAAAAAATAACATTTATGACCGGTTAATGCCTGCCTGTCCAGTAACACACCAAATCTGTGTTATACTATAAAGGATTATTTATTCCCTGTCAAGATACTCAGGAAAATTTTTTACAAAATATTTTTGCATTTCATGAATCGATCTCTGTAATGACCATTTATTATTTTCAAAGCCGCAACATTCTCTGCATCCTTCTGATCTGATAGAAATTTATTGATTTCCCACTGCCGCAGGCTACACGTTCAACTTGATCACTCTGTCTTCTCATTTTAATCCATTCAGATCTACAGAAATGTACACCCATTCATCGCTGAGTTTAGGCTCTTTTCAGGGGGATTTTATCTGTTTCTCTCTTCCAGATATTCCAGACATTCATTCACATCTTTAATATCAAGTTCCTTGCGTACTTTATCCTGAATTTCCACCAGACATTCCAAAAGAAGAGGATTAAACATTCCGCATTCTCCATTTAGGATCATCTCTATTGCCTTTTCATGAGAATATGCTTTCTTATATACCCGGTCACTTACCAGGGCATCATACACATCTGCCAGTGATACCACCTGGCAGATATAGGGATTTCTTCTCCCTTCAGGCCATCCGGATATCCTTTTCCATCATAACGTTCATGATGCCAGCGGCATATTTCATAGGCATATTTCATCATCTCTTCATCATGATACATTTCCAGCCTGTCAAGCATCCGGCACCTATGATCGTGTGCTGCTTCATGGCTTCAAATTCTTCCTTTGTAAGCTTTCCGGGTTTATTCAGAATTTTTTCGTCAATTCCAATCTTACCGATATCATGAAGTGCGGAAGCTGTGGCGATCATATGCTGCTGAGACCAGGAAAGATCGTAATTCTCTGATTTTCGCATCAATTTCTCTAGCAAAAGCTGAGTCAGAATATTAATATGCAACACATGAAGCCTGCTTTCACCATTTCGGAACTCTACAATCTGACTGAGAATCCCGGTCATCATACGGTTGTTTTTCTCTTTCTCATAAATCTGATCTGTTACCAGATGGATCAGACGCCTTTGCTTGGCATAAAGCTTGATCATATTGATAACCCGCTGATATACCACCTTAGCATCAAATGGTCTGCTATATAATCTGAAGCCCCCAGTTCGTAGGCACGGCGGATATAACTCTCTGATCCTTCACTGGAAATCATGATCACCGGTATATCCTCGATCCATTTATCTCTGTTCATATAGGCGAGTACTTCAAATCCATCCATTTTGGGCATAATAATATCTAACAGGACCAATGAGATTTCAGTTCCATACTGCTCTAACATCTTCAGAGCCTCTTCCCCGTCACAGGCCTCCAGTATCCGGTATTCTTTTCCCAGAATTTCCTTAAGTATCTCTCGGTTCATTTCAGAATCATCAACAACCAGAAGCTGGGGCAGGTTCCTTTTTTCCATCTTGTCTGTATTTTGCTTCTGCTCCCACCGGGTCACTACTATATTTTTATGTCCCTTGGCCATATACATAAGTCGGTCTGCTTTGGTGAGTGCTTCCTCCAATCTGCCATGGGTAAACATAGCTCCACCAATGCTCACTGAAAGCTTCAGACGATTAAAACCCGGAATATGCGTCGCATGGATCTTCTCTTGGATCATACGGAGCTTCTGTGAAAAGACTCCCTTCTCAATTCCGGGCAGGATCAGCAGAAATTCATCTCCTCCATAGCGCACCAGAATATCCGTACGACGGATATAATGCCGAATTACATTCACTACGGTTGTCAGTACCAGGTCTCCTCCATCATGACCATAAGTGTCATTGAACAATTTGAAATCATCCAGATCGATAACTGCAACTCCGGCATTCAAAGACATATTTTTGACTTTTTCCTCAAAATATCTGCGGTTATACGCCCCTGTCAGCACATCCTTATACAGCTTTTCGCTATATACTGTCAGCTTTTCCGTCAGTTTTTCATATCCTTCCTCATCTGTCAGCGTGTTCTCGTCCAGCTTTTTCAGCATTTCCATTACATAGGCTCATCATCAATCTCCAGATACCTTACAAATACCTGATACATATCAGAATCAAGGAATTCAATTTTGGATGTCTGTTTCTTCTCCTCCAGTGCTTTAAGGGAAATGCAATTCTCACATCTTTTATCTTTATTCCAGAAAGCATAACACTGGCAAAGATTTTCTCTTCCTGCAAGCTTACGTTCCATTCCGGCAGCCTGCAGATCACTCCCTTTCAGGAGACGAACTACATCAAAAATCTCCCGAAGCACCTCCATTTTATTCTCTGCTTCCTGCATCGTCATTTGTTTCCACTCAATCATTATTCCCAGCCTCTCACGAACAACAGCTTTTTTCTGCAATATAAACTTGTATTATTATACCACTTACTCATCATGCAGTACAACAATAATATTTTTTCTTAATTTCTTAATTTCATAAAGGGAGCGCCTCAAAAACAGTCCTTGAGGCGTGCTCCCAACCGGTTCTGACTCCAACTGCCTTATAAACATGCTTCAGCTTGACCTTATATAATAAAAGTGCAATCGCAGTCAACTATATTTGTAATTATGATTGACTTAAAATAATAGAAATACAATTGCAAGTCATCTATAAACAGGATTAAACTTGACCGTACATAACAAAAACGCGATTAAAGTCAATTATAATCATAATTATTCATGACTAAAAAGCCACAGACTGAGCGGATTCCAGTCTGTGACCTGATTAGATTTTTATACTTTCTTTAGAGGACTTTTAAAACATATTTTGTTTCTTTATTTTCCCGACAGGGGTGCGACCCCGCCAGACCTGTTCAGTATTAATACCAGTCCCGGCAGAGGGTTCTCCCTAACTGCCTCTATCAGTTAACTCATGCCAGGTTTTACTATTCCAATTTGTTCTAAAACATGTTATACTCAAAAAGCTGTCGAACCTCCAGCAGAAAAGAGGTGGACTCCATGGAAGAAATTCTCACCACATTTCTTGTCTCTGTTATAGCAGGCGTAGTTAGCTACTACATATGCAAATGGCTGGACAGCAGACGATAGACAGCAACAGTCTAAACGGAATAGCTCACCGTAACGAGCAAGAAAGCCCCCAGACTGGCACTCTGAGGGTTTTTGTTTTGCTTCAAGGAATCTCACCACATTCCTTAGCTACTGTTAGTATATGCGCAATGTGCCAAAAAGTCAACTCAAAAATAGTGGGTGAAAAAGCCGCAGTGGATGGGTGCCAGTCTGTGGCTATCTTAAGATAATCTTATTTACCTCCGTAGTTTTACATTGCAAAATCTTCTCCAGTTCAGCTACTCTTTTAAGTGCTTCTGTTGTCTCTTTTGGGGCCTTTATTTTTTCTTTTTCAGCAAAATCCGCTCTCTGACGTTCCCTTTCTGTATTTTTGCGTTCAGCTTCCTGACCTTTTTCATACATGATCGTATCTCTCTCAAATCCCTTCATATAGATTAATGACACCGTTACTGAAAACTTATAAAAAATTATAAACTTTTATGTTCCATTCCTACTTCAACGAATATGCTTTTGATGATATAAATATCCATCTACTCACAGGTTTTTGTACTCTCCAGGGGTTTCCATATTTTTGAATATTTTTTTCGTTTTTGAAGCATATTCCGTAGACCAATAAGCAAATTCGTCAGTTTTACTTAACCGTTTAAGTTAACAGATAAAAAAGTTTATACACGAAAAAGAAGGGAAAGCCAGACTTTTTTGTATGACTTCTCTTCTTTTATACATTTTATTTTGCCTTAAATACAGCGACTTTCTCTTTTGACAGATCAATCTTATCCGGAAGGATGGAAGTCTTCTCAGTGGATTCCAATGTTGTGAATCCTGTTGAGTCGGAAGTATTTGACTTCATCGCATCCTGCAGAGTATTGCTTACTGTCACATTTGCAGAAAAGATATCTGTTCCTGTGGAAGCTGCTGCATCACCTGTTGTTGTGCTTACCGTACTGCTGCTCTGCATTTCCTGAACCTGTTCCTGTGTCGGTAGAAGGATGGCTGGCGGATGTAACGGAAGCTTGCACTGTATGCTTCGCCTACTGTTACTCCATTCTTGCCGGAGGAGCAGTGTACTGCGATCCAGTCACCTGCGTCTGTTTTACCGCAGAGAATACCTACATGATTATCGCTTCCTGCTTCCGGTCCTTTCTGGAACACCAGATCTCCGGGCTGTGCATCTGCCTCAGTTACCACGTTTGCTTTCTCCCACTGATCGGAAGTTCCGTCACCTACAGCTTCCTGCATTGCTTTATCCTGATATCCGTTGATCACTGCCCAGGTGACAAAACCACTGCAGTCCAGTCCGTATGCGCGGATGGTTCCGGTGCTCTTGCTTCCCTCGGCTGATACCTTCTCGCTGGTTCCCCAGCCTGGATCTTCACCGATCACTGTGGATTTGCCGCCCCAGAAGTAACCGACTTTACCAACCAGTGAATAGGCTGCGGAAATAACATTTACTCTTTCCTCGGAAACATCATCCCCTACACTCTCGCGGACAAAACCGTTGGCAGCTGTTACTACCGCGCAGAGGAGTTTGCAGTCTGTCTCCACATATTTCTTAAGGATCGTACGATCCTTTTTTGCGATTTTATTTTTCTTAATATAGTAGTTGATTTTACGATTAGCGTATGTAACGTGAGTGATATCCTGCTTGTCCCTTACGATCGGGTTCATCTCTGCAAAGATTTTCGCAAGGTCTTTCTTGCAGGAAGAATCCAGGGTAAATTCTGTTTTTCCGTCCTGGCTCTGCTGATATACATAGACTGCAAGGATATCCTGCCAGTTTCTTACCAGAAGACTGTCTGCAGATGTGGTGGTCTTGCTGCCGTTTACATCGCTGGCATCTGCTACTTTGTTCTTCTCTTTATATTCCTTCTCGATCTCATCCATAACAGAAGCGAAATCATCTGAGAAGGTCAGATTGTAGTTATTCTTCAGGCTGTCCAGATAGAAATCCTTACCTGCGTGGATATTGGACGCATAATATACCGGAGTTCCGGTCTGTGCAGCACTGGTATTACTCGTAAATGGATTATTCGTATTCGCATTGTTCTTCTGCGCTTCCAGCTGAGCAATAGTCGCTTCTGCCTGAACCAGCAGATTATAATTAGAAACCTGTGCCTTCTCTGTATCAGACAGGGCATTATATGCAGTGCGGATGCTCTGAACAGTGGCTTTCTTCTCCAGCGTGATGGTCTGTGCGTTCAACTCTTTGATTCTGTCGATCACATCCTGGGCTGCTTCGTAATCTGTGAAGACGGTGTTGGTGTAGGATTCGCAGGTGTCGGAGTAGGATCTGTTGGTGTCGGAGTCGGATCTGCCGGTGCAGGTGTTGGCTCTGCAGGTGTTGGTGTCGGATCTACCGGTGCAGGTGTCGGATCTACCGGCGCAGGTGTTGGCTCTGCAGGAGTCGGATCTGCCGGCGCCGGATCCTCTGATCCTGAATCAAAATCACCGGAATCGCTGAAATCAGAACCGTCTGCTGTATACGCAGCAGTATCCTCTGCTGCAAGTACGGACGCAGGACCGGATAATACCATTCCTGACATCAATGTCAGACATAAGAATCTGGTAAGATACTTGTTTTTCATATATCTAAATTGCTCCCTTCTTACTGTGAGCATGTCCTTACCCCCTGTTTATAAGGCATACTGTCTAAATTACTTTTCACATTATTATGTTATTTCATAAGTGAATTATCCCGAAATATTAACCTGTTTTATTCTAGCATAATCATTTTTTGAAATCAACAGCTCAGGGCAGGTAAATTCCAGATTTGACCAAAATTCATTTTTTTGTCACATTTTAACCGAATCAAGTAAGTCCCCCTGCAGAAGTTGCGAAAAGCAACAAGCAGTGAGGAAGATATGTTTCAGAATGCAGGAAGCTGTGCGGATATGATTTCCACACAGCCTTCCTGTATTCTTAGCGTATCTCTGTCAGGCTGCCTGAATGGCTCCTGCAAAGTTCTTATTACCAATACAGATCTGTATCAGTCCCTGCACTACCTGAAAACACATATTCAGGATAAAGCGGATATCCTCTTCCACGCTGCGGAGCTTGTTGAGGTATTTCTCATGAGTAGCTTCGATATAATCGATCAGGGTGGAGAAATCAGCGAAGCGGATGGCCGGTTCCAGATATGCATATGCTTCTCCCTGCTGTATACATTCTTTCAGTCTGTTCTTAAGTACTTTCTCATAATGATTATGCTGGCTGAAGCTTCCTGTATATGTTTTGTTATGAGGAAAGGTAAAATAATCCGCCATATAGTGGATCACTTCGCCGAACCGCCGCCAGTAAACTCTCTGGTTACTCTCATCCGGTCTGATATCTGCCAGTTCTTTCATCCGGTTCTTGACATCTTCAAATGTTCCGTAGACTCGTGCCTTCTGGTGATAAAGGACGGTTTGATATCCGGCAGAATGCTGCCCAGACAGAAAGCCTTTCTGTGAGACTGCAGGCTTGCTGTGGTCTGCATCTGATCCGCAAGGTATCTTGCTAATAAAATATGTGATTTTTTACGCAATTTTCTTCCTCTTCTTTCTTTTGAGAACCTATCATTCTTATATATGGGAACGAATAATAATCAACTTAACCAACATAGAATACTATAGCAGATTTATACCTGTTATTCAAATAAAATTTTTGTAAACTTTTTCACATTTTCAGGTCAGACAACTGTTTCAGTAATTCCAGGTCACTGTCCTTTACTTTCAGGTTTGTCTCAATCTTCTCTCCCTCAGGAGTGGTGATCGCAATTTCAATGATGCTTCCTTCTTTAAGCTTTGCGTGAAACTGCCTGACAGAATGCCGGGAACTTGGGATGATTGCTCTTAAAGGTGTTCCATGCGCCTGTGATCTTCATGATATTTCCTATATTGTTTCCTATGTTCATATGATTGTTGTGTCCTTTCTTATCTCAACTGAATATTCCCGATTCTGAGAACTGATGCATATAATAACATACTTCAACGGATTTGGCTATACCAAAAGCCCCCAGGATTAACTCCCGAGGCTTTCATGCTGCTCATATTATTCTACATTCTCAAACATCTCTGCCAATGTCATGGAGATTTTCGGAAAATCTTTCAGTGTCACCACTGTATCTGCATTATAATGTTCTTCTTCTGGATCATCCTGCAAGATATAGCTATACTTCAAATCATATTTACCATCTCAAGATAATAAATCTGTACTGCTCTTTCTTTCGGTGAGATGATCCAATACTCTTCTACACCTGCTGCCTGGTAAATTTCTTTCTTCACAGTCATATCTCTTAATGCTGTTGCCGGGCTAAGAGTTTCCACAATAAATCTGGGTGTACCAGTATAGGAACCACCTTTCAAATGCTTACGATCACATATAATCATCACATCTGGTATCACATAATCATTATTCTCCTGTGCATGATATTTATAATCCAGATTCTCCATGAATGCTAAACACAGTGTTCCCTGTAAACCGGTTGATATGATTCGATAAATATTACCATCTACAAGCCCATGCTGATAATTTGGTGATGGTGACATATCATAGATTACACCATTAATCTTCTCTTCTTTTCTATATTCCTCTTCAAGTAATGGCATATTATCACCTCCAAGTGAGTTTGGTTATATGTACATTATAATATAGGTTATGTCTGTTCAGCAACCTGTTTTTGATTCTGACAAAACGAATATAGATATCCGGTTACTGTTCAGTTTTGACACCATTTTCTCACAGTTTTGACACCATTTTGACACCATTTTTCATAAAGATGCGTAAAAATACGGTAAGATAGTGAAATTGAACTTCTCGCAAACCTTTTAAATCTCGCTGAAATCCGGTGTTCCATACAGGTCGAACGGAGTTGACTGGTAGACATAGTAATTCAGCCAGTTTGTATACAGGTTGTTCGCATGTGCTCTCCACATAAGGAGCGGTCTGTTTTCCGGGTTGTTGTCTTTGTAATAATTCTCCGGGATTTCGATGGGCAGGTTTTTGCTGACATCACGTTTGTACTCACCATCAAGAGTCACACGATCATATTCCGGATGTCCCATTACAAAGATCTTGCGGCCGCCGTCTGCCATTGCAAGGAAAAGCCCTGCTTCATCGGATTCAGCAAGCACTGTCAGCTCTTTACAGTTATGGATATCCTCGATGGGAACTTCCGTATGTCTGGAATGAGGTGCAAGGAACATATCGTCGAATCCGCGTACCAGCGGAATCTTACGGTTCATCACTTTATGCCAGAAAAGACCGAACATCTTCTTATCAAGTTTGCGCTTTTTCAGTCCATAGTGGTGGTAGAGTCCTGCCTGTGCAGCCCAGCACAGATAAATGGTGGAGGTAACATGGGTGTTTGTCCAGTCCATGATTTCTACCAGTTCCTTCCAGTAGTCTACCTCTTCGAATTCCATCTGCTCTACAGGAGCACCTGTGATGATCATTCCATCATATTTGTTATTTTTCAGTTCCGGAAATGTCTGATAAAATTTATTCAGATGACTCACAGATGTATTCTTCGCTTCATGGCTCTGTACTGCCATAAAGGTGACATCTACCTGCAGCGGTGTGTTGGAAAGGGAACGCAGAAGCTGAAGCTCTGTCTCCTCTTTCAGAGGCATCAGGTTCAGAATGAGGATCTGAATGGGGCGGATATCCTGATGGGATGCACGTGACTCATCCATCACGAAATATTTCTTTTCCAGAATCTCTTTTACTGGCAGATCGCTCTGTATTTTAATTGGCATTATCTTATCTCCTGTTCTTATTATTTTATTGTTGTGCCATCTTCAGGAAATCTTCTTCAGAAAGGATCGGAATTCCCAGTTCTTTGGCTTTTTTATTCTTTGAAGAATTGGAAGTTGTGTCATTATTGATCAGGTAGTTCGTCTTCGATGTTACTGATCCGGTCACCTTGCCTCCCAGAGACTCAATAAATTCCTTTGCCTGTGCTCTGTTTGCAAAGTGCTCCACACTTCCTGTGATAACGAAATTCATGTTCCGGAAAATCTGCTCACCTGTCTTTTCTTCTTTCTTAACAGTCAGATGGCTCATCAGATGATCCAGTTTTCTGTTATTATCCTCGTTTGAAAAATAATCAGTCAGACTTCCGGCAATTACCGGTCCGATGGTATCAATAGAGCTGATTTCCTCTTTATCTGCATGACGGATCTTCTCCAGATCATCATCAAAATGCCTGCAGATCACTTTTGCATTGGCAAGACCGATATTGGCGATTCCAAGGCTGTAGATCACCTTCGCAAGAGTAGTCTCCTTAGCTTTATCAAGGCTGGTCATCAGGTTCTCAAAGGATTTCTCCCCGAATCCGTCCATCTCCACAATCTCATCACGATGCTTTCCAATCTCAAAAATATCTCCGAAATCATGAATAAAGCCTCTTGCAATGAATTTCTCCAGTGTTGCTTCTGACAGTCCGTCAATGTTCATGGCATCCCTGCTTGCAAAAAGTGCAAAGGATTTGATCTTCTTTGCGGCACAGTCAGGATTTGTACAGTAAAGTGCCTCCACATCATTTACCTTCTGTATCTGTGTTCCATGGCCACATGCAGGGCAGGTATCCGGAATTTCCAGTTTACTGCTGCGTGTGAGGTTTTCTGCAATCTGCGGAATGATCATATTTGCTTTATATACAGTGATCGTATCCCCGATACCAAGCTGCAATTCTTTTAGAATGCTCACATTGTGTACGCTGGCGCGGCTCACAGTGTTCCCTCCAGCTCAACCGGTTCAAAACAGCCACCGGATTGATCAGCCCTGTTCTTGACGGGCTCCATTCGATCTCCAGAAGATGGGTTTCTCTGATCTCATCTGCCCATTTGAATGCAAAAGCATTTCTGGGAAATTTCGCCGTTCTTCCAAGGGAATCTCCGTATGCAATATCATCATAAAGAGCAACCAGTCCGTCCGACGGAAAATCATTCTCAGTGATCGCAGTTGAAAAATATTCCATGGCTTCATCCAGCGTTGAAGCTGTGACTGTCCTGTATTCCACTACATCAAATCCCTGTTCTTTCAGCCATTCAAACTGCCGGGCTCTTGAATTATGGAAATCAACCCCGTCGGCGCTTACCAGCGTAAATGCGTAGAAACGCACATTCCTGCGGGCTGTGATCTCATTGTTTAACTGGCGGACAGAACCGCTGCATAAGTTTCTCGGATTCTTGTATTTCGCATCAACGTCTTCTATGGATTCATTGATCCGTTCAAAGTCTGAATAGGTAATGATCGCTTCCCCGCGTAACACCAGTCTTCCCTGATACGGGATTTTAAGAGGAACGTTCTTAAATACTCTGGCATTATTGGTGACAACCTCTCCTGTCACACCGTTTCCACGTGTAACTGCTTTGGCAAGTCCTCCATTCTCGTAGGTAAGAACGATCGTCAGTCCGTCCAGCTTCCATGACAGAAGCGTTTTGTGTTCCCCGATAAATTCCCTCAGAACTTCTCTGTCCTTAGTCTTGTCCAGAGACAGCATGGGGGATTCGTGTTCTTCTTTTGGAAGCTGGTCAACTGCCTCGTACCCTACGCTTATGGTTGGGCTGTTTGCCAGAACAGTGCCTGTCTCTTTCTCCAGAGCCTGAAGCTCGTCGTACATCTGATCGTACTCTCTGTTGCTTATGATCTCTGTATCCTGCTGGTAATACGCCTTTGCTGCCCTGTCCAGCTTTTGCACCAGCTCTTTCATTCGCATGATCGCTGCTGTTTCCATTCTGTTCTCCTGTTCTGATCACTGTTTCACTTGTGGAAGATTCCAGTAAATGGTTCAGTTCTTCCCATTCCTGTGCTGTGATCTCTCTGTATTCGCCTTCTCTGATCCCGTCCAGAGTCAGATTCATGATCCTGATCCTTTTCAGCTTCTGTACCTCATATCCCAGATACCGGCACATTCTGCGGATCTGCCGGTTCAGTCCCTGTGTCAGAATGATCCGAAAGCTGCATTCTCCTGTCTGCACCACTCTGCATGGTCTGGTCACTGTATCAAGAACAGGGACTCCCTTGCTCATCCTTCGGACAAATTCCCTGTCCACCGGCTTATTCACTGTCACAAAATATTCTTTCTCATGATAGTTTCCGGCGCGCATGATCTTATTGACCAGATCTCCTTCATTTGTCAGAAGGAGAAGGCCCTGTGATTCTTTATCCAGTCTGCCCACAGGATAAACACGCAGAGGATAATCCAGATAATCTGTTACCGTTGTCTCATCAAACTGCTGCTTTGTACTGCACACGATCCCTCTGGGTTTGTTAAAAAGAAGCAGTACTTTTTTTCATTTTTATGGACAGGTATATTGTCTGCACAGACCTCATCTTCCAGGCTGACTTTCTGACCGCTTTCTGCTTTTTTTCCGTTTACCGTAATCCTTCCCTCTTCGATCATCCGGTCGGCTTCCCGTCTGGAGCATATGCCTGCCTCGCTTAAATATTTGTTTATTCTGATTTTTTCGTCCATTGTTCTATTATATAATTTTTTGTACATCTTATCAACGGTGAAATTTTTCTGGAATTTTTTTCAAAAGGGCAGGAATGGGGAATCGCCTTGTATTTTGTCAGATTTTATTGTATGATATCGAATGACAGGATATCTTTTTGTCACTGATTTTATCAAAAAGGAGGCTTTCATGTCAGATAATTTACCACGTACAAACCGGTGGCTGATCGCACTTTCTGTTATTCTGTGTCTGATACTTGGAGGAATTTTCACCCGTTCTTCCGCTGTGACTTCACAGGCAGATGCCATCAGCGATGCCGGAGCTTTCGTGTCAGAAGATCAGGATTCTGCGGAGTTTACTTCTGAGGAAACATTGACTGATAGCAATGATAATTTTACGGATTCTTCTTCCGGGAAACTGTTTGGACGCACTTCTTCAGATTCATCTGAGACTTCTCCGGGCGGTCCTGCATTAAGCACTGATATCTCGCCTGAGGCATCAGAGGGCAGCTGGGCTTCCAGCGGAAGTAACTGGATGTTTCTGGTGGATGATAAACCATACACAGGATGGTTCACAGATACAGACGGGAAACAGTACTATATGGATGAGACCGGTATTATGCAGACAGGCTGGACAGATATCGGAAAGAAGCGGTATTATTTTGATATGGATGGCATTCTGCAGACAGGGACTGTAATAATAGATAAGAAAACTTATGAACTGGATACAGATGGTTCTCTGAAAGATTATACACCAAAGAAAAAATCCTCGAAGAAGAAATCTTCAGGTAAGTCAGACACCTCTGACAAGTCCGGTACATCTACGGCAAAGAAGTCGGTCGCCCTTACTTTTGATGATGGTCCCAGTTCTTTTACAGACCGTCTTCTGGACTGTCTGGAAGAAAATAATGCAAAGGCAACTTTCTTTATGGTGGGTACTGAGATTGCCAGTTTTCCGGACGAAGTAAAACGCATGAAGAAACTGGGCTGTGAACTTGGAAACCACACTTATGACCATAAGGATCTGGCGACTCTTTCTTCGGATGAGATCAGTTCAGAAATTGCAAGAGTGGATGAACAGCTTGTAAATCTTACAGGTGAGGGAGCTTCGGTGGTCCGCCCGCCATATGGATCTGTTAATGATACTGTAAAATCAACTGTGGGAACCCCGATGATTCTGTGGTCCATTGACACCCTGGACTGGAAAACGCAGGATGTGGAATCTACGGTTGAGGAAGTCATGAATAACGTAAAAGATGGTTCCATTATTCTGATGCATGACATTTTCAGCACCTCTGTAGATGCAGCCGAGATCCTGATCCCGCAGCTTATCGAAGAAGGCTATCAGCTTGTAACAGTGCACGAACTGGCTTCCCTGCATCAGACAGAATTATCGACAGGAGTTACATACGGTGAATTTAATCGAATCAAGTAAGTCCCTTGCGGAAGTTGCGAAAAGTAATAAGAACAGCAAAATCTCCAGCAGAAGCTGACAAGAACAATGTCAGAAAAACGGAACGTAAAAATACAGGCAGTTACCACAAGGATAACCGCCTGTATTTTTTACGTTCCATATTCAATTTTATTCAAGTAAATCTCCTCTGATGTATCCGGTCTGACCGTCGTAGTCGATCTGAACCCATTCACCATCAGTACCTGTCTTCTGAACCTGATCACCTGCTGAGATCACGCCAAGGATATCAGCATCTGTGCTGGCTTCTGCGCGTACATTACATTCCTCCGAAGCAGTAAGCATCGTGCCATCTTCTGCCTCTGTTGACACACCTGCTTCCTCCCCAAGACCATTCAGGAATTCTTCAAGAGACGGATCAGATTGCTGTGCCTGATCCAGTTCATTCTGCACCTTCTTTATAAGAGCTGAAACATCACTGTCTGATAACTGTTTTTCCATATATGCGGAAATCTCAGAATCCTGTAAAGCTCCGTTATTGATCACCCAGTTTCCTTCGCTGTTCTTATATACATAGACTGAGTCAGTGCAGGGGCCTTGGTCTCAACGCCCTGACAGATATACGAGAAACAGGCGTAAACCACGTAAGAATCATCTGTCATACCTTTCTTCGTGTACACATCGCCTACTTCATACCCTTCGATATAATCTTTCAAATTTGTGACTTTTGACTCATCAGACGGTGTGAAATCATCTTCCAGAGTCTTCAGCGTTGCAATATCTTTTTCCCCCAGAGCCTGATAATAGCTCGTGATCAATGCAGTAACGTCTGCATCTGCTGTTTCCATGGGATTGGCGTCTTCTTTCTTCTCGTCAGACTCCCCTTCACTTATCGGAGAAGAAGGAACATTTCCCTGGTCTTCGGATGTGGTTTTCTGTTCATCTCCGGAATTCCCCTTATTACTTCCGGAACAGGCTCGAATGCCGCAAAACAGGACAACCACAATTATCAGAATAGCTCCACCCAGCATAAAATACCGGAGATTATCTGATAACCATTCTCTAAAATCATCCAAGTTCTTGTCCTCCTTATGAGTTACCGTTTGCTCCGTTCACTGCCGCCATACGATTTCTGACAGTTCCCGATTCTGATAACTCCTGTGATACAACGCACCGGAACTGTACATACGTCCCAGGCAGCACGCCTGAAGGGAATCGAACCCCCGCACATGGTACCGGAAACCACTGCTCTATCCACTGAGCTACAGGCGCGTATCTTGAAAATCTGATTTTCAAAGGATTTATATAATTTATTTAATACAAGGTCTATATTATCATAATTACCGAAAAAGTAAAGTTTTTTATTTTGTTACAAAAGATGCATTATTTTGTTACAAGTCAAAAATTATGGGCAGTCATGCATTGTGCTGACTGCCCGGTTTTATTTACATTTTCAGATCGTCGAATTTTAATCGGATGATCACCAGGGTGATCGCCATAAGAATGATTCCTGCCGGAAGTGCGATCCATGCTGTCTGTACAAATCCTGCGATAATATAAGTCAGGAAAGATACTGCTGCTGCAACCATTGCATAGGGAAGCTGTGTGCTGACATGATTTACATGTTCACACTGTGCACCTGCTGATGCCATGATGGTTGTATCGGAAATCGGTGAACAGTGATCTCCACATACAGCACCTGCCATACATGCAGAAATAGAGATGATCATCAGTTCATGATTTGTTCCTGAGAATACATTAACAACAATCGGGATCAGGATACCAAAGGTTCCCCATGAAGTACCTGTCGCAAATGCGATAACAGCCCCGATCACAAAGATAATTGCAGGAAGGAAATTCATCAGCCCGCCTGCAGAGCTTTTAACAATTGCAGATACAAATACAGATGCACCAAGGCTGTCTGTCATGGCCTTCAATGTCCAGGCAAAAGTAAGGATCAGGATTGCAGGTACCATTGCCTTGAATCCGTCCGGAATACACGCCATACAGTCTCTGAAATTCATAACACGACGTATCAGATATAAAACAATCGTGATAACCAGTCCGAAGAAGCTTCCAAGCACCAGTCCCACAGATGCAACACTCTGTGAAAATGCAGTTACAAAATCAGTTCCGCTAAAGAAACCACCTGTATAGATCATACCGATTACGCAGCATATTACAAGGCTTACAATCGGGATCAGAAGATCGATCACCTTGCCACGCGGATTACTTTTCTCATCTTCAGCCGCGTTTGCATAAGGACGTGCAGGTGTTGTGTAGATATCACCTTTTAAAGCATTTGTCTCATGAACTCCCATTGTTCCGAATTCTACTTTCATAAGAACCATTGCCACCATCATGAAGATCGTAAGCAGTGCGTAGAAGTTATAGGGAATTGCATGTACAAACAGGGTAATTCCATCCTCTCCTTCTACAAATCCGCTGACTGCCGCAGCCCATGAAGAAATCGGTGCAATGATACATACCGGTGCTGCTGTGGCATCGATCAGGTACGCCAGCTTTGCGCGGGACACATTGTGCTTATCTGTCACAGGACGCATAACGCTTCCTACTGTCAGACAGTTAAAATAATCGTCAATAAAGATCAGTATACCAAGAATGATGGTTGAGAGTTCCGCACCAACTCTGCTTTTAATCCTCTTACCGGCCCAGCGTCCGAATGCTGCGGAACCGCCTGCCCTGTTCATCAGGCATACCATGTTCCCAGAATAACAAGGAAGATCAGGATACCCATATTATAAGAATCTGTCAGAACGCTGATCATTCCGCCTTCAAAAATATGAAGGATTGTTCCTTCGAAATTAAAATTAGAGTAGAACAGTGCACCAACCAGTATTCCTACAAACAGTGAACTGTATACTTCTTTGGTGATCAGTGCCAGTGCAATGGCAACAAGCGGCGGAACCAACGACCAGAATGTGCCGTAAAATTTCGCAGATGCAGCCACCTCTTCCTCTGCTGCAAGTACAGTCAGCGGACTTGCCAGTATCAGCAGCATCAGTGCTGAAAGGCAGAGTGAAAGTCTTTTTATGTTACTTTTCATTTCTTTTCTCCTTCTCTTGTAAGATATATGATATTTCGATCATAGCACGCTTCTTAATTAATGCATTTGAAACAGCTTGGCAGAATTTCACGCTCTGATGAGCCGGATCAATATGCATTATTTACGAGGCTTGCTATAATCAAATCTGTAAATGTAGCAGGATTCCGTCTGTGCGATCAGTTCACAACCACACTCTGTCAGAAAATCATGGTCAACCAGCCCGATCTGTGTTACTACGAAATCTGTCTTTGATTTCTTCAACGCAGCCTGAAACCCTTCTTTATCTTCATAGATATGATAATCGATCACATCTAGCAATGCTTTCTGTCTTTTATAGAAACTGCTGTTCTCATCATAGTTTCCCGCCACTGTACTGCCTGATCTGTAGATACTTGCATTTCTGCTTATTACAGTGGCGATCCCCGCATCATACTGTCGCACAATGCTGTTAAGACTGCCGTCAAAAACAACCCTTGGAAAATCATTCTCCTGGTTCTGGTGGATCACGTCGCAGACTGCACGCAGATCATTGGGCACCTTATAAATATTCTCTGCCATTGCAAAATTGGTCACTACCCCGTCCAGCGGATTTCCCAGGATCACAAAACCTGTCAGCACAGCTGCAGCCATAAGAACTTTTATCCAGGTCTTTCTAAAAGCGGTCACAAGTCTGACTCCATAGTAGCAACCGCCGGGATCACAGGAAGAATCCAGATAAACCGGTAATATTCATTCTCAAACTTCACCTTTGCGATAAGATATTTTACAACCAGCGGATTATATACTGTCAGCAGCAGAAATACTGTATAGCCGACAAATATCCCGGACTTTCTTTTTCTCCCCAGGACCAGTGTGCAGATCAGTCCTACAGCAAACAGAAGAGGATACCAGCAGGAACCCCAGTACAGCCTCATACATGCATCAACAAAGCGCAGTCCCAGTTCCTGAATTGTTACACCTGCCATTTTTTTCTCCTTTCTGTATTATGATGCAGCCAGCGTCAGCAGACCGATTCTGCATGCAAAAAATACAGCTGCATATAATGCCGATGGAAGCATACACACTGCACAATATACCAGCCCCGAAAATCTCTTATTCATAACTGCCGCCGGAGCCATTCCCGCTGCGATCACGATAGGAAAGATGATAGCAGAACCGGAAAATGTCAGCGCACTGACCGCTGTGACAAACAATATGATCCAGACATTCCTGCTGTTTTTCTCCTGCAGATACCAGACGGCACACATGAGAACTGAAGGGATGGCAATGTTGGCAAGGATAGCTTTTCCCTCGTAGCTTCTGGTAAAGAAAAAAGTTCCGGAGGAATAAATCGTACCGCAAAACAGCTGTAAAACACAGACAAAGACAAGCATCAGATCTGCTTTCTTCCTGTTTCCGTCAAACAGTCTCTTACCGATCTGATAAATGATCAGATTGGCAGTCACTACATTCATACATGACATTACCTGCTTTGCCTGCACAATGGGATGGATTCCCAGAAGTCTGCACCACACTGCATTATGCATCGGATATGCGGAAAAAACATATCTGGCCTGAAATGCCTTCTGGATCGCTCCGTTAAAGGGATTATATCTGCCAAGAGTATCTGTGTATACAGAAGTACTCACTGTACCTACATAATACGCCGCATCTACTGTTGTATCCTCGTAAAAGATCACAATCAGACACTGCAGCAATACTACGGCACCTGCAAGGATAATCATCACAGAGTGATTTTTCCATATTTCAGAAATGCTTCCAAAAATTCCACTGCATGTTTCCGTTTGTCCGGCACGTATTCTCCGTTGTTTTTTTATTGTGCAGATCACAGCTGCGCAGATAACCAGAGCCATGATTCCTGCCCATATATAAGCCGCAGCTGTCAGGGATACCCATTTCAGTGTCATCGGTACGATCACCAGTTCAAACACTGCAAAGTAAACCAGATATCCCAGTATGAAAGTCAGGAACAATCCCCTTTTACTTTCAATATCCGGACCAGAACAATGCCTGCTGCATAAAAAACTATAAATTCCAGGGCAAAACCTGCACAGGCAAGGCATAATTCTCTCATTCTTCCACCTTTGTCCCTGACCGGATGGATTCGCGGTTTTTCAAAATCTCCATGGCAATCTTCTCAGGAGTCATCGGAAGCTCTGTCAGACGCACACCTGTTGCATTATAAATTGCCTCAGCCAGTGCCGGACATGGAGTATCAATTACAAGCTCACCAATGGATTTGGCACCAAAAGGACCGCTCTTTTCGTAACTGCACTCGAAATCCACGCGGATATTTCCGATATCCTGTCTGGTTGGGATCTTATACTGCATAAAAGAGTTGTTGCGGATCTTACCTTTATCTGTATATTGTACATCTTCCCAGAGAGCCATGCCAATTCCCTGTGCAATACCGCCCTCCGTCTGTACACGTGCAAGATTCGGATTGATCGGTGTACCGCAGTCAACAACCGCCACATAATCCAGAACATCCACACTGCCTGTCTCTGTATCCACCTCTACTTCTGCCATACCTACCATAAACGGTGGCGGCGAGATCGGTGAAGAATGCTGTTTCACAACCTGAAGCTCGATATTGTTAAAGAAAGTGCTCTTTAATGCGATATCTTCCAATGAAACTTTCTTCTGGGCATTTTCAGAACTGATGGCATCCATATCAACACTATAGCCCTCTTCTGCATCTGTCATATGACCTGCTGCATTTCCGTCTGCCCCATCGCTTATCTCAAGTGTCTCATCATAGAATACACAGGATCCGTCAAAATCAACTTTTCCCTCATCTACTTCCATCATCTCTGCGCCAAGCTTACAGATTTTTTTCTTCAGCTCCTCACAGGCCTTCATAACCGCTACACCGGTGGTATAGGTTGTAGCGGAAGCATAGGAGCCGGAATCATAAGGAGAAATATCCGTATCCACACTGAATACTACTATGTTATCCATAGGCGTATTCAGACAGTCAGCCGCAATCTGCGCCATAACGGTATCACAGCCTGTTCCCATATCCGTACATCCAAGTGCCAGTGTATAAGAACCATCTTCATTCAGCTTAATATCTGCGCCGCCTACGTCAACTCCTGCAATAGAGGATCCCTGCATAGCCATGGCAACACCGACTCCGCGGACCTTGCCATTTCCCATATCCCTGCATGGATATTTGGAATCCCAGTCCATCATCTCTTTGGCGCGCGCCATACAGCGGTCCATGGAACAGCTCTGTGCATAAGGAACATCCGGATATCCCGGAAGAGGACCGCCCTCTACAGGCATATTCATTTCTTTTACCTTAACAGGATCCATTCCCATCTTATGTGCCAGCTCATTTACTACAGATTCCACTGCAAAAATACCCTGGGTTGCACCATAACCACGATAGGCACCTGCAGCCTGCACATTTGTATAGACAACATCAAAAGCAAACCTGTAGGCCTCTGTATGTCTGTAAAGAGCGATTGATTTATGACCGCTGAGTCCTACTGTTGTAGAACTGTGTTCTCCGTATGCCCCAGTGTTGGACAAAGTATAAAGATCAATTGCCTTGATGATACCATTTTCATCTGCACCTGCGCGTACTGTGATCTCCATCTCATGACGCGGTGAAGAGCAGATCATGGATTCATATCTGGAGAAGATCATCTTGGACGGGCGGCCTGTTTTCCAGGTCACGATCGCCGGATAGATCTCACTGACAGAGGTCTGCTTTGCACCAAAGCCGCCACCGATCCTTGGCTTGATCACACGTACTTTGGAAGCAGGAATGTCCAGTGCCCTTCCAACGATCCTTCGCACATGGAATGGGATCTGTGTTGAGGACAGAACGATCAGTCTGCCGAAATGATCCATATAGCAGGCTGTGCGGAAAGTCTCCATCATAGTCTGCTGGTTTGCTCTTGTATGATAAGTGCGCTCTACAGTATATTTACACTTTGCCAGAACTTCATCTACATTTCCATGTTCTTCCACTGCGGATGCACATAAGTTTCTTTTGTTGTCTCCGCCAAGAGGAATTTTCAGCTTCCAGTCATCCTCCGGATGGACCAGGATCGGATTATCTTTTGCCTTGTGGATATCCAGAACCGGTGTCTCCACGCGGTAATCTACGCGGATTCTCTTCAATGCTTTATCTACCGCCTCTTCTGTCTCACCCGCAACAATGGCAACTGCATCTCCCACAAAACGTACATGACGGTCAAGAATCAGTCTGTCATCCGGACTCATCTCCGGTGCAGTTTGGCCGGCAAGGGTAAAACGTTTCTGAGGCACATTTTTATAAGTAAGGATACATGCAATTCCGGCCACCTTCTCGGCAGTACCTGTTTTAATATCTTCCACCCAGGCGTTGGCGTGGGGACTTCTCAGTATCTTCACGATCAGGCAGTCCCTTGGTGCCAGATCATCTGTATAGACAGGCTTTCCGGTTACCAGTGACATTGCATCTGTTTTACGTACAGGTTGATTTACATATTTCATCTTTATGCTTCCTCCTGTGCTTTCTTATATTTCAGGAACTTCAGGATACTCCTTGTCTGGGAAACAAAACCGGAACATCTGCACAGATTTCCCGCAAGATATTCTTTGATCTGCTCCTCTGTGGGATCTTTGATCTCGTTGAGCATCGCAAATACATTCATGATAAATCCCGGATTGCAGAAACCGCACTGTTCCGCACCTTCATTCGCCAGAAAGCTTCCAAACTCCTGCGCTTCTCTCTGCATTCCTTCCAATGTAACGATTTTCTTACCCTCAATGCGGGCTGCAAGTGTACTGCAGGAAAGCACCGGACGACCGTCCATAAGAACTGTGCAAAGACCACAGTTCGCAGTTTCGCAGCCTCTTTTCACGCTGAAACAGCCCTGTTCTCTTAAGAAATCGATCAGCAGTGTATCCGGGGAGATCTCTGCGTGGCGGTTCACTCCGTTAAGCCAGAAATTAATATTCATTTTTCATCCCTCCTACTGCTTCCCAGGCTCTTCTTGTCAGTACTTTTACAAGAAGGGTTCTGTATTCCTTTGATCCTCGCATATTGCCTGCAGTAGGAACGTTCTCTGCCGCATATTCTGCAAATGCTTCGATCGCCTCTTCCTTCTGCTTTTTTGTCATGTTCCGGAAATTCTTCAGGATCTGCTTCTTATCTTCCACGATCATGGCACGTGCAGGTCTGGCACCTATCACAGTCCTTGCCTCATTTCCGATCACAGAAGCTGCACAGGTCAGCACCGGGAAATCTGTTTTTATGTTTCTCTGACTTAAGTAACAGGTAAGAAGTGGCTCTTTTCGCACGATGATATTTACAAGGATGTCATTGTCCTTCTTCATATTTACAAATTCAGTCAGTGGAATACGGCCTGCATCATATAATTCTACCCATGTATCCATTCCCAGGAACATGGTCAGAACATCTGAGAAACCATATCTTCCATAAATGCTTCCTCCCACAGTGGCACAGTTTCTGAACTGTACGCTACAATGTGGCAAAGGCTTTCTTTCATAGCTCCATGTGTGTAGGTATTCAGAGCTTCATTTGTCTCCAGGTCATGAAGCGGAGTCATACATCCGATGACAAATTCGTCATCATTCTCAGAAATCGCATCCAGCCCCAGACCGGAAAGATCAATCGCTGTGGATATTGCTCTGTTGCCCATTTTCATCCAGACCATTCCCCCAAGAATACGGGCTGTTTTCTTCTGGTTCAGTTCATAAGCTTCCGCCAGACTGTTTACCTTTACATAGCTTTTGATTTTCAGCATTATGTATCGTATCCCTTTCTTACATACTTTTCATATCTCTTGTAATATTTTGACTCGGATCTGTCGTCAGACAGCCAATTTAATATAATACCATAGCTTAAAGAAAAAATCTATAAATATCCTCTATTTCATAAATAAATTTTTGTTACTGTTCACTCCGTTCTCAGTAACGTAGCCAAAATTCATTCCAGATTGCCTGCGGCAATGGAATTTTGGCTTGTATGTCTCGGCAGTAATCCTGGTCAGGCGGACAATATCATCCGCTTTGCTGCTTGCTGTAAATATTACTCTAATTCTAGCATATGACAGCCAAAAGTGTCTATTGATAAAACTATCCAAAAAAACACTTTTCAAAATATTATCGGATTAACTGTATCATTTGTTTCATTGCGAATCGTTTTTGTGCACTGTACCCAAATATTTTCGTAATATATTTGGTTTTTTATATATTTTACTGGATTTTTTCGAGTATCAATGTTATAATGTTCACAAATAAAAGACTTATCACTGTTAATTGCAGATAACAGGTACAATTTGCGAATATCCGCCTGAATCTATATCGTTCAATAACAGAGATGTCATAAAGGAGGGTTTGATTATGAGTAAACGCGTGATTACAATAAACAGGATGCTCGGCAGTAATGGCCGCCTGATCGGTAAAGCTCTGGCAGAAGAGCTTGGATTTGCTTTTTATGACAAAGAGCTGATCGATATTGCAGCTCAGAAAGAGAATATTCCTTTTGATTTGCTTGCCAAGGTTGATGAGAAACGTGGCAGCCAGTGGCGTTTTCCCATTGACCATGAACTTCAGATGGACAGCGATTTTCACTTTGTTCCCATGAATGATGTGCTCTTTGATCTTCAGCGAAAGATTATTCTGGATGCTGCTGAGAAAGAAGATTGTGTGATCGTTGGCCGATGCGCCAATCACATCCTCGACAATAAATGCCTGAGCGTATTTATCCATGCACCATTTGAGTATCGTGTACAGACTGTCATCGAGCGTACAGGACGGGAAGAAAAAAGTGCACAGAAGCTGGTTAAGAAAGTGGATAAAGAACGGCGTACTTATTATGAGTACTTTACAGATAAGAAATGGAAAGATATTTCCCAGTATCATCTGGCATTTGACAGCAGTAAATTTGAGCAGGATAAAATTATACAGATGATAAAGATGGCATTGTAAAATCAAACAGGGTTCCAGATTCAAAAGTCTTATCATGCAGGCACGAACGACTTTTTGAACCTGGGCCCTGATATCATATTATTTATTTTCTCCCAGAATATACTGCTTCAGGAAATCATAAATCTGATTCTCTGTTGGAGGACATCCCTTTACGTTATGTTCAAATTTACAGGTGCATGCACCTACACCCAGTTTTCCTGTTTTTCCGCGGTATCCCTGGCCGATGCAGATTTTCGTGTCCAGTTTCTCGAAAAGGCCGTCATTTTTAAGCATTTCCAGAGCCGGGATGAGATAACCATAGCAGGCACTGCAGGATTCTACTTCTTCTACTGCATCCTGAAGTTCTACCACTTTTCTTGATTTCGGAAGTTCTTTGCGGGCATTTTCCTCACAGTATACGATGTGGGAATTTTTCAGATCAGTACTTCCAACCCCAAGCTTCTCTGCCAGTTCAATATACGGTACATCTTTCGTTGTATAATGCATGATCTGACATACATAAGATCGATCAGTACCGGATCCGTCCCCGCCCAGATACGGTTCATCACTACCGGATTTCCGCCATCCTCGAAATCCAGATCCCCGCAAATGTTATCAACCACGACAAAATCCTGATGGAGCCCCGCATTCAGATGTGCAATCGGTTCATGCAGTCCCATCGCATGAAAATGACGCTTCTCTGTATTGGGGATCAATCCTTTCATATTTTTCAATGCACATGTGATCTTTGTCTGACAATGGCCTTTCAATACCGGAACATTGATCAGAAAATCAATATTTGCCGCACGTTCACAGACATTCAGTTTCATCCCCCTGCAATCTCTTTCAATCCCCTTGTCTTTCTGCATATCCCAAAAAGGCACCTGATATTTTTCCGTTAGTTCACGATATCCGCATACTTCGTATGCTTCTGTGGTCTTATCTCCCACCCAGGAGCCTTCCAGAATGGCAATATTTCCATATCCGTTTTCCTGCAGATACTCAATAATTCCCGCCACAATTTCCGGATGTGTGGTAGCTCCCCATGAAGCCTCGGAAGGTGATACAAGATTAGGCTTGATACCAATCTGCATCTTTTTATCTGAAATTACAGACGCCAGGCCGCACTGTGCCAGCAGTTCCTTTGTCATTTCTTTGTAATTGGTTCCGCTCTTTATATAGATTTCATTTTTGTTCATTACAAGATTATCCTTTACACTTTACATTCGAATATTTTTCTGCTGATTTTTGCATATCTTTTTTGTATTTCCCCCTGGAAGTTTTCTTCTGAACCGGTCAGCTTTTCTGAGGTGAAAATGTTCTCCGCATCAGCCTGCATGCCACTGTACTTGTGAGCAGTGCCACCAGAAATCCTGCCAGAACATCCCCCGGATAATGTACGCCCAGATAGAGTCTGGAAAAAGCAATCATTCCGGCCAGAACAACAGGCAAAATTCCCCATTTCCCGGGCAGCATCCGCAGACAGACCAGTGCAACGGCAAAGGAAGCGCAGGTATGGCCAGATGGAAATGAATAGTCTTTCGGTCTGGTGATCAGCGGGATGATCTGTGTATAAGTATCAAAAGGTCTTGGACGGGCTACTGCATTTTTTATCAGCAGATTTGTGATCAGAAACCCTGACAGCAGCGAGAGTGCCGCTGTCACTCCTGTTTTGCGTGTTTTCCCGAAACAGATCAGAAGCACACATAATACGATCCAGAACCATCCTCCGTTTCCGAGGAAGGTGACTGCTCTCCAGAACGGAGTCAGGGCATCCACCCTTAAATGTTCCTGGATCCACAGTAAAATATTCATATCTAATTGCTGTAATGTCGCCATAAACTTCTCCCATTATATTTTTTATCAGTCACAGTATGTATTCCTCTCAAAATACATACGAATTATATCAGTCCGACTTCTTTTGTGCAAGGTATTATAAGCAAAGTTGATTTGTTTAAGGGCTCAAAAGTCAAAATAACGTAGAAATCAGTCAAAATACCGATAGCGTTTTTCTGCCGGAAGGATTATGCTGAAACAGACTAATAAAACTGCCTGATCGGGCAAATACTTATTACGGGGGTAAATATGATAAACACATTATCGGCCGGTAAGGATAATTTTTACCGGCAGATGCTTAAACTGACGATTCCGATCATTATCCAGAATCTGCTCAGTGCAGCGGTTAACTCCGCAGATGTAATTATGCTTAATTATGTGGGACAGTCTGCGATTTCTGCGGTGTCTCTGGCTGCCAATTACTCCAATATCCTGTTTATGGTATATTATGGACTTGGTACAGGCGCATCTCTTCTGTGTGCGCAGTATTTCGGAAAAAATAATATGCAGGCTATTCATGCGATCGAGGGAATTGCTCTCCGCTTTTCCATCATAATCTCGGGAATCGTAGCACTGATCGCATTTACTGCTCCTCAGCTTATGATGAAGATTTTTACTTCTGATCAGGAACTGATCTCTATCGGTTCTTCTTATCTTAGGATTATGGGAATTACATATCTCTGCTGGGGAATTACAGAGATTTATCTGGCGATTTTACGCAGTATCGGACGTGTAACGATCAGTATGGCATTGAATATGCTGGCTTTTATATTGAATATTATCCTGAATGCTACTTTTATCTTCGGGCTTTTCGGCGCACCGAAGCTGGGGGCTACAGGTGTTGCCATTGCAACTGCTGCTTCCAGACTGATCGAACTGGCAGCATGCGTGATCGTTTCTTTCCTGAGCAAAGATGTTAAATTGAACCTGACCTTTATGTTTATCCGCAGTAAGGTGCTGTTTGGCGACTTCGTCCGGCTGTCACTTCCCGCTCTTGGAAATGACATTTCCTGGAGTGTTGCTTTCTCCATGTACTCTGTGATCCTGGGACATCTCGGAACAGATGCCGTTGCAGCCAACTCTCTGGTTACGGTTGTGCGCAATATCGGTTCTGTGTTCTGCTTTGCAATTGCCAGTGCGGGAACGATTCTTCTTGGAAATGTAATGGGAAAAGGGGATCTGGAGAAATCGAAGGTGTATGCTTCCAGAATGCTGAAGATGACCATTATAGCCGGTGCCATTGGCGGTGTGATCGTATTTGCCATCACGCCTCTGGTCCTGAGATTTGCATCCTTAAATGACGGGGCAATGCATTATTTGAAGTACATGCTGCTTATCAATACCTATTATATTATGGGTTCTGCGGTAAACACAGCCCTGATCGCCGGGGTATTCCGCGCAGGCGGTGATACGAAGTTCGGACTGATCTGCGATACCATTGATATGTGGGTATATGCGGTACCTCTGGGATTTTTTGCGGCCTTTGTCCTGAAGCTTCCGGTATTGTGGGTCTACTTCCTGCTCTGTACAGATGAGTTTGTGAAATGGCCATGGGTATTCCATCATTACCGCCAGGGGAAATGGGCACAGAATATTACAAGGGAGGATCTGTTTGAGCAGAAAGCTTCCTGAGATATCATCCATATCCGCCGCAGTGTGGTTCTATCATAAATAAGCAAAACAGCAGGTCTGTTCATTCTATGAACAATCCTGCTGTTTTTATGTCTGCAGATTTTCTTTCCGGATCCCTGCAGACATCCATTTCGGTTTATAAAAAATGCTTACAGATTATAATGTATTCAGGTCGATTCTGTAATCGTCAGAGCCCTGTCCGTCTACTGTGTAGTAAGCGGCTTTCTGCTCAACATTTACATAAACGCTGATTTCTTTTCCTTCGATGCCTTTGTCTTTGATGTCTTTTTTGATTGCTTCCTCGATGGAGCTCATTGTAACTGCAAAACCAGGTAATTCGATAGTTGTTTCTGCGAATTTTTTGATGTCGATATTTTTAGCCACTTCTTTTACTGCTTTCTTTACAGTTTCTTTTGCTTCTTCTACAACCGGAGCCTTCGCAATATCAGCTGCAGCATCTTTTGCTTCTTCAATTACTTCTGAAGCCTTTACAGTTGTTTTCTCAACTGTCTCTTTGACTGCTTCTGTAGCCTTTGTTGTTGCTTCTTTAATAGTTTCCTTTGCTCTTGAAGTTGTTCTTTTTCTCATAATAATCTCCTATTCCAACTGATTGGTCTAGAGCGTGTCTGAAAAACATTTTAAATTGTTTATTTTAACCAAATTAATATTGAGGCGATACAAATAAATCCCAAGTAAGTTGCAGCTAATTTGTCATAACGTGTGGCGATTCGTCGGAATGCTTTTAATTTCAGAAAATACTTTTCTACTAAATGGCGTTCTTTGTATAACCACCAATCACAATGACGTTCAAATTTAGCTCCCTTTCGGGATGGAATGGTTGGCTCTCCAC
>ENA-OQJH01000033-OQJH01000033.1-human-gut-metagenome-genome-assembly--contig:-NODE-33-length-66693-cov-4.910480_pt1 | contig 66693 bp, 86 predicted proteins | sample MGYA00242597_ERZ504763 | MGnify/ENA primary metagenome ERZ504763 (study PRJEB26092, sample SAMD00036359) | human gut metagenome | host: Homo sapiens | study: EMG produced TPA metagenomics assembly of... | reverse complement strand
TTTTTGACAGGATAACAATGCTAAAGAAATAAACAAAAGAATAAATACCTTTCTCATATTAATGCAAATTAGTTACTATAAATAAAAGTAATATTTAATATTGTTGAAACCTCAACATCTGATACAATCTTCAAGGTCTTTTGTAGAGTTTACAAACTTATTTCCAGCATTATAAGACAATTAAACAACAAACTTTTTGTTTTGAGGGCTTATTTTGACCGTTATCTTTTCTGTCTTATTGGCATGGTTATAAAACATACAGTATAATTCTGGGAAAAGACGTTGAATTTCTTTATAATGCAAAAACTTTTTTTTCATGATAAAATTAATAATATCATACTACAAAGATAAGACTAAATCGATGTTTTATAGTTATGGAAGAAAATATAAAATCTAACAAAAACATTTATACACATCTTATAATCAGATATTTATTATTGAGATGCTTAATATTATCTAACGTAAGACTAACATTTATATTTTAAGACGTTTTGATGTCGACTTAAATATCCAATATTAGTTTCTAAAATAAATAGTAATATACAGGTATACTATCTCAAACGATTGAATTTTGCTTCCGTTAAATACATATATGTCTCAGTACCAAGAAGGGGTAGTACAGTTGTCGGCAAATACGAATATCCGATCGTTTTTGAGTGCAATAAAGTTTATTGTATCGACTGGCTGTATTTTGTCGGCAATATGAAGGAACTACTTAATTATTTTGAACTGATGGACTAAACGAATGAAAGTATACTTCTGCATCACCTGCCATTATATAGTAAGTCAGGCATGTATCAAAAGGTATAGATTTTGTACTGCCATTTTTAAGAAGTGGATAGCCTACTGGGTGAAGGCTTCTTTGATATACGAGGAAAAATGGGTAAAGGCGTACATTATCTTATGGATAAATATACCTCAAATATATTCCTGAATGAAAGTTGTATATTCTGGAATATATTTTGCTTTTAACAGAAAACAAGTTTCGCAAAGAAAATCTATGAATTGAGACTTCTATTCTCTCACGAGTTGTGAAGCATCCGATAGTACAATGGAAAATATCCCTGATTGCCGAAGAAACGTGATTCTCCCTCATTCATCGCCAAATAAAAACGGGAGAACCGAATGCTCTAGGTATTGCTCATATCCTTTACGTACTCAGGTAGTCCGCCTATGGGTTGGGAAATGCCCGTTTGGCAGGATTTTTTTCCCTTATATAGAACACAACGCTCATGAGTGACACATTCTTCGGATGGGTATAGCGGATTCAGATACCCCTTTATAAATATCTTTTCATCTCCTGACAATTGCTGACTATCCATGACTATTCCTGCCATCAGTCCGGTCCAGTTTGGCAGGTATCGTTTTTTCTCTTACATTCGCATCAACGAATATTTAAAATCGATCATATGGAAATATATTACATTGAAGCCGGTATCTTTGACAGGATGCTGGGATGTGTCGAAAGTCTATCGACACGCGTGGACAGGCTGTATGAGAAAAATGCGAATAAAGGGTTGGTGAGTGACTGGACGGTCAGGATGTCTGCCTGCGCCTTGACATTTCTTCCCGTACCCTGCAGACCCTTCGTGATACCGGACGGTTGGCGTTCACCCAGGTTCAGCGTAAATTTTATTACAAACCGGAAGATGTGGAGAGGCTGATGACTTATGTCGGTATGAGGCGCAAGGAGAAGGCGGTGAGAGACAGAAGAAAAAGCAATAACTTTTAAAAAAGCAAGAAATGGAAGGAATTATCGGTAAGGAGAGTGAGAGTATCCTGCGTTTCTTTATTCTGCTGGAGAATATTCAGGTAAAATGGATCAGCTAATGGAGGGTAACCGCCCGCCTTTTAACGGTGAACGGTTCCTGACTGACAGGGAGTTGTCCGGGCTGTTGAAAATCAGTCGCAGATGTCTGCAGGATTATCGTGACCAGGGTCGGCTCCCCTATGTCCAACTGGGTGGAAAGGTGCTGTATAAAACGTCGGACATTGAAAAATTATTGGAAGGTAACTATCACAGGGCGCTGATATAATATTGCCCTTTTTAGGCTTTAATGGGATGAGTGTTGGGACTGTCAAGGATTCCGACACTCATCCCATTTTTATCTGGACATTTTTAGCTCTTAACCCAGTCCGTATCCTTCCGCTTTCTTCTTTTCATGAGCCAATCCATGTCCGAGGATATTTTCTGGTCAGTGACTTGCGCATATACCTGCGTGCTATTGATGTTTGTGTGTCCCATCATCTTGCGATGCTTTCTATCGGAATACCGGAGGTCATCATTAGAGTTCCGAACGAATGCCTAGCCATATGGGAACTCATTAGCATAGCAACATCAAATAGAACAGCGCGTTAGAAACATAATCTGTTAGAAATGAGCTACATTTCATTATCTGGCACACCTTTCTGAAACGGATTCAGACGGAATGCCGAATCGGTTCCGTTTCTTAACCGTTAACAGGTTGTTTCGGAAACCTGCCGTGTTAACCGGATGATTGAAAAAAAGTTCTCCGACGGGTTGTTTTTCTATGATACTCAGTTATTTGCGTAGCATGAACGCTTACATTCATAATAACTTTGCACTCAAAAAAATGTAGGCGTATGAAAATTGAGAAATTCAAGGTCTTGCTGTTTTTGAAGAAGACCGAACCCGACAAGTCGGGCAAAGCTCCCATCATGGGACGCATCACATTGAACCGGACGGTGGCGCAGTTCAGCACCAAGCTCTCGTGCACGCCCAAGCTGTGGAACGTGCGTGAAAACCGTCTGGAAGGAAAGAGCCGCGAGGCGGTGGAGACCAATGCGAAAATCGAGAAACTGCTGCTGGCCATCCATGCGGCATTCAATGAATTGCAGGAACGGAAACGCGATTTCGGCGCTGCGGACGTGAGGAACCTTTTCCAGGGAAGCATGGAAACCCAGATGACCCTGCTCCGGCTGTTCGACCGGCACATCGAGGAAACGAGGGAGCGCATCGGCATCGATGTGTGCGCGTCCTCCATGAGCACCTACCATTATGCGCGGAAAACGCTCGGCGAGTTTGTCAGGAAAAAATACAAGGTGAAGGACATCGCCTTCGGTGCGTTGAACGAACAGTTCATTCGGGAATACCAGTCCTATATCGAAGTAAAATGCGGGTATTCCAACCAGACCTCACGGCATCATCTGGCCCTGCTGAAACGGATCTGCCGGATAGCGTACAAGGAAGGGTTCTCCGAGCGGTACCATTTCCTGCATTTCAAGATACCCAAGCAGAAGGAGACCACCCCGAAGGCGTTGAGCCGCGAGGACTTCGAGAAGCTGCGTGACTTGGAAATCCCGGAAAAGCGCCGCTCCCTCGTCCTTACGAGGGACCTGTTCCTGTTTGCCTGTTATGCCGGAACCGCCTATGCGGACACCATATCCATTACCCGCGAGAACCTCTTCACCGACGATGAAGGCAGCCTGTGGTTGAAATACCGACGGAAAAGAACGAACTGACGGCGCGCGTCAAACTGCTACCCGAGGCCATTGCCCTGATAGAGAAATACCGGGACGATTTGCGGGAGACCCTGTTCCCTAACCAGCTGTACAGTACGCTTCGGGCGAACATGAAAATCCTGCGCGTGCTGGCCGGACTGACGACCGAACTCGTCTATCATATGGGAAGGCACTCGTTTGCCTCGCTTGTCACGCTCGAAGAGGGCGTGCCCATCGAGACCATCAGCAAGATGCTGGGACATAACAATATAAAGACGACCCAGATCTATGCCCGAGTCACCCCGAAAAAGCTGTTCGAGGACATGGACCGCTTCATTGAGGCGACCAAAGACCTTGAACTGGTTTTATGAGAAAGGGTTGTAAAAACGAGATTGGAAAAAAATAAATGTAGAACATCAGCTAAAATGAACCATCATGCGTAGCACTTTCAAGATATTGCCCTATATCAATAGGAAAAGAATCAAGTCCGACGGCACGACCGCCGTCCTTTGCCGTGTGTCCATCGACGGCAAAAGCATCCTCATCACGACCGGCATCTTCTGCGTCCGGAGGATTGGAACAGCCAGACGGGAACCATCCGCCAGCCCCGCGAGAACAACCGCCTCGCAGAATTCCGCCTGAATCTCGAACGGCTTATGACCGCCTCCTGAAAGAACAGGCGCAGTCAGCGCCGAACTGCTGAAAAACGCCGTGACAGGTGTGGCGACCATTCCCCAGACCCTTCTCAAAGGCGGCGAAGCGGAGCGGGAACGGCTCAGGCTGCGTGCCGAACAAATCCATTCGACTTCCACGTTCCGGCAGTCGAAGACCACGCAGCTCAACCTGCAACAGTTCCTCCAGTCCCGTGGCCTGGAGGACATCGCCTTTTCCGACATCACGGAGGAGTTCGGCCATTCGTTCAAACTGTTCCTGAAAAGGAACTGGGTTATGCCTCCGGGCATGTGAACACTGCCTGTGCTGGCTGAACCGCCTTATCTATATTGCGGTGGATGAGGCGTGCTCCGGTGCAACCCCTTGGAGGACGTGCATTATGAGAAGAAGGACCCGCCAAGATGCGCCACATCAGCCGCAGCGAGCTGAAACGCCTTATGGCCACGCCGATGCCGGATCCAAGGTGGAGCTGGCCCGCCGCATGTTCATCTTCTCCTCGCTGACCGGTCTGGCGTACGCGGACGTGTATAACCTGTACCCCCGACACATCGGCAAAACTTCTGAGGGCAGGCTCTATATCCGCAAGCCGAGGGAAAAGACCGAGGTGGAGACCTTCGTCCCCCTGCACCCGGCCGCTCGGCAGATTCTGGAACTGTACAATACCACGGACGACACCCGTCCCGTGTTCCCCCTGCCCAAGCGGGACATCCTTTGGTACGACATTCACGGGCTGGGTGTCATGCTGGGCATCCAGAAGAACCTTTCCCATCACGCCGCAAGGCACACCTTCGGTACCCTTTTGGTCTCCGAGGGCATTTCCATAGAAAGCGCGGCGAAGATGATGGGCCATGCCGACATCAACAGCACCCAGATTTATGCGCAGATTACCGACTGCAAGATATCGAAGGACATGGACCGTCTGATGGAACGGCGCAACAGCCGGAACGAAATGCCAATGGATGAATAACAAAAAAGTCAGGAATCATGGAACGTTACATTATCACTTGGACGAACACGGCACACTTCACGTGCCGGATGTTTCCGCAACAGCCATCTGGATGAATGAACCGGAACTGATGGAACTGTTCGGCGTGGTTGCCCTCACGCTCCGGGCGGCGATAAAGGCCGTGTACAAGAGCGGCATCCTGAATCCCGGCGAAGCGGAACGTCGTGTCCGCCAAGCGGACGGGTACGGGATGGACGTGCTGTACGGCCTCCCGTTGGTCATTGCCCTTGCCTTCCGCCTTCATACCTGCGGGGCAAAACGTCTGCGAGAACGGGTCATCGGAAAATTCACTTGCCACGGTGGACGGAATACCGCCCGCCTGTTCATCTTTCCGGTCAGTCCGCATTGGCAAATGGTGCGGAATTGACCGTATTATCAACTCACGCACAATAAAGCGGCGCATCATGAGAGGATTATCTCCCGTGATGCGCCGCTTTCGTACATTCCTACAGGTGGCCGGGTCATTTGCAAGTGTTTTTTGCAAATACCGGAAAGGGTGGTCCACTTTTCAATGCGTACACGACTTCTACCGCCACCTACATTTTTCCCATGTCCTTCTCAGGTTCCGATACGGAATGCCTCCCGATAACCCTCCATCAGCAGCCGTTCGATATCCGACTCCCGGTACAGGATTTTCCCTCCCAGCTGGATATAAGACATGCGCCCCGCATCCCGGTATTCCTGCAATGTCCGGCGGCAGGTCTTCAACAATTTGGCCACTTCCCGGTCTGTCAGGTAGCGTTCCCCGCCCAATACGGGGCGGTAGTTTTCGGCCAATAATTCAATGTGGTCCAATGCGTGCTCCAGCATTCTGAACAGCGCGGCCATCTGTCCGCTTTCCCTTGTCATCAATTCGTTCATTGTCAGTCTGATTTAAGTGATACTCATTTAACCTTCCTCAAATAGTTTTTCCTTTCAAGGCCGCCAGGGTGCGGCGTTCCTCCACCAGCGGCACGATGCGCCGCACGTCCTCCGCCCGGTAGAACATCTTGCGCACAATCTGTGAGTAAGCCAGCGTGCCGTTGTCGCGCAGCGTCTGCAAGGTGCGCGGGCTGATTTGCAGGATCTGGCACACCTCCGTGCTGTCCAGCCATTCACTGAGGCGTTTCTCCTCCGCCTTGCGGCAGAACCTGTCCACCATTCCGGCCAGCCGGTTGAAACGCGCCATCAATTCCTCAAAAGTCTTTTGCTCGATTACGATTACATTTTCCATAAGATTACCGTTTAATTGTGATTATGCCGCAAAGTAAACGGAATTACGGGCAGAGTCCACCGCTTGTCAGGCGCGTGGCAGCATTTGGCGTTGTCGTGGCAGCCGTTGGCGTTCTTCGGGTACATCTATCTCCCATCATTCCTGTTCCAGTCCCTGCCCCACACCTTATATATAATATATGGTAAGGCAAGACACCTTATGTACCTTGAGGGATGGAAACAGCGGCATAAAAGCTTTTTCAGACCTGCCGGACGGGACTTTTCAAAAAAATCATTGCCGACTCGGTAACGACTATGGAAAACGCCTCTTGCACAATACCGATTTTTGCAGCGTAATCATCAACAAGGAACGATATGGACACAGAGAAAGTGAAACAGAACCCGGCCGTGGAAGCGGCGGGAAGCAGTGGCGGGCAAGCCGCAAGAATCTTCAAGAAGGAGAATATCCCGAAGACGGCGGAAACGGTCGGGCGGGACACCTTCGAGGATGGATGGGACGCATCATGGAACGTTTCGACCGCCAGGACCGGATCATCTCGGTGCTGGTGAACAAGGATGCCGCCGGAGTGAAGTACCTGGACGGGGAACGGTTGTACGACAACCAGGACCTGTGCGAGATGCTGAGGACAAGCAAACGGTCGCTGCAACGCTTCCGAAGCAAGTACAGGCTCCGTTACCAACGGATTGGTCACAAGACCTATTACAAGGAATCGGACGTGCTGGAGTTCATCAGCCAAAATATGGAGGAAGTGCTGCAAGGCGGTACCAAGGTGCTCCGCATGAAAGAGCAACCCGGCATGGAAGCCCAAAGAACAAATCCGGCAAAAGACCGGGCCACAAGAAGTATTCACCTAAAAAATAAAAGTAAAAATGATGGCAACGGAAAAAGAAAACATGGCCATGACGGCTGAAACCAGAGAACAGAAACCGAGTATGGCCACCTGCAAGGAAGCCTTGGCGGATTACAGGCGGATTTACCTGCCGTGCCTGCCATTGAAGACCGCAAGCCGGTATTCCTCAGCAAGGAGACCCGTGACAGGCTGGACCGGATAGTCCGGTTGTTCGGTGAGCGGAAAATGAGCGTTTCAGGATTGACGGAAAACATCGTCCGCCGCCACTTGGAAATATATGAGAAGGAAATAGACGAATGGCGCAAGCTGTGATTTTGATAACCCATTAAAAAACATCGAAAAAATGGAACAGAAAAAGAAAAAGCAAGAGGACGTGCTGGTCGTCCGCGACGAGAAAACGGGCGAGATCAGCGTGGTCGCCGGGCTGGACGGCAAGGGCTACCCCAATACGAAGCCCGCGAAGCCGGAACACTCGCAGGACTTCCTGCGCTTCGACCGCCACGGGGACATGGTGGACAATTTCTTCAAGAACTTCTACCGCCAGTGCAAGGAGCCGACGCGCTTCGGCTTCTATCGGGTGGCGGCGGATGCGGTGGACACGCTGCTTCCCGTCATCAAGGACTTCCTGAAAGACCCCGTGGCAAACGCGGAGATACTTGCCTCGCACAAGGTGGACACCGCCAAGTACCAGCAACAAGCAGAAACAGAGAATGTCAAACAAGAAAAAAATAACAACGAACCCATTAAAAAGACAGAAGAAATGGAAAAGAAAGAAGAACTGAAACAAGAGAAGGATGTTCAGCAGCCACAGGTAGCTGAAACACAGGAGAAGCCTAATCTGATAGCGGACGACCAAGTAAACTGGGAGGAACTGCGCAAGTGCGGCATTGACAAGGAGAAACTCTCGGAAAAGGACCTAAAAGCCTGATGAACTACGGCAAGACGGGATTAGTGACGGTAAAGCCGACCTTCGGCTATGAGAGTTACGAATTGCAGGCCCGATTGTCTTTCCAGAAGATGGAGGACGGCTATCTGAAGCTGACACCCCATTTTATCCGCAATGAACCACGCCTTGACATCCCCCACAGGGGCTACACCTTCACCGAAGAGGACAAGAAGACGTTGAAACGCACGGGCAACCTCGGCAAGCCCGTCAACTTCGCCAACGAGAAGACAGGTGAAATCAAGCCCCACTACATCAGCATCGACCGCCTGACGAATGAAATCGTGGACATCCCTGCCGACAAGGTGCGCATCCCTAACAAAATCGGACAGACCAACCTGTCAAGGGAAGAGCAGGACATCCTACGTGCGGGATTGCCTTTGCCCAAGGAAGTGATGCTCTCCAACGGGCGCAAGTTCCAAGCCTTGTTGCAGGTGAACGCCGACAAGCGCGATGTGGAGTTCGTGCCGGGACAACCGAGGCAGCAGCAATCCCAGCGTCAGGGAAACGGCCAAGGTAAGGCGCAGGACAATTCCAATTCGCCCCAACAGTCACAAGGTGAAGAAGATGGGAATAACCAGCAACGCCGTAACCGCTCGTGGACAAACGAGGACGGGAGCATCCGCCCCATCAAGAAATGGAAAGACGATGTGTTTACCGACCAGCAGATAGCCGACTACGTGGCGGGCAAGACGGTGGTGCTCGCCAATGCGAAGGACGACCAAGGCCAGCCCTGCACGAAGTACCTGAAGTTCAACTTCGAGAAAGGCCGACCGCTGACCTACTCGCAGAACCCCGACCTCGCGCAGACCGTCGCACCGTCCAACGAGAGCCGGACACAGCTCGCCGTGAACAACGAAGGGAAGACCAACGAAGCGACCAAACACGTGAAAGAGCCGTTGCAGCAGGGTCAGACCACGCCGAAGAATGATGCGCAGCAGAAGCAGCAGGCCAAGAAATCCAAAGGCATGAAGTATCTTCCTGATTGCCGCCACTAAATCCATCCGATAAGTATTGACGGGCTGAAACGGGGAACATGCACCGCCTTGTGCGCATATCCCACAAACAATGCCGTGCCCCGTTTCATCCCCATTAAAGACAAAAGTATCAACGAATAAAAAAACAGAGAAAGACATGATTACCATATTGGCAGAAAAACCGAGCGTCGCCCGTGAGATAGCACGGATTGTCGGCGCGATGAAAAGGGAAGAAGGGTATTTCACCGGGAACGGCTACCACGTGACATGGGCGCTGGGGCATCTGGTGCAGCTTGCCCTGCCAGACGGCTACGGCATCAAGGGCTTCCGGCGCGACAGCCTGCCTGTCATTCCTAAAAACTTCGAGCTTATACCCCGACAGGTAAAAACGGACAAGGGCTACAAGGCGGACGCGGCGGCGGTGAAGCAAATCAAGGTGATAACCAAGCTGTGGAACGAAAGCGATGGCATCATCGTGGCGACCGACTGCGCCCGTGAAGGCGAACTGATTTTCAGGTATTTGTATTCCTATATCGCTGCACCTGCCGTTCCAAAGGCTGTGGATAAGCTCGCTGACAGATGCCGCCATCCGCAAGGGATTAAAGAAACTGAAGGACGGCCGCGAATACGACAACCTCTATCAAGCCGCCAAAGCCCGCAGCGAAGCCGACTGGCTGGTAGGCATCAACGGCACACAGGCGTTGTCGGTGGCCGCCGGGCGCGGCACGTATTCCGTGGGACGGGTGCAGACACCCACGCTGACGATGGTCTGCCAACGTTTTTGGGAGAACAAGCGTTTCCAGCCCGAACCGGTATACCAGCTCCATTTCACCACGCCGTCGGTGAGCGTGGATGAGGTCGTGAAGTTCGCTCGGTGGAGAAATGGAAGGACAAGGAGGAAGCCGCCATACTATATAATAAGGTAAAGGAACAGATGGCAGCAACCGTTACCAAAGTCGAAAAGAGGGAAAAGATAGAGAACCCTCCGCTCCTGTACGACCTGACCACGCTACAAAAGAAGGCGAACACGAGGCACGGCTTCACGGCGGAACAGACGCTCGCCCTCGTGCAGAAGCTCTACGAGGCGAAGCTCGTCACCTATCCGAGAACATCAAGCCGCTACATCCCGGAGGACGTGTTTGACGAAGTGCCCATGCTGTTCGACCGTCTGGCAACCCATTCTTCCTTTGCGGAGAAGATTGGACCTTGGACGGACTGAACCGCCGCAGCGTGGACGCCTCGAAAGTGACCGACCACCATGCCCTGTTGGTGACACCCAACCGTCCATTGGCGCTCTACAAGGACGAGCAGACCATCTACGACATGATTGTGGGGCGCATGGTGGAAGCGTTCTCCCCGGAGTGCGTCAAGGACACGACCACCGTCCGGGCGGAGTGTGAGGGCATAGCGTTCGAGACAAAAGGCTGCATCGTGCGCAAGGCGGGCTGGCGGTCGGTCTATGGCGAGGACAACATAGACACCGTTTTGCCCGACTGGAAAGAAGGTGATATATTGGCAATGAGCGGCTGTTCGATGAGTTCGGGCATGACACGCCCGAAGCCGTTGCATACCGAAAGCACCCTGCTGGCGGCGATGGAGACCGCCGGGCGCGAGGGCTTGGAGGACGAGGAAGCGCGGCAGGCGTTGAAGGACTGCGGCATCGGCACGCCCGCCACCCGTGCCGCCATCATCGAGACCCTGCTCAAAAGGGAATACATGGTGCGCGTGAAGAAGTCGCTCGTGCGACGGAGAAAGGGCTTGCCCTGTATTCCATCGTCAGGGGCATGGACATCGCGACGTGGAGATGACGGGACGCTGGGAGGCGGAACTGGCGGAGATAGAAAAAGGCAGGATGCCGCACGAGGCATTCATCCGCGACATTGAAAGCTATACCCGGAAAATCACCACGGAACTGCTTGCCTCGGACAAGCTGTTCGGGCACAAGGCATCGGACTGTGCCTGCCCAAGTGCGGCAAGGGTACGATGCAGTTCTACGGCAAGGTGGTGCGCTGCGACAACCCGGACTGCGCCCTGCCCGTGTTCCGCCAGATGGCGGGCAGGACGCTCACCGACGCGGAAATGAACGAACTGCTGGCAAAAGGCAGCACGGGTGTCCTCAACGGCTTCAAGAGCAGGCAGGGCAAGCCGTTCAGCGCAATGGTCACATTCGATGCGGATTTCAATACAAAATTCGTGTTTCCCGAAGCCAAAGGCACAAAAAAATTCACTAACAGGAAAGGAGGAAGAAAATAATACGTACCTTTTAATAAAGTAAGCTGCATCTCGGAATAAAAAATAAGCGAGCTTATTTTGTTCTCCCCTCGATTTGCATTACTTTTGCCACTGATTCATGTCATAATCTGTTTCAATTCGTTGATACTCGTTATTCACATGGATTTAGTGGCGGCACTCGGAGGGATACCGGGTGCCTTTTTTCTTCTTTCCTATCCATTCCACAATCTGATTTTTCACCACTAAATCCATCAGAAAATGAAACAGAACAAGAAAACCGTCCCAGCGGAACTGTCCTACTACGGGCTGTACCTGCTGGACTACCTGAGAAAATACCATCCCGACAAAGTTTCCGACACGTACCTTATTGCAGAGAGGGAGGAAGCTGCCGCCACCACCTTTGAAAAAGAAAGGTCGGCAGGAAGTACGGTCGAGTATGCCCACGAGGAAGCCATGCGCGTCCTGCTGCACGGGCTGCACTTCTCGCCCTACGCCCTGCTGCGCGAGGTCGTGGAAAACGAGTTCGCCGACGAGGTGGCGGAATCCGGCCGCGAGGCGTTCTGCAACGAGCTTTATCCCTACTTGACAAACCTGTTCGCCGGTTACGACACGTCGGACGACACCTTCGCCCTGTCGCCCGGACACGACCTGCTCTACACGGAGCTGGTGGGAACCGTCATGCTTTATCTGGAGTCCTATGGCGTTCAATAGGAAACAGAAGATGCGCGACAACATCGAGGCGGTACGCACGGCGTTCACGCTGGACCGGGAGCGGCGCACACCCACCGAGAGGGAACGTGCGCTATTAGAGCGTTACTGCGGCTTCGGGGGCCTGAAGTGCATCCTGAACCGGCAAGGGAACTGGCGGACGCCGCGCGTTGGGCGAAGTCCGACCTCGAACTGTTCGCGCCTACGGTGGAACTGCACCGAATCATTAGAGAGAACAGCAAGGATGAAACGGAGTACAAACGCTACGTGGACTCGCTTAAAGCCTCGGTGCTGACGGCGTTCTACACCCCGAAAGCAATAACCGACACCATCGCGGACGTGCTGCACGACAAGAAGGTGCGCCCCAACCTCGTGCTGGAGCCGTCAGCGGGCATGGGCGCGTTCATCGGCTCGGTGCTGTCGGACAACCCGCAGGCGGAGGTGATGGCCTCGAGAAAGACCTGCTGACGGGCAAGATGCTGGGACACCTGTACCCGCAGCAGAAGATACGCACGGAGGGCTTCGAGAAGATAGAAAAGCCGTTCCTGAACCGTTTTGACCTTGCCATATCCAACATCCCTTTCGGGGACATCGCGGTGTTCGACCCGGAATATGCCAACGGCTCGGTGTTCAAGAAGATAGCGGCAAGGAAGGTGCATACCTATTTCTTCCTGAAAGGGCTGGACGCGGTGCGTGACGGCGGCATCGTGGCGTTCATCACCTCGCAGGGGGTATTGAATACGGAAAGCAACGGCGGCACACGCTACATGATGACAAGGAAAGCGGACTTGGTGTCCGCCATCCGCCTGCCGAACAACCTGTTCACGGAAGATGCCAACACGGAGGTGGGGTGTGACCTGATAATCCTGCAAAAGAATGAAGGCAAGGAGGAACTTTCCGAGGAAGACAAGAGGTTGGGCGATGTGGTAAAGAGCAACCACACGAACATTGTTTCCAACGGGTATTTCCTCGACCACCCGGAACGCATCATCCATACCGACGCGAAAAGGGACACCGACCCTTACGGTAAGCCCGCTATGGTTTATACGCACAGCGGTGGTGTGGAGGGCATCGCAACGGATTTGTACCAAATGCTGTCGGCGGACTTGTCGGCACGGCTGGACTTGGAACGCTATAATGGCATCAAGGAAAAAAGGCAGGAGACTCGGCAGACGATTGTCGTACAACCTATGCAGACTGAGGCGAAAAAAGAAGAAAAGTCGGTACAGTTGAAAGCGGAACCGGTGCAAGCCGTGGCTCAGGAGGTGGAAAGCAAACGCCCCGAAGCCCCGGTTATGGACTTGTACGACCTGTTCGGCTACACGCAGGAAGAGCGGCGGTTGGCGGAACGGGGGCTGAAACCGGAACGGAAGAAAAGCGGTAAGTCCAAAGGGAAGAAAGCCGTACAGCCAACATTGTTCTCCCTCCCGAAGAGCGGAAAGGAGGAAGCGGCGAAAAAAGAAAGCGGAAAAGTGAAAGCCAAATCCACAGAAGCGGCTTCCGACATCACGTCCTTGACTCCGGAAGAAGCGCAGGAAATGGAGGAAATTATCCGCAACAGGATGGATGTGCCGCAAGCGTCCCGACAGGAAACCGTTTCTGCCACTTCACCCGATGTGAAAGACGCTTCCGAAACCACAGAGGACGATGACCCGGAGGATGCCATCTACCGCAGTCTGGACTGGGAGACCAACCCGCCCATCAACGGCTTCTATGAATGATGATGTCGCTCACGCCGGAACGCCGGGCGGAACTGCGCCGCCTCGGTCGGGAGAAGATGGATGCCAATGCAGCCAAACAGGCGGAAAGGGCGGCGGAGGCGAAAAAAGAAGAAAGACAGGCTACGGAAATGGAGCAACCATCGTCCGTGCGCCCATTTTATCCCGTTGAGAACGGTTTTGAGGCGGAAGGGAAAGCGCAAATCGAGCGTGTGGAAAGGGAAATGCGCGAGGAAGAAGCCGCCTTGACACCCGAAGAACGGCAACGCCGGAAAGAGGAAGCGATGATGCCACGCCCGTTCAAGGGCATCATGGAGCCGCACTTGAAAGACGGCTCTCTGGTATGGGAACACACAGGCGGCGTCCGCTTCCAAATCGGGGTGCTGAGGGATGTCACCAGGTACGGGGCGACTTTCCAGCCGCTCGACATGGAGGGGATGCAGGCGCAGAAGGCACAGTTGTACATCGACCTGCGTAACACCTACGAGCGGCTCTACGTCCACGAAGCGGAGAACCACGAGGAAAACGCCTGCTGCGCCGCAACCTGAACACCTACTACGATGAGTTCGTCATGCGCTACGGCAACCTGAACGCCAAGCACAACGCAAAGTTCATCCTGATGGACGCTTCGGGGCGCAACATGCTCTCGTTGGAGCGCGGCGAGGACGGGCAGTTTGTCAAGGCGGACATCTTCGACCGTCCCGTTTCCTTTTCGCAGGAAACATTGGTCGAAGTGGAATCGCCCGAAGAAGCCCTGTCCGCCTCGCTCAACCTGTACGGCGGCGTGAACCTGCCCTACATGGAATCCCTCTGCGACCTGCCGCAAGCGGAGATGCTGGAAGCCTGAAAGGGCGGGTGTTCTACAACCCGTTGGCGGAGGCTACGAGATTGCCGACCGCTTCATCGCCGGGAACGTGGTGCAGAAAGTCGCCGACGTGGAGGGCTGGATTAGGGAACACGAGGGACACGCAATGCTGCCGCAGGCGCAGGAGTCATTGGCGGCTTTGCGCGAGAATGTGCCCGAACAAATCCCCTTCGAGGACTTGGACTTCAACTTCGGGGAGCGTTGGATACCCACGGGCGTGTATGCCGCCTACATGAGCCGCCTGTTCGACACGGACGTGCGGATAACCTACTCGGAAAGCCTTGACGAGTATTCCGTGAACTGTGCCTGCAAGACGATGAAAATCACAGACGAGTTTCTGGTAAAGGGCTATTACCGCAACTACGACGGCATGAACCTGCTGAAACACGCGCTGCACAACACCTGCCCGGACATGATGAAAAGCATCGGCAAGGACGAAAACGGGAACGACATCAAGGTGCGCGACAGCGAGGGCATCCAGCTCGCCAACGCGAAGATTGACGAAATCCGAAACGGCTTCACCGAATGGCTGGAAGAACAGTCGCCGGAGTTCAAGAAACGCCTGACAGATATGTACAACGGCAAGTTCAACTGCTTCGTGCGCCCGAAGTACGACGGCTCGCACCAGAAGTTCCCGGGCTTGGACCTGAAAGGCTTGGGCATAAAGGACTTGTACCCCTCGCAGAAGGATTGCGTATGGATGGTGAAACAGAACGGCGGCGGCATAGGCGACCAGGAAGTTGGCGGCGGCAAGACGCTGATAATGTGCGTCGCCTCCTACGAGATGAAGCGTCTGGGCTTGGCGCACAAGCCGATGATTATCGGGTTGAAAGCCAACGTGAGGGAGATTGCCGAGACCTACCGCAAGGCTTACCCCAACGCCCGCATCCTCTACGCCTCGGAGAAGGACTTTTCCGCCGCCAACCGGGTGCGCTTCTTCAACGACATCAAGAACAACGATTGGGATTGCGTCATCATGTCGCACGACCAGTTCGGAAAGATCCCGCAGTCGCCGGAGTTGCAGCAGCGCATCTTGCAGGCGGAACTGGACACGGTGGAGGAAAACCTTGAGGTATTGCGTAGTCAGGGCAAGGACGTGTCACGCGCCATGCTGCGGGGCTTGGAGAAACGCAAGTTCAACCTGCAAGCCAAATTGGAAAAGGTGGAACACGCCATCAAGACGAGGGCGGACGACGTGGCGGACTTCAAGCAGATGGGCATCGACCACCTCTTTGTCGATGAGAGCCACCAATTCAAGAACCTGACGTTCAACACGCGCCACGACCGAGTGGCGGGGCTGGGCAACTCCGAGGGGAGCCAGAAGGCGCTGAACCTGCTGTTCGCCATCCGCACCATACAGGAACGGACGGGCAGGGATTTGGGAGCCACGTTCCTCTCCGGCACGACCATATCCAATAGCCTCACGGAGTTATATCTGCTGTTCAAGTACCTGCGCCCGAAGGCGTTGGAGAAGCAGGACATCCGCTGTTTCGACGCATGGGCGGCGATATTCGCTAAGAAGACGACCGACTTTGAGTTCAACGTAACGAACAGCATCGTGCAGAAGGAACGTTTCCGCTACTTTATTAAAGTACCCGAACTGGCGGCGTTCTACAACGAGATAACCGACTACCGCACGGCGGAGGACATTGGCGTGGAACGTCCGAAGAAGAACGAGATACTGCACCACATTCCGCCCACGCCCGACCAAGAGGTGTTTATCGGAAAGCTGATGCAGTTCGCCAAGTCCGGCGATGCGACTATCTTAGGCAGGCCGCCGCTGTCGGAAACAGAGGAAAAGGCGAAGATGCTCATCGCCACGGACTATGCCCGGAAGATGGCATTGGACATGCGCATGATTGACCCGAATTACGAAGACCACCCCGACAACAAGGCGAGCCATTGCGCCAAGATGATAGCGGAATACTATCATAAATACGATGCGCAGAGGGGTACGCAGTTCGTGTTCAGCGACCTCGGTACATTCCAGCCGGGCGGCGGATGGAGCGTCTATACCGAAATCAAGCGCAAGCTGGTGGAGGACTACGGCATACCCGCCCATGAAATCCGCTTCATTCAGGAGTGCAAGACCGAGAAGGCAAGGAAGGCGGTCATCGAGGCGATGAACGAGGGGCAGGTGCGTGTGCTGTTCGGATCGACGAGTATGCTCGGCACGGGTGTGAATGCCCAGCGCAGGGCGGTCGCCATCCATCACCTCGACACGCCGTGGCGGCGTCCGACCTCGCCCAGCGTGACGGACGGGCGGTCAGGAAAGGCAACGAGATTGCCAAGCTGTACGCGGACAACAAGGTGGACGTCATCATCTATGCCGTGGAGAAGTCGCTGGACTCGTACAAGTTCAACTTGTTGCACTGCAAGCAGACGTTCATATCGCAGTTGAAGTCCGGCGCGATGGGCGCACGAACCATCGACGAGGGGGCGATGGACGAGAAGTCGGGCATGAACTTCTCAGAATACATGGCGATACTGTCGGGCAACACGGACTTGCTGGACAAGGCGAAGCTCGAAAAGAAAATCGCCTCGCTGGAGGGTGAGCGCAAGTCGTTCAACAGGGCAAGCGCGATTCTGAACTGAAGCTGGAAAGCAAGACAACCGCTCTGCGCAACAACCAAGCCATTATCGCCGCCATGACGGAGGATTGGGAGAAGTTCACCGCTGCCGCACAGATCGACAAGGACGGAAACCGGCTCAACCTGATAAAGATTGACGGGCTGGACACCACCGATGAAAAGGCCATCGGAAAGCGGTTGCAGGATATAGCCAAGAACGCCACGACAGGCGGAGTACCCCAGCGTATCGGTGAATTGTACGGCTTCCCCATCAAGGTGGTGAGCGAGCGGACGCTCAGCGAGGGGTTGGAGTTCATCGACAACCGTTTCCATGTCGAGGGTAACTACAAGTACACCTACAACAACGGGCATTTGGCGATGGCGGACACCCATGCCGCCGCCTTGAACTTCCTCAATGCGTTGGAGCGTATCCCGGCGATTATCAAGCAGTACGAGGAAAAGAACGAGGTGCTGGAGCGTGAGATACCGCAGTTGCAGGAGATAGCGGGCAAGACGTGGAAGAAGGAGGAGGAACTGAAACAACTGAAATCCGAACTTCCGCTCTTGACCGCAAGATACAGTTGGAACTGGCTCCTAAACAAGAGCCAGTACTGGAAGAAGACGGAAAGGGAAAAGAATCCCAGAAAGAAAGTCTCCATGCCGGGGTATCTCATGAAATCGTCCCGACTCCGCCATCAGACAGGCACACTTGGCATATCCGTCCGGAAATGCAAACGGAGGCACCTTTACCGCAGGTAAAGAAAGTGAGGATTTGAGGCGCTTGGATAAAAACAGTTAAGGGGCATACGGGAGGACAACCGTATGTCCCCGGCTCACTTATATTTTATCAGCAAAAAAACGATTATTATGGCAACAATAAAAATCAAGTTCAGGTCCTCTTCGGTCGCAGGCAAAGAGGGCACGTTATGTTATCAAGTGATACACGGGCGGCAGACCCGCCTGATTAGTACGGGGTATAAATTGCACCTTTATGAATGGGACAAGGAAGCGGGCAAAATCCGCAGCGTGAAAGGCAATCCGGACCGGGAACGCTATCTGGAACCTTGCGTTTCCGTATGGAGGAAGACCAGAAACGGTTGAACGGCATTATCCGGAAGCTGGAACAGTCAGGGAAACTTTCTTCCGAGCAGATAGTCCTTGCCTATCACAGTCCGGAAGGACATGACGACTGTTTCTTTGTCTATGCCCGGAAAGTCATCGACCAGACCAAACGCATGGGGAAAGAGCGGACATCCGAAGTCTATGCCAGTTCACTCAACAGTTTCATCCGTTTCCGGGGCGAAGCGGGAGATGTACCTTTGGATGCGATGGATTCCGTCATGATGATGGAATACGAGGCTTACCTGAAGCAGAACGGGAAATGCCCGAATACGGTATCTTTTTACTTGCGCAATCTGCGTACCTTATATAATAGGGCATCGGAGGAAGGATTGGTGGAAAACCGCAGTCCGTTCCGCCATGTCCATACGGGAGTTGAGAAGACGGTCAAAAGGGGCGTATCCTCAGAAATCATCGGACGGATCAAGAATCTGGATTTGGAATTATATCCGGCCTTGGCTTTCGCCCGGAACCTGTTCCTGCTCTGCTTTTATCTTCGCGGCATGTCTTTCGTGGACTTGGCTTTCTTGAAAAAGAAAGATTTGCAAAACGGCGTGCTTGTCTATCGGCGGCACAAGACCGACCAACAGCTTTGCATCAAATGGGAGCAGCCCATGCAGGAAATTGTCCGGAAATACACAAATCCGGATTCTCCTTACCTTCTTCCCATCATCAAGGTGCCGGGAGAAAAGGAAAGACGGCAATACCTGAATGCCTCGCATGTGATGAACAAGCGGTTGCAAAAGATTGGCCGGATGGTTGAATGTCCCATCAAGCTCACGTTTTATGTCGCAAGGCATGGGTGGGCCAGCATCGCCAAGAGTCAGAATGTGCCCGTGCCTGTCATCAGCGAGGCGTTAGGGCATGATTCGGAAGATACGACCCGCATCTATTTGGCCCTACTGGATTCTTCGGTGGTGGACAAAGCCAACAGCAAGGTCATCCGGTCTATTGGCAGATAAGAATGATTGGGTACCCCCAAACACATTTTGTAAGTTGAGAGATTCCCCTTGAACCTTTCCCGTTCAGGGGGATTTTTGTTGGACAAAGTGGTAAATCTCTCTTTAAGAGATGTTTCGCACGCCGCAAAATTACAAAAAATACTGCAATCCACACAGGATGAATCCTGAAAATTACGTTTTGGGCGAACCTTCCCACAGGATTTGTTCGACAAAAGAAGAAGAATTGTTTGACAAATAAAAGTGTATGAATTAACAAACTGTTTATTTTCAAATAAATAGCAGGTTGGATACATCTCTTAAAGAGAGATGTACCGATTCAAGGCCTGAGAGCGCGATGTACATTCTGTAGTGGTAGCCTCATTAAAGGTACAGCTATCCTTTGTATATAAGCGGATTAGGGGGGGAATAAAATGCGAATCGACAAGAAAACCGTTGGGAAAAAGGCTTGGCGGTAGAAAGTGGATTTGTTCGACAAATCGGTGTATCTCTCCGTAAGAGATGTATCATGTTTAGCAATTGGAGATAATTAGGTGATATCCAATGAAGTATAAAATGTAATAATTACAATTTGTCAAACAACTGTTCGACAAATCCTTTTTAAGGACGTATTGGAAACTATTCATTTCTTAACTTTTTTGGTATTTATCACCGTTTTCCCAACAATTGTGTGTAACTTTGCATGCGAAATACATCTCTTACGGAGAGATGTACCGATAATGTACATGATTTCGAGTCTACCAAAGTACGATTGAGGTCATGCCGAAATAAGATAATGATAGCATATATAATGCTGGGGAATTTCCCCGAACTTTTGGATAATACCGTTGTAACTACATGTGTTTCAATATATAATAAACACTTGGAGGAGTCGGAAATGTATCCCTTCACCAACTAAGGCGTAAGGCTATCCATTTATTATCATGGACGAAATACTACCTATAGAGGATAAACTGCACTGGTATGCCATGCGTGACCTCAAACGCAGACATGCCAAATTGCCCGCCTACAAGATGTTCGAGAACTTGAAGGTGCAGTGTTTCACTCCTATGGTGCATCGTTTGGTCGTAGTTGGTGGCAAGCGGGTGGATCAGGAAGTGCCTTTCATGCAGGACTTGCTTTTCGTGAAAGACACGAGGGAGCATCTTGATGCCATTGTGGAGAGTACCCCCAAGCTTCAATACCGTTACAAGCTCGGTGTACAGCACACTCCTATCATCGTCCCTGTCGCAGATATGGAACGTTTCATCAAGGCGGTAGAAGCCAGTGATAATCCTAAGTTCTATTCCCCTGACGAGGTGACACCGGAGATGAGAAACCGGAAAATCCGCATCATCGGCGGGCAGTTGGACGGATATACGGGCACATTGGTGACCACACGTGGTTCGAAGACAAAAAGGCTGCTGGTGGAACTGCCCACCTTGTTGGCTGCCTCCATAGAAGTAGAAGCGGAGTATATTCAGCTTATTCCATGAGGATATGAACCGATTGTAAATTTTTCCCTAACAAACAGGAAAAATCAATCCCCCTTGCGACCGAAAACTAATGCTATTATAAATTGATTTAATCACAATTTCAATGAACAGGTTCGGCATAGAGCTTGGCAAGTTGATGGAGAATCATCTGTCAGACATACTTTTCAGTGAGCGTTCCAATAGAGAGCATATTCATCTGTACCGTGTTGATAATTATTGGGTGGCATTCGAACGTTCTGCTTTTCACCTTTGTCACATCTATACGAAATCGGTTATTAATGCGATGAAGTGTTTCGTGTGCCCCTCCCTATTGTTGTGACAAGTGTAGAGGACAGGGAAATGCCATTTGCCGTAGGTGACATGGAGTGTATGAAAAGAACATTTGTAGAAAGGATATACAAGACAGGAAAGCCAGTTGACGGCAAATCATTCAATGAATGGCACTACCAAAACACCATAGTATTTCAAGACACAGGCTATAGAAGGTCTTAAACAAAGAAAAATCAGGAATATGAGTATAAATAAAGTATTTTACATCTTGCTCATTGTCGCAAGTACAGTGACACTGGGCTCGTGCGGTTCTTCCAAGGAAGTAGTTTATTTCCAGGATTTGAGACCCGGGGAAACAGAAATCAAGTTGCCTGAAGTGAAAGCCATTACAGTCCGACCGGAGGATAAGATTTCCATTATCGTCAACAGCCGTGACCCCCAGTTGACGGACTTGTTCAACCTGCCTTATGTGTCCAGGCAATTGGGTCAGTCTTTAAGGACAAATGGCGTGACGGCTTCAAGCAATCAAGGAGTATCCGCTTATACCGTAGATGCCAACGGTAAGATAGATTTTCCTGTACTTGGCAAGATACACGTGGCCGGAATGAAGCGGGAAGAAATCGCCGAATGTATCAAGAACGAATTGATAAAGGAGAATTTGGTGAAAGACCCTGTCGTGACCGTGGAATTTGCCAATCTCTGCATATCCGTGTTGGGCGAGGTGAACAGTCCGGGACGTTTCAGCATTGACCGGGACAGGCTGACCATACTCGATGCACTCAGCATGGCAGGCGACCTGACCATCTACGGAAACCGTTCCAAGGTGATGGTGTTACGGCAAGAAGGGGATGTGCAACGGGTGTACGGACTGAACCTCACTTCCGGCGAACACATCTATTCTTCACCCGCCTATTATCTGCAACAGAATGACGTGGTGTATGTGGAACCCAATGAAGTGAAAGCCCGTCAATCTACCGTCAACGGCAACAACGTGCGTTCCACCTCGTTCTGGATTTCGCTGGCATCGTTGCTGACTTCTGTGGCCATCCTCATTTTTAATTAATCACGTCCAATCTAAATATTGTATATCGTGGCAACTCAAAACAATATATCCAAACCTAAACAGGCGGATGACTTTATCCGTATACAAGATTTGTTCTACCTCTGTCTCAACAAGTGGTATTGGTTCGTCATATCGTTGGCTGTTACCGTCGGAGTGGCTGTCGTCTATCTTTTGACCACCCCGCCGGTATATACCCGTTCAGCATCGCTCCTTATCAAAGAGGATTCCAAAGGGAACTCATTGGGTGATGCGGCTGGTCTGATGGGAGACTTCGACCTCTTCCAGACCAACACCAACGTAAACAATGAAATACAATCGTTGCAGTCTCCTGCGGTAATGCTTGATGTGGTGAAACGCCTTCATTTGGACATCAGTTATCACACGGACGGAGGGTTTTACAAGAAAGTCTTGTATGGTCGAGATTGCCCCTACACGGTAGACTTTAACGAATTGCAAGACAACGAGAGCGTGGCTTTTACCATTAACCCCGGTCTTGATGGCCAAGTACTTCTGACGGATTTTTCTCGTAATGGTGAAGATGTGGCAGGAAAGATAACGGCTGTGTTGAATGACACAGTTGACGCCCCTATCGGAAAACTTGTTGTAAAGGTTGCGAACGATTCCGCCACCCATGATTCACCTGTTTATGTCTCACGCAGAGGATACCAAGATGCCACAGGCGACTATGCTTCCAACTTGTCAGTTACGTTGAGTGATGAGAAATCCACTGTCATCAATCTGTCATTCAAAGACGTGTGCATCCAACGGGCGGAGGATGTGCTGAATACGGTGATAGCCGTTTACAATGAGAACTGGATAAAGGACAAGAATCAAATCGCAGTTAGTACCTCGGCTTTCATTAGTGACCGTCTCGGTGTGATTGAGCAGGAACTTGGCAATGTGGATGAAAACATCTCCTCTTACAAGAGCGAACACCTTCTGCCCGATGTACAGGCCGCTGCCAGCATGTATATGGAACAGAGCAGCGAGACCAATGCGCAAATTCTGGCATTGAACACGCAGCTTTCCATGGCACGGTATATCCGCAATTACCTCACCAATTCCACCAGCAAGAACCAGCTGCTTCCGGCCAACTCGGGCATTGAAAGCCTGGCATCGAGCAACAAATCCTGGCTATCCTGCGGGATATTAAGAAAGATATTGACAACGGGGAACAGCCGGGGGAAGCTGTGACCGCCGCTATGTTCCAAGCCATGCGGGACGCACTGGCGGAACAGAAACAAAAACCGCTTTCCATTGACGATGTAACGGCGATGATAGCCGGACAGATCGGACAGCTTGCACCGATGGACGAGGAAACCGCCGACCTGTTTCAGCGGTTAGTAAAGAAAATGATTGAACAGGCAGAGAAATAAATGTAGGAGAATATTAGAAAATGGGAAAAAGCAACTCGTACTATATGCAGCTTCATGTAGAAGCACTGTTTACAATGAATGAAAAGAACGAACTTATGACTATAAGGGAACCATGGGACTCCACTTCACAGCCGGCTCCCCGCTTCTATTTGACAAGACCACTTTACGAAAAACCACATGCTTATTTTCGCGCTGACGTACCGAAAGAATTAAGAGAAAAACTACAATCAATTACCAACAGAGAGCCAGTACTGATGCTGCCGAATGAATCACCTATTTATGATAAAGAATATCGGCAACTATTAGGAGAAAGTAAGATTTCAGAAGATGCTTGTTTTTGGCTTCCTGAACAGCCAAAGTTAAAAGCCTGCTTACTCACTAAAGACAACATTGAGCCTCAGATGAGCCACTATTTTCCCTGGCTACCTGAAGAGTTGCTGGATGTTCCCTTTTGCGCTGCTTATTTGGAAGATTCTCAAGTCGTATCTATTTGTCGTAGTGTTCGGATTATTCTTGAGGCAGAGGAAGCGGGAATTGAAACGGCTGAACTTTACAGAAGAAAAGGGTATGCATTCCACACACTTGCAGAATGGGCAGAAGCAGTTAGACGAAATGGTAGTATTCCTTTGTATAGTGCGTCCACTTCTAACTTAGCCTCTTTAGGTTTAGCAAAAAAGGCAGGCGGCATTTTCTTTGGTAACGGTTTTTGCGTTTGCTGATTTATGGTTTTGGGGTATAATAAACTGTTTGAAGAAGAAAAGAAGCGGCTAAAATAGATTGCGGAGAAGTTGGACTTGCCGAAAAATCCAAACCCACAGCGGGGACGGAAAAAGAAATAGAGAACAGCAAATCGAAATAGGAGGAGTGAAAATGAACCAAGGAAGAATTATTGTGATTACAGGTTCGCCGGGAACAGGAAAGACAACAATTGCGTCGATTGTCGCAAAAGAATCGAACATGGATAAATCTGTGCATATGCACACAGACGACTTTTTCCATTATTTAAGCAAAGGAGCAATACCGCCGCATTTACCAGAGTCCAACGAACAAAATTTAGTTGTTATTGAAGCCTTTTTAGAAGCTGCAAAGCGCTATGCCCGCGGTGGATATGATGTAATTGTAGATGGAATTGTAGGGCCGTGGTTTTTAGAACCATGGAGAGCCCTTGTTCGAGAAGATTATGAAGTACACTATATTGTTTTAAGGGCCAGTAAAGAAGAAACTATGAAGCGAGCTGTGGAGCGCTCAAAATTAGACAGAAAAACAAATGTTGAATTAGTAGAAACCATGTGGGAGCAATTTTGCAATCTGGGAATATATGAATCGAATGTTATAGATACGACCACTTATTCCATTCAAGAAACTGTTTCCGCAGTACAAGAAAAAATCGCAAGTAGGCAGCGTTGTTGTCTTAGATTTTTTTGCTTTTTTGTGGTATATTATCCTCAGACAGAGCTAAAGGAGAGAGCGGAACATGAAAAGCGATTATTCAAAAGAAAGCATCACAGAGTTTTTAAGCCGAAAGTACGGTGAGGATATAAGGCTTTTTCCGATAAAAGAAGGGCAGGAGTCACAGGCGTATTGGTTTTCGCGTGGCGGCAGAGAATATGTCGTGCGCATAAATTCAAATATGGAAGGCTTCAAAAAAGACAAATACGCCTATGAGCACTTCCGCTCGGATAGAGTTCCTATTCCAGAGGTTGTTGAAACAGGCAACTTTGACGGCACGCACTACTTCTGCATCAGCGTAAAAGCGGACGGGATTACATATGAGGACTCCGATGAAGAAACGGTTGTGCGACTGCTCGGCGATATTACGGATGTAACCGAAGCAATATCGCGAACCGATATATCAGGCACTTCCGGCTGCGGCGTGTTTGACAGCGATACGGGAAACGCTCCGTTTTACAGCTGGAGAGAATATCTTGCGGAGGTATTCGAGAGAGACTGGACGGCGGTAAGCAGGAGCTATGTTAACCTCTCACTCATCGACGAGCTTCTCGCGGCATATCGTGAGCTTATATCTTATTGCCCGGAAGAAAGAGCGCTGTTCCACGGGGATTTCGGCTCGAATAATGTTATCGTAGGCAAAAAATCGAGGATAAGTGGCGTTATAGACTGGGACTGCGCGGCTTACGGGGACTTTCTTTACGACATCGCGACCGCGTATTTTTGGCGGACATGGCTCATGTGCATGGAAAAAACTGCGGCGTATTGGGAGAGAAAATACTCTCACCTGCCGAGATATACCGAGCGAATTTTATGCTATGAGCTGCGGATAGGGCTGACGGAAATATACGAAAACGCTGTCGAAAACGATACTGAGACAACAGAGTGGCTTCAAAACAGGTGCCGCGAGATTTTGAGAGAATACAGACAAAGAAAGGCATGATAAAATGAGAATACTGTTCACAGGCTTTGACCCGTTCGGGGGAGAGAAAATCAATCCTGCGGGAGAAGCCGTAAAAATGATGAAAAACGAAATACAAGGCGCGGAAATTTTAAAGCTCGAAGTGCCGACGGTGTTTGGAAAGGCAGGAGAGGTTCTTAAAAAAGCGGTGGAGCAATACAGACCCGACGCGGTGGTGTGCGTAGGTCAAGCCGGAGGGAGAGCCGCCATTACTCCCGAGATGATAGCCGTGAACATAATGGACGCGCGCATTCCCGACAACGCCGGAAACAAGCCGTGCCACGAGCTTATAATAAAAGAGGGAAGAGAAGCGTATTTTTCCTCACTTCCGGTGAAGGATATCGAGAAAAATCTAAATGATAACGGAATTCCGTCGTCGGTATCGTATGGAGCGGACAACGAGTAAAAGAGTGACCGCCGAGATAACCCATTGCTCGGCGGTGTTCCTTTCCAAGTTAATTGCGTGATATAGATTGAAAAGTGGATAGATTTATGATATAGTGGATAAATTTATGATATAATGAGTTATCAACAAATCGGAATTTGTGGAGGTAAAATATAGATGAATCAAGGTAGAATTATTGTAATCACAGGTGCGCCGGGGACAGGAAAAACTACAACGGCATCTGCTGTTGCAAAAGAATCAGATTTGGAAAAGTCTGTGCATATGCACACAGATGACTTTTATCATTATTTGAGTAAAGGGGCAATACCACCGCATTTGCCAGAATCAAATGAGCAAAATTTGATTGTCATTGAAGCGTTTTTAGAAGCTGCGAAGCGATATGCTCGTGGGGGATATGATGTAATTGTTGACGGTATTATCGGACCGTGGTTTTTAAAGCCGTGGCAAAGTCTTGTTCGGGAACATTATGAGGTGCATTATATTATTTTAAGGGCAAGTAAGGAAGAAACCTTAAAGCGGGCTGTTGAACGCTCAAAGTTAGACCGAAAAACAAATATCGAATTGGTAGAAACAATGTGGGAGCAATTTTGCAATCTGGGAATATATGAATCGAATGTTGTAGATACGACCAATTATTCCATTCAAGAAACTGTTTCCGCAGTACAAGAAAAAATCGCAAGTAGGCAGCATTGTTGTCTTAGATTGTTTTGGTGCAATTCCCATTTATCGAGCAGATGAAGTTGGGGAGCGCCTGGAGGCGGCGGTGCCGAAGGATAAAATAGGAGATGTTAAGGTTATGAATAATGAATACGATAATGAGAAGTTTTTTGAAGAATATGCAAAGATGTCCCGCAGTAAAGAGGGGTTAAAAGCTGCTGGTGAATGGCATCAATTAAAACCTTTGTTTCCTTCGTTAGAAGGAAAATCTGTTCTTGACTTGGGGTGCGGATATGGCTGGCACTGCAAGTTCGCAGAAGAACAAGGAGCTACAAAAATATTAGGGATCGATTTAAGTAAGAAAATGATTGAGGAAGCCCAAAAGCGCAATTCAGGAAATCAAATTGAATATCGTATTAGCGGATTAGAGGAATATGACTATCCAGAAAATGAATGGGATTGTGTTATATCTAATTTAGCTCTGCACTATATAGAGGACATAGTGGAAATATTTCAAAAAGTGTATAGGACATTAAAACCAGGTGGAATTTTTCTTTTTAATATCGAACACCCTGTTTTTACCGCAGGAGTTGGGCAGGATTGGATTTATACAGATGATGGGAAACCGCAATATTGGGCGATTGATAATTACTTTATAACAGGAGAACGAAATACACATTTTTTAGGATGTGATGTAGTAAAACAACATCACACACTTACACAGATTATAATGGGATTGCTGAACAATGGGTTTGAGCTTAAAGTTGTAGAGGAAGCAGAACCGCCTAAAGAGATGATGGATATTCCGGGTATGGAAGATGAACTTCGCCGCCCGATGATGTTACTTGTAAAGGCGATAGCGAAAAAATAATATCTCTATTAGGAAAACTGATATACCCCAATTTAGAGAATGGCATAGTAATTCCTAGTGATAAAGAGAAAATGATTGCACTGGCAAATAAATACATTGAAAAAGAAAATGTAGATGCACTCATTCTCGCCTGTACGGAGCTGCCACTTGCCATAAAGCCCGAAGATGTTAATGTGCCAATCGTGAATACAACCCAAGTACATATCAATGCAATTTACCAATATGCAATTCGATAAAAATAGCAAAGCCAGCCGAGCCAGTCAACGGTCAAGATGAACGGCGCATTTCATGCGCCGCCGTTGACAGCCCCGCCCGTCTTTGCTAAAGGGTAATCAAGGCGGGAAAGCCCTAAAATGGTTTCCCCGCCCATTTCAATTTTGGGAAAAGAAATGCTCCAAAATCAAAAAGAGAGCGGTCAAGCACTTTGAGGATTGGCCGCCTTGTTCACCCATTCAGCGGAACGGCGGGCGGCGGTCAAGGCCGGGTGCAAACCCGTTCATTTCAGCCTTGACGGTTGCCTGCTGTCCTGCTACTTTTCCGGGAGTGTGGCCACACTTCGGGACACTTTGTCCACAAGTCGGAGCGAAGGACGAGGGACGGGGGCTTTCATATACCTGCCGCCGTTCTCTGAAAACAGGCCGATTTTTGCTCATTCCCATTCGCAAAAATTCAGCCTGTTTTCCTGCCGGAGCAAACGGGGTGCAAGAAGCACCGCACCCCGTTTCCTCTGTCAGCCACGCCAGCAGGTATAACACACTACACTTTGCAAGCAAGTCGTGTGCCAAAGGGGGCACCCCTTTGGAAACCCTAGACAACAAAACAGGCGGTATGCTGCCCTCTCCGGGAGCATACCGCCGTTTGTTGTCAGCAGCCCGTTTCACGGTCTGCGTGTAGTTCCTTGTAAACTGACCTAAGGTGGAAGCTAAAACAAAGTTTTATCATGAAGGATTATATTTGGACTAATGAAAGTGTGAATAAATGATTGGGAAAAATAAACCTTTCACCTCTTTTCTGGTGAAAGACTGAAAGGCACTTTGTGCGAGTGTCGTTTCAATGTGAGCCATCTTAGAGTAAAATCAGGATGGCTCACATTGGGTTAAAAGGATGAAGAGAAACTTGCGTTTCGTAGAAAATGTGGTAAAAGGTATCAGATGAAAGATGACCGGGATATGAACTATGACATCAATTAACAATAAAACAATTACGAGCGTATATGAAAAAATGAAAGCTACGAGAGAATAAGCAAGAAACTGTTCATTTTGCTATTCATGCTGGTCTTTTATGGGTATTCATCCATAATTGCACAGCCGTCCATACCCGCTGGTCAGGTAGATATATTTGTAGGGGCGGATTTCAACTACCGGGATTTGTTTCACAATGGGAAAATATATGAGATTTTGCTGAATCTGACTCCCGGTGTGAAATGGAACATGGGCAAGGGGTGGCAGGCGGCAGCACAGGCATTAGTGCCGGTGTATAACGACTATGGCGACCGATACAAGAAGTACGGTTGAACATGGCGGTGTTATCTAAAGAGGCGCATTGGCGATCCCGGTGGTTCCTGAAAGCAAGCGGCGGCTTGTTCGGCAGGGAGCGGTATGGATTGGACTTGAAAGGGATGTATGTCGTAAACCGCTGGTTGGCATTGGAAGTGCAGGCTGGATTAACCGGCTATTGTTCAATGGCAGTGGACTGGGAAGCAAGTACCCCCAAACGGATTACCGCCTTGCTGGGCACCGATGTCTATCTGAACAAATGGAATACGCAGTTCCGCGCAAGGGGCGGACGTTTCCTCTATGAAGATTATGGAGCCATAGTTGAAGCCATGCGGCATTTCAACCACTGTACGGTCGGATTGTACGGCGAGTATAGCAACGAGGGCGGCAAGAATGCCGGTTTTAAGGTGGTGATGATGATACCGCCTTACAAGCGGAAACGGCGCACTGTCAATTTCCGTCCGGCTTCTAATTTCCGCCTGACATACAGTATGGAAGGTGACGCCTATGCCAACAAAATGTACACGACCGACCCGGAGGAGAACGAACGCGAGCTGGTTTGACCGCAATGCCCTGCAATGGGGCAGCAACACCATGAAGCCGGACTTCTCGGAAAAGGAAGGAGGGCGGAAATGAGAAGATTATTGATTGGCCTCCTTGTCGTGATGGGCTGCATTCCGATATTGAGGGCGCAAGAGTATTCGGGCGTTACCGGCATGATCCACGTGCCCACGGCGGAAATGGCGACAGAGGGAGAAGCCCGTATCGGTTTCTTCTTCCTGAATCAGGAATTTCTTCCTGACACCTACCAGTATGAAGGAGAGAAATTCAACACGACCAACCATTTTCTGGCCATCACCCCCTTCCCTTGGATAGAAATAGCGTATGTCTGTACCATACTGAAGGGGATTGACAACGATGGCCATGTCGGACATAATAAGAAAGACCGGTACTTTCACCTGAAAGTGCGTCCGCTGAAAGAAGGCAAATGGTGGCCTGCAATTGCCATAGGCACCCAGGATCCCGGCAGCAAGGTGAACGAGTCCTATGCCGAAGGCAAATATCCGGTCAACGACTACTTCCAGAATTATTATATAGCCGCCAGCAAACACGTCATGTACAGGCGGAATGAATTTGGTTTTCATTTGACCTACCGCTATTTTACATCGGATTTCAATGCCAAATGGCGGGGCATAGCCGCCGGTATCACCTATCGCCCGTCCTTTGCCAGAAACCTTCGGGCAACGATAGAATATACCGGTGACGATATCAACATCGGCGCAGACTGTTTGTTGTGGAAACACCTCTTTTTGCAGGCAACCTTGCAGAATGGGAAACATTTCACAGGTGGCCTGTGTTTCAAGTTAAACCTGTTGGGCAAGACCCACCCTGATTGAAGACACAAACAATACGGATATAACTACTAGAATACAGAATTTCAAAATAACCTAATTTAATCGTTTAATTATTTTTAGAAATGGAAAATCTTAGAAATCTATCAAGATGGGGAATGTTCGCATTCCTTAGTGTGGCTTTGTGCACCAGTTTCGTAGGGTGCAGTGACGATGATCCGGATTACAGCAACGTGACGCCGCCCACGGTGTCCGTATCGCACAGTATCAGCGGGCGTGTCACCGGCATGGACGGCAACGGCCTTTCGGCTACCGTGAGCATGAACGGCGAATCGACACAGACCGGCGCAGATGGCACGTTCACTTTTGACGATGTGGATGCCGGAAGTTATACCCTGACGGCTTCCGCTCCGGGGAAACAGTCCAAGGAAACAACCGTCACCGTTGCAGAAAGCGGAAGCGGAGCCAATGTCGTATGGAACGTGTCATTGCCCAATGAAGGCACGACCATTGAAGTAGCCGCCAACGGCGATACGGAGGCCAACGTGACTTCAGAGACCATCGAAGGCAATGACGAGGGCGCGGTCACAGTGGCTGTCACCGTACCCGAGACGGCGGAATTGCCTGCGGGAAGTTCCATCGTGGTTACCCCGCTTTACACGCTGGATGAAGCCGAAGCCAATACCCGTGCCACTTCCCGTGCTGCCGAAAGCGTCATGCTGATTGGTACAAGCGTGGCTTGCACCGATGCGAACGCCACGCTTTCAAGTCCCATCGAATTGGCTTACGATGTGGATGCGGAAGTGGCGCAATCCATCACGGCACAGAAATACGTGAACGGGCAATGGGTGGATGCAGAATATACTGTAGAAGGCGGACAAGTAATCGTGTTTGCCGACCAGTTCACTTCCTATACGTTGCTCTTTGGAGCGGATGTGACTTCTTCCTCCACAAGCACGCCGTTGGCCTTTGAACAAGACCTGTGGGACAACCTGTATGGATCGGGTGACATGACCGTTGGTTCGGCCTCGTTCACTTATCACATCGGAACGGAAATCACTTCGTCCGGGACCAGTCGGATAACCGCTTACCTGATTGAGATTCTGGCCCGCATTGCCGGCGCAGGTGTCACTACGGCTACGGGAACTTACCCCATCAATGTGACCTTGCCCGTCGGTACGGCCTTGCACGTGGCAGGTACTCAACAAGTGACCACTTTGACCGTCTCCGCATTGAACCGTTCCGTCAGTGGAAGACAATACGGTGATGTGGCAGTCGTGACAACCTCTTACAACAGAAACCATAATGGAGGGACGAGTGACAATTGATTGTTGTTTCTCACCTTGTAGACAGATATATTAAAAAGCACTGTCTGCAATTACCTGCAAGTAGTTATAATAGCCGCCCGGAATCAGGACGGCTATTTTTGTAGCTGTATCCGAAGCAGGAAAGAAATCGTAAGTTTTCGGGAACCACAGGTACAACCTTTGCATGTGAAATGGCGACTGCAACTATGAACCAAATGTTGTAGTCGCCATTGTTTTGTTGTACCTGTATGCAAGTAGTTGCATTGTCTATCAGACTCTCTGTGCATTTTGCATTGTCTGCACTCTTGCCGGATGTTGTAATATCCGTTCGTTCGGATGCCTGCGTTACGCTTGCATAATCCCAATGACTATTTTACAATCAAACACCCGTCATGGTGCGGCTCAATTTGTTTTGAATCGTTCTAAAAAAATAATTATTCATAAACTCTGAACCGGTCGCATGGATTGTGGTTGATAATTTCTATTTTTGCCCATAAACGAGGTAGCACATTCTGATGAGAGAATGCACTACGGATAATATGACTAGCAATGAAAGTATCCTTGACACAAAAGATATATGCCGGGAACTTCCTGTTGCTGGCCGCCATAGTCGGAATGGTGGTTATCCTCTTTCGTGAGCGTAGCCGGATGCGGGAGATAGATTTCGAAGTGCATGACCTGCAATCGGTACGGAATGACATCCATGCCGCACACCTTCACATCACCGAGCTTTCCCTGCTGGGCGAGAGCCTGATCAGCCAAGAAAATGCAGATACGGCAAACTATCGCCAGAAACGGCTGTCCACAGACAGCCTGCTGCTGGCCTTGAAGCCCCGGTGCAGGCAGCATGTACGTCCCGAACAGATAGACACGCTCCGGCACCTGCTTGCCGACAAGGAAATGCACTTGTTCCGTGTCGTGGAAGCCATCGGGATACAGGATGCTGCTGACAGTCTGCTTGTCCACCATCTGCCCAAAGTGGCGGAACGTGCCACCCGCATACGCACCGTGAGGAAAAGAAGGGACAATATACTGGGAGCGTTGGGCGCCAAGAAAACCGTCCGGGTTTTGCCTTCCGCCGGAGAACTGCACGCATTCAGTGACAGCCTGATTGCCATGCAGCAGGAAGGGACGGAGGATATGGAAACCAGTGCCGACAGCCTGTACGCCCGCAATCTGGCATTGACGCCCGGCTGAACCACCTCATCAAGAATCTGGACAGGCAAGTGCAGGAAGCCTTCTTTCAGCGTGAGCATAAGATAATGGAAGCGCAAAGCCGTTCCACGCTCCTGCTCACCTCTACCTTGTCCACCGCCATCCTCCTTTTAATCCTGTTCCACATCGCCATCCACCGGGAAATCCGCCGCAATCATGGCGAAAAAAGAAACGCGAAGAACTTATCGGCGAATTGCAGGCGAGCAATGAGAAGAACCGGCAATTGCTGCAATTCCGTCACAACCTGATGCAGACTGTCAGCCATGAAATGCGCACGGCCCTGACGGCGATAAGCGGCAATGCAGAACTCCTGCTCCGGGATGAAGCCCTGGAAGACCGGGTACGCCACATATTAACCGTGCGTGAATCTGCCAGCCGCATGGCTTCCATGACCACCGAGCTGCTGGAATTTTTCAGGCTGGAGATCCATAAAGAAAAGCTGCATATCCGTCCATTCCGCTCCGAGTCAATAGCAACTGTGTTGGAAACGGAGTTCGCCCCTTTGGCTGAAGCCAAAGGAATCGAATTCGTGACTGACAACCAGACGACAGAAGTGCTGGGAGGCGATAAGGAGCGCATATTGCGCATCGGAAGCAACCTGCTCTCCAATGCGGTCAAGTTTACCCGCAGCGGTCGCATTACACTCTGCACGGACTATAAGGACGGCAACTTCATCCTGTACGTGCAGGATACCGGGACGGGCATCCCGGAAGAAAAGCAGGAACAGATTTTCGCCCCCTTCGAACGTCTGGGCAATGCTGTGACTCAGGACGGCTTCGGGCTGGGCCTTGCCATTGTGACCAATCTCGTACAGCTGATGCAGGTTCTGCTTCCGTACAGAGCAAACCTGGCATAGGAAGCCGCTTCACCGTTGTCCTGCCGCTGCCGAAAGCCGAAGAAGTACCGGAAGAAGAGAAGTCAATGGATGTCCGTCCTTCACTGGCCGGATGTTCCGTGCTGGCCATAGACAACGACCCGGTGACGCTCCGCCTGATGCGCGAGATGTACCTTCAATGTGGCGTTTCATGCGACAACTGCCTTACGTTGGCCGAGCTGACCGACAGGATACGGAGCAAGGATTATGACCTGTTGATAACAGACTTGAGAATGCCGGAAGCGAACGGCTACGAGATTCTGGAACTGCTGCGCATGTCCGACATCGGCAATTCCCGTGAACTTCCCATCGTGGCAGCTACTGCGGCCGGCTATGTATCGGAGGAGGAACTGAAAGAAGCCGGATTTTCCGGATTGCTTCCCAAGCCGTTTTCCATAGACGAACTGATGGAGGCGACACGGCACTGCATCCGTGAAAGAGGGAACCGGCAGCCGGACTTCTCCGCCCTGTTGGCTTTCGGCGACAAGCGGAAAACATTGGAGCAGCTGATTGCCGAAACGGAGAAAGAGATAGAGGAAGTCCGGAAGGCATCCGAAAGGAAAGACTTGACAGCCTTGAACAGCTGGGTACACCATTTGAGGAGCTCATGGATGGTGATACGGACGGAACGCCCCTTGCAGAAGTTGCACGAAGCCATCCACAAGGAACCGTACTCGGACGAAGAAGTCGCCTATGCAGCCCGTGCCGTGTTGGAACAAGGAGAAACCATCATAGAAGCCGCCAGAAAGGAGATGAAGAAATGGGAAAGATAATCGTAGTGGAAGACAACCTTGTGTACAGCAGGTATGTCTGCAATTTTTTGGAAGAAAACGGATACCGGACAGTCAGTACCTCCGATTGCACCGGTGCCCGGAAACTGTTTTCAATGCTGGAAGATGACGACATCGTGCTTGCCGACCTCCGGTTGCCTGACGGTGACGGCATCCTGTTGCTTGAAGAACTGCGCCGCGAGGGGAAGCACAATCCCTACGTCATCATGACGGATTATGCGGAAGTGCCTACCGCCGTGCGTTCCATGAAATCCGGAGCGGAAGACTATATCCCCAAGAAACTGCTGACCAGCCAGCTTCCCGCCATGCTCCAAGACTTGCAGAAAAGGCAGTCATTCCATGAGGAACCCCTGTTCATAAGGGAGAGCGAAGCCTACCAGAAAGTATTCGGACGTCTCCACGTCCTAGCCAAAGCCGACATCTGCGTGATGGTTCGGGGTGAGAACGGTACAGGAAAGAAACATATCGCTGAAAAGATACATGCCCAAAGCGACCGTGCGGACAAACCGTTCGTGACAGTGGACTGCGGGCTGTTATCCGAAAGTCTGGCCGCTTCCGCCTTGTTTGGGCATGAAAAAGGGGCTTTTACCGGGGCGGTCGGGCGCAAGGAAGGCTATTGGTCGGAAGCCGAGGGAGGAACGTTGTTCCTGGATGAGATAGGCAACCTTCCCCTCGGCGTACAGCAGATGCTGCTCTGCGCCATACAGGACAGGCGTTACCGTCCTGTCGGCGGCACAAAAGACAGGAAAGCCAACGTGCGCATCATCACCGCAACGAACGAGAATCTGGAAGAAGCCATATCGGAAAGGCGTTTCCGCCGGGACCTGTATTTCCGATTGAGTGAGTACACCGTGAAAGTACCCCCGCTCAGGGAATGCCCGGAAGACATCCTGCCGCTTGCTGAATTCTTCCGGGAACTTTACAACCAAGAGCATGGCAGACAGGTAAAAGGTTTCGATGCGGAGGCGAAGAAACGGTTGCTGGCCCATGACTGGCCGGGAAACGTACGGGAACTGAAACAGGCGGTCCAATCCGCCGTGCTTTTTGCCCAAGGGGAATTGGTGACGGCGGAAGAATTGAACTTGGATGAGTCCGGAAAGCCTTCCGATCCTGACATTGCCTTGAAAGGGGAATGCATGGAAAAGAAGCGGATATGCCAGGCTTTGGAAAAGGCCGGGCATAATCGGAAAGAGGCCGCCAGACTGCTGGGCATAAGCCGGAGCACGCTGTACGAGAAAATGGACCTGTATGGGATTCAGACGAAGAGGTGACATGGCAGGGGAAAGGACGAAACGGAATGGAAAAAGCGGAAAGAAAGGGCGGTACTGTGTACGAAAAACGGACACCTGTCCGGAAGTCGGACACGGGAAGGAGGCTGCCTATTCTTCCTTAAAACAAATTTTCGTCTGCCAAGAGCTTGATTTGCAAGAAATTGCATACAAGTTCATCACCATAACATTGTAATTGGACTATCATTTGCTCCTATGGATGTATGTGCGCACATTTCATCCGAGTAAAAACAAAAAATTAGGAACAAATGGAACATCTCACCTTGACGGAAACCGAGTTTTCCGTCTGATAAGCAATCCCGACAGCCGCACCGGGTTACGCACGGCCTACGATGAGTTTACACAAAGGGTCATCCAACTCTGTCTCATCCCGCCCGAAAGCGGACATCCGGTACACGCCCTGAGCTATGCGGAAACGGAGCTGCAATACCATGAGGCCCTGCAAGGCAGGAGCCATGAGAGCGAACTGAATCTGCATGTACACAAGGCCCTTGCCTTTGTGCGCAAGATGCTACGGTTCCTTGCCCGGGAATACCATCCGTTGCCGCCCTCCCACATGTTTACCGGCGAGAAAACCGGCGCCCCTCCTTCTGATGCCCCTCCGATATGTTGGACAGGCAGCATATCCGACCTAGTGGAATTATTGTACGGGCTCGACACCCTGAAATGTATCAACGGCGGAGAAACCGGTATCCAGGAACTGATGGTCCATTTCTCCCGATTCTTCGGCATGGAGTTGAAGCCCAGTCAGTGCTACAACGCCTATGTGGATATCCGTCGTCGGAAAAATGACAGCCGTACCTATTTCTTCGACCGGGCTTCCGAAAAGCTGAACGAGCGAATCGTGAAAGACGATGAGCGGGAACGGGCACGCAAGAGATGAAAGTTTTTCTGTCTGATTCATGACCGGGAACAAGGTGTATGGGTAGAAGCCCCTTGCTCCCGGTTTCTTTTTCCTGTTCTAGCAATGACAATTTGCAAGAAAATGCTCCAAAATTTCGTATCTGTCGGTCAAATGATTATTTTTGCCCTCCAAACGATTACGCATGAATATAACCAATATAGACGACATACGCAAACTGGCCTCCGGCGATGAAGGGGGACGGACAGAATACAAGCTGATCACCGGGCAGTTGGAGCGCGGCATGGAGACACTGTGCGCCTTCCTCAACGGCGAGGGCGGTACGGTACTGTTCGGCGTGGCTGACAACGGGAAAATCACCGGTCAGGAAGTGAGCGACAAGACGAAACGGGAAATTGCGGAAGCCATCCGCCTATTCGAGCCGTTTGCCACGATAACGGTCTCATACGCAAACATTCCCGACACGGACAAACAGGTCATTGCCTTATATGCTGAGGAACAACGCTATATGCGTCCGTTCACATATAAAGGCAGGGCTTACCAGCGGATAGAAAGCGTGACGTCTGTCATGCCGCAGGACAAGTACAACCACCTGCTGATGCAAAGGGGCGGCAAATACAGTTGGGAGGCAATCCCCAACCCCGACCTGCAAATCAGCGACCTCGACGAGAATGTCATCATCGGTGCGGTACGCGCCGGAATCAACTGCGGACGCCTGCCGGAAACCACCATTCGCGAAGAAATACCCGCCATCCTTGAAAAATTCGACCTGTTGCATGACGGGAAGCTGAACAATGCCGCCGCCGTACTGTTCGGGCGCAATCTGTACGACTATCCCCAATGCCTGTTGCGAATGGCAAGGTTCAGAGGCACAAGCAAAGAGGAATTCATAGACAACCAAAGACAGCAAGGGAACATCTACGCGCTATTGGACGCTGCCATGTCGTTTTTTTCAAGCACCTGTCCTTGTCGGGTAAAATAGAGGGGCTGTACCGTGAAGAAAAGCTGAGCATACCTTACAAGGCATTGAGGGAATGTTGCATCAACGCCTTTTGTCACAGAGCCTACCACCGTCCGGGCGGTTCGGTGGGCATCGCCATTTATGACGACCGCGTGGAAATAGAGAGCAGCGGCGCGTTCCCTCCCGACATGACCCTTGAAAAACTGCTTGGCGGACACAGTTCAGAGCCGCCCAACCTCATCATAGCCAACGTGCTTTACAAAAGCGAGTTGCTGGAAAGCTGGGGTCGCGGCATCAGCCTGATGATAGACGAGTGCCGCCGTGCCGGCATACCCGACCCGGAATTCCACACGGACGGGAGTTCCGTATGGGTGGTATTCCGCTATGAGATGGAAACGGCTGGACAAGCATCCGACAAGCATCCGACAAGTACCCGACAAGCACCCGACAAGTACCCGACAAGCATCGTCCGGCTCATTGAACTGATAGGGGAACACACTTGCTCGCTGAAAGAAATGATGGGAATGATGGAACTGAAGGACAGGGAGAATTTCTTGGGCAATTACCTTAACCCGTCTATGGAAGCCGGATTGGTGGAACCGCTCTATCCTGACCAGCCGAAACATCCCAAGCAGAAATACAGGCTCACCGAACAAGGAAAGGCTTTGCTGGAAAGGGGTGAGTAACATGGTGAAGAAGAAAAGGAAACACGGCGGACACTACTGCAAGGTATGCGGCTGCCACAAGTCCAACGAGAGCTTCTCGGGCAGAGGACACGCGCTGCACATCTGCAAGGAATGCCAGTCGCTTCCAAAGGACGAACAGGCGGACATGATGCGCTGCAACGAGGTGGAACGCGCCGCGTTCCGCTTCCCCATGAGGCGGCAGGACTGGGAACTGCTGGAAAAATATGCCAAGAAGTACAAGGACAGGGAGTCGGGAAAATTCGCGCAGGAGATGCTGGACATGAAACGGGGCGTTTTTGTGCCGGAAGAGGACGATGAAGAAGCGGATGAATGGAACAACGACATTTTTCAGGTAGCGGAAACCCCGTTTTCGGAATTGGAGGAAGACACCCGTACCGCCATGGAGGAACTACTGGAGGACAACATCAACGAGTACATGATACACAAGGACTATATCCCCGAAGGGAAGGACTTGCAGGACATAGCCGATTGGGTGTTGAAGGAAACCAATGACACGTTTTACTTGAAAGCCGTTCCCGATGACGCCTACCGCAGGCTGGTGGATGATACCGTCCGGAAGATGGTCAAGGAGTGGAAAGACGACGGCTTGGAGATAAAGACCTACGCCGAGTCGCTCACGATCATGGAAACGGAACGGCTCGTCATCCGCAAAATCACCCGCAAGGACACGGGCGCGTTGCTCGCCCTCATGGGCAAGTCGGAAGTCATGTACGCATGGGAACACGGCTTTGACAAGAAGGAGGTGCGCCAATGGGTGAACCGCCAGTTCTCCCGTTACCGCAAGGACGGCTACGGGTATTTCGCCCTTGTGTTGAAAGACGGGGGCAAACTTATCGGACAGGCCGGGCTGATGAAAAGCGTGATAAACGGGAATGAAGCGGTGGAACTCGGCTACATCCTGGACAATGCGTATTGGCACAACGGCTATGCCACGGAAGCCGCCCGAAGATGCCTGCGGTACGCTTTCGAGAAACTGGGCTTGCAAGAGGTCTATTGCAGCATCCGTCCCGAAAACACGTCCTCCATCCGTGTGGCGGAAGCCATTGCCATGAAACCTTGCGGCAGCCATACCATTATATACAATGGAAAAGAAATGCCCCATCTGCTGTATAAAACGGAGAAACCAATGCAGTAATTTTCATTTCAATTGTCAATCAACGAGAAAAGGACAATCCTTAACCCGGTCTGAACATCCAGCCAAGTTAAGGATTTTCCTTTTTTCGCCTATGGCGTTTTTACTTGCCCTGCAAGAGGTGTTGCAGTTCCGGGTCGGACTGGATGCGCTGCAACTCGTCGGCGACAATCTGCCGCACTTCCGCCTTGATGCGGTTGTAGTTCTCCTGTATCATTTCCTTCATGCGGTCGTTGCCGTCGGCATCGGTGAAGTCCGTGATGACGGGGATGGGCTTGTAAGCCTGTTCCTCGCGCTTCACCTTCTCCACGTCCACCACAATCTCGCAATGAAAGATTTTCTGCTCGATGCGCTCGTTGAAGTTGTCGGCCACCGCGCCCACGAACATGCCCTGCGTCAGCGTGGAAATCTTGCTCGCGGGTATCAGGCTCTCCATCTGCGTGTTGATGGAGGTGGACTTGTCCTCCCGGTTGATGGTGACGCTCTGCCGCTTCTGCAAGATTTTGCCGAAACGCTCGGAAAGCGTTTTGGCGGTCTCACCAACGACTTGACCCGAAAAGATGTTTCCCACCGTGTTCATCACGACCGCCGCTTCTTTGTCCCCATAATCGCGTTTCAACTGCGAAAAGTCCTGAAAGCCGAGGCAGACCGCCACCTTGTTGCTTCGGGCAGTGGCGATAAGATTATCCAATCCCTTGAAGTAAATCGTAGGCAGCTCGTCGATGATTACCGCCGACTTCAGCTTGCCCTTCTTGTTAATGAGCTTGACAATTCGGGAATTGTACAGACCCAACGCCGCGCCGTAGATGTTCTGACGGTCGGGATTATTGCCGACGCAGAGAATCTTAGGCTCATCCGGGTTGTTAATATCCAACGTAAACTCACTGTCTGACATGACCCAATAAAGCTGTGGGGAAATCATGCGCGAGAGCGGTATCTTCGCTGATGCGATTTGCCCCATCAACTGCTCGGCTGCACCTCCCTGCCAAGCGTCCATAAAGGGCGAAAGATAGTTTTCCAACTCCGGATAGCTGGTGAGAATAGGGAAAACATCCTCATAACGTCTGTTCAGCAACTCAATGGCGTGTGGGAAGGTGCAATACTTTCCATCCTGATAAATCCGTAAAAACCAGATAATACTGGCAAAAAGTATAATCGGACTCTCCACGAAGAAGTCGCCTTGCTTTTGCACCCAAGTTTTGTTCAAATTTAATAAAATGGTATAGGCACTTTCGTAGGCATCGGTGATGTCCTCCATGAAATCCGGGTGAATGGGATTGCAGCGGTGGCTCCGGCGCGGGTCGTCGAAGTTAATGACGTAGAACTTCGGCTTGACCTTGTAGCCGTCGCGTGGTTCATCAGGTGGTTGTAAGCGATGGTGGAAAGGTCGCTGAACTTGAAGTCATAGATGTACATCGAGTAAGATTTTTCAATCATCTGCTTGATAAAGCTGTTTACCACGGCATACGACTTTCCGCTGCCCGGAGTGCCCAATACGATGGAAGCGCGGAACGGGTTTACCACGTTGATGTACCCGTCGTTCCACTTCTTCCTGTAATAGAAGCGCGTAGGCAGGTTCACCGAATACTCGTTCTCCATGAGGCGCGTCTCCTGCATGAAGCTCTCGTTTTCCACGTTGAACACGTCATCCATGAGGTTGGTGCGCAAGAGGCGGCTCATCCACGTGCCGGACATCAGGAGGCAGACATAGCCCGCCGCCATCGAAGCGGCATAGAAGGCTACGTTGGCTTCCACGGGCAGCGGCAGGGAGAGCATCCACCAGTTCAGGAAGAACAGGGCCAGCCCTGCGGCAAGCACCGTCCAAATCCTGCCCCACGTGATTTTTCCTCCTTCACGCCCTTTGTACCCAAGCAAGAGAGAGCCAATAGCAACAGCGCAAAAAGTTTTGTGTAAAGGATATGTGGAACAGTCCGGCGGTGCGGTCGAAATTGACCAGCACCCGGTCCACGACACCGATGTCGATGCCCCACAGCCTTACGGCTTCATACCCGTACCAATAGAGGTGGACGACCACCAGAATAATGCTCACGGCGCGGAGAAAGTCCATGATTTTCGCCAACGCCTCAAATCGTCTTCCTGTTGTGACATAAATCTGTTTCTGTTTTTAAGTTGAACAATATGTCCGCAAGGCTTTCCCCGGACATAAGCATACCTCAAGTCCGACCTGAGCCTATCTCAAGTCCGAGGTGAGGCTACCAAAGGTCTGACCTTAGATAGCCAAAGGTCTGACCTTTGCTTGGATGCCCTGCGGACGGATAATTTATAATCCCAAACCCTTCCGGCGTTTCTTCCGCTTGCGTTTGAGTTCGCGCTCGAAGGCGGCTTCTTCCGCCTGTGCGCCCGATGCGTCGCCGCCAAGCAAGCCCAAGCCCGTGGAATGCTCTCGCCGTGTTCCACATAGGTATGGGCTTCCGCCTGCGGTTCGTCCCGTGTAAGGGTGAACGGCATCGGCGGCGTGTCCGCATACGGCAAAGTGAAGTGCTCCTGCAAGCGTTGGCGGAAAATTCCCTGCCCAGCCGGGAGCCGTTCAGCACACAGCCCGTGCGGTGGTCGATGAAGGTCGCCCCGTAGATGCGCCCCCCGTCCGTGTGGCGGAACACCACATCCACGCCCTTCGCTTTGAGCAGGGCGACAAATTCATCCTTGCGGTACGTCCTGTCCAATACGGCAGCGACGGTCTTGCGCGTCATGTCCGCCAGACGCTTGTCGCGGATTTGGGCATTGGGATACTCAAACCTGCGCAGCACGGCTTCATAGCGACGGACTTCCCGATGCAGGATGCCTTGAAGGGATTGCCGACCTTGTTCCCGCCATCATCGGTGGCGGAATAGACCAGTCCGTGATACTCGCGTCCGTTCACCATGCCACGGGCTTCCTCCACAGTGACGTTGTAGAGGGAGAGCAAGGCGCGGTATTCGCCCATTGTCCGGAACTTGTAGGTAGCCATCACCGCCTTGACGGTGTTCGACACCTGACGCTTCACGTCTCCCTGCGAGGCATCCACTTGCGCAAGGAATTGTCGTTACGGTGCTGCCTGCGGTCGGCGGGGTGCAGACCGTACTTGCGTTCCAGCTCCGTGGTGATGCGCTTGCTGCGGCGATGGATGAAATCCTTGTTCAACCGCCTGCCATTCTCGTCCACATTGACGGAGACGATATGCAGGTGGTGGCGGTTGATGTCCTCATGTTTGAAAATTAGATAAGGCTGGTCGCCGTAGCCCAGCTTCTCCAGATACTCCCGCGCGAGACTTTCCATCTCCATGTCCGTCAGGCGGTCGTCGGGATGCGGATTAAGGGAGATATGGATGACCTTGTTCCGTGTGCGGACGTTCTCCGGCATGTACCGTTTGAAATCCTGTTCGGCACGGGCGATGTCCACCCGTCCGCTGCCATCGTCGAAGACCTTGTTCCCGGCGAGCAGCTTCCCCTCGCCCTCGTTCACTTTCATGCCGTTGTAAGCCAACGCCCCGTACAGCGACGTGCCTACCGTGATTTTTGCGACCATCTTTCCTGAAACTCCCTTGAAAGTTCAACGACCTGCCGCGTGATTGCGGCCAGTTCCTTCGTGCATTGCTCCAGCTTGTAGAGCAATGCCATCGCCTTTTTCTCCGAGAAATGGCAGCGCAGCTCCTTGACCGTCTGGTTATAGTTGTTCCCCACCATGCGGTACTGCGCATGGAAAGCGGACAGCTTCGTGCAGTAGTCGAGCAGCGTCTTGTCCGTGACCAGTACCCGGAACGGCTGTCCGAAGAAGTGCGCCTTCAGGAACACCGCCCTCGCCTCCACGCCGGACTTGCCGTGCATAGCGAGGAACCTGAGCCATTCCCCGTCGTCGAAACGCACCATCACGCAGTGCGACTTGCGGCTTTCCCGTGGATGCCGCCCCCACTTGGGACTGTCAGTCCCGTTCTTTTTCTTGTTCTCGTTCATATTACAATGGATTTAGTGGTGTCACGGCATAAGCGTAGCTTCGGCAACCGCACCGCAGGTGGAAACAGGCTTCCCGACTTCGGAGAGGAAGCCCTCCCCGTGAGGGGCAAGGTCTCGGGAGTAACCCGAAACCCTTTGAGTTACTCAAAGGACACCTTGCTGTGTCTTTGAGGACACAAAAATCCGTGGTAAACGGATTGGGGATAGACCTGCCATTACCCATTTATAAGGCATCGGTCGCCCGATACCTTTCTGCTGCCCAAAAGAAGGACGGAGCCGGGGTCTGCGGTGCGCGCTTTCGGCTTTGCCCTGCCGCTTGGGTGCAAAGGTAGGGTGTTTTCCAAGTCTGAAATACGGCTCAAAAACGCCACAAGCTGCCACGACAGCGCCAAATGCTGCCACGCAAGTGAAAAAAACATAGTTGCCTGCCTGTCCGTTTTCAGATTTGCGAACCGGAAGCATTCTTGCCCGCCTGCCAGTTCACCTGCCTGCCTGTCAGTCTGCTTGCCTTGTGCCTGCCTGCCGGCACGCTGGCATACAGGCATTGGAGCGGGGAAATGCCAAAGAGCATAAACCAGCCAAACAAAGAAACTGTTGGAAAGCGATGGAGGAATGTGCTAAGATGTCCACGAGACTACATTTAGCACAAGTGAAAAAGAGTTCTTCATGTTTGTAGTCAATATGTTTGCGAATCCGCAAGCATTCTTGCCCGCCAGCCTGCTCACCTGCCTGCCAGTCTGCTTGCCCTTGTGCCTGCCTGCCGGCATACAGGCATTGGAGTGCTGAAATGCCAAAGAGCGAAAATCAGCCAAGCAAGAAAACTATTGGAAAGCGATTGGTAGGAATGAATTAAGATGTTCATGAGTCCACATTGGCCACAATAGAAAAAGTTCTACCTATTTGTGGCAATATGCCTGCGAACCTACAAGCTAGCATTCTTCCTTGCCAGGTGGCAGGCATTCTTGCCCGCCTGCCAGTTCACCTGCCTGCCAGTCTGCTTGCCCTTGTGCCTGCCTGCCGGCACGCTGGCATACAGCATCGGAATGGTGAAAATGCCAAATAACGGCCACAAGCCAAACGCAAGATGAGTGGCGATAAGCCGGGTAAAGAACGCCACAAGCTGCCACGACAACGCCAAATGCTGCCACGCAACGGCAAAAGGATACAACCTTTGAGAAAGCCCCTTTCCTTTGCAGGCGAAACGGTCGGCACGCCTGCCTGCTTCCGGGCTGACATCCTTGCCAACCTGCCTGCCAGTCCGCCAGCCCTTGTGCCTGCCGGCACACAGGCATACAGGCAAAGGCTTGGTGGAAAGGCAAAGGGCGGATGCCGTTTCAATGGGCCAAACGCCAGGAAAAGCGGTGGAAAGGGTGGCCAAAGAACGCCACAAGCTGCCACGACAACGCCAAATGCTGCCACGCAACAGCAAAGAGACACAACCTTGGCGAAAGTCATTTTCCTTTGCAGGCGGAATGGTCGGTATGCCTGCCCTTATGCTTGCCTGCCGGCACACAGGCATGGATGGGAACAGGCATACCGGGAGGGATGCCGGACTGCCTGCTCGCTTACCGGGCGGATGGCTGCCGACCGGACCAAGAAACGGATGTCTAACAAATAAAAAAGAAGAAAGCATGAAAAAAGAACCTTTGTTCATCGCCTTCTCCACCCAGAAGGAGGAGCAGGCAAAACGACACTCACCGTACTGATGGCGAGTTACCTGTATTACGTGAAGGGATATGACGTGGCGGTCGTGGACTGCGACTATCCCCAGTTCAGCATCAAGGACATGCGCGAACGCGACTTGAAAAGTATCGAGCGCAACCCGTACCTGCGCAAGCTGGCATACGAGCAGTTCAAGCGCATCGGCAAACGCGCTACGATTGTGGGGAGCCGTCCCGGCAACGCGATTGAAACGGTCAGGCCATTTGTCGAGTCGGCGACACCGCCCGACTTCATCTTCTTCGACCTGACGGGTACGGTGAACAACCTCGACCTGATCCGGACAGTAGCGACGATGGACTACATCTTCTGCCCGATAGCCGCAGACCGTTTCATCATGGAAAGCTCGCTGAAGTACGCGGGCGTCATCAACGACACGCTGATCACTACCGGCAAGTCGAACATCAAGGGCATCCGCCTCTTGTGGAACATGGTGGACAAGCGCGAGAAGACCGACCTGTACGACATCTATGACAAGGTGATAGCCGGGATGGGGCTTGAAGTGCTGGACACCAGTCTGCCCGACAGCAAGCGTTTCCGCAAGGAAGGCTCTGAGGAAGGCGACCGCCCGTTTTTCCGCTCCACGCTGCTGCCGCCGGACAAGGCATTGGCGAAAGGGAGCGGCATCGATGCCCTCGCGGAAGAAATACTCGGCATCGTAAAGCGTTGAACCGATGGCCAAGAAACTCGATGTCGATATTGACCCCGGCAAGTTCCTGGATTCGTTCCGTCCGGAAATGCCCGCGCCCGCCTCCCCGGGGAGCCTCGGAACAGATGGCAACACTTCCGCAAAGGAGGCCAGGCTGGCGGAAAAACCGAAAGCAAAGGTGGGCAAGGATGCCACGGAAAAGGAAGAGGAATACCTGGAACGCTTCCTCCATGCACCGAGAATCCCCGTGTGTTCGGGCAAGACCGCCTACATCCGCAAAAGCTACCACGAGCGGATACAGCGTATCGTGCAGGTCATCGGGAAGAACGGGCTTACGTTGTCGGTCTATGTGGACCGTGTGCTGGAGCAGCACTTCCGCGAATACGAGGAAGTGATCCGCCGACTTTACAAGAAAAATTACGAGGACATTTATTGATTTTATTCACCCTAAAAAACGAAAACAAGATGGGATTTTTCAATTCGAGAATGAAAAGAAGGGGAATGGCAACCCGAAGGCGGACACTCCCCAAGTGAACAATCTGGAAAAGGCGGACGTAGTCATCCACATTGTGGACGACACCCAATTAGAAAAAGCGGCGGTGTTCCTCCGCTATCTGACGCCCAGACAAGGAGCGCACCGCCAGTGCATTTACCTCAGCCGTGAGATGCACGGGAAGCTGTCCCGCATTGTGCGGACACTGGGCGGGAACGGCAGCACCATTGGCGGGTACATCGAGAATGTGCTGGAAGAGCACTTGCAAACCTATGGGGACGACATCAATGCCCTGTTACGCCGTGAAACCTCGCAACCGCTCTGACGATGGCCGAGCTGCTCATCGTGCTGATGATGGCCTTCAACCTATGGATGGTCATCTACTGACTTGGGAACGCCGGGAAGAAAACGTACCCAAGGAGGACAAGGAAAAGGATGTGGGCGCACCGGAAAGGTCCGGCGACATCATGGGGAAAAGCCTGTTCCGGATGCCTGAACGAAAACCGCAGGCTGCTGCACCGATGTCCAATGCCACCGTGCAAGCCCCCGGCGAGGAGGTGGACGAGAAGGACGTGGCCTTTGACGATGAAACTGCCTCCCCCAATAGCCGGCTTTCGGGAGCCAGGCCGTCGCGCCAAGTGCCCGACGAGGAACTGGACGAGGTGTTTGCCGACAAGCGTGTTTCCGACATCGGGGCGGAATATGACGAAGACGGAGATGATGACGGCGAGCTCATGAAGCGGGAGGCATGACCTTCGAGGACATCGACCTTGCCATGCGGACGGTGAAGAAACCGAAAGCCACGAAAGAGGAACGCCGTCACGCCGGAATGGTGTTCTGCGACATGAAGGGCAACGAACTGTTCGCGATGATAGAAAAGAGTTCGGAAGCGACCCGCAGGAAACTGGACGAGCTGATGGACTACTATCTGGACTCCGTGTCGGCGGCGCAGGCAAACACTACACCGGTGATTATGCCCAAGAAAGCGCCCGCAGTTCCGGACAACTTCGAGGACTTCAACATCCGCGACTATGTATAACAAGTAAAAACGTAACAGCAATGCGAAAAAAGAAAATCGACTACGGCTAAACCATCGGCTTGCCACCGAGACCACTAAATCCCAAAAGCCGGCTTCATCCAAAGCCGCAAGAATTAAAACAAGTATCAACCGCCAATGGGAACATCCAACCCGGAGGCACAAAACAGAAAAGATTATGACAAAGACATTGAAGAAAAAGCAAATCATCCTCGCGGCCCTCCTGCTGGCTGCCAACATCCAAGTTTTCGCGCAAGGCAACGGCATGGCGGGCATCACCGAAGCCACCAGCATGGTCACTTCCTACTTTGACCCGGCGACGAAACTCATCTACGCCATCGGCGCGGTCGTCGGGCTTATCGGAGGCATCAAGGTGTACGGCAAATTCAGCGCCGGCGACCCCGACACCTCGAAGACCGCCGCAAGCTGGTTCGGCGCGTGTATCTTCCTGATTGTAAGCGCGACCATCCTGCGCTCGTTCTTCCTCTAACAAACGGGTATCCTATACATATATAATAAGGTATAAGGACAATGGCTGAGTACCCCATCAACAAGGGCATCGGCCGTCCGGTGGAGTTCAAGGGCCTGAAGGCGCAGTACCTGTTCCTGTTCGCGGGCGGGCTGCTCGCCGCCTTCATCCTCTTCATCATCCTCTACATGGCAGGCGCGGGCCAGTGGCTCTGCATCGGCTTCGGCGCGGTATCCGCCTCGTCGCTCGTGTGGCTCACGTTCCGGCTGAACGCGAAGTACGGCGAACACGCTGATGAAGTTGGGCGCGGCACGGATGCGCCCACGCCATGTGCTCCACCGCAGACGGGTGTCCAATCTGTTAAGACGAAAAAAGAAGAAAGGAAGAAACGTATGAGAAACATCATGAAAGCCACCACGCTGGAAAGCCGCTTCCCCCTGCTTTCGGTGGAACACGGGTGCATCGTCTCGAAAGACGCGGACATCACCGCCGCCTTCGAGGTGGAGCTTCCGGAGGTCTATACCGTCACGGCGGAGGAATACGAGGCATCCACGCCACGTGGTGCAAGGCAATCAAGGTACTGCCCGACCATTCGGTGCTGCACAAGCAAGACTGGTACGTGAAGGAACGGTACCGCCCCGACCTCGGCAAGGAGGGCATGGGCTTCCTCGCCCGCAGCTACGAGATGCACTTCAACGAGCGCCCGTTCCTGCACCACAAGTGCTACCTGTTCCTGACGAAGACTACGAAGGAGCGCATGAGGCAGCAGAGCAACTGGAATACGCTGTGCCGGGGGCATATCGTACCGAAAGAAATACAGGACAAGGAGACGGCGGTGAAGTTCATCGAGGCGGTGGAGCAGTTCGCGCGTATCCTGAACGATTCGGGGCATATCAAATTGCGCCGCCTCTCCGATGACGAGCTTACAGGCACGGACAAGGAGACGGGCATCATAGGCAGGTACTTCGCCCTGTCGCTGGGCAACGCGGACTGTCTGGAGGACATCGAGATGACGGCAAGGGAAATGCGCGTCGGCGACAACCGCCTGTGCCTGCACACCCTGTCGGACACGGAGGACCTGCCCGCAGCGGTGGCCACGGACTGCCGTTACGAAAGGCTGTCCACCGACCGCTCGGACTGCCGCCTGTCCTTCGCCGCGCCGCTGGGACTGCTGCTGCCCTGCAACCACATCTACAACCAGTATGTCTTCATCGGCAACAGCGACGAGGAACTGCGCCGCTTCGAGAAAACGGCGAGGAACATGCAGTCGCTCTCCCGGTACAGCCGCCAGAACGCCATCAACCGCGAGTGGATTGAAGAATACCTGAACGAAGCGCACTCGCAGGGGCTGAAGTCCGTCCGCGCCCACTTCAACGTGATGGCGTGGAGCGACGACGCGGAGGAGCTGAAACGCATCAAGAACGACGTGGGCAGCCAGATGGCAAGCATGGGCTGTGTGCCGCGCCACAACACGACGGACTGCCCGACGCTGTTCTGGGCGGGCATCCCCGGCAACGCGGCGGACTTCCCGGCGGAAGAGTCGTTCCACACGTTCATAGAGCAGGCGGTGTGCCTCTTCGCGGGCGAGACCAACTACAAGGACTCTCCGTCCGCCTTCGGCATCCGCATGGCGGACCGCATCAGCGGCAAGCCCCTGCACATCGACATCTCCGACCTGCCGATGAAGCGCGGCGTGACGACCAACCGCAACAAGTTCGTATTGGGTCCTTCGGGCAGCGGCAAATCGTTCTTCATGAACCATCTGGTCAGACAATACTATGAGCAAGGCTCCCATGTGGTGCTGGTCGATACGGGCAACTCCTACCAAGGGCTGTGCGAGATGATACACCGCAAGACCAAGGGAAAGGACGGGGTTTATTATACCTATACGGAGGACAACCCGATTTCCTTTAATCCGTTCTACACGGAGGACAAGGTGTATGACATCGAAAAGAGGGAAAGTATCAAGACTTTGTTGCTGACGCTGTGGAAGAAGGACAATGAGCCTGCTACCCGTGCGGAGGAGGTTGCACTTTCCAATGCCGTGTCGCAGTACATAGGACGTATTAAGGAAGACAACAGCATTGTCCCATGCTTCAACACGTTCTACGAGTTATAGACACGGATTATCGCAAGGTATTGGAAGATAAGAAGTGCGTGAAAAGGACTTTGACATTGCCAGTTTCCTGAATGTGCTGGAGCCGTACTACAAGGGCGGTGAATATAATTACCTGCTTAATTCGGACAAGGAACTGGACTTGCTACACAAGCGTTCATCGTCTTTGAAATCGACCAGATAAAAGAGCACGCCATCTTGTTCCCGGTTACGACAATCATCATTATGGAGTTGTTCATCAACAAGATGCGCCGTCTGCAAGGTATCAGAAAGATGATAATAATTGAAGAGGCTTGGAAGGCGATTGCTTCGGCGAATATGGCTTCCTATGTAAAGTATCTTTATAAGACGGTCAGAAAGTATTTCGGCGAGGCAATAGTGGTGACGCAGGAGGTGGACGACATCATCAGCTCGCCCATCGTCAAGGAGTCCATCATCAACAACTCGGACTGCAAGATACTGCTCGACCAGCGGAAGTTCATGAACCGCTTCGACCAGATACAGGGATTGCTGGGGCTGACGGAAAAGGAGAAGTCGCAGATACTTTCCATCAACCAGTCCAACGATTCGTCCAGACGATACAAGGAGGTGTGGATAGGCTTAGGCGGCACACAGTCGGCGGTGTACGCCACGGAGGTGTCCATACACGAATACCTTGCCTATACAACGGAGGAAACGGAGAAGATGGAAGTCCGCGAACTGGCGGGGAAGCTGGGCAGCGACATGGAAGCCGCCATACGGCAGATTGCGGAGAAACGTATGGACGAAGAAAAGTAACCGATGGAAACATCACCCGACCACAGACGGCGTTGAGGCCACCTTATACGGCATATAAGGGTGTATCAAACGGCGTATGAGGTCAAGACACATTTTATCAACAAAAAAACAAGAATTGAAGATTATGAACATTGAACTGACAAAGACACAACGGCTGCTGCTTTGCGGCGGTCTGATAGGCTTGGCGTCGCTGATGCTGCAAGCCTGCGAGACGGTAATGAAAGAAAACGAAGACATCCGCGAGAAGATTTGCGGCAACTGGCAGAGCGTGGAGGGCAAGCCCGACATATTGGTGTACAAGGAGGGCGCACTTTACAAGGTGACGCTGTTCCGCAGGGCGGGCGTCCACCGGAAACTGAAGCCGGAGACCTACCTGCTGCAAAGGGAGGCGGACGGTAACCTCTACCTGAACACGGCTTCCGCATCGACGTGGCATACAACGAGGAAACGGACATCCTGTCCTTTTCGCCTAACGGCGACTATATCCGGGTGAACACGGATGAAACAGCCAATGGCGAAAAGAAGAAAGAACAATAAGAATGTACCACTAAATCCAATGTGAATATGAGACAAAAACTGAAAATGCCATTGGTGGCAGCCTGCCTGTGCCTTGCAGGTGCAGGCACGGCAAACGCCCAATGGGTGGTGTCCGACCCGACGAACCTCGCGCAGAGCATCATCAACTCCGCCAAGGAGATGGTGGAAACGGCGGGCACGAAAGCCAACACGCTCAACGGCTTCTTGGAAACCAAGAAAGTGTTTGAGCAGGGAAAGAAGTATTACGACGCGCTGAAATCCGTACATGACGTGGTGAAGGGCGGCGTGAAGGTGTCGAAAAGCATCGGGTTGGTGATGGAAATATCAGAAATCTATGTGGATAACTACCAGAAGATGCTCTCTGATGAGAACTACACGCCGGAAGAGCTTGCCGCCATATCGTCGGGCTACACCATGCTGATAGACGAGAGTTCGGACGTGCTGCAAGACCTGAAGAACGTGGTGAACGTGACGGGGATGTCGCTCACGGACGCGGAACGGCTGGCGATTATCGACAACGCCTACCGCAGCCTGATGAACTACCGCAACCTCGTGCGCTACTACACGAACAAGACCATATCGGTGTCCTACCTCCGGGCAAGGAAGAAGAACGACATGGACCGGGTGATAGGACTCTACGGAAACCCCAACGAAAAATACTGGTAAGTTATGGGAGAGTTCGACAACCTTCACCAGATACTCCTTTCGCTCTACGACGAGATGATGCCGCTGTGCGCGGACATGACGGGCGTGGCGAAAGGGCTTGCCGGGCTGGGCGCGTTGTTCTACGTGGCGGTGCGCGTGTGGCAGTCGCTCGCCCGCGCCGAGGCGATAGACGTGTACCCGCTGCTCCGCCCGTTTGCGCTCGGTTTGTGCATCCTGTTCTTCCCGACCATCGTGTTGGGTACGATGAACAGCGTGTTAAGCCCCATCGTGCAGGGCGTACACGGCATCCTCGAAGAACAGACCTTCGACATGAACGAGTACCGGGAGCAGAAAGACAAACTGGAATACGAGGCGATGATGCGCAACCCGGAGACCGCCTACCTCGCCAGTGATGAGGAATTTGACCGCCAGTTGGACGAGCTGGGCTGGTCGCCCTCGGACTTGGTGACGATGACGGGGATGTACATGGACCGGGCGGCGTACAACATCAAGAAGACGGTGCGTGACTGGTTCCGGGAACTGCTGGAACTGATGTTCGCCGCAGCCGCGCTCATCATCGACACGCTCAGGACGTTCTTCCTCGTGGTGCTGAGCATCCTGGGACCGGTAGCCTTCGCCTTTGCCGTATGGGACGGCTTCCACTCGACGCTCTCGGCGTGGTTCAGCCGCTACATACAGATTTACCTGTGGCTTCCCGTGTCGGATTTGTTCAGCACCATACTGGCGAAGATACAGATTCTGATGTTGCAGAACGACATACAAGCGATGCAGACCGACCCGAACTTCTCGGTGGAGGCGAGCAACGGGGTGTACATCGTGTTCCTCATCATCGGCATCGTGGGCTACTTCACCATCCGACGGTGGCAGGCTGGATCATCCAAGCAGGTGGCGGCATAGGCAGCTACAACAAGAACATCAACACCGCCGGGGCTTTGGGCGGCAGCGTGGCGGGAGCCGCCGCAGGAAACGTGGCAGGCCGCGCGGGCAAGCTCATCAAGGGAACGGCGGGAAAGCTGTTCCGAAGATAGGCATTCCGGACAATCCGTTTCCGTGAGTTGCCCGACCCTTAAAAACGGATTATTGAACAATTAAAAGACGAAAAGAAGAAAATGGAATTCAAATCACTCAAGAACATCGAGACGAGTTTCCGGCAGATACGTCTGTTCGGCATCGTCTATACGGCGGCCTGCGCCCTCGTGGTGGTCTGCTCGGTGGTGTGCGCCTTCCGCTTCGCCGAGGCGCAACGGCAGAAGATATACGTCCTCGATGGAGGCAAGAGTCTTATGCTCGCGCTCTCGCAGGACCTGTCGCAGAACCGCCCGGCGGAAGCCAGGGAACACGTGCGCCGCTTCCACGAACTGTTTTTCACCCTCTCGCCGGAGAAAAGCGCGATAGAGCACAACGTGAAACGCGCCCTGCTCTTGGCAGACAAGAGCGCGTACAACTATTACGCCGACTTCGCCGAAAAGGCTTCTACAACCGCATCATCGCCGGGAACATCAACCAAGTGTTGCAGGTGGACAGCGTGGTGTGCAATTTCGACCGCTATCCCTACGAGGCGCGGACATACGCCCGTCAGATGATTATCCGCGAGAGCAACGTGACGGAACGGACATTAGTAACCGCCTGCCGCCTGCTCAACGCGAGCCGCTCGGACGACAACCCAAACGGCTTCACCATCGAGGGCTTCACGGTATTGGAGAACAAGGACATCCGGACGATTGAAAGATAATGCGTATGGGAAAGATGAAAATCTCATTGAAAAGTGGACCACCGGGCTGAAAGGTTGGTTACGCAATAGGCTGGACGCCCTGCCGCCCAAAGCACGGCTTAGGATAGTCCTTGCGGCATTTGCCGTGTTCGCCTCGCTCTGTCTCTACATGACTGCCGCCGCAATCATCGGCTTCGGCAAAGGGGAAGAGGCATTGGAGATACGGCACATCGAGAAGTTAGAAATATATAATAAGGTGTATCACTCAAATTTGAATCCACAATGAAATTATCAGATTGGATATGGGAAAAGATGGAAAACTTGCAGGATGCCGGATTCCGATGGAAACCGACCTTGAAGTTCTGCCATCAGGTGCTTCGCTTGGATTACAATGCCATTGCCGATTCCATCGTAAGGAACGGGCATCGCCCGGCAATTACGGAAGAGCAGGCAAAAATACTCTGGGATTACCGTTTCTTCCGGAATCTGGACCAGACGGAACGCAGCGGCTGGCACAAGGTTATGGATGTACTGCAACAAACCGATTGGGGCAAACAGCAGGTCTGGTTGTTGTCCGGATTGAAAATGGGGAATGAAACACTTCCCCAAAAACTGAATGCCATGTACACGCTGCTTTGTAGTGCCCATACGGGTAAAAGCCATACCCTATGTCCTCTGCCCAATCCGGAAGAAGTGGCTACCGCCCATAAGCTGGTAGGGTATTGCATGAAGGACGAGGAACTCGACTACTTGAAGCGGCTTGCCCTGCATGGGGAATATCCGGGAGACCTGACCGCCATCAGGCATGGTCTGATGGATATGTACCAAAAGATAGAGGACCTCGAATGGGAACGGGCCAAGGAAATGCGTGCGGACAATCACTGGTCGGCGGACTCCATCGATGCGGCCATCCAGGAGGAAAAAGGACGGATTATGCGCAGTGCCTCCGATTTGTACGAGCAGAAAGTGCAGGGCAAGTTCCCGGACGACTATCGGAAAGCCCTGCACCGGGAACGGATGGTGCTTCATGGACTCTCTCAAAAGGGATGGGACGGGCAGACAAAAATTCCGAAACCTCTGTTGGTCAAGTATGGGTTGGCGGAATCATTCGGAAAAATAAGCGATGCGTTGATGGATTACATTATCCGTTGTGACATGGGAGACGATACTTATCCCAAGCATATGGTAGGGCATCATAACCGCATCATCAAAGAACAGTCCCGGATAGGATTGGAACGCTTGGAACACAGGTTGTTTCCGGATAAAAACAAACCAAAGCTCCATCCGGCTTCTTTGGGTACGCATAAAATGCCCATTCGCTTACAGAATCAGGTAAGCAAAGAGAATAAAGGTATAAAAATCAGACTTTGACAAGCTAATTGAACTGATGATGGAAACAAAAGAACAGAAGAATGAATCAAGAACAAAAGAGAAAAAGCCGCTGACGGAACAACAGCGTCAGCAAAGGCAGAAGATGCTGGTCTATCCGCTGATGGTGCTGCTGTTCGCCGGGTGTATGTGGCTCATCTTCGCGCCGTCCTCCGAGGACAAGGAGAAAGAACGGCAGGGACAGGGATTCAACACGGACATGCCCATGCCCGAAGACTCCAAAATCATCGGGGACAAGGCGAAAGCTACGAGCAGCAGGATTTGGAAAACAAGCGGAAGGAACGCCGGGGCATGGTGGGCGACCTCTCCGCGTTCTGGAACGACAGCGACGGTGACACGCCAACGGACGATGCCGACACTTCGGACGATTACCGCCTGACACGGACGGAAACGACCGACGGGGAAACGGCGGACGAAAGACAGGCGGGCATCCGCACTTCCGCTGCCGCCTACCAACGGCTGAACACCTCGCTGGGCACGTTCTACGAGCCGCCGAAGGAGGACACGGAAAAGGAGGAACTCCGGGAGCGCATCGACGAACTGGAAGCCATGCTGGTGGCGCAGGATAGCAAGCTTCCACGATGGAGGAACAGGTCGCCCTGTTGGAAAAGTCCTATGAGCTGGCGGCGAAGTACCAGAATGACAACAATGCCGGACAAGCCGCACAGCCCGATGAAACGGGAGGTTCTGTGAGTACAGGCGAAAAGAGCATGAAGGCAGAACCCGTAAGCGATGTAAGGCGGACGGTGGTGTCCGCCCTGCCGCAGCCCATGACAGACTCGGCGTTCATCGCGGACTATTCGGGGGAACGCAACTACGGCTTCCACACCGCCATCGGTGCGGAGGAAACGACGGGGAAGAACACCATCGCCGCCTGTGTGCAGGGCGACCAGACGCTGACGGACGGGCAGACGGTGAAGCTCCGGCTGCTGGAGCCGATGCGCGTGTCGGGGCGCGTCATCCCCCGGAACACGCTCCTTGTGGGCGCGGCACGGTTGCAGGGCGAAAGGCTCGGCATCGGCATCACCTCGCTGGAACACGGGGGAAACATCATCCGGTAGAACTGGAGGTGTACGACAGCGACGGGCAGGCGGGCATCTTCATACCCGGCTCGATGGAGATAGACGCGGCAAAGGAAATCGGGGCGAACATGGGCAGCTCGCTCGGAAGCAGCATCAACATATCGACCGACGCGGGGGCGCAGCTCGCCTCCGACTTGGGGCGAGGGGCGATACAGGGCATCTCGCAGTACATCTCGAAAAGGATGCGCACGGTCAAGGTACATCTGAAGTCAGGGTACAGGGTATTGCTCTACCAAGAAAAGGAATGAACAGTCCAAAAACATAAAGGCAAAAAAAGAAAAAATAATCAACAAACTAATTTTTATTTACCACTAAATCCAACGTAAAATGAGTATCAAGAAAGTAATGACAATGTTTGCCCTGCTGATGGGCATCGCCTGTGCGAGCTACGCGCAGGGAGTGACGAACGACAGCACTGCCACCGCCAAGGAGGACGGGCTGGAACTGGTGAAGGACGTCTATCCGCAGACGGAGGAGGACGGCGACCTGTACCACGGTCTGACGAAAAAGCTGATGTTCGACCGCATGATACCGCCGCACGGCTTGGAAGTCACGTATGACAAGACCGTCCACATCCTGTTTCCGGCGGCGGTGCGCTACGTGGACTTGGGTTCGCCCAACCTGATAGCGGGCAAGGCGGACGGTGCGGAGAACGTCATCCGTGTGAAGGCGACGGTCAAGAATTTCCGCAACGAGACGAACATGAGCGTCATCACGGAGGACGGGTCATTTTACACATTTAATGTGAAATACGCCGATGAGCCGCTTATCCTGAACGTGGAAATGAAGGACTTTATCCACGACGCAGCACGGTGAACCGACCGAACAACGCGCAGGAAATCTACCTGAAGGAACTGGGCAGCGAAAGCCCGATGCTGGTACACCTCATCATGAAGTCGCTGCACAAGGAGGACAAGCGCAAGGTGAAGCACATCGGCTGCAAGCGTTTCGGCATCCAGTACCTGCTGAAAGGGATTTATGTCCACAATGACCTGCTGTATTTCTACACGGAGATAAAGAACCAAAGCAATGTGCCGTTTGACGTGGACTACATCACGTTCAAGATTGTGGACAAGAAGGTGGCGAAGCGTACCGCCATGCAGGAACAGGTGCTGTTCCCGCTCCGCGCCTACAACTACGCCGTCCGTGTAGCCGGGAAGCGGTCCGAACGCACGGTGTTCTGCCTTCCGAAGTTCACCATCCCCGACGGCAAGCAGCTCGTGGTGGAGATGAACGAGAAGGACGGCGGACGCCACCAGACGTTTACCGTGGAGAACGAGGACTTGGTACAGGCTGAAACCATCAACGAACTGCGCGTGCGATGAAAGGAAAGGTACTGTTTATTGTAACGCTTCTGTTCGTCCTCCTGGCAGGACGGGCGGAAGCCAACGGTGCCTGCCGAAGATGCGGGGCATCGAGTTGAGAGCCGGGCTGAACGAGGCGGACGGCTATGTGCTGGGAGCCATGCTTTCGAGCTACGCGAAAGGTGGGAACAAGTGGGTGTACGGGCTGGAATACCTGAAAACCAGCCACGGATACCGGAGTACGACCATCCCTGCGGCACAGTTCACGGCGGAGGGCGGTTACTACTACAACTTCCTCTCGGACGCGAAAAAAGGTGGTGTTCTTCTACGCTGGCGCGTCAGCCCTTGCCGGGTACGAGACGGTGAACTGGGGCGGAAAGACGCTGTACGACGGGGCGAGGCTGAACAACAAGGACGCCTTTGTCTATGGCTGCGCCGCCACGCTGGAAATGGAGCTGTACCTCGTGGACTTCATTGCGCTGACGGCCTCGCTGCGTGAACGCTTCCTGTGGGGCGGCAGCATGGGCGTGTGCCACACGGAATACGGGATAGCGTGAAGTTCATCATCAACTGAATGTGCGCCTATATGGATATAGAAGCGATGAAACGCTATCCGCTGGAGGACTTCCTTGCACGGCTGGGGCATCATCCCGTGCAAAGACGTGCCAACGCCATCTGGTACAGGTCGCCGTACCGGGAGGAACACACGCCTTCCTTCAAGGTAAACCCGGAAAAGAACCTCTGGTTTGATTTTGGCGAGGGCAAGGGCGGTAACATCTTCGCCCTTGCGGGGGAGTTCATCCAAAGCGGCGACTTCCTCACACAGGCGAGGTATGTGGCGGAGGTGGCGGACATGCCGTTGCAGGACTATGAGCAACGCCGCACCCCCGAAGTGCGGCAACCAGCCGGACACAGCTTCGAGGACGTGGAAGTGCTGCCCTTGCAGAGCCGGGCGTTACTCCATTACCTGCAAGAAAGGGGCATACCGTCCGCCATAGCCATCGCGAACTGCAAGGAGATGCGCTACTCCACGCACGGGAAACGGTATTTCGCCGTGGCTTTCGGCAACTGCGGTGGCGGCTACGAGATACGCAACCCGTTCTTCAAGGGCTGTGTGCCGCCAAAGGACGTCACCCTGCTGCCGTCAGGCTCTGCCGTTTGCAACGTGTACGAGGGCTTTGTGGACTACCTTTCCGCCCGTGCATTAGGCATCGGCGGCGGGGAGGACCACCTTGTCCTCAACTCGGTGTCCAATGTGGCGAGGGCGTACCGGCATCTGGACGGCTACGGAACGGTGCGGTGCCACCTTGACAACGACGAAGCCGGGCGGCGGACATTGGAAGCCCTGCGCACACGTTACGGCGAAAGGGTGTCGGACTGCTCCGGCATCTACGGCGGATGCAAGGACTTGAACGAGTATCTGCAAAGCGTCTGAAACAAAACGAGAAGAACAACAAGAACATCAAACTTAAAATGTAACGGTTATGAACATGAACAAATTAAACAATACACGGAAAGTGAAAAGAAACATAGTAAAATCATTGGCAACCCTTTGTCTGGGGCTGCTCTCTGTATGCTTCACCGCCTGCGATGACGATTTGGACGTGACGCAAGCCTATCCGTTCACGGTGGAAGCCATGCCCGTGCCGAAGGAACTGGCGCAGGGCGAGACGGCGGAAATCCGTTGCGAACTGGTACGCGAGGGCGAGTTTGACGGGGCGGTCTATACCATCCGCTATTTCCAATACGACGGGGAGGGCACGTTGAAGCTGGATAACGGCTTGGTGTTGCAGCCCAACGACCGCTACCTGCTGGAGAACGAAAAATTCCGCCTATATTACACCTCGGAGTGCGACGAGTCGCAAAGCCTGACCATCACGGTGGAGGACAATTTCGGCAATGCCTGCGAGTGGGAATTGGAGTTCAACAACGACTCGGACGCGGAAACGGAGGGAGCGTCGCTGTGTCTGACACCTTGAACGCCAGCCGATGATGCGCAAGGCGTTGCTCCTGCTGCTGGCGGCTGCCCTCTGTGGCAGCCTGCCGGCACAAGACACGGACAGCATGGCGGAACTGCTGGCATCGTTTAACAATCATCCCAAGGCTGACATCGCCGTTGAACTGATAAAAAAGTACGAGGGACTGCACGACCGTTCCGATTACCCCTACTACGGCTACGGGCATCGCAGGTTGCCCAACGAAAACCTTTCCTATGACATGACGGAGGCGGAAGCCGAAGCCCTGCTCCGCAAGGATTTGGCGGTGCGCTACAAGCTGTTCCGCAAATTTGGTAAAGATGCCTTGCTTCTTACCGTATTAAGTTTCAATGTGGGTCAAGGGGTATTGCTTGGTCACGGCGGACACCCGAAAAGCAAACTCATCCGCAAGCTGGAAGCCGGGAATCGAGACATTTACCGTGAATATATCGCTTACTGCCGGTACAAAGGAAAGCAGCACGCCATGCTATTCAATCGAAGAAAAACAGAATTTGCGTTGCTATATATTCCGTGATATGATTAAAATTCCTTGCGGTAAATAATTTCGCAAGGAATTTTTGCTTCCAATACAAATAAACATATTATCTTTACAAATAAATTTCGAAAAATGAAAGAGCCGAAAGAAATCTATTATTTACCTGTAGAACAGTTATCTGATGATGTTATTCAATATATTGAAAGTTTTTGAGTTATTAGATGCTGTAAAAAATGATTGCAATAGCAATAATTTTTCTCGCCGATTTACTTTCATAAGAGATGAGAAAGCTATTAGTGATGTTGCGGAAATTAAAAAAGATAATAATAAATTAAATCATATATATATCAACGAAAATTTCTGTCAGTATTTATGGTCTGTTTGTGTCTATCTTATCGCATATTTTGAAAATGTTATACATATCCCTATGATGGATGCTGTTGGTATTAATAAAAATGGATATAAGCCCAATATGATAGATGTAGAATATGGCAATGATTGTTTTTTCAGAGGACGGCAATTATTACATAACTTTAATAGAGATGCATATTGGGTTACTCCAAATATCTGTAATCCGCAGCAATTTGAAAATATTATAAGCCATGCGAATGATGTCTATTGTGCTGCAATAGCATTTATATATGCTCACGAGTTTTCACATAATTATTTGGGGCATACACAAATACAGCAAACGCTTTCTCGTTCAATAAATGATGAAATTGCAGCAGATGATATGGCAATTAGCTTTATTCAAACTGAATATAACTCTGCATGGGGAAGAACCTATAAGGCAGGAATTGCAACTACATTAGCAGCCCTTTTATTAATGGGAGAGGATTCTATTTCTGGTGGTGGAACCCATCCAGATATGGATGTTCGAATAGAAAATTTGGTTACTAAACTGGAATTGCACGAAATGGATCTTCTTTGGGGCTATTTAGGGGTTGCTTTAAGATTATGGCTTCTTGTTTTTGATGGCTTATCCATCAAAGAGGATATGCAGCAACCGGGGTTTGGTTCATACAAAGAGATATATTTATATTATATAGAAAAATTAAAGATTGTCAGGCAACAACGTTATCCTACAATTATCAAACCAGACTGGGATATATAATTAATGACTTCATTGGATTTTTCATCTTATCGAAGATGGGGGCAACGGTTTCTTTGCTACTTCTTATCCGCCGACCTGCTCATGAAAGAAAGTAGCGGGCGGCAAGCCTGCCGCCCGATTTTACCGCTTTATCCTTTGCAGCACACGCTCAAGTGTGCGCTCGGCAATGGGGCGTGTGTCCTTGTTCCAAAGGTTATACCCGTGTACGGATATTCCCACGCTCCGCAAATCTCGGATATAACCGGACGCTTCATCTTGCGTGGCAGGTAAACGAACTGCACCCATGCGTCCCTGCCGTCTGTCAGTATGAAATAGTATTTCATTTCGCTTGTTTTTTCAGTTGTTACGAATGGAGTGTGGGCGGTGTTTCCACCGCCACGCACTCAAAATTCCTTTATGTCGGCGATAGCGTGCAGCGTGTGAGCCATTCCTTTACGCAGGGCATGTTGTATTCGGAAGTGATGACTGCCGTATGCCCGTTTATCTGCGTAAACCTCGTACTTTCATAGTCCTCCACCCATCCTTTGAGGCTGTCCGTTCCCCATGCGTCCGCATCGGCGAACATATTGTCCAAAACCTTGATAGGGTCGCTGAACGTCACTATCAGCGTTTCATATCCTGCGCTCATCGTCTGCCTCCTTCGCTTTAATCCATTCGTCACGCAACCGCCTGCACTCGTCCAATGTGGGTTTCACGCAGGAGAACAGTTCTCCCGTTGTGGTGTCCCGATAGTCATATTGGTACATCGTGCGGACTTTGCGCCCGATTTTCAGTTGGAATTTCTCGTATTTCTCACCTGCCGTGCAGGTGCTTACTCCGTTAATAGTCATTCTTGTTGTCATAGCCTTATCAATTAAAATTCAACAATCAGTAATCTGTTCTCCAAACATTGGTCGGGGTCGGATGCCTTTTTCTGTGTCACCCACAGATGGTGTGCGCCATACCCGAATGCGAAAAGGGCGTTGAAAAGTTTCTTTCGGGCGAACACCTCCATTACCCCCCTTACATCCTGCTCGTCCTTTGTCAGTACAAGCGTGTTCAACAATTCGATGAACATTTCAGGCAGTTTCTCGTGCCACCCGAAAATCATGTTTTCTATTCTCACTTCCATATCAATAAGTATTAAGTTGTTAAACGATTACGCTGCTTCTTTCATCCGTTTCCGTATCTGCTCGGCATTGTCCTCCACCAATTTGATGATGCGGTCGTGGTATTCGGTGTTGGAGTTGCATACGCCACGGCTCTGCACCACTTTTAATGTCCGCAAGTCCACCTCCACTGTCTCGATGCGTCGCTCGTCTATCCGTGCGGAAGTATCAGGGAGTTCTCATTGTTGTAGTAGGCGTTGGCATAGACGCAATGGTGCATGGCTTTCCCCTCCTCGTAGAACTCGTCCACGCTTTGCAGCACCTTGACGATGATTAGACCGTCCGTCAGTACAAGGTTGAGGAATGCGGCTTTCTTTCGGATATACTCGTCTTTCTCTTTCGCCATTTCTTCCAGACGCTTCCGCTCACGCTCCAACCGCTCGGCTTCCCACTCCCTGTGTTGCTGCTGCCGTTCACGCTCCAATTGGACTTGCCGTTTCCCCATATACAGGTCGTGAGCCGCCTTGAAATCGGGCGGGCATATGAAACGGGGGTTGCGCAAATCTTTTCCCAATCTCTCTAAGAGATATACGAGGTCGCACCACAATGAGATGTCGGTTATGGCATATTTATTCCGCATGGCTATCTTGTACGAGTTCCAACATCTGTCAAGTACCTGCGGACGGGAGAGGAAATAGCGCAAGTGTTCGATGTTGCCCGACTTCAGCAATGTTTCCGCACGGCTGTCCGAAAGGATAGCCTTGAAGAAGTCGTAAGGCAGTATGCCGTGCAGGTTGCCGTCAAAGCCATTTCGCTTAATTTCGGGGATAATCCGTCGGCGTGGATAGGTGCATATCGGGTCAATGTCATACACCTTATGCTGGTTGTTCCTGCGGATTTCCATCGGGCTGTCCTCGTTCCACAAGTCGTAGTAGAGAAGTGAAAAGCCACGCAACCTTGCCACTGTCTCGGACTTGCCGTCAGGAGCAATCCACCGCTGTGCCACCTCAAAGATGGAATACTCCGCCTTTTGCCCGACTTTCTGACGGCTCCTGACGAAAAAGAAACGTATTACCTGGTAGCCTTTGCAGGTGGTGATGATGGAGAAATACTCGTTGTCCACGAACACCCTCTTTCGGGTGTCCGTGATTTCCAATGCCGTGCCGCAGTTCGGGCAGGTGCATCCGCAAAGCGTGTCGGCAAGGCTGTGTCCGCTTTTCCATGCGTGTCCGCACTCCGTGCAGGTAATGACGCCTTTTGCAGTCCGCCTGCCGTAGTGCTTGAAACAATGGTGGAAAGCGTAGGTTCTCTGTGCGTTTGTCAGTTCGGGCAGGGTTGCGCTCAGACGGATGACTTCTTTCTGTATGGGTGTCTTGGGTTTCATAGGTTCAGAATAATGAAAGTTCAACTTGTTGTGCGTTTGTCTTTTGGTTCGCCTTAGCCTTGTTCCGGTTTTGCATCTTGCGCAGTTCCTCGTCTTGGTATTGGCGGATGGCTCTCTGCCTTGCTTCCGCCTTTTCCTCGTCCGTCAGTTCAACTCCGCATACCATGACTTGGCACGGGATTGGTTTGCCGATGTCGATGTCGTCCTCGTCAAAATAGTGTACCGCTTGCGACAAGACTTCCCCTGCGGTAACGCCTATGCCGTTGCTCCATTGCATTGGCTTTTCGCCCAATGCAACAAATAGGTGATGCAATCGTCCATGTTCTTGTTCGGCTTGCTGTAACTTGCTGCAAACAGCTTGTCCTCCGCCGCACGGCTGTCCAAATAGGCTTGGATGGTCCGCTTGAAATGGTCTGTTCCGTTCATATCTGTATGTATTTTAGTTATTTGAAAAATTCTCCGTTGGATAAAAACTCGTATTCGTTGGCTTCGCAATCACGCTCAAAGGCTTCCTCGTTGCTAGCATATTCCACATCATCCCTGCAAAAGCGGAAAAAGCTGTCGATGCAGTCATTCATCAAGTCATACAAGTTCGTATGCTTGTCGGGGACTTTCAGAAGTCGTATATGGGTTTCAGTATGTCCATGTCCGCACAATAACCCGTCAGCACACAATCATTGGTTACGGATATCCGACTTCTGCGCTGTTTGTGGAAGTCCTTTTTGTGCCAATAGGTCTTGGGCTTGAAAAGGTTGTGCCAATAGTTGTTCACGATGAATTTCAGCAACCGCACACCGCACAGTTCTTCCTCTTCCCCGCTGTAATTTGAGATGAATTGGAAATTATAGGTACAGGCATCATAATTCCACCTGCTTACCTTTACCTTGAAAATCTCCTCAAAGGCTTTCAACGTTGCCCTGTTGTCGGATGCGTCATATTCAAAGCCTTTCAACCACTTCCAATAGGCGTTCTCTTTCGCCTTGTCCGAAAGCTCGTCCACCTTGTAAACTTCGTATTTCCTCGTTTCCGTTCTCATAACTTTGCTCTATTGTTCGTCCAACATATTGTGATAAAACAACTCGTCATCCCGTCCGTAGATTTCCATCGTAGGGTTGTTGTCGTTTTCCGCAGGGGACAGTCCTTCCACCGTTTCGGGGTTCAATTCGTAGTCGCAATAGATGACGTTCTCGTCCATACCGATATGGCTGTTCACGTCTTTATCTTCCCATGAAAGAATGATGGATTTGGCTTCTTCATAGCTGTTCGCTTTGATGGAGAAGCGGGTACGTTCCCAGCAAGTTACCTTGCAATCCATATAAAAGTCAAAAGTTTCCATTGTCTGTAATTTAAGATGGTTATACGGTTTTCTGTAAAATCTCTATGTGGTATTGGGGCGGGCATTCCAAGATGAGAAAGGCGATGAAGTCCTTTCTTGCCTCCTTGTTCAACTCGTGGTACAACCTCCTGAATGAGGAAAAGTTACCGTTGATGCACACCTCTACCATATACTCGAAGATGTTGTCCACCTCGTAATACCTGCATTGTTGTGCCACTGTCTTGCTGTGTCTTTTCGCCATATCCGTATGAATTAAAGGGTTAATAACCAAATGAAAATTCCGATAGCTGCCACTACTGAAAGCAGGGCGGTGAGGATGCCGAACATGAAGTTCAACATACCCAGCAGGATTTCCCCTGCGATGCCCACCGCCAAACCTCCTGCGCAAAGGGTAATGCCCCATGCTGCTCTCACCATTGCGGACAATACGCTCCGCATAGCCTTTCCGATGTCGTTCAATGTCATTCTCATATCTTCCAATTTTTAGATTGTTGTTACTTGTCTTGCTCGGATGGGGAGGTCGGGTCGAGTCCTTTTTCTTTTCGCCTCTCCGTATGTCCGATGTCTCCTTGTGACGTCTTCCGACCGCGCACCGGTCGTTTTCGTTTCAGGGGAAAAAGCAAAGGTCAGGGGAGTAGGTTCAGCAAATTTTTTCGACAGAATACTACCTGAGCCTGCGAAGTGTGGAGATTGTGGCTAAAAAATTTGTGTTCCTAATCCCGTCTTTACCTTTGCCCCTGCAACGAAAATGACCACTGATGCCGTCTGGAATGGCGGCATGGGGACATTGGCATACACTTGGAGAGACGGAAAGGAAAAGGGGGAAGTATGTGAAATGGCGCAACGCGCCACAGGAAAATCGAAAGGGCGGCGCAACTGACAAGGGAAAGCCTCGCTTTCCTGCCGCCGTGACGGAAGTCCCCGTGACCGTCATTGTCATGCGGGCATGGCTTGCGGTCGCGGGTGTTCCTCCGGCGGCATCTGTCTGAAAATGGTCTTGCCTGCCATTGCTCCGATTGGCAACGGCAGGGCAAGACGGTTGGAAGACAGGCCACACATGACAGCGGGAATAGTCGCAGGAGCAGATTCACGCTTGCCGTGTCCTGCATCCGGCGGCATTTCCGGCTGACAACGGAAACGAAAAAAGAAAAACGAATAAGACGGTCTTGGCCGTTCAGCACAAGCACATAAAAGAAGTGTCCGCGACGATGGCAGTGTCACTGGTGACATTGTGGTCGTCGTGGGCTTTTCTTTGCTTGTGCTGCTTCTGAAATGGGCTTGCGCACATCAAGCCGGAAGCCGTTTTCAGAACAGGAAAAATGATGGAGGATAAAATTTGCGGGCGAAATAAAATTGCGGGAAATTTTGCAAAGACGGGGACTGTTTTGTACCTTTGCAAAAAGTAAGGACGTTCTTTCGCTTGATGCAAAATGAGGCAGATTATAGAAGTTCGCTGGTTTCTAAACCGTTAACAAGTCTGTTTTGTTTCTCTGTTAATTATCTCATAGCTTGAAAGATACAATTTTTATTGTGTCTTGCTGTATGAAATGTTACATGCTTTGATATCCCAGCTTGTTCAACCATTTGTGTAAA
>ENA-OQJH01000032-OQJH01000032.1-human-gut-metagenome-genome-assembly--contig:-NODE-32-length-67018-cov-4.240242_pt1 | contig 67018 bp, 86 predicted proteins | sample MGYA00242597_ERZ504763 | MGnify/ENA primary metagenome ERZ504763 (study PRJEB26092, sample SAMD00036359) | human gut metagenome | host: Homo sapiens | study: EMG produced TPA metagenomics assembly of... | reverse complement strand
TCACAGTCGGACAGCTTTTGGATGTGTGGGCAGAGGAGGAATTAAAAACAGGTACGCTCAGCAATGGTACGGTGGAGAATTACCTCGGAACAATCCGAAATATCAAGAAACACCCATTGGCAGAACGAAAACTGAAAAATGTAACTTCTGAACATTTGCAATCCTTCTTTGATTTACTTTCCTTCGGGGGAGTTCATCCCGATGGAAAAGAGAGAAAGGGGTACAGCAAAGATTATATCCATTCTTTTTCCGCAGTCATGCAGCAATCTTTCCGTTTTGCAGTATTTCCAAAGCAGTATATTACGTTCAATCCCATGCAGTATATTAAACTGCGGTATCAGACGGATGAAGTGGATTTGTTTTCCGATGAGGATATGGACGGAAATATCCAACCAATTTCACGAGAAGATTATGAAAGATTACTTGCTTATCTGCAAAAAAAGAACCCAGCCGCAATACTTCCAATCCAGATAGCTTATTATGCCGGACTCCGTATTGGAGAAGCCTGCGGTTTGGCATGGCAGGATGTAAATCTGGAAGAACAATGCCTTACCATAAGACGCAGCATCCGATATGATGGCTCAAAGCGCAAATATATCATCGGACCAACCAAGCGGAAAAAAGTAAGGGTTGTTGATTTTGGAGATACGCTGGTAGAGATTTTCCGTAATGCCCGGAAAGAGCAGTTAAAAAACCGGATGCAGTACGGAGAACTTTATCACACGAACTACTACAAAGAGGTCAAAGAGAAAAACAGAGTGTACTACGAATATTATTGCTTAGACAGAACAGAGGAAGTCCCGGCAGATTATAAAGAAATTTCTTTCGTCTGCTTAAGACCGGATGGTTGTCTGGAACTTCCGACTACTTTGGGGACGGTATGCAGAAAGGTAGCAAAAACATTAGAGGGATTTGAAGGCTTTCATTTCCACCAGTTACGTCACACCTATACAAGCAACCTTTTGGCAAATGGAGCTGCTCCAAAAGATGTGCAGGAATTATTAGGACACTCAGATGTAAGTACCACCATGAATGTCTATGCTCACTCCACAAGAGATGCGAAACGAAAATCGGTTCGGCTTCTTGATAAAGTGGTAGGCAATGACTAAAAATTCCCTTATTTCCCTTGTGATTATCTCATAAGGGCAAAAATAAGGGAAACTACATATCATTTCACTAATGAACAGGCGGGAAAGCCTGTAAAATAGGGAAAGTTAGAGGAATAATTATATAAATTCCAGTTTATTAGGATGATAAATTTTATTTTGAATAGGACAGGTGTTTATGAAAAAAGCTCGAGCGCAGTTTCTGTTATTGGAGGAGCCGATGGACCGACCTCCATTTTTTTTAAGAAAAATGCAAAACTTACTCTAAAACAGAAAATTCAAAGAGCAAAAAATAAAATTAAGCGGTTCTATGTGGATAAAACCCTTTCATGTGAAGTCATAGTTGGATGAAGTAATAGAGTATATCGTAAATAGATATAGGTTTGCTGAAGTCGATAAGGATGCTGAAGAATTTCCAGAAGAATATCAGCAGATGAGAGCCTCTTTTATCATTCAATATGCTCCAGAATTATTAGGAGAATCTACTGCATGTCCTAAATTAAAGAGCGAATCGCCAAAAGATGTGGAGGCTTATATCAGGCAAAGCGAGGAGCGAATGCAGAGGGCAATGGAAATCCCTTCGACAGAATTTGATATTGACTTTCATAAATTCAAAAAAGCATTTGATGATATCAATGATACCATGTATATTGTTATCGAAAAAATATGCATATATTGGCGGTGGGGCTGGTGGAAATAAAAAGGTGGTTAAAAACTTTCAGAGTATCTATAAAGATATATACAGATATTACGGTGTCACAAAAGAGGATAAAGTAAGCAAATCGGAACGATATAAGGATGTGGTTCGAACCTTGAGTCAGTAATACAGTTTTGCAATCATTCAAGATATAGAAAAATCTATAAAAAGGAGCTGAGACACTGCTGATTTTAATCAGATAGTTTGACAGCCCCGAGACCGTTTCAAGTTTTGTGTAAACGCTAAAAACTGATATAAGATTTGTGAATAGTTACAAATGGGCAGAGCCGATTTTCCGGATTCTGCCCATATCTGCATTATACAGGAGTTTTTGGGCATGTCAATAAGACCTGCCCAAAACAAGCTGGTTTTACAGGTTGCGTCCGTTCAGACGCTCTTCAAATTTCTCTCATTGCTGCTTTTTGTGGGCTGTCTTTTCTTCTTGCCATAAAAATAACCTCCAAACTGAGTAATTTTATCTTACATCAGTTTGGAGGTTTACACAAACTTTGGGATGTTCCCTTTTAATTAGAATCCGGGAACGAACCATTTTTAAGGCAGCTTAGAATCCAGAAACATCTGGCCCCGCCTGGTCTCTTCTTTACTTTTCCATTACACGCATCAGATTCACCATCTCGATCGCACCCACAGCGCATTCATACCCCTTATTTCCCGCCTTACTGCCTGCGCGCTCGATTGCCTGTTCAATATTGTCTGTCGTAAGGACGCCAAACATAACCGGAATTTTGCTCTGTAAGGAAACGCTTGCAATCCCTTTGGAAACTTCATTGCACACATAATCATAATGGCTCGTTGCCCCGCGTATCACTGCCCCAAGGCAGATCACTGCATCATACTTTCCACTTGCCGCCATCTTCTCTGCGATCACCGGAATCTCAAACGCTCCCGGCACCCATGCCAGATCAATCTGCTCCTCCGGTACATCATGGCGCTTCAACCCGTCAAGTGCACCCCCGATCAGCCTTGACACGATAAATTCATTAAACCTCGCTGCCACAATCCCAATCTTAATGTCCTCTGCTCCTGTTAATTTTCCTTCTAAAACGTTCATTTTTTAATCTCCTTTTTATAACGTTGGTGTCAGGTTGACACCATAGATATTTAATATGTATCCTCTTATTCAAAACGAAGCATATGCCCATCTTTTCCTGTTTTGTCCGCAGATAAAACAGATCATACGGTGTCGCCTTCATCTGGATCGGCACGCGCTCTTTGATTTCCATGCCATAATCTTTCAACTGGTAAACTTTATCCGGGTTATTGGTCAGAAGCCGCAGCGTTTTTACACCGAGATCTTTTAAAATCTGTGCTCCGATGTAATACTCCCGCTCATCCCCCGCAAAACCGAGCGCAAGGTTCGCCTCTAACGTATCCATTCCTTTCTCCTGCAATGTATAGGCGCGCAGCTTGTTCAGTAATCCGATGCCTCTTCCCTCCTGCCGCATATAAAGCAGGATTCCGCGGCCTTCTTTTTCGATCTGTTCCATTGCCGCAGCAAGCTGTTCCCCGCAGTCACACCTCAAAGATCCGAATACATCTCCCGTCAGGCACTCGGAGTGTACACGGCACAGCACATCCTCTCCGTCTCCGATCTCACCTTTTACCAGCGCAACATGATGTTCCCCGTTTAAAATATTCTGATAACCATACGCTTTAAATTCTCCATATTTTGTCGGGAGTTTTGCGACTGCTGCGCACTCTACCAGTTTCTCATGTTTTTTGCGGTACTCCTGAATTGCCGCGATCGTGATAAAACAGATATTCCATTTTTCTGCCAGTTCCATAAGTTCTGTTGTACGCATCATTGTTCCGTCCTCACGCATAATCTCACAGCATAAACCACACTCTTTTAATCCGGCAAGACGCATCAGGTCAACGGTTGCTTCTGTATGACCGTTACGTTCTAACACACCATTCTTTTTTGCAAGCAGAGGAAACATGTGTCCCGGTCTGCGAAAGTCTTCCGGTTTTGCATCCTCACTGATGCAATGCCTTGCCGTCATACCGCGTTCCTCCGCCGATATTCCAGTCGTTGTGCCGACATAATCGATCGATACGGTAAATGCGGTCTCATGGTTATCCGTATTGTCTGCCACCATCTGCGGGAGTCTTAATTTTTCACAGATCTCCTTTGACATCGGCATGCAGATCAGTCCTTTTCCATGTGTTGCCATAAAATTCAGATTTTCTGTCGTTGCAAACTCTGCCGCGCAGATAAAATCCCCTTCATTTTCACGATCTTCATCATCTGTCACAAGAATGATCTTTCCTCTTTTCAATTCTTCCAATGCCTGTTCCACTGTATCAAATTTCTTCATTGTACTTCTTCCTTTCCGTGCCAAAAACTGCATTTTGTTTTCTTATCAGAATCCATTAGAAAATAAAAATTCCCTCGTGATCTTACTCTCCGTTGTTTTTTCTTTCTCCCAGTTCAAAAAATGTTCAATATACTTCCCGATACAGTCATTTTCCAGATTTACCGTATCTCCCGCCTTTTTGTATGCAAGAACTGTACACTGCGCCGTATGTGGGATGACAGACACCATAAAAGTGGTCTGTGTCGTTTTTGCAACGGTAAGGCTGATCCCATCCACCGCAACAGAACCCTTTTCAACAATGTAATGCATGATCTTCTCCGGTGCTTTGATGGAATAACAAACCGCGATCTCGTCTGATTTGACCTCACAGATCGTTCCGGTTCCGTCAATATGTCCTGTCACGATATGACCGCCAAATCTGCTGTTTGCCGCCATCGCACGTTCCAGGTTCACCGGACTTCCCGCCGCTGCTTCTCCAATCGATGACCTCCGCAGCGTTTCGTGCATCACATCGGCGGTAAAATAATTTTTCCCGAAAGATGTCACTGTAAGACAGATTCCATTTACGGCAATGCTGTCACCAATTTTGATATCCTCTAATACTTTTTCTGCCTCTATTTTCAGTCTGGCAGAATTGCCTTTCCGGTCTGCTGTTATGATCCTTCCGACCTCTTCCACAATTCCTGTAAACAAGTTTTCTCCCCTCCCTGCTTTTTACGGTATGTTCAAACCTTATGTATCTGTTTTCCTCTCATTTATTTTTCAGTTCCCCAGCAATCAGAATGTCCTCCCCACTTGCTGTACCCTCTGACTGACCAGGCGATACGCATCATCGGGATGATCCACGCCCATTCCTGCAACCGGACTTTGGCATCTGCACCGCCAAACAGTTTCGGTGCCACATACGCATACACCTCATTGACGATCCCGCTTCTAACGCCGACCAGTTCAGCATGGCACCGCCCTCAAGCAATACGCTCTCGATCCCGTCTGCTCCGAGCTGCCGCATCAGTCTTTTAAATCCACTTTTCCATCCGCATGTTCTGTCACTATGATCCGGCATCCATATTTCTGATATTCCCTGATCTTCGCCTCATCCTGACAGCAGGTTGCAATGATGGTATTCTGCTCCTCTGCAGTCTGCACGATCCGGCTCTTAAGCGGTATACGCAATGTCGTATCACAGACGATCCTGACCGGGTCTTTTGTCTGCGGCAGACGGCAGTTTAACATTGGATCATCCGCGATTACCGTGCCTGCCCCAACCATGATTCCGGTCATTTCATGCCGCATGCGGTGTACCTGTTCTCTTGCCGCCTCTCCGGTGATCCATTGCGATTTTCCGGATGCCGACGCTATTTTTCCATCCAGTGTCATCGCATATTTCATCCGCACATAGGGCAGTTTTGTCTGGATATAATGAAAAAATACCCGATTTTGGTACTCACATTCCTCCTGTAAAACTCCTTCCGTCACCAGGATGCCCTGCTCCCTTAACTGCCGGATCCCGCTCCCGCCACAAGCGGATTGATGTCTTCCGCCCCAACAAACACATGGCTGATCCCGGCTTCTATGACCGCCTGTGTACACGGAGGCGTTTTCCCGTAATGGCAGCATGGTTCTAATGTCACATAAAGATCTGCTCCTGCCGGATCCTCTCCCCTGCTCCTGCAATCCGCCAGCGCTTCCCGCTCTGCGTGAAGTCCGCCAAATTTTTATGATAGCCTTCCCCGATGATTCTGTCCTCTTTTACAAGAACCGCACCGACCACCGGATTGGTTTTCGTCCATCCTCTGCCAAGCTCTGCAAGTTCCATTGCCCGGCGCATATATCTTTCCTGCTGCATGAATACCTTCTCTTTCCTGCAAGATAAAATCTGCAATCTCTGTTGCTTCATGACGATAGAATACACGCTCCGGGAATATTCTATTGCCATAAAAAGAAGCTCTGAACACGATCGTTCAGAGCTTCTTAAAACCGGATTTTAGGGATTTCTAAAATGACATATTTTAAAAACCGGGATACCATGCGAAACTTTTTTCCGTTTCTGATATCCGGCAGGATATCTAATTTTTGCAGCAATAAAATATGCGCTCCGCGAACATTCTATTGTCACAAATAAAAAGACTCTGAAATAAAACTATTTCAGAGCCATGTATGCATTATCTTACCAACCGTTTAAAACGATCCTTTAAATCCTGCTTATCCATATCTTCTTTCATCCAGACTATACTGTCGGCTTCGGAATTACACCGAATCATGCCTTACGGCTCGTGGGCTATACCACCGGTAGGGAATCACACCCTGCCTGAAGATCATATTCTATTTTTATGTGTCTGAGTATAACACGCTTTCTTAAAATGTCAATACTGTTTTTCAGACCAAATTTTACTGCAGCATATAAATAAGTCCAAAACAGCCGGCTCCACAGTTACTTGTAATCGCTGCTGATGCCTCCTGCATGTAGATCTGATCAAATTTTTTATACTTTTGCACTTCCTCTAAAATCATATCTTTCGTCTCTTTCGAACAACCCGCAGATGTTATAAATAAGACTTTCTGATCAATCGGCGACCATCGCGCCATCTGCGCGTGTATATATTTTTTATAAACATCCTGTGTATTTCCAAAAAAGATCGCTGCCGGTACAATTTTCTTTTTGTGCAATGCCAGAACCGGATGACACTGCAGCATCTCTGTCATTTTCCATACCTGCTTATTTAAAAGTCCACTGCGGTAGAGCTGTTTTGAACTGTCTAAAATAAAGCTTGTCTGTATTTTAGGCTGTATTGCTTCCAGACTCTGTAATATTTCATCCAGATCCTTATTTTTCAGCACCATATTGGCTGCATGCATAACCATCAGGCCTGTACCGCTCGACAAATGACCGGAATCAAACACCTGCACATGGGAAAATCCGGCTGCCGCCTGGCTTGCATTCTCAAATCCCTTTCCGGATTCTGAAGCAATACTGATATGCAGTACCTGTTCCGCCTCCTCAAGCAGATTTCCAAAAAATGTCTCATATTCCCCGACTGTCGGTGCTTCCGACTTGGCATACTGATCTTTTTCAATATAAGAAAGCAGACTGTCTGAATGGATTTCCACCATATCCTCGTAATGCCCGTATTCCGTATTTACAAAATAATGCATAACCGGTATTCCAAGCTGCCGGATCACATCATTCGGCAGATCCACAACATTGTCCGTGCTGACGATCAGCCTTTGCTTTTCTTCTGCCCTAAGATACGGAATCCGTCCATCTCACTGATTTCATCCGGATCGATCATATATTCAATGCGCTCTTTCGGCAGATAACGGAGCAGCATTGCCTCAAAAAGGATTCCATTGATCGGTTTCGCCAGATAATCAGAAAATCCCATTTTACGATACTTTTCTTCCGCACCTGACATTGCATTTGCCGTCAATGCAATAATCGGCGTTTTGCGGCAGAATCCACCCTGCTGGTTGCGCACCAGATCCATGGTTTTTTCACCATCCATCTCTGGCATCATGTGATCCATAAAAATCACATCGTAATTATTTTTTGCCGTCAGCTTCAGACATTCCATTCCACTATGCGCCAATGCAAGCTGGACTTTGGTTTCCCGAAGCAGTTTTTTAGCGACAAGCAGATTCATATCATTGTCATCCACAACAAGAACTTTTGCTTCCGGTGCTTCGAAACTCTTTTTATAGGAGGATCTCTGATGTCTTGATGAACTGTTATAATTGAGATTTCCAAGCGGCGTGGCATTTACAATTTTCTGTGGAATCGTAATCGTAAATGTAGAACCTTTCTGATAAATACTGTCAACCGTGATCTGACCACCCATCAGATTTACAAGCTGGCTGCAGATAGAAAGTCCAAGGCCTGTTCCCTCGATTCCTTTTGTGCTGCCTTCATTGACCCGTTTAAAACTGTCAAACAGGTATTTCATATCATCCTGACGGATTCCCATACCGGTATCGATCACAGCCATTTTTAAAAGAATTTCGTCCGCTCCCGTCTGCTCACTCTCCACAAACAGCGTGACGGATCCCTTTTGCGTATACTTGATCGCATTACTTAAAATATTGGTTAAAACCTGTTTGATCCTCATCTCGTCGCCATAAAGCATGGATGGCAGTTTTTCAGATACATTGACACAAAATTCCAGATTTTTCTCATGTGCACGGATCCAGGTCGTGTTTACAATTTCACTGAATAATTCTCCTGTCTCATAACGCGCCGGAACAACTTCCATTTTCCCCGCCTCAATTTTGGACAGGTCTAAAATATCATTGATCAGGGACAAAAGCATCTTACTTGCACTCTGGATATTATTGGCATTCTCAATAATATCGTCTGACAGATTCTCCTCCCGAAGTGTCATTTCATTTAATCCTATGATCGTATTGATCGGCGTACGGATTTCATGGCTCATATTTGCAAGGAAACGGCTCTGTGTATTCATTGCGGCAACTAACTCCGCCTGCTGCTTTTCATTTTCTTTTCTCTGATATTCAGAGAGTGTGATCTGGATAAACATAAACGCACAGGTCAGAAAGATGGTTATGACCGCACTCACGATAATATCCCCATAAACTACAGATTCCGATTCCATATAAGTGATCCGTTCCGGATGAACATATGCAGTGTAAAAACAATACGCATCCGCAATGATCGTTATAACAGTTCCCGCGGCAAGACTTCCCCCGCAGCAGGAAAAAAGCGAGATGAAACCAAGAACAAACCAAAGCGGCATACCGCTTTTTAAGCCTCCGGAGCGCAGAAACGTAACTGGAAGAAAAATTCCATTCAGCCCTGACATCAGAATGAAAGAACAGAGATCATATTGCTGGAATTTATTTCCTGCCCAGAAAAGCATGCCCATAAAAAGCGCCCCGGCAAATAATGCTGCGACATTTTTTATCTCCATTCCCTCGGCAAGCGTATAAACTCCCCCCACTGCCATCGCGATCGTTCCAAGCAGCGACATAAAGCGGAATAACTGTGCATGAATTGAAACATCTTTCCGGATCAGTACCTGGATAATTCTGTCACTCAGCTTACTCATTGTCCGCACCTCCCCATTTTTTAATGTTTCCGCAGCACTGATAAAATCAAACAGTTCAATCTGGGCTTCCATATCAGCGATCAACTGTGTATCCGAATCCGCCATCGAACTGCCCATCTCATTTTTTATCATCTCTAACAGCTTCATTGCCTCTGCCTGGTCAAAATTGTCGATTGCTGCCGATAGTTTCTGCACTGGATTTTTTTCTTCCCCCACCGTCACATACTTAGACAGTCCATCAAGGATCGAACAATAGTCTGCGATCAGCTCCGTATGGTTTTGTATGATATAATTTTCATCCCCATGCTCACATGCCTCCTGCATCCTCTTTGCCCTTTTTGAAAGCTCTTTTGCACCGATCGTAAGACTTTGTCCTTTCAGGGAATGTACATTGATCTTATAATTTTCCCAGTCTTTTTTATCATACAGCTCCTGTAATGTCTGGATCTGACTTCTTCCCTGTTCATAAAAACACTGCACGATCTCCATATAATCCGCTTCATTATTGTCAAAGTAGGAAAGTCCAAGCCGGCGGTCAATTCCTGCAGCCTCAAATTCTTTCCTTCCTTCTTTGAATTGTCCGGATAATCCACTGTTTTCTTCTGTCTTGCAGGTAACCTGTTCCTCTCCCGTATCTTTTTCAATAAACATGCTTAAATATTTGCGAAGGACACGTTCCATCGCAGATTTTTCAATCGGTTTCGCAACAAAATCATCGAATCCTTCCCTGATCAGCATCTCTCTGGCTCCGCCTATGGCGTTGGCTGTCAGTGCAATGATCGGTATTTTCCGTTCACGGAACCGCGGTAATTCATGAATCCTGTGCATACATTCCACGCCATCCATTTCCGGCATCATATGATCCATAAACACGAGATCATAGCTTCTGTCACTGATTTTATCAATTGCCTCACTACCGCTCAATGCCGTATCGATCGTGATGCCATAATGGCTTAACAGACTTGAAACAACTTTTAAATTCATGGCACTGTCATCCACTGCAAGAATTTTGGCTCCTTTTACACGGAATCTGTCATGATGCCACCGTTCGTCGTATGCGTCCTGCTGAAGTTTTTCTCCATTCAAAATGGTTGCAACGAGAATACATGCATCGGGCGATAGATAAGCAGAACTTCCGGTCCGATTTTTGCAGATCACAATCCCTGTTTGCCATGACAACAACTTTCATTTTTGCAGTCAGGCTGTCAAAATAACTTTGATCTATAAAATATTCGACATCCGCAACAAACAAAAACTGATAATTTTCATGATCGATGCGGTTTTTTAGTTCATGCATGGTCGAACAGCGCACGGCATCTACATGAAGCTGATCGACCATCCTCTGTATACATTCAAGATATCCGTCACGAAGCTGTCCGAAACGGTATCTTTCGAGATCCATATAAAAAATGATCTTTTTATCTCCGGCATCACGCACGGATACAAGCGGCATATCCGTCAGTACTCTCTGTGGAATGATAATAGAAACCGTCGTACCTGCATCAGGAACACTCTCAATGTGCATATGTCCATTCATTTTTGCAATCATTTTGCGTGAGATTGCAAGACCTAAGCCAATGCCCCCCGCACGCCGGTCACGGGTCGTATCTACCTGATTGTATGTGTTTTCCAGTGCATCTATATTTTTTTCGCTCATCCCGATTCCGGTATCTTTCACCTTTACCATAAGATTGATGCCGTATGATTCCTTGCGGGCGCCGACAAACAAAATGACACCACCGGCATCTGTAAATTTGATCGCATTGTTGATGAGATTTAAGATAATGCGATATATTTTCTGACTGTCTCCAAGCAGGTTATTCGGAATATCCGCCTCACAATCCACAATGATCTCAAGATTCTTTTCTTTATTCCACACATGTGCCATGTTAACCACATCATTGATCACAGACGTAATGTTATATGGTTCTTCCACCAGCTCCATCGTGTCATTTTCAAGTTCTGAAAAATCCAGGATATCTGATACCAAAGACATCAGATTCCTGCCCGCAACTGTAATATCATACAGCTGTTCCTTTGTCGTATCATCCACTTTCGCATCCAGTAATTCTGATCCGATTCCGATGATAGAATTTAACGGTGTACGGATCTCATGCGAAATATTTGCCATAAAATCATCTTTTGCCTGTTTGGCATCCTCGAGTTCACGCATTGTCTCATTGAATTCCATATCATGCTGTATACGGTTTTTTAACTGTTTATTTTCCATGATCTCGAGAATAATGATCGCAAAAAACTGCATAAAAAATTCCATTTCCCGTATCGGATTATCATAACTTACTTTATCTAACAGGAATGTATCAAGACAAAACAAAAAGATCGTTGCTACCAACGAAATATAATTGATCTCGATCAGATCAAAAAGAGACAACATCACAACACTTGCTGCTACTGTTGCCATGGTAAGAGACGAACCGTCCGTGAATACCGTATATAAAATAATATTCATCCATATCATAACAGAACAAAATAACTTCGCCAGTCTGCTGTACCGTCCTGACAGCATCCGAAGTCCGATACTCGCCAAAAGCCCACAAATTATCACCGCAGCTACCCAGCTTGGCCATTTTAAATAAACTGCTGCCACTACCATATAAACAGTATATATGAAATAAAGTACATACGGGATCACTCCCGCCCTGTCCTTTTTGATTTCTCTTATCATAACGTCCCCTCTCATTCACTTATATCTGTAATTTCCCGCTGCAATTCCAGAAATATCTCTGTAAGGTTCGGATCAAACTGAGAGCCGCTATTTTCCTTTATAATTTCAAACACCTTAGATGCGGGACGGATTGCTTTCTTATAACACCGGTCCTGATATAATGCATCAAAAACATCAGCAAGTGCCATGATCCTTGCACATAACGGAATCTCCTCCCCGGATAATCCATCCGGATAACCCGTACCGTCCCATCTTTCATGATGATATCGTGCTATTTTTCTGGCAATATCCACATATTCCTCATGTTCCACATTTCCGATGATCCGGTCAATGATCTCACACCCGGCTACCGTATGCTGTTTCATGACTTCAAACTCTTCGTCCGTCAGCCGTCCCGGTTTTAAAAGAATCGCATCTGGTGTTTTTATTTTTCCAATATCGTGAAGTACCGATGCCTTTACTGTATTGAGCTCATAATTATGATCAAGGATATCCGGATACATCCCCTTTTTCCTCAACGCTTTTGTCAGTATCTGTACATAATTCTGGGTATTTTTTACATGAAGTCCCGTACTGCCATCACGGCTCTCGATCAGGTTGGCGATACCGGTAATCACTTCATCCTGCATACGCGTCATTTCCTCAACCTGCGAGGCGACCATCTCTTCTAAATGATTCTGGTACTGTCTGTTCTCTAAAATTCGTTTCACACGGCTGACTAATACCTGGGAAACAAACGGCTTCCCGACAAAATCCATAGCCCCTGCCTCAAAACATTTTGTTTCTGTTTCAGCATCATTATCACCGGTCAGAAACACAACCGGTATCATAGATCCATTTTCAAGTTCCCGAATCTTTTTCAGTGTTTCAAATCCGTTCATTTCCGGCATATTTACATCCAAAAGGATCAGATCCGGTGTCACTTTTGAAAGAAGTGACAATGCCATTTTCCCAGATGTAGTCGCAGAAATACGAAATTCTTCCCCCAGAATCGTCTGTGCTCTTTTGAGATTGCCGGATCATCATCTACCAGCAGGATCAGTTCTTTGTTACTTGTCTGCATACGTTTCTCCTTTGTAAAAATCTGAATTGCCCGACTCCTTTACACGTAGGAATGATCTACTTTGATAACCACGTAATAATTATTTCCAAGACGTTCCCTTACCTGTGATGTAATACGTGCTGCCAGCTCATCATCCTGTATCTGAAACTTATACGGTATCAGGACATCAAATATAATATTCGTATGTGTCGGTCCCGTTACAACGCGGAAATCATGCATATTGATCCGCTCATCAATTCCCTTGATAATAGATATTACCGCCGCTTTCATCTCGCTGACATGTTCATCCGATGTCACGATCGGATCCATATGTATCGTCGCATCACAGCCTAACTTTTCTTTTAATTCATTTTCAACATTATCAATAATATCATGGATCTCTAAGATATTGCCCTCCGCAGGTACTTCCGCATGCAGTGATACCATCTGTCTTCCCGGGCCATAATCGTGTACGATCAGGTCATGGATTCCACAGATCTCCTCATGTGCCATTACGATCTGATCGATCTTCTGCACAAATTCCTCCTCCGGCGGCTGCCCTAAAAGCGGATTTAAGGTATCTTTCGCAGCTCCGATGCCCGCAAACATGATAAATACACCAACTAATGCACCACAATAGCCATCCACATAGATTCCGGTAAAATGTCCGATCAAAGCTGCCACAAGTACACTGCTGTTGCGCAGGTATCGCTCAGACTGTCGGTTGCCGTTGCCTTCATGGCAGCAGAATCAATTTTTTTTTGCAACCCCACTGTTATAAAGATACATATACAGTTTTACAAGAATCGAAATAATGAGGATCACAACCACCATTACGGAAAACTCTGTTTCTTCCGGATGAATGATCTTTATAATAGAATCCCTGATCAGTTCATACGCCATCAGAAGGATTGCTGCCGCAACGATCAGTCCCGATACATATTCGATCCGTCCGTGGCCAAACGGATGCTCCGAGTCCGGTTTTGCTCCTGCCAGCTTAAATCCGATCAGCGTAACAGCGGAAGATCCTGCATCTGACAGGTTGTTGAATGCATCCGCAGTCACAGCGATCGAATGGCTGATCGTTCCTGCAAAAAATTTGCCACAGAAAAGCAGAATATTTAAAAAGATTCCGACCATACCGCAGAGAATACCATACTCCTGTCTGATCTTTCCTTTATCCTCTTTTTCTTTAATAAAAAACTTTGAAAGAAATGTTATCATGTCTGATCCCCCTGTGTCCGATCTCATACAATGCCTGTTTCCAAACACTTCCATTTAAAATCTATGCATTTTTGATTGCTATCTGATTTTTCCGATGTCCTGCAGCGGCCAGTAAATGACCTCTCCTTTACCGAGGATTTTATCGATACTTACATATTTGTTATCCCAGTAACGCGCGTCCCAGGAGTCATTCCGGTTATCCCCTAATACCAGATAACAGTCATCCGGTACTTCAAATAAATATGGTCCTGTTGCCACCGTCCATTCTTCCTTCAAATAATCTTCCTCCAGCGGCGTTTCACTTCCATCAATATAAATCTTTCCATCGTCAATGCGGACTTCCTCCCCCGGCAGTCCGATCACTCTTTTTACATAAAGTTCTTCCTCATCATCCGGATAATGGAAAATCACAACATCCCCGCGCTCCGGTGTATCCTTTAAAAATGCGAGACGATTTCCGATCAGGCGGTCCCCCGGCATGATCGTATTTTCCATGGAGCCTGTCGGCACATCTGCGTTGATGATCAGATAATTCTTGATCAGAAATGCTGCCCCGATCGCCAGGGCAAATGTAAGTACCCAGCTTAAAATCTCGCGGACCGCACTGGTGCTTTTCTGCGTTTCTTCTTTTTATTTTCATCTATATCCATCCCGATATCCTGTCTTTTCGCTTCCATCTGTGTCCTCACTTTATGCCATAATGATTTCTTTTATGTTAAAAGATTATAATGTATTAAATGTAATTTTAGCACACTTGCCACAAAATAAAAAGTGCCACACCATACGATGTGACACTTTTTTGCCTGTTTTTGTCTATGATTTATTTTTAAGGCTATTACCTGTTTTTCAGGCGATACGCTTTCTTTAGTCTGCGAATAATGCTGTGGAGTAATAACGGTCACCACTGTCCGGAAGAAGGGCAACGATTGTTTTTCCTTTGTTTTCCGGGCGTTTTGCAAGCTCGATTGCAGCATATAAAGCTGCACCGGAGGAAATTCCGACTAATACACCCTCTGCTTTTGCAAGCTCTTTTCCGGTTGTAAATGCATCCTCGTTTGCTACCGGAAATACCTCATCATAAATCCTGGTATCTAATACCTCCGGAACAAATCCTGCACCGATTCCCTGGATCTTGTGAGGACCTGCTGTTCCTTTGGAAAGAACAGGAGAAGTCTCCGGCTCAACTGCAACAACTTTTACATCTTTGTTCTGTGATTTTAAGTACTGTCCGACACCGGTAACTGTTCCGCCGGTACCAACACCTGCAACAAAGATATCTACCTTACCGTCTGTATCTGCCAGATCTCCGGTCCTGTTGTCTCGAAATGGGCCTGTACGTTTGCCGGTTGGTAAACTGGGATGGGATAAAGCTTCCCGGGATTTCTTTTGCAAGCTCTTCTGCTTTTGCGATCGCACCTTTCATTCCCTTTGCACCCTCTGTTAAAACGATCTCTGCACCGTATGCTTTTAAGATGTTACGACGCTCAACACTCATGGTCTCCGGCATTGTTAAGATGATACGGTATCCTTTTGCTGCTGCGATAGAAGCAAGACCGATACCTGTGTTTCCGGAAGTCGGCTCAATAATCACGGAACCTTCCTTTAAAAGACCTTTCTCCTCTGCATCTTTTACCATGTAATATGCAGCACGGTCTTTTACACTTCCTGATGTGTTAAAATACTCAAGTTTTATAAGAACTTTTGCCTCAAGTCCTTTGCTTTTCTCTAATTTTGTTACCTCTAATAAAGGTGTGTTTCCAATCAAATCTGTTGCACTCTGATAAACTTTTGCCATGATATTCCTCTCCTATTCTGAAATTTTTCATTTCTGAAGTCTGCAATGCTTTTTGCAGACTTCAAAGTAAAAATAAGGAACTTATTTCTACTTTACTGCCTTAAATGCTTCATCAAGATCCTCAATGATGTCCCTGATATTCTCTGTTCCGATGGAAAGACGGATCGTGTTCGGTAGATTCCCTGCTCTGCCAGCTCTGCCTCATTTAACTGTGCATGTGTGGTAGAAGCCGGATGAATGACAAGTGATTTCACATCTGCCACGTTTGCAAGTAAGGAAAAGATCTCAAGATTATCAATAAAATCTTTTGCCTTCTGCTCATCCCCTTTGATCTCAAAGGTAAAGATTGAACCGCCGCCGTTCGGGAAGTATTTTTTGTATAATTCCTGCTGTTCTTTATCCTCTGTAACGGATGGGTGATGTACTTTTTCCACCTGTGGATGGTTGTTTAAATACTCTACAACCTTTAATGCATTTTCCACATGACGTTCTACACGCAGGGACAATGTTTCAAGTCCCTGTAAAAACATAAATGCGTGGAACGGTGAAATCGTTGCTCCGGTGTCACGGAGTAAGATTGCACGGATTCTTGTGACAAATGCTGCAGGACCTGCTGCCTGTGAAAAACTGATTCCGTGATAGCTCGGGTTCGGTTCCGTGATGGCAGGGAACTTACCGGATGCCTCCCAGTCAAATTTTCCACTGTCGACGATGACACCGCCGATTGCGGTTCCATGTCCGCCAATGAATTTTGTTGCAGAATGAACAACAATGTCTGCGCCGTATTCGATCGGCCTGAGCAGATACGGGGTTGCAAATGTATTGTCCACAACAAGTGGAATTTTATGCGCATGGGCGATCTTTGCGATTGCCTCAATGTCGCTGACATCTGAGTTTGGATTTCCAAATGTCTCTATGTAAAGAGCCTTGGTGTTGTCCTGAATCGCTTTTTCAAAGTTTGAAACATCGAGTGGATCAACAAAAGTAGTTGTGATTCCATAGTCCGGAAGTGTATGCTCTAACAGGTTATAGGAACCACCGTAAATATTATTTGCTGCAACGATATGATCGCCTGCATGTGCAAGGTTTTCGATCGTGTATGTGATCGCCGCTGCACCGGATGCAACTGCGAGTGCGGCAACACCGCCCTCTAATGCTGCAATTCTTTTTTCAAATACATCCTCGGTCGGATTGGTAAGTCTTCCGTAGATGTTGCCCGCATCTTTCAGGCCAAAACGGTCTGCTGCGTGCTGGCTGTTATGGAATACATAGGAAGAGGTTGCGTAGATCGGCACTGCTCTCGCATCTGTAACCGGATCTGCCTCCTCCTGTCCTACATGTAACTGCAATGTTTCAAAACCCAGATTTCTTTCGCTCAAATGTTTCTTGCCCATAGATCACTTCTCCTTCATTTGATATTTTTCTAGTATTCTTCTTCCTCTTCTTTTTCGCTGATATCATTTACCGGACGCTCTAGTCCTTCGATTTTGATACCGTTTTTCTCTGCATAATCCCAGAGTGCTGCATGGATTGCTTCCTCTGCTAACAGGGAACAGTGTACTTTTACCGGTGGAAGTCCGTCTAATGCTTCCATAACGGCTTTATTGGTAACTTCAAGTGCTTCCTGGATCGTTTTTCCTTTTACAAGTTCGGTTGCCATACTGCTGGTTGCAACGGCTGCACCGCATCCAAATGTCTTGAATTTTGCTTCCTGAATGATGCCGTTATCATCAATATCAAGATACATTCGCATGATATCGCCGCATTTTGCATTACCAACGGTACCTACACCGCTTGGATTTTCCATCTCTCCAACGTTTCTCGGATGATTAAAATGGTCCATTACTTTCTCACTGTACATATCTGATTTCTCCTTTTTATCTCTTTACGCTCAATTTTCAATCCTGATTACTGGTTCTGTTTTTTTACAAAATCCTCATATAATGGGGACATACCACGCAGACGCTCGATAATCTTCTTTAACTCGTCTACGGTATAGTCGATCTCTTCCATCGTGTTCTTCTCGGATAAAGTCAGACGCAGGGAACCGTGTGCGATCTCATGCGGCAGACCGATTGCAAGAAGTACATGGGACGGGTCTAAGGAACCTGAAGTACATGCAGATCCACTGGAACCGCAGATACCTGCCTGATCTAAGAGGATCAGCATGGACTCTCCCTCGATAAAACGGAAGCAGAAGTTTGCATTGTTCGGCAGACGGTCTGTGCGGTGTCCGTTTAATCTGGTATAAGGGATCTCTTTTAATACACGCTCGATCAGGTGGTCTCTGAGTGCGATCTCTTTTGCACTGCGCTCTTCCATATTCTCTTTTGCAAGTTTTGCCGCTGTACCGATTCCGACGATACCCGGAACATTGTGTGTACCTGCACGGCGTTTTCTCTCCTGTGCACCGCCGTGGATGAAGGAACGGATTTTAACGCCTTTGCGGATATACATCACACCGATACCCTTTGGTCCGTTGATCTTGTGGCCGCTTGCGCTTAACATATCGATGTTCATCTCTTCCACGTCGATCGGGATATGTCCAAATGCCTGTACCGCATCCGTGTGGAATAATACGCCGTGGTCATGTGCGATCTTACCGATCTCTTTGATTGGCTCGATTGTTCCAATCTCATTGTTTGCTGACATAATGGAAATTAAGATCGTATCCGGGCGGATCGCTTTTTCTAATTCCTCAAGGCTGATCTTTCCATCCTCATCAACATCCAGATAAGTTACCTCATAACCTTTCTGCTCTAAATATGCACAGGTGTGAAGAATCGCATGATGTTCGATCCTGCTTGTGATGATATGTTTTCCTTTGGACTCATATGCCTCTGCAGTTGCCTTTAATGCCCAGTTGTCTGACTCGCTGCCGCCGCCGGTAAAATAGATATCCTCAGTTCTTGCATTGATGAGTGCTGCGACATTTGTCCTTGCCTCATCGACAGCCTTTTTGCTCTCCCCTGCGAAAGAATAGATTGCAGAAGGGTTGCCGTAGTATTCTGTAAAATATGGAAGCATTGCATCTAATACTTCCGGATATACCTGTGTGGTTGCTGCATTATCTAAATAAATTAATTTTGCCATGATATCGTTCCTTTCTTTATCCTTATCTTATCCATTTTATATGCTGCTCATACTAGCGGAAAGTCCGTATATTCTGTGTGTATCCATCACCATTCTGTTTCATTTCCTAGTTTGTTGATATGATATAAGTATTATACATCATCAATTCCTATTGTCAAGATAGGAATTGTATTTTTTGTGCAAAAACAAGAACAATCCGTTTCCCTTTAAATCAAGTGACAACCCTCCTATATAATGCTATAATAAATCGTCAAACGCAACAAATATCTTAATATTCTGACAGATGATATTTTGCAGTAAATGTTTTACAAATAGAATTTAATGATGCCTCAAAATCGGGGGCAGGAATGGAGACTATTATGAACCAGTTATTTTCACCGGAACTGATTCCGGATTATATGCACGCACACCCGGAGTACGGGGTAAAACGTATTTTGACCTACACAGTCTATCGCTTTTTATCCTTTGCAGGAAAAGAGGATGATACACTTGCCGCTTATATAAAAGAAACGTTATTTCCAATGGAAGATGCGCTCGACTTTTCCCTGATCGACGATTATCTGGCTCTGGATCCTTATTTTTGTCCGGTACCGGAGGAGGGCAGTTTTGATGCCTTTTTCTTATATACCGCAATCAGCATCTTAGAGAATGCTTTTGACGAATTTGCATTAGGTGATGAGCTTGCCATCATTGATGACCTGATTCTGACAAAATATCCGGTACTTGGCTCTGTTGCTTTAGACGATGCTGATATCCGTCTGGATGCGCTGATCGGCAGCGGTGCGGAGTTTTATGCCGTTTTATATCTGGCTCTGACGAGATATCCGTCAGCACTTGGTTCACTGCTTCCGCAGTTTGGCGCCGCTACCATGACAGTTACCAGTTCACCGGCGACGACACAGCGCTTTACGATTTCATGGATGAATATTTTGAGACGAAAACTGTATGCTGCAGCCATTTTTCGTGGAACTTTCCAACACGCTTGTTGACGCAACACTCGGCTATTACAAGACTGACCTTGAAACATTGCTCGCAGCCGAAGTCCCGGGACTTTTAAGTGGAACGGCTTCCCGTTTTGCTGTGCAGAAACGTTTCGGTGCGCTCGGACTCACCAGACTGCCGGACCACGATACCTGTCTGGCACTGTTATCCGAATCTTTCCGCTATGCAGCACTTTATGAACTGCGCAGCAACCTCTTTGATTACCACCTTGAAGAAGACCGTCTGGTGACTGCGGACAACTGGAAAGATACCATCCGTTTTCACTTCGTGCAGTATCAGCACATTTATGAGCAGGCGCTTGACGGCTTTTACGCGGCTGTGCTTTCCAGAAAGCTGCTGCTCGCAGAGTTTTCGGAGGAATTAAAAAAACTGGGGTTCTAGTCCCCCAGTTTTTATACCAGAATACATATTCTGATTTATTCTTTTTCTTCCTCTTCCGGTTCCCGCAGGTCGCGTATCCTCACCTGCTCGATCCGTTTGCCGGACATCTCTGTCACTTCTATCTCAAGTTTAAATTCTTCATCCGTATGAAAATCTCCGGCTTTCGGTATACATTCAAACAGTTCCATCACCCAGCCGCTGACGGTCTGCACATCAAATTCTGCCTCGCGGTCTAAACATTCAAACAGTTTTTCCACTTTTGTTTTTCCGGCAACCAGATATTCATTGTCGCTGATGCGCTCAATTTCTGTCTCGACCTTATCGTGCTCATCCCAGATCTCACCGACAAGTTCCTCTAAAATATCCTCAAGCGTAATGATTCCAGCCGTTCCACCGTATTCATCCATCGCAACCGCAATGTGCAGTTTCTTCTGCTGAAGTTCCCGCAAAAGATCATCGATCTTTTTATTTTTCGGCGTAAAAATAACCGGTCGCACTGAGTCACGGATCGTCACATCCGAACGGTAAATAAAGTTGTAAAAATCTTTCTGATATAAAATACCAATGATCTGGTCAATATTTTCCTCATAGACCGGAAGTCTCGAATATCCGGTGTCCGCAAATATTTTGGCGATCTCATCTTTTGGCATATCCACCGGGATACCGACAATATCAATTCGCGGTGTGTAAATATCCACTGCCTCCAGCTCATCAAACTCGATCGCGCTGCGGATCAGTACACGCTCATCTTCTCCGATACCGCCGCCTGCCTGTGCCTCATCCACAATGGTGAGCAGTTCTTCTTCTGTGATTCCCGGCTCCTCTTCTGACTTAAAGATGTGTGACAGCAGTTTTTTTCCACTGTGCAAACACAAAATTAACCGGTGTCAGGATTTTTACCAGAACAGCAATGATCGGTGCGGAAAACAGTGCAAATTTGTCCGGTGATTCTTTTGCAATGCTTTTTGGTGAAATCTCACCAAAGATCAAAACCAGAACTGTCGTAACGATCGTTGAAACACTGGCCCCCTTCGCATCCCCAAGCATTTTTACAAACAGGATCGTTGCTAAGGAGGAAGATAAAATATTTACAATATTGTTTCCGATCAGGATCGTTGACAACAGGTTGTCGTACTTTTCTTCCAGTTCAAGCACCAGCGCCGCCCGTTTATTTCCTTTGTCTGCCATATTTTTCATGCGGATCCGGTTCAGCGACAAAAATGCGTCTCCGTCGCCGAAAAATATGCTGACATGATCAGGCATATCGCAATAATGATAAAAAACAATGAGTCACTTCCCATAAAAAATAATTCCTCTCTTTCCACGCAAAAAAGCATAGCTGCACCTGTTTGTCTCTCCAAACGGCAGTTATGCTTTCTCATATTTCAATATTGATCTTTTCATTTTGTTATTCTGATTCGGGTAAGGATCCGCGTCCCCGTCCGCACTGTCTAACATAGTACTCTCCATTTCTGCATGTGAACAATATTACCTTTCACATGATTTTCATACAAATTGTGCTATGGATGTATTATATCAAAACGCATTCTGCATAGCAAGGAATTTTTATCCATTTTCCGGTTCTGTACCGCTAAAATACAAATAAAATTTGCTGTTGTCTTTGAATTATGATATACTGTTATAAATATATTTTAGGCGGGGCACATTTTCCCTGATGGGATTTCGTTTCCTGTCAGGTGATCACCATATAGACAGAAAAGAGGTATTTTTATGCAGGTAAACGAATCATCTGAGAACTATTTAGAGACCATCCTGGTACTGAGCAAACGTAACCCGGTCGTACGCTCCGTTGACATCGCCGAAGAGCTTGGTTTCAAAAAATCAAGTGTCAGCGTTGCAATGAAAAATTTACGCGAAAAAAATAATATTACCGTTACGAAAGAGGGATATATTTATCTGACCGATTCCGGCCGTGAAATTGCAGAAATGATCTATGAGCGTCACGAACTTTTAACAGACTGGCTGACACGCCTCGGTGTCGACCCGAAAATTGCAGCAGAAGATGCATGCCGTATGGAGCATGTCATCAGCAAAGAAAGTTGATGCGATCAAAAAACATATTAAATAACCTGATACATATACATCTATATATTAGTATATCATTTTCACAAACAACAATCTGTGCATATTTTAAACAGATCTGTTATCACAAAAACAAGAGGTGCTCACCGGAACAGATTTCCGGAAGCACCTCTTGTTTTTATTTATACTGTCTGCGGAACTGTACCGGTGTCATCTCATACGCCTTTTTGAACAGGCGGTTAAAATGCTCCACGTTCTCATATCCCACACTCGCTGCAATCGACTCCACCGTCTGATTTGACTCTTTTAACAGTCTTCTCGCTTTTTCATCCGCGCAGCCTTCACTGCATCCTGGAATGTCATACCGGATTTTTCCTTGATATATTTGGAAAGATACGGTTTGGAAAGTCCAAATTTTTCTGCCAGGACATCCATCGTCACATCCGCATAGTTATTCTGGATGTAATTCATGATCTCCATGATGCGTTCATCTCTGCCCTCAATGATGTTTTCGCTTTTTGCCATCTTATTTGCAGCAGAAACCAGTGCTGCGATGGAACTCTTGATGATATCCTCATCCACGCCGACGCCCCAGAAATGTCTGCCCTGACAGATGATCTCCACATAAGCCGCTGCTTTTGAGGAAGATCCCTCTGAGATTGCATGCTCCTGGTAGGTTGCCAGCTCATAGCTGATGCCAAAATACATCTGGATTGCGTTGCTGACCGCATCGAGGCGTCCGTTTCCGCTTGTCTCGATCACTCTGCGCTCACCGTTCTGCTCGATCGTCACACTTGCGGCAATGCCGTCTTTCTGCTCGAAATGGCACTCCGCCACATCAAATACATCTTTGATATTGACGTAATTCCCGGTAAATACCTGATAGATCATATCCGGTGTCAGCTCTTCGTGTCTGTGATCGGATACACCTTTGATCAGATAACCGACTTCCTCTTTCATCTTATCCGGCAGGGACATGCCAAAGTTCTGTTTTAATACGAAAGCAACTCCTCCCTTACCGGACTGGCTGTTGATTCGGATCACATCGGATTCGTACTCTCTTCCGACATCCTTCGGATCGATCGCAGATACGGAACATCCCAGCGCCCGCCGCTCTTTCCTGCCTCTCTCCATGCCATACCTTTTGAGATCGCATCCTGATGGGAACCGGAAAATGCAGTAAACACAAGATCTCCGGCATACGGAGTACGCTCATAAACTCTCATTCTGGTAAAACGCTCATATTTCTCACGGATTGCTGCAATGTTGGAGAAATCAAGTTTCGGATCTACGCCGTGGCATACCATATTCATTGCAAGTGTCACGATATCCACGTTTCCGGTACGCTCTCCATTTCCAAACAGAGTACCTTCCACACGGTCAGCTCCCGCTAATACACCAAACTCAGCATCACTGATACCGCAGCCTCTGTCGTTGTGCGGATGTACGCTTAAGATCACGTTATCTCTGTATTTTAAATGTTTGTGAATATACTCGATCTGGCATGCAAATACATGCGGCATTGCAATCTGAACCGTAGTCGGAATGTTGATGATCGCTTTGTGTTCCTTATCCGGTTTCCACACATCCAGTACGGCGTTGCAGACTTCCACGGCATAGTCGACCTCTGTTCCAGGGAAGCTCTCCGGGCTGTACTCAAATGTAAAGTTTCCATCTGTCTGTGCTGCAAGATCTCTTAACAGAATCGCTCCATCCACTGCAAGTTTCTTTACTTCTTCCCTGCTCTTTTTAAAGACCTGCTCTCTCTGTGCAACAGAGGTGGAGTTGTAAAGATGGATCACTGCGTGCGGTGCGCCTTTGACTGCCTCAAATGTTTTTTGATGATGTGCTCACGCGCCTGTGTTAAAACCTGAACGGTAACATCTTCCGGGATCATATTGCGCTCGATTAAGGCACGCATGAAATTGTACTCTGTCTCTGAAGCTGCCGGGAAACCAACCTCGATCTCCTTGAATCCAATGTCTACAAGCATCTGGAAAAATTCAATTTTTTCCTCTAAGCTCATCGGCTCGATCAGTGCCTGGTTGCCATCACGCAGATCCACGCTGCACCAGATCGGCGGCTTTTCGATCGCATCCTTCTTTACCCAGTCATATGTAACTTCCGGCGGCATAAAATATGCTTTTCCGTATTTTTCTGCAACATCAAAATTCATATTCATTCTCCTTATCCTGTTTTAACAATGATTCTATTTTCTGTGTGTCACTTTCTGTTTTCTGTCCGGAGAGCTTTTTGTGTAAGAAAAAATGTCATAATAATTTCTCATGATACAAAAATCTCTGTATGCAAAACCTGTGTGGTTTTGTCATACAGAGACGCAAAATTTTCTTCACGCGGTACCACTCTGTTTCATGAATGACCTGTATCGTCATGCATGCACTCATCCGGCACTATCATGTCTTTTCCCTCTTACGGCGGGCGATCCGTCCAAGCTACCCAGTATCATCTGCTCATTCATAATGCATCCGATTCCTTCAGCCGGCAGCTCCAAGGCGAGTTCACAACTTCACTCTGACTGCCTCGCACCTTCCGGCAGTTCTCTGATTTCCATTCCGCTGTTACTATTCCTTTTCATTGCATTTCATTTTCTGTTCTACATAATAACATACCTTTTTCGAGTTCCGCAAGGTGTGATTTTATCAATTTTATTGATTTATTTTAATCTTCTATATTTTAAAACTGAAAATCTTCATAATCTTCCGGTGTAAAACGATGATAGATCAGATGGCAGCCCTCATCCGTGATGCAGTAACGGTAATCATCCGGCACCCCATCCTCAAAGTAAACCAGATAATCAAATTCCCCGTGTGTCGTCCGTTCTACATGTACATGATCCGAATATCTGTGAAACTGCTGTAAAAGCTCGTCTATCGTGCAGCCATGTTTTCCGATTGTTTCTATAAAACTGGAAATGAACTCACTTCCGTTCGTGTGTTCATGCACATAATCAACACCGCTCGGCGGAATTGCAATGCAGAAACGCTCACCTTTATTGGAGATTTCCACCCCGCCAAGTGTCTGCACCGTCTTTTTTGAAAATTCTGCAAGCAGTTCTGACATCTCTTTTTCTGCTGCATCGGTATGGAAGAAACGGTTCAACGAGGTAATCGGATAATATAACCGGATCAGTTCACTCCGGTAACCAAGTTTTATCTGTTCTTCCTGTATGACCTCGATGATATTTTTTTCAAGTCTCGTAAAATCCACTGCCTTTTCCATTTCTTTCTTCCTTATTATTTTACTCCCACTGTGTCAGACTGATAAATTCCGGCTTATTATTTTACTTCCACTGTGTCGGATCAATCCATTCCCACGCTTCTTATTTTCTCATAAAATTCAGATTACATACTCGCCGGCACGCTGTCTCTCGTAGTCCACTAAATCTGCGAGTGTGATACTGTCAACAACCTGATTGATCGCCTCGTTCATTTTTTCCACACCAGAACTGTTGCACAGTCATTCATCTTATCACAGGTGTCTTCATCCTCGACGCATGCCACCGGTGCAAGGCTTCCCTCTGTCAGGCGTAATATCATTCCGACGGTATATTCTTCCGGTCTTTTTGTCAGAATGTATCCTCCCTGTGCACCACGAATGCTCTTTACATATTTTGCCTTATTTAAAACGGAAATAATCTGCTCTAAATATTTATCTGAAATTTCCTGGCGTCTCGCAATATCCTTTAAACTGATCGGCTCTCCGGTATTATTCAGTGCAAGATCCAGCATCAGGCGTAACGCATATCTTCCTTTTGTTGATATTCTCATATTTTCCTCATTTCTGCGCTGTTTTTCATATTTTAGGCTTGCGGATGCAGCGCAGCCGCAAACTTATGAATAAACGATTCTTTTATCATCGTATTAGAAGTATATCCGACTATTCATACCATGTCAATAGGAATTAAAGTATTCGTTAAATATCTCTTTGCGCCACTGATATTTTGAGAGATCAACACATCCGTCTTTTACCTCTATGCCATCCGCTTCCAAAAGTCCGATCTGCCTGTTTTCGCCACCAAATGCAAAGGCCTCCGAAACTCTCCCCTCACGGTTTACTACCCGGTAACATGGGATTCCCTCCGGATCCGGATTTACATGCAGCGCATAGCCGACCACCCTGGCCCACCTTTTGTTGCCCGCAAGCGCTGCCACCTGTCCATAAGTGGCAACCGTACCGCGTGGAATCTGTTTTACAATGTCATATATTTTTTCGTAGGAATTTTTCTGTTCCATATTAGTCCTTATTCAGATTATAAAAACTCGTAATTTTATGATGTTGCGCTCATTATACCATGGATTACTTTTTGCGCCATTCACCTTGCAATCATGTTAAGAACATGCTAAAATTTTAAATTTGTTGTTTTTTATAAATTTTTAATACTTTTTATACTTAGGAAAGAATTGGAGTACAAAAGACCTATGAACGAACTAAGACCAAAACTATTTGACGTAATGAAGGGATACACAAAAGAGCAGCTCATCAAAGATATCCTTTCCGGTATCATTGTGGCGATCATTGCTCTTCCACTTTCTATCGCACTTGCGATCGCTTCCGGTGTCGGTCCGGTACAGGGACTCTACACTGCGATCGTTGCCGGATTTTTTATTTCCTTTTTCGGAGGAAGCCGTGTACAGATTGGCGGACCAACTGCCGCATTTGTTGTTATCATCTATGGCATCGTGACCACTTACGGTACAGACGGACTGATTGTCGCAACAATCATGGCAGGTATCATTTTATGTATTATGGGCCTCTGCCATTTTGGTTCCCTGATTAAATATATTCCTTATACGATCACGACAGGTTTTACCTGTGGTATCGCAGTCACCCTGTTTGTCGGACAGATCAAAGATTTTCTTGGACTTGATATGGGTGCTGTTCCTTCTGAATTTATTGAAAAACTTGGCGCCTATGCTGCAAATATCACAACCACCAATCCGGTTACCGTCGCAATCGGTGCCGTTGCACTTGTGATTTTAATTCTGTGGCCGAAAGTAACTGACAAACTGCCTGGATCCCTGATCGCAATTATCGTGACAACTGCCATCGTTTATTTTGCTAAACTGCCGGTCAACACGATCGGAAGTGTTTACGGAGAACTTTCCTCCGAATTTCCGTCTTTCCACATGCCGGCATTCAGCTATAAACTGGTACAGGAACTGATCTCCCCGGCATTTACGATCGCGATTTTAGCCGGTATTGAATCCCTGCTTTCCGCAGTCGTATCTGATGGTATGATCGGTGACACCCACAAGTCAAATGCCGAACTGATCGGTCAGGGACTTGGAAATATTTTTTCCGGCCTGTTTGGCGGAATCCCTGCTACCGGAGCGATTGCCCGTACTGCTGCAAACGTAAGAAACGGCGGACGTACCCCGATCGCAGGTATCACACACTGTATCACTTTAAGCATTATTTTAGTTGTTTTAATGCCGCTTGCTTCCCTAATTCCTATGACAACATTAGCCGCAGTGCTTTTAGTCGTTGCATGGAACATGGCAGACTGGACTTCCTTTTTCCATCTGTGCAAAACTGCTCCAAAGAGTGATATGATCGTACTTGTTGCAACATTTTTCCTGACTGTATTTTTTGACCTTGTCGTTGCCATCGAAGTCGGTGTCGTACTTGCCGCACTTTTATTTATGAAACGTATGGCAGAAACTGCCGATGTCACTGCCTGGAAATATGCAGATGAGCCGGATGTGACCCCTGGCGAAGCCGAGAAAATGCGCGACATTCCACACTCAATCCGTGTATTTGAGATCAGTGGACCGCTGTTTTTCGCCGCAGCCGATGAAATTCTTACAATTACCAGTGACAAGTCAACCAAAGTCATCGTTATCCGTATGCGAAGTGTTCCGGCAATCGATGCGAGTGCAATGCGTTCCTTGCGTGACCTTGCTGCCCGTGCGAAGAAAAAACATATCACTTTGATCTTCTCACATGTCAACGAACAGCCGATGTCCGTTATGAAAAAAGATCACTTTATCGAGCTGATCGGGGAAGAACATTTCCTTCCGAATATTGTGGAAGCTCTCGGTTATGCGGAAAATATGGTCGCAGATTCCGGTCATAAGGCTGCGAAATAACAGAATTTATTTATTCTTATGATGAAATATCGGATTAGGATGGCTGCACACTTCCTTTTACTGTGTCAGCCATTCTATCTCCGCGTCCTCTGTCGATGTTTCCATCTCTGCCTGACCTTCCCCTTCTTTTAAAACGATGCAGTTGTGATTGTCATCCACCTGAACCTGATAAAAATATTTCAAATCGTCGCTGACACCATTACTGTACTGATATTCCACAAAATACTGCGCTTGTGCCGGTGTTTCGGCAGGTTCGAAACCAAACGACGTCTCTTTGATCTCACAATCCGAATCATATTGATCTAAATACTCCTGAAAAATTGGATCTGTGTATCCTCTTGCAATCTCACTTCGATCATACAGCTCCTGCATCACGGCATCTTCCTCTATACCGGCGGATCCGCTATTTGCTCCACATCCTGCCAAAAACATTCCCATGATAAGCAGCAAACCTGTTATTTTACTCCTGCGCATCGTATGTATACCTCCCCTGCAGAGTCTCATACTCTGCATGCCCGGTGCTCCAGGTTCCTCCCTCCACCAGAAGAGACACTGCCTTGGCATCATAGCGTCCAGATAAGTATTGACTACGCTTCCAACTGTCGCGTACTCTCCTGCCGTTCCCATCTGATTTACATATTCCTCAAATGTTTTCGACAGATCAAGCGTTATGGTATCCTCTTCCTGTTTAAAATCAAGCACTTTCACATCCGACGGAACCACACCGGCATCGATCAGCGCAGCCATGATATTTTCAGGCGTAAGCGCATCGAGCGATACCGTTTCTGTGTCAAAACCATCTGCATTTTCATTGCTTTTATATATGGTAATATTATTGTCTTCTTTATCAGCATTTTCCCGCCTGCCACAGCCTGATGCTGTCATAAGAACTATCGCTGCTAAAATCAATGCCATTTTCCGTGTTACACTTGTTCGTTTCATATTTTGCCTCCTCTTTTCCATCATTTTTCCTTTCAATCACGATTCATTTTTACCTTTTGGGTATATATGAAAATTTTGCTCGGAAAATACCCATAATTTTCCCTTAAATCCGCGTTTTTTGAGGATTTTTTTGTGATAATGGACATACACAGATAGTTTTTCATGCTATATGCCTTATACTCGCTTCGCTCGGCAGTCTTATTATATCTTATCTCATTTTGTTTTTGTTAAACCTTCGTCTAAATTAAGAAAATCTTCCATATTTCCAACCATAAAATACACGTTCTGCGAACACTCTATGATTAAGTGAAACAGCAGTCTTCACAGTTCATCCATATCTCCCCCGCAGATGCGCACCGATATCTCCGTCACATATTCCTCCACCGTCTCCGCCATCAGCTGATCCACCGTGTAAACTTCCAGGAACTCTTCCGCCAGTGTAATCTGATGTTCATCTGCATAAGCAAGAAGTTTCCGGTAAGCCTCCCCGATGTTTCTCCAGTGCCCTTTAAAATAAGTTGTCAGATATTTCCCCGCAGGCATAAAATGGCAGGACATGCCGCCCGGCTTATGTTTCATCAGCAATATTACGTTGCTGTAATTTGCATAGATCTGCCGTCTGACATCTTTTGCATACTGGATGTAACCAATCTCATAACAGATGCTTTTGCTGTTGTTCTCATAAAAATTGATCAATTCCGCTGTGCGCTCCGCAAATTCTGATTCCGAAACGTCTAAAAATGCATCCATCAGATAATATCTGCCCGGTTTTTCACAGACAAATATTTCATCTTTTTCTTTCTCTAAATATGCCCTGATTTTTTTACTTTTTTCTTCCATCCACTGCCTGCGATCCTTTAACAGCCGGATTTTTTCTGCCAGAATCTGTTCCTCTTTTTCAAACAGCTCCAATAATTTTTCCGGAGTCCGGTCACTTAAAAAGGCCTGGATCTCTTTTAAAGACATACCAAGTTCCTTTAGCATAATGATCGCTTCGAGCACTTCGATCTGATGGATCGAATAATAACGGTACTCGTTATCAAGCACGATCTCCGGCGAAAACAAGCCGATCTTATCATAATGAAATAAAGTGTTTTTGGTGACGTGCATGAGCTTTGCAAGCTCACCAGTTGTCAGATATTGACTTTTGTCCACTTTTAATCTCCCCTCACGAAAAAAGTTCTTGACTATATGGTAACAATATAGTTTATGATAGCATTTGTGTCTCAAAACCGCAATTTTCATCCGCGCTGACACAACATTTAAAAATATTTCAAAGGAGGAACCCATTATGGCACAGTCCATTGGTCAGAAATTCACACCTGTCACTTTATTAAAATTCGCATTACCATCCATGGTCATGATGGTACTCATGTCCTGTTATACAATCACGGACGGGATTTTTATCTCGCGCTTTCTTGGAGATAATGCGCTGTCCGCAGTCAATATCGTCTATCCGGTCATCAATATCGTACTCGCCATCGGCGTCATGCTCGCAACCGGAGGAAGCGCCGTCGTCGCAAAGAAAATGGGCGAAGGGAAAGACGATGAAGCAAAAGATAACTTTTCCATGCTCGTGTTTACCGGTGTTGTGGCGAGTGTTGTCATCCTGATACTGACGATTTTATTTTTAGAACCAATCTGCCGCGCTCTCGGTGCAAATGATTCGTTACTTGCAAACTGCAAGGCATATCTTTTTACCGTTGTTTTATTTGCCCCGGCGTGCATGCTGCAGAGCCTGTTCCAGACGTTCTTCGTGACAGCGGGAAAACCACACATTGGCATGACGTTAGTCATCAGTGCCGGTATTGCAAATGCCGTGTTGGACTATGTATTTTTATCGCCTCTCGGCTTTGGCATTGAGGGTGCCGCCTTAGCTACCGGTATCGGCCAGCTCATCCCGCAGTCGTGGGACTCTTCTACTTTTTCTTTGTCAAGGGAGATCTTTATTTTACAAAATTTCATTTTCATGGAAGTGTCCTTTCCGCTGCAAGTTTTAACGGTGCATCCGAAATGGTGACAAACATTGCAAACGCCGTGATCACTTATGCATTCAATAAGATCATGCTGCGCCTTGCCGGCGAAAACGGTGTTGCCGCAATCACGATACTGCTTTATTCCCAATTTTTATTTAATGCGCTTTTTCTTGGATTTTCCATGGGTGTTGCACCTGTGATCAGTTACAATTACGGTGCAAAAAATACAGGCGGACTGAAAAGCGTCTGCAAAATCTGCAGACGCTTCGTGATCGTTTCTTCTATTATAATTACTATTTGCTGTAACCTGCTCTCCGAGCCGATCGTACTTTTGTTTGTGGGTGGAAAAACAGCGACTTATGACCTTGCCGTCAGCGGTTTTTCGGTATTCTGTGTGACCTTTTTGTTCAGCGGTTATAACATTTTTCATCCGCTCTCTTTACGGCACTCTCAGACGGAAAAACCTCAGCGGTCATATCCTTTACAAGAACCTTTGTTTTATCCTGCTGTCACTCCTCACACTGCCAGCTATTTTGGGTGTGACCGGTGTGTGGCTCGCGATCCCGGTGGCGGAGTTTGTGACACTGTTTTTATCGATTTTTTATCAGCGGCGCAAACGGACGGTTTATCATTATGCCTGAGCAGCCGCTTTCTTCCCAAGATATGCCAGCACATCTTTTCTGGTCACGATCCCGATAAACACCTTTTTATCATCCACAACCGGAACAAAGTTCTGGTTCATTACCTTGTCAAACAGATTCTCCATGGATTCATCAATCTTTACCGCCTGATTATCCCTTCTACGCTCAATCGATGTGATCGGCATGTCCTCAAGCAGTTTCAGATCCGGGAAATTGCGGTCCTTTAAAAACCAGAGCAGATCTCCCTCTGTGATCGTACCAATATATTTTCCTTCCACACCAAGCAGCGGAATGGCTGTGTAACCGTGATGTTCCATTTTCTCAAGCACCTGACGCATGGTGTCCGTCTCTTCCACATGTGCTACGTCTTCCTTCGGTGTCAGAAAAAATAAAATGTTCATATGTGTTGCCCCCATTTGTTTATTGATTTGTGTGTTTTGATTATACTACCATTTCGGGGGTTGGACAACAAGGGAGTTATAACCTTACTATTTTCATTCCTCATCCACTAAAATCATTTCAAATATTTCATCACTTACCCTAAGTTTATGCATACTCTGGTTCTTCGCCAGATATGGTAACACCATTAATTTCTGTTGCACTTTTCCTTTATTATCAATTTCAAAATCATACTCAGAAAGTTTTGATTCCAGCAAGCCGCATAAAATTGTTGTGCAGACAATCTTGTTTTCACACCAGTCATATGTAAAAAGTTCATATCCCGAAATCCTACATTTACTGTCTTTATATCTTTCCCTTCCCGATATATGATTAGAAACTGTTTATCATTCAATTTTTCTTCGTATTGCTTTACAGCTTCTATCATAATCTTTAAAGCTGCTTTCTTGTCATACTTTGCCATCCATACCCCATTAACTTGAAAAAGGCTGCCCTTTCGGACAACCTTTTCTCTTTTCTTTTAATGCTGATTTTCTGTTGTCTGCCAACCGTCCGCCTCTCCATGTGCGGCTTAACTGTGGAGTTTTTCTGTTGCTCCCCAACCTGCCAGCCTACGAACTGGCTAAAATGTCAGATTTTTAAGGTGTCAGCGCACCCAGACAGATTTTCTGTCTGGGTACTATTATTATATGAACACCGTCTTTTTATGTCAAACAAAGCAAATTCTTTTCTGAAAATTTTGTGCATAATTACAACATCTGCACTAGCTACCCCTAATACAAATAAAATCCCCGTATACTACCGTTTCCAGCAATATACGGGGACATTTCTCAATCGTTATTTAGCTGTAATCGGGACTTATCTGCTAATTGATTAGCATACACCTGAGCTAACATTGCATCTACAACCTTCTCAAATCCGGCAATATTTGCACCGGCAACATAGTCAGTCTGTCCACCAACAGTTGCATTGTATCTCTTTGCAGCGTCAGAAATGTTAGCATAGATCGTCTCCATGATTCCTTTGAGTTTTCCATCAACTTCTTCGAATGTCCAGGAAAGTCTCTCGGAGTTCTGGCTCATCTCAAGTGCAGATGTAGCAACACCACCGGCATTGGCAGCTTTACCACCTACAAAGAGAACACCTTTCTCCTGTAAGTATTTGGTAGCTTCCAGTGTTGTAGGCATGTTAGCACCCTCTGTTACGGAAGTAACACCGTTTGCAACTAACATCTTAGCATCCTCAAGGTCTAACTCGTTCTGTGTAGCACATGGAAGAGCTAAATCTACTTTGTACTGCCATACACCGTGCTCACCATTCTGTTTTGCATGATACTCTGCAGATGATTTTGCAGCTGCGTACTCTGTCAGACGTGCACGTTTTACTTCTTTTACTTCTTTTAATAATGCAACATCGATTCCTTCCGGATCATAGATCCAGCCTGTAGAATCAGAACATGTTACAACTTTAACGCCTAACTGCTGTGCTTTCTCGATTGCGTAGATAGCTACGTTACCAGATCCGGAAACTGCGGCTGTCTTGCTTCAAGACTCATGCGTGATCTTTCCATAATGCGTTTGTCAGGTATAACAGACATATCCGGTAGCCTGTGTACGGGCAAGAGATCCACCATAAGTAAGTCCTTTTCCTGTAAGACTCCCTCGAAGGAACCACGGATTCTCTTATACTGACCGAACATGAAACCGATCTCTCTTGCACCTGTTCCGATATCTCCGGCAGGTACGTCAACATCTGCTCCGATGTATTTTGACAGCTCTGTCATAAAGCTCTGGCAGAATGCCATGATCTCTCTGTCTGATTTGCCCTTAGGATCGAAATCAGAACCACCTTTACCACCACCGATTGGAAGTGTTGTAAGTGAGTTTTTGAAAATCTGCTCAAATCCTAAGAATTTGATGATACCAAGGTTTACAGACGGATGAAGTCTTAAGCCGCCCTTGTACGGTCCGATCGCGTTGTTAAACTGTACACGAAATCCTCTGTTTACCTGTACCTGTCCATTGTCGTCTACCCATGGAACGCGGAACATGATCTGACGATCCGGCTCTGTAATTCTCTCTAAGATTGCATTCTTTCTGTATAACTCTTCATTTGCATCAATAACAGGTCTTAAGGAATCAAGAACCTCTGTTACTGCCTGTAAAAATTCAGGCTGATCTGCATTTTTTTTCTTTACTACTTCGAGTACTTCATCAACGTATCCCATTTTACAATCTCTCCTTACTTAATTTAGTATATACTCCATACAATGCGCTTTACACTGCATGCTCCTAACGGTTCTCCCGCTGGTTTCGTTTTGACACACTTATTTTATTATAAAATGAATCCATGTGCAATATTTTTTTCTTTATTTCACTAAATTATTAAAGTTTCACAGTGTAACAAGCCATTTTTTGCAGGATTTCAGGTTCAATTATTCATTTTCCACAAAAAATTTTATATCATCTAAGTATCGTTTTCTTGTCTATTTTTTTGTTATTACGGTTTTTACGTCACTGTAAGCGCCTTTTATATTCTTTCCACAGGATTTTTTATAGGAACAGATTCTGACATAATATTTTTTACCGGCTTTCAGCTTTCCAATCTTCTTCGATGTCGTCCTGTTACTTGAAACTGTTGTGCTTTTCACATTCTTCTCAAAACGTTTATCGGTAGAATATTGTATGATATAGCCGGTCGCCTTCTTATCCTGTTTCCACTTTAACGCAAAACTGCCCTTTGCAGTCGATTTCAGCGAACCCGTTTTTGCTTTTACCGGCTTTACCGTCAACGTGATCGTCTTTTCAGCCGCCTTATAATTACCACTTGCAGCTACACGGATCTTAATTTTTGTCTCTCCATAATTTTTAAGTGTAACTACACCTTTTTTACTTACAGCGGCGATTTTTTCGTCCGCAACCTTATACGTCATCTTCCCTTTTCCATTCGTTTTCGCATTGATGGAAAATGTTGTGGTGCTGAAGGTTTTTGTGATGTTTTTCGCCGTGATCTTCGATTCTTTCTGCTTTTCATCTGACTCTGCCGCACTGTTTACAGAAAAGAAATTCACTGTATAAGATACTTTCTGGTCAAGTCCTGTAATTTTTACTTCAAATGTATCTCCCGGCTGATAACTCAGATTTCCGGACGGAAAATAATGCATCCTTTCTGTCCATAATTACTGTTTTCCACGTTAAAATAGCCATCGGCTTTCTTTTCTGAAAAAGCCCATTTTTTCTGATCCGACTGCCTTATGAGAGTCACTTTTACAGCAGATTTGTCCACATCTTTCCCCATGCTGATGCTCCATGGATAACTGCTGCCAAAAAACTCTACCGGCATATTCTGGGCCGGCCATGCCACACCATAATAATCCGTCGGTTCATACCAGTTGTCAAATGCATACATCGCCGCATAAGTTCCATGTGATCCATATACCCAGCCAAATCCTGTTTTTTCCATCGGCGGATTTAAAATCCATCTTCTGTGTCCGACGCGGTCTATATTGTAATCATCACCATCATTCATCCATGCTTTTACCAGATGATACCCGAGTCCGCATTTCCAGCTTGCATAAGAAAGATTGCCACTGGATGCACCGGACGCCCCAGTTGATAAAGGCGGTCGTCCATTCCTGCCGGTTTTGATGGAAAATGTGATAAGGTTCCATTTGCTGAGTTAACCAAAGCTGCCGCCTGTTCCATTTTGGTATAAGAAGAATCAAGCCCCACTGCGTCAATTCCTGCAATATAACGGATCGCATTCATGGTATTTAATGCTGATTTCTGACTGCTCTCACTGATCGTACCCGCCTGATACGGCTTTACATCCGATGCCTTCTTACTGTAGGTCGTCTCTGCGTCAATATTTACCTTTTTACTTTTCAGGTAATCCTTAATTTCCTTCTGGCTGTGATAATTGACATTGATCCCCGTACTGGTGGCTGCATAACAGTTGACGGAACCAATGCAGAATATAACGACTGCCAGCATCACTGCATTCTTTAATAATAATTTTTTCACCCGAATTCCCCCCTTGTGATATTTTTTATTACTATAACACAGTCCGTTTGATGAACAATCATCTGGCATTAAAAAAATGCAGGCGCCCCATCTGCACCTGCATTTTTAAACTTTTATTTTTTATAAAAACCGATAAATAATAATTGCGATTAATACACCAATAATGCTTGCGATCGTAATCTTGATACTGAGTCCGAATGTAATGACCAGGATTCCAAGATCCAGCACGATTGGATTTGCAAATCCAAATGTCTGCCCATAATTCAGCCAGCTTAAAAATGGCACTCCCGCTGCAAGGCTTCCGATAAAACCTCCAAGTACGATCCCTGCCAGCAATAGTAAAAACAATGCCCAGTTATTTTTTCCCGCGATTCCCTTACTCATACCGTTCCTCCGTCTTCTTTCGTAAACATCCTGTCACAGGCACTTTCTTCCGAAAAGTCTTGTCATCCCTTAAACTGCTAAGGAAATGTCATTGCAATGCCTGCGCCCATTTTAACATGAAAAAACGGATTCAACAATAACTGATTGTAAACCGTATCTAACCTTTTACCGCTCCCTGCGCCATGCCGTTCACCATATTTTTTACAAGAAAGAAATATAGGATAACGATTGGAACTGCAATAAAAACACTTCCGGCTGCGAATCTTGCAAACTCCGTTTCATCTAAGCTCATCAGTCCAACTGCAACGGTGTAAAGATCCTTTTCTTTCAGCAGAAGTTTCGGTAAAATAAAATCGCTCCACGGCCATGTAAAAGATGTCAACGCCGTATATACAATGATCGGTTTTGATAATGGCAGATTAATCCTTGTAAACACCTGAAAATTTGTTGCACCGTCAATCCTTGCCGCCTCATCAATTGCTTTTGGGATCGTATCAAAAAAACCCTTCTGTGTCAGATACCCCATCGGTGCACCTGCAGCATAAATCAAGATTAAGCCCCACAAATGATTGATCAGGTTAAACTGCGTCATCAGAAGATAAACTGCGATCATTCCCATAAAAGATGGAAACATTCCAAGTACCATCGTGATTTTCATCATTGGTTTTCTGGCTGTAAATGTAAATCTTGACATTGTATATGCAGTTAAAATCACAAGAAATGTCCCTAATATACAGCTTCCCGCTGCCACAAAAAGTGTATTAAAAAACCATCTCGGATAGTTGTAAAGTGTCGTATCAGTAAAAAGCTTCTGAAAACTTGCAAAACTATATTCTTTTGGGAAAAAACCGTTAAATGAATAAATGGTTCCCGATTTTGAAAACGATGCCAGGATCAGCCAGAGACACGGGAAAAAAACACAAATGCTACAGCGGTGAGAATCAGATATGTTATGCCTGTATCCATCATTCTGCCGAATTTCCACTTTTTACTCATTGAAATGTGTCCTCCTCTCTATAGGATGGTGATTTTATGTATACTATCAGTGAAATAGCTGATGTGATCAGGAAAATGATAAGACTGATCGCCGCCCCGATGCAATAATAATTATTATCAATAGAAAGATTATATAACCAGTTAATCAGCAGATCGGTATCACTTGCCAGAAAATATCCATCCAGATACAGTCCTCCTCTCAGGAAATAAAAAATACCAAAGTTATTGAAATTTCCGATAAACTGTCCAAGTAAAACCGGCATCGTGGAAAACAGCATAAAAGGCATTGTCAGTTTTTCGAACTGTTTCCATCTGCCTGCCCCGTCGATCTTTGCAGCTTCATATAAAGAAACATCCCTGTTAGAAAGATTTCCAGTTGCAAGTAACATGATGGATGGAACGCTGATCCAGCAATTCACAAAAAGTCCGATCAGCCTTGCGCTCCATTTCGCATCCAGATCAAGAAATCCAATGGCACTTTTCCCACAGGCTGCGATAAGCTGATTAACCGGTCCTCCATAGGAAAACATAAATTTAAATGCTAAAAGTGTGATAAATCCTGGTATTGCATAGGCGAGCACCGGAAACGCCCTCCAGAATGCTTTTCCTTTTACACAGTCTTTATCCAGTAATAATGCCAGACCAAGTCCGGCAAAATAATTCAATGCTGTTGATGCAGCTGCCCATATGACATTCCAGCCTAAAATCTTAAAAAATGTTGGTGCAAACTGAGAGAGTGACACAAGTTTCTTAAAATTTGAAATTCCAACCCAGTCAACTAATTCCGGTGGTACAATATCCCCGCCATAATTTGTAAATGCGATCAGGATCATAAATACAATCGGCAAAATGTTAAATACACATACCCCCAGTACCGGCAGTGCCAGCACAAGTATGTAAAATTTCTTATCAAGGAGCTGTCCGATTTCCTCCCGGAAAGTCAACCGGTGTTTCCCCTGTTCCATACGTTTTTGCATGGAACATACATCTTTCAGATTTAACCGGTACAGCATAATAAAAACACCAAGCACGATCCATGCAAAAATTCCCATCAAAAGCATAACAACAGAATTATCACCTTCTATTCCAAGCCATGCATCACCTTTTTGTGTTCCTAATGTAAAAAATCCTACGATATCACGCCATCCTCTTATCACAAAATAAAGGACGATACTCACTTCTGAGATCAAAAATAAGATACCTTTTATAATACTCCCATAACATATCTGCCCTGTTCCCATCAGCACAGCTGACAATTTTACCTGCCAGCTGCTGTTATGGCAGTACTTTTCCATCTTTTTTCCCCGCTGCTGTCCCATAATAATCTCCATTCCTGCGCTGCTTTTGCGCATCCCGAGTTTGTGCGCAAGCACAAATCTTGCGTGTGAAAAATCTTATTTTCACACTACCTCCATTTCTTTATGTTTTCCGTAAAAAGTTTTCTTTTGCTATTTCAACGTATAAACAGCATCGTAAATCTGCCGGTCTACTTCTTCTAACCCTGCTTTCAGGGATTCCAGATCCGGATACTTTTTCTCATTTTCTGCACGGAATGCATCTTTTGCAAGATCCGTAAAGAAAGTCTGTCCCGGAGTCCAGATCTGTGAAACTTCTTTGATAGAAGGCATCAGTATAATGTTTCCATTTTCCAGATTCTGATATAAAAGTTCTGATGTACCGCCGGCTTCTTTCGCAGCATCTTCTCTGGCCGGTGCAATTCCCAGCATTTCACTTCTTTTTACCATCATATCATAACCGGTTGCAAAATTTATAAATGCAAGACATGCATTCGGATATTTTGTATAAGCACTGACTGCATAGGCATTGATTCCTCCATCATTTGCTGTCTGTCAGTTTGGGATTTTCCTCAGTTAAATCGCCACTCTCAGGAAGTTTTGGAAGTGTTGTCATAATGAGATTTTCTTTTGCGGTGCTCTCTGCCTCTTCTTCCCCCATACCTTCTGACTTGTATTCTGACACCATCTCATCTAAAAAAGATGAATAAACATCCGGTGTCGAAATAGTTGCAAAATAGGTTCCATCTGCAAGCTTACTGTAGGCATTCGTTGTGATCGTATCATCAATGCATTCTTCATTCATTGCACTTGCAAGCTGTTCTAACACCCACGCACCTTTTTCTGCTTCTCCCGCCGCAAAACCGATATCAGATGCATCGGTATTGTTATTTCCAAAAATGTATCCTCCATAAGAAAACAAAAAGCCACTGGAAAAATAAACATCATAAAGAGATTTCATGTATCCATACGCAGATGGATCCGCATCATGGCGTTCTAGGGAAAATGCATACATATCATTCCAGTTCTGTACCATATCCGGTATACCGTCTTTATCCTTATCCCAGCTGTTCTCCCAGTCATCCGGCAGAAGATCTGCACGGTAATAAAGCATCGGTGCCTGCACATTTACCGGAACTCCACAATAATAAACCGATCCATCTTTCTCTATCTTATAGGCATCCCATGCAGTCTGCGGAATCTGTCCATAACATTCCATTGATTCCACCGGCAGTGGATAAATATGTTTTCCCTGTGCATATTGCATGATCACATCATTTGCCTGATACAGCACATCCGGTCCATATCCGTAAGGTCCATCATTTGCAAGATCTAAGTACTGATCCATATTTGCATCTACAGCTGTGATTCCCTGATCTTTATAAGCTTCATTAAATGCCTGGATCAGTTCAGCAAAATATCCTTTTTCGATTGCTGTGTCATTTTCAAGAACCTGGATTGTTACATTTTGTTCCAGTTCTCCGGTAAAAATATTACTCAGTGCTGTTCCCGATGCAGACTCACTGGCAGAAGCAGCCTTTTCTTCTTTTACCTTCTCACCGCAGCCACATAACTGCTGGGCAAGTAATAATACTGCCATTGCTGCTACCCATACTTTTCGTTTCATGATCATACCCCCATTTCCTCTTTTACAACTACGAACCCTTTTGATTGTAAAAAAAGCGGTTCATTGATACAGTTCCTCTCTTCTTTTGGATTCTTTTTCCATTCCAGCTCATTTTCTGCACAGATGATTTTTTTGGTGTCAGATTTTGAAAATGTGATTTTTTGGTTTGATCTGTCCCATTTACCCACAATGTAATTGATACATTTTTCCATGTTCTATGAACGGAAAGCATTCCATTCTCCTCTAAAACACAGATGGTCCCATACTGAAGAACCTCCTCCTTTTTTAATGCAAGCAGTTCTTTTATCTTATCATAAACTGCCATATCCCAATGTGTTTTCTCCCAGTCAAAACATCGTCTTGAATCCGGATCGTAACCACCTTCCATACAGATTTCCGTACCATAATAAATACACGGCGTACCAATAAATACAATTTCCAAAGCAAGTGCAGCAAGTAATTTTCTCTTGTCACATCCAACCTCGGAAAAGAAACGGTGCGTATCATGAGAATCTAAAAGATTAAGCATCATAACATTAACCTGTTCCAGATTACGCATCAGGTTTGCATTTAATTTTTCAGCCATCGCTTTTGCATCAAATTTCTCTCTTGCAAAATAATCCAGACAGGCTTTCGTAAAAGAGTAATTCATAATACTGTCGTACTGATCTCCCTGCAGATAAGGATATGCATCATGCCAGTTTTCTCCAATAATGACACAGTCCGGATTGATTTTTTTTACTTCCTTTCTGAATCTTCTCCAGAAGTCATGTGAAACTTCATCCGAAACATCCAGTCTCCATCCGTCAATCCCTGTCTCTCTCATCCAATAAGCTGCAATTTCTATCAAAAACTCCTGTACCTGTTCGTTTGCCGTATTTAATTTTGGCATATAATTGCAGGATGCAAAACATTCATAATTCCCTTTTCCACATCCACTTTATTGCCATTGATCAAAAACCAGTCGAAATAAATGGAATCCTGCCCTTTTTTATCACATCCATAAACTGTTCCAGATACATACTGCAGTGGTTAAAAACAGCATCCAGTACAATCCTGATTCCTTTTTCATGTGCTTTTTTTACCAGCCGTATGACATCCTCCTTTGTTCCAAACTGTGGATCTACTTTCCGATAGTCTTTAATGTCATATTTATGATTAGACACGGACGAAAAAACCGGTGTCAGATAAAGTGCTGTTACCCCAAGCTTTTGAAGATAATCAAGTTTTTCTATGATTCCTTCAATATCACCTCCTGCAAAGCTTTCCGGTGTTGGTTTATCCCCCCACGCCATATTGATATACCCGGTGTCTTTCTGCATGTTTCCCTGATAAAAACGGTCAATAAAATCTGATAAAATACAGCATCCCGCATCCAGTCCACCGTCTTTAATACGTCATTCTGATTGATATAAGGCATTTGAAAAAAATTATAAAATCCTTCCTCAAAACAATAGTTTTTTGTCACTCCATCTTCACTGAAATAATAAATCTTTCCCGCCTCTTCAATCTCAAACAGATAGGCAAAACGGACATCCTCTAACGCAAGCCTGATTTCGTAATAACTATATAAATAATCCCTGTAACACACTTCCATCCTTTTTTTCTGTCGTTTTAATGTAAAATCATATTTCTGTGCGTAGATTAAATACACCTTCGCCCCGTCATCCTCCTTAGACATCCTGAGGCGAAGCACAAGTTCTTTCTCACCAACCGCAAAACAATATCTTGAGTCCGGTATATGTAAAATTGCATACTGATTCATTTTAATAATAAACCTTTCCAACCATTTTATTTTATGTTTTTTATTGTTGACAAATGTGACATTTTTCTTTATAACAAATGAAAAGAGCTTAAGCGTTTCACTTACTGAAAACACAGAAGCTGCCAAAAGGGAGTCTCACCAATGAAACAATCAGTTACCATTAAAGACGTTGCTAAGGAAGCAGGTGTTTCCGTTGCCACTGTATCTTACGTGATCAATAACCGTACGGATAAACGGATCAGTGAAAAGACCAGAAAAAAAGTCCTTCAGATCATCAATCTGTTAGGCTATACACCAAACCAGTCAGCAAAAGCTCTGGCGACAAACCGCAATCAGCTGCTTGCCCTTTACCTGTCCGCCGGAGACTCACTTTTAAAGAATGCAGAACAGTCTTATTTTCTGCATTTCCTTATTTCATATTTTCATAAAAAGAACTATGATCTCGTCTGCCTGAACGAATCTTATACTGAAAAATTCGATCATGCAGATGCAATCATCTGTTATGATATTTCTTCCGAGCTGTTTCATCAGATCGGTGATAGTAATTTTATTCCTCTGGTTGCCTATGATTGTATGATCCATGATCCGCTGTTTTTCCAGATCAATTCCAACTACCGGAATATTCTGGAGCAGGCCGATATTTATTTTTCCAAAAAACCATACACACTCGTATTGTTAGATACCAAAAACTGTGAAAAAAAGGATTTCCTTTCCACACTTCACGCTGATATACGATATGTACGGGATTTTTTAGAAGTTTCCGCAATAAAAGAGGAAAACCTTGTTGTAGTCGACCATGTACTTTACCAGCTTTTAAATTCTTCCCACAACACACTGTATGTACCGTCCATCCGTACAGAAAAAGCTGATGCACTGCTTACCTGTCTGGAATATGCACTGCAGAGGATTCCAATCCGGCAGCATGATATTTTAATCTGACATCCTGCCATCGGATTTTATTCACATGACACTGTCAGAATCTGTGTGGACGGATCATAAGTAAAAGTATAAGAACCTGCCGTATTTGCAACAAGATTACCGCCTTCTTTTCCGGTCACGCAGGATAAGCTTTCCGTATCATCTTCTGCAATGTTCGTATAGCGGATATATTCTGTTCCAACGCTCTTTGTGTCTCCTACCGTAACCATGGAAGTAAACATAAACTCATCGCCCTCTTCAAGATCAACTGTCAGGCTGTAAATCCCATCTCTTTCCACAAACTCTGTCTCATCTGTATATACATCTTCCCAGTTTGTGATTTTAGCACCTTTAATGTAATAATCGATCTGTTTTTCCGCTCCGTCCGACTCATTTTCTCCATTGTAAGTCCAGTCAATCGTATCATACATGTTGATATTGAACGCTTCTTTATTATCTTCACTATAATCTGCTGCAGACTCTTCATAAATATCTTCACCCGGATATGTTGTTAAGGTAAAGGTATAATTTCCAGACACAAGACACTTAATGTTAGCTCTCTTTGTACCCGCATCTCCAAGGCTTCCTGAATTTTGAAAATAATCTTTTCCATCTTTTGAAAAGGCAGTAAGGTAACCACAGCCTCTCTGGTCATTCCAGTCAGAGTTAATTGCAAACTGGAATTCGTCACCCGCCTCCAGATCTAATGTAATGGTATAAACGTTAGCATCCGGATCGACCTCTTTTGTTAATGTCTGTGCATCACCAATAACCGCTCCCCAGTTTGATTCCAACAACACCGGACTTGTTCCACTTCCCACAATTGCAAACTTCCTCGTATCCTCCTGATAGGAAACAAATCCTGCGAAAATATCTGTATCTGCCGTAATCGCTGTCGTAAAATCAAACTTATGGCTCATCTGTGGTGTTGCAAACCAGCCTGCAAACGTGTAACCTTCTTTTTCCGGAACATATTCCTCTGCACATGCTCCATCTTCCACCTCTTTTGTCTCTAATACCGTCTTTCCATCGGCATCATAAAATGTCACTACATGCGCTGTCTGCTCTGCTTCAGGCTTCTGCTCTGTCATAACTGTCTGGCTGTCCTGTGCCACAGTATCTTTTTCCCCTCCTTTTGACTGACATCCGGTCAGCCCGGAAACTCCCATTGTTGTCACTAACGCTGCTGCCATAAAATACATGAATCCTTTTCTTTTCATCCTTCTCCATTTCCTTTCTGATTTATTTCTGCAATTATTCCCCAGCTATTTCTTTTTTGCTTAAGCGTTTAACCAACATAGTAAAAAAAAGCGTATCCTGTGCCCATTCTTCAAACTTAGCTGTTTTCCCATGTTCATCAGGAACGTACTTTTTCTTTTATTATAATATAACGCAATTTCCCGGGTTTGCGCTTGCTTAAACGCTTAACTTAATTTTAAAATAACACTTCACTTAAAACATGTCAAGCATTTGTCTCTAAAAAATAGCACAAAAAGCAGCTGCAAAATCTATCACATTTTTGCAGCTGCTTTTCGTATTTGTTTAACTGTAAGATTCTGGTGTTAAAAGGTGGTTCATAACTTAGCGGATGTCAAATTGCACGAAGTTTGGACTCGTTTTGTGACTTTGGGAGAAAATTAGAAAATCTTAGTATGCCTGTCAATTCACAGTGATGTTCTGCCATGGATGGCAGAACAAGGCTTCACGAGCCATGGATGTCATCGTGCCATAACTGGCGCGTGTTGAACGCCGTTCACGTCACTCTGGGAAAACTTGATTCAGGCATACTTAGTTTTTCTTATTTTCGGACGACGGAACAAAACCTGCTCCGCCATCTCCTTTAAGATCTGTGCTGATTTCTGAAGCTGTTTCTGTTCATCCTCATCTAAAGAAATCGGAACCTGTCTCTCAATTCCGTTTTTTCCAACGATCGCCGGCATACTTAAAACAACATCCTCCACACCATACATTCCATGGATCATACCGGAAACCGGAAGAATGGATTTCTCGTCGCGCACGATGCTTCGCAGATCCTCTTTACAGACATTGCTATTCCATAATAGGTCGCATTTTTCTTTGCAATGATCTCATAGGCACTGTTGCGCACATTTGCTGCAATGCGTTCCATCGAATCGTCATGATTGAAATGTCCGCGCATCTCGCAGAATGTATTTAACGGGATTCCCGATACATTTGCACTGCTCCATGCAGCGATCTCACTGTCACCGTGCTCTCCGATGATAAATGCATGCACGCTCCGGCTGTCCACACCAAGATGCTCTCCCAACTCATATTTTAAACGTGCCGTGTCAAGCACCGTACCGGAACCGATCACACGGTTTTCCGGCATACCGCTCAGCTTATGTGCGGTGTATGTAAGAATGTCGACCGGATTTGAAACGATAAGCAGGATTCCCTGGTAATCTCTTTTTGCAATCTCCGGGATAATACTCTTAAAAATGCCGACGTTTTTCTGAACCAGATCCAGCCTCGTCTCGCCCGGCTTCTGGTTTGCACCGGCCGTCACAACAATGATCGCCGCATCCATAATATCGTCATAACCACCCGCATAAATTTTCATCGGTCTTGCAAATGGGATTCCATGGGAAATATCCATTGCCTCCCCTTCTGCTTTCTCTGTATTTGCATCAATCAAAACCATCTCAGAAAACAAACCACTCTGCATCAGTCCAAACGCCGATGTTGCTCCTACAAATCCGCATCCGATCACTGCCACTTTTCTGTTATTTAATTCTACCTGTTTCATGATATTTCTCCTTTCCTGCGTATGAAAAATCTTATTTTTCACACTGCTGTCCTTGTCTCTGGTGTTATATTAATTTATTTCGGGCAGATTGTATGTTGTAATTACAACATTTATTTGAGAAAATATATCATGACTGTGTTATCAGAAAATTGAAAATCACTATTTGCCCTGGCATTCTTCTATAAAGATGATATTGGGGGGCGAATAGTGCATTCACAGCATAACGACTGGCAAATTGCACAAAGTCGAGACTACTTTTGTGACTATGGGAGAAAATTAGTAAATCTTAGTTTGCCTGTCAATGCATAGTGTTTTGCTGCCATGGACGGCAGCAAAGTCTTAATGCCCCATGGAAGGGGCATTTAAGACGTACACGTCACTCCGAGAACATTTAAAGCAGGCGGACTTAGATTTTCTTATTTTCGTACAACGGAACAAAACAGGCACGGCTTTGTGCAATTTGTCAATCAACAATCTTGTATGCACTATTTGACCTCAACATCATCATATCATATTACAGCATCAAAAAAGGATGCCTCCCATTTCCGGAAACATCCTTAACTATCTATATAATATCCATAACTTTATCCAAACCCATTACGATTCTTCATTCTCCCCATATACCTGCTGGAAAAAATCCACCAGTTTTGCCAGTGAATAAATCAATACCGTCGTCTCCTGTGTATTCAGCTCTCCTTTGATATGATCGATCATCCGGTGATGAAACTCTTCATGATGCAGATAAGCTGCCTTTCCCTTTTCGGTCAGGCACACCCAGACAACACGCTTATCCTGCTTACTGCGCTCCCTGACAACATATCCTTTATCGGTCAGACCGTCCATCGCCTTTGTCAGCGTTCCGGTCGTTACGTTCATCAGCTTTGCTACCGTACTCATGCTCTTTGGCTCTGATATACCAATCGCCTCTATTACATGAAAATCATTATAGGTAAGATCCTTAAATTCATCTGTGATCAGAGATTTTCCCTCAATCTCCATAATGTCTTTAAATAATTTTACCAATAACTCATTTAATGTTTCATCTGCCGTCATTCAAATATACTCCTATTCATGGCAGTACTGATTGCTGTCCACATCTATGTAAACTGCAGTCAATTCCTTTACTGTTGCCTTTACCATACCAAAACCGTCGCGCCCCATGTCAATCCGGCTCCAAATCCTGCCAAAACTATTTTTTTACCTTCACATATCATACCATGTTTATTGATATTATCAAGTAAAATCGGCACGCTCGCCGCAGAAATATTGCCGCACTCTTCCAGATTGGTAGGAAATTTTTCCATTGGCTGATGCAGTCTTTTTGCAACAGATTCGATAATGCGCAGATTCGCCTGATGCAGTACAAACAGGTCAATATCTTCGACTTCCAGTCCCGCTTTTTTCACTGCCTCTTCTATCACTTCGGCACCGTTTTTACTGCAAATTTATATACTTCCTGGCCATCCATTGACACATAAGACAGCTTGGAATCGTTGGCTGCAAACGGATTGTTGACCGGGCGGTTATCACAGCGGAGGACTTCCCCGCGCGCGCCATCAGAACCCTGTACCATGCTTAAAATACCGCTTTTGTTTATTCTGCTTACTGCACCCGTCTGCATCATCCCAGCATCTGATTTACCACTTGTAACAGCCGAATGACCATCCACATTCTCATCTTCTGCTATAACGACCGCAGCCCCGGCACCATCCCCAAACAGCACGCAGGTGCTTCTGTCATTCCAGTCCATAATTTTTGAAAGCGTTTCCGCTCCGATGACGAGTGCCTTTTTGTATATACCATTTTCCAGATACATCTGAACCGTATTTAATGCAAACAAAAACCCGGAACATGCAGCGTTTAAATCAAATGCGACAGCATTTTCTGCCCCCAGAGCACTCTGCACTTCGCAGGATAAGTTCGGCAGGAATTTATCTGCAGTAACCGTTGCCGCAATGATAAGATCAAGTTCTTCTGCAGTCATTCCCGCATCTTTTAACGCTTCCTTTGCCGCAGCAACAGCAAGCCCTGTCGTTGTCTCCTCCACTGCAAGATGTCTCGCGCCGATTCCGGTACGGCTTCTGATCCACTCGTCAGAGGTATCCATCAATTTACTTAAATCATCGTTTGTCACCCGAAGTTTTGGAACCGCACTTCCGGTTCCCTTGATTTTGATTTTCATACTTTTTCCTCATTCCGGAGTTTATTTTATTTCCATCTGTACTCTGCAAGACATTTCCTGTATCCTATTTTTATCAGAACGCACGAAATCTCGTATAACGTTCTTCGGCGAGCTGTTCTCCTGTCTTGCCATTCTGACGCTCTAAAAATTCTTTCATATGACCTTTCATATATCTGGAGATCGACTCACATGCCTTTTCGTCTGCCGTTCCATACTCCGGGATAATCTGTTCCACAACATTCAGTGCATACAGATCATGGCAGTGATCTTCATGACCTCGCTCGCTTCTTTTGCACGTTTTCCATCTTTCCAGAGGATTGATGCAAATCCTTCCGGCGAGAGTACAGAATACGTTGCGTTTTCAAGCATCCATACTTCATTGCCGACCGACAGTGCCAGCGCGCCGCCGCTTCCGCCTTCTCCGATCATCAGGCAGAGGATTGGAACTTTAATGGCTGACATTTCATAGAGATTTCTCGCGATCGCTTCACCCTGTCCACGCTCTTCTGCTTCTTTTCCGCAGAATGCACCGGACGTAATTCACAAATGTGATAATCGGACGATTAAATTTTTCTGCCTGTTTCATCAGACGCAGTGCTTTTCTATAACCTTCCGGTGATGGCATTCCATAATTATGCGCATACAGTCTTTTAAATCTTTTCCCTTGTGAATACCGATCACAGTGACCGGCTGACCATCCAGGTAGGCAACACCACCCACGATCGCCGGATCATCCGCAAACTGTCTGTCTCCATGAAATTCCATGAAATCGTCAAAAATATTGTCGATATAATCCACCGATGCAAGCCGGTCTGCACGTCTTGCTGCACGCACTTTCTCCCACGCGGAAAGCGGCTGTGCCTTTGTAGCACGCTCTTTCATGACCTCTGTCGGCTCATAGCAGTCATCGCTGCGCAATGGATCAAAGTTGGCATATCCTTCTGTTTTCTGATGCATTTTTAAAATACGGTAAAGTGTCATTTTTAAATCTTTACGTTCTACGATTGCATCCACAAAACCATGTTCCAGCTGGAACTGTGCTCTCTGGAATCCCTCCGGCAGTTTTTCACCAATCGTCTGCTCAATGACACGTGGTCCTGCAAATCCAATCAGTGCCCCCGCTCTGCAAGGATAATATCTCCTAACATCGCAAAACTTGCCGTCACACCTCCGGTCGTAGGATCCGTTAACACCGGCACATATAAAAGTCCTGCCTCGGAATGTTTCTTTAATGCAGCCGCCGTCTTCGCCATCTGCATCAGGGAAACGATTCCCTCCTGCATTCTTGCACCACCGGAACAGCAGAATAAAATGACCGGAAGAGAAAGTTCTGTTGCACGCTCTACGGCAAGTGCAATTTTTTCTCCCACAACATGCCCCATACTGCTCATCATAAACCGGGCATCACACACACCAATCACCGTATCAAGACCATAGACCTTACATTTTCCGACTGTGACAGCCTCATGCAATCCTGTCTTTTCCTGTGCGGCCTTGATTTTTTCCGGATACCCAGGAAAATCCAATGGATTTTTTGACTCTAATTCCTCAAACCACGGCTCAAAAGTATCCTTATCCGCAACCATGCGGATCCTGTTTTGGTGCGGACGCGGAAATAATTGCCGCACTCATAACAGACATATTTATTTTTTTCCGCGGTTTTCTTATTGATCTCCCTGCCACATGCCGGACAGACGATCGTTGCCGGCGGCTCTGTATTAACTGTCTCTGCGTCTTTTTTTGCTGTCTCTGCCGTTTTCTGTGGTTCTTCCACCGTCTCTGTTACTTCTTTTTTCTTCTTCAAAAAAAAAAATGCTGCCATAGTTTCCCCTTTTTGCCTGTTTACAGTGATTTATCAAACCTATGCTGTTCCAGACTCTCTTAACTTCAACTGATCGCAAATGTGAGTTCCGCGATGCATGCAATACTGCCATCCACCTTCGCCGTGGCGCGGCCGACACCAATCGGGCCTTTTTGTTTTATGATCTCCGTTTCTAATGTCAAAACATCACCCGGCACTACTTTCCGTTTAAACTTTGCTGAATTGATTCCCGCAAATATGCCGTTTTTCCACGGTTTTCTTCCACCGAAAGAATTGCAACCGCTCCGGTCTGTGCCAGTGCCTCAATGATCAGCACACCCGGCATGACCGGTTCATTCGGAAAATGTCCGCCAAAGAATGGCTCATTATAACTGACACATTTTTTTGCAACTGCACGCACGCCGGACTCTAATTCTTCCACTGTATCAATCAGCAAAAATGGCTGGCGGTGCGGAATGATCTCCATAATCTGTTTCGTTGTTAAAACGGACATAATTTCCTCCCTGTTATTCACTGTATTTTTTCAGCAGAATACTTGCATTGTGTCCGCCAAAACCGAGTGAATTGCTGAGTGCATACGGCACATCCATCTGTACCGCCTCTTTACAGTAATCAAGATCAAGTTCTTCATCCGGTGTTGTGTAACCAACGGTCGCATGTACAAAATTATCCTGCATTTCCTTGACACAAGTTACAAATTCGATGGCGCCTGCTGCACCGAGCAGATGTCCGACCATAGATTTCGTAGAATTGACCTTCATATCATACGCATGATCACCAAAAGCAAGTTTGATCGCGCGTGTCTCAAACAGATCGTTGTGATGTGTAGAAGTTCCATGTGCATTGATATAGGTAACTTCTTCCGGACGGATGCCCGCATCTTCCACCGCATTTGTCATGGCACGGGCTGCACCGGCACCATCCTCAGCAGGAGAAGTAATGTGATATGCATCGGATGATGTTCCGTATCCGGCTACCTCTGCGTAGATTTTTGCTCCACGCGCTTTTGCATGCTCTAATTCTTCTAACACAACGATTGCCGCTCCTTCTCCCATCACAAAACCGCTGCGGTTTTTATCAAACGGAATGGAACATTTCGTAGGATCACTTTCAGAGGAAAGTGCCGTCAGAGATGTGAATCCTGCAATTCCAAGCGGGCAGATCGCGCCCTCGGTTCCACCAGTAACCATCACATCTGCCTCACCGTACTGGATACTGCGGAATGCCTCTCCGATACTGTTTGTTCCGGTTGCGCATGCCGTTACCACGTTGATACTCTTTCCTTTTAAGCCGAATGCGATCGAAACATTTCCGGCTGCCATATTGGAAATGACAAGCGGTACGAACAGCGGATTTACTTTGGACGGTCCTTTTTCCAACAGTCTTTTATGCTCACGCTCAATTCCCCCGAGACTTCCAATACCGTTTCCGACAGATACACCGACACGGTAAGGATCTTCTTTTTCCATGTCAAGAGCGGCGTCTGTAATCGCTTCTTTTGCTGCTGCCACTGCATACTGGCAGAACAGTTCCATACGTCTTGCCGTTTTCGCATCCATATACTGTTTTGCATCAAAATCTTTTACTTCCGCTGCAAGATGGCATTTGTATCCTTCCGTATCAAATTTTGTAATCTCCCCGAAACCGATTTTTCCTTCTTTTACGGACTGCCAGAACTCCTCCACACTAAGTCCGATCGGAGTGATCGCGCCCATTCCTGTTACCACTACTCGTCTGCTCATAACTTTTCCTTTCCATTCTTCAAGCCCCAAATTCAGGCTTTTCCTTTTTGATCCGACACAATACCATGCAGTCAAAATGTTTTTACTGCTTATATGCTCATACCGCCGTCCACGGAAATTACCTGTCCTGTGATGTAGGATGCTTTCTCCGAGGCTAAAAATGTCACTACCTCCGCAATATCATCCACTTTTCCGACTCTGCCGAGCGGGATCTGCGTTTTCACTGCTTCCTTTGCCTTGTCTGTCATCTGCGCTGTCATTTCCGTATCAATGAATCCCGGCGCAACCGCATTGCAGGTAATCCCACGGGAAGAAAGTTCCCTTGCCACACTTTTGGTCAGTCCGATCACGCCCGCCTTGCTCGCGCTGTAATTTGCCTGTCCTGCATTTCCAAGAATACCGGATACGGATGATAGATTGATGATCGTTCCGGAACGCTGCTTTAACAGATAGCGTGAAAAATGACGGATCGTGTTAAAAGTTCCCTTGAGGTTTGTCGCAATGACCGCGTCAAATGCTTCCTCGCTCATTTTCATCAAAAGATCATCCCGTGTGATACCGGCATTGTTGACAGAATATCCAGATGACCGTATGTCTCCATGATGTCTTTTGCCATTTTTTCACAGGCACCATAATCAGAAACATTGCAGCCGTAAACTGCCGCTTTGCCGCCATCCGCTATGATTTCTGCCGCAACAGCATCGGCACGCTCTTTGGAACCGTTGTAATTGATGATGACAAATGCACCTTCTTTTGCAAGGCTTTTTGCGATCGCAGCTCCGATGCCGCGGCTTGCACCGGTAACCAGTGCTGTTTTATTAGTTAACATAACTTCTCCTTTTTCTGATAGCTGCCAGACTTTTTTCACATCAAAATATGTGGCATATCTTATTTATTTTTGCTCTCAGCAACAAATTTCTCAAAGTCTTCATATTTATCAATATTGACTGCAGCTACATCACGGTTGATCTTGCGCATGAATCCTGTCAAGGTTTTCCCCGGTCCGATCTCTACAAATTTGTCTGCTCCGTCTGCGATCAGACGCTCGATCGTCTGCTGCCAGCGGACAGATGAGGACACCTGTTTTTCCAGTAAGGGTTTGATATCCTCTTCTTTTGTCACATAGTCTGCTGTCACGTTTGCGACATACGGGATTGCCGGTGTATGGACTGTTACATGTTTTAATTCCTCGCCAAGTTTTTCTCCGGCACCCTTTAACATTGCTGAGTGGAACGGTCCGCTGACCTTTAACGAAACAACACGTTTTGCTCCGGCTTCTTTGCAGAGCTCTCCGGCTGCCGCTACGGCTTTTTCTTCTCCGGTAATGACGATCTGTCCCGGGCAGTTATAGTTTGCGATCGATACAATGCCCTCTGTTTTTTACAGGCTTCCTCGATCTGTACTGTATCAAGTGCCAGGACTGCTGCCATGGCTCCACCCTCCGGCACCGCTCCTGCATGTAGATACCTCTTTTGCGCACCAGTGCAAATGCATCTTTTCTGCTCAGTGCTCCGCAGGCAATCAATGCTCCATATTCTCCCAGGCTTAAGCCTGCAGTCACATCTGCTTTATAGCCTTTTACCTCCAATGCACGCAGGATCGCAGCCTCAGCAGTCAGCATACAGATCTGTGTATACTCCGTGATATTGATCTTGTCGTTTTCCTCAAAGCATAACGCAGCGATATCAAGTCCTGACGCCTCGGATGCCTCCTCAAATACCTCCCTGCATTCCGGGATGACATCGTAAAAATCCTTTGCCATTCCTATGTACTGTGCTCCCTGTCCCGGAAACATAAAAACCGTCTTTCCCATGTTAATCTCCATTCTTGCGCTGTCTTTTGCGCATCTCAAGTTTGTGCGTAAGCACAAATCTTGCGTGTGAAAAATCTTATTTTTCACACTAACCTCCGTTTTTTGCGCTTATTTTTGCACTATCTTCCAAGCAGTGACTCCGCCTGTGTCACAACGTCCTCGATGATCTCTTTACAGCTTTCTTCTTTTTTTACCATGCCGGCGCTCTGTCCTGCCATCAGGCTTCCGTTGACCACGTCACCGTCAATGACTGCCTTGCGCAGGGATCCAAGTGTAAGGTGCTCTAACTCTTCAAATGAAGCGCCCTCTTTTTCCATTTTTAAATATTCGCGGCTCATCTGGTTGCGAAGAACCCGGATCGGATGTCCGGTGCTCATGCCTGTCACTTCTGAGTCAATGTCTTTTGCCTTGATGACACGCTCTTTATAGTTCGGATGTACGATGGATTCTTTTGCCACCACAAATCTGGTTCCCATCTGTACTCCTTCGGCGCCGAGCATAAATGCTGCCGCCATACCTCTGCCATCCGCAATTCCGCCTGCGGCAATAACCGGTATCTGTACCGCATCTGCACCTGTGGAACAAGTGTCATCGTCGTCTGCGCACCGATATGTCCACCTGATTCCATTCCTTCTGCAATCACTGCGTCCGCTCCGCCACGCTCCATCATTCTTGCCATTGCAACACTCGCAACGACCGGAATCACAACAACGCCTGCCTGTTTCCATGCATCCATGAATTTGCCGGGATTTCCGGCACCTGTGGTCACAACCTTAACGCCCTCTTCAATGACGATCTGTGCAACCTCGGCTGCATTTGGATTTAACAGCATGACGTTCACGCCAAACGGTTTGTCAGTCAGCTTCTTTGCCTCCCTGATCTGCTCTCTGACCACCTCAGGCGGTGCACTTGCCGCTCCAATGATACCTAAACCTCCGGCATTTGAAACTGCCGCTGCAAGATGATATTCCGCAACCCATGCCATACCACCCTGAATGACCGGATATTTCGTTCCCAGCAGTTTACTTACCCTTGTCTCCATACTTAAGCCACACCTTTTCCTTTTAAGTACTCAACAACATCATTGACAGTTACGATAGAAGGTAAATCCTCAGATGGGATCTCCACGCCAAACTCTTCCTCAAGAGCCATGACAAGTTCAAATAAATCTAAGGAATCTGCTCCTAAATCATCTTTGAAATTAGACTCTGCCTTGATTTCAGACTCATTTACATTTAACTGCTCTGCAATAATCGGGATCATTTTCTCTAACATATTTTTTCTCCTTTTCTGCGCATGCCTTATCATTTTTCCAGCGCCTTGCCCTTATTTTTATTGTGGCTGATTTTATTTTCTTATTTTCTGATTCATGTAATCATTTGCCTTTCAAATAGTTTGATAGTCAAATAATTAGCTTTTCAAAGTATATGACTGATGGAAATATTTGTCAAGGTAATTTGGTAAAGTTTTTGCAAATTGGTACTTAGGTATTAAGGGACAGTGTAAGGCGCAGTTTTCCGGGTGCCGCTGGCAGGTTTGGTTCCGTTGTGCGAAAATAAGAAAAGCTAAGTATGCCTGTTTGAGTTAGTTTCGGAGTGACGTGTACGTCCTGAATGTGCCTTCCCTGGCACATCAGGACTTGTGCTGCCGTCCATGGCAGCACAACACTGTGAGTGAACAGGCATACTAAGATTTTCTAATTTTCTTCCAAAGTCTCAAATCTGCCGGCGGCACCCGGAAAACTGCATTCTACATGCCCTCGATACCGAAAAAAGGGAAATCTATGCTCTGTAGGTTACGACTGTTTCCTCATTATTTTTTTGTTCTGATCTTGATTGTGATTTTTCTTTACTTATGTTTTAATGGGATTAATCGGATTTTTAATTTTAACTACAGGAGATTTCTCATGCATTTTGTTCAGGCGAAGAGGCTTTTATCAAAGGATAACGGAATGAATATTTACCGTGGATGTTCCCACGGATGCATTTACTGCGACAGCCGGAGCAGGTGCTATGGTTTTACACATGCATTTGAAGATATTGAGGTAAAGGAAAATGCCCCGGAATTGTTAGAAAAGGCTTTGCGATCGAAGTGTCAGAAATGTATGATCGGAACCGGTGCCATGTGCGATCCTTATCTTCATTTGGAGGAGCGCCTTTTGCTGACCAGGCGGTGTTTAGAGCTGATCGACCGGTATGAATTTGGTGTTGCGGTACAGACAAAGTCAGCCCGGATTTTAAGAGATTTTGACCTGTTAACGTCCATCAATGAAAAGGCAAAAGCCATCGTGCAGATCACACTCACCACTTACGATGAAGATTTATGTAAAAAGATAGAGCCAGATGTTTCCACCACCAAAGAGCGCATCAACGTCCTGATGAAATGTAAAGAAGCCGGTATTCCCACCGTAGTGTGGCTCACACCGATCCTGCCGTTTATCAATGACACTGCTGATAACATAAAAAATCTGCTGGATGCCTGCGTGGACGCCGGCGTAAAGGGAATTATATTCTTTGGCATTGGCGTGACTCTCCGAGATGGCGACCGGGAATATTTCTACCATGCCCTCGATAAAGATTTTCCGGGGATGAAGGAAAAATATATCCGCACTTACGGTAATGCCTACAACCTGCCAAGCCCGAATGAAAAATGCTCATTCCAATGATCGTGGAACAATGCCAAAAGGCTGGCATCCTTTGTTCGCCGGATGAATGTTTTGCTTATCTGCATCATTTTCCGGAAAATACGTTCAGCGGTCGTTATTTGAGTGAAAATTGATCATGAATTTTTGTCGATTGGGTATATACAGAAAAAATCTGCTGTTTATACCAAAAATATGGGGATTTTGAGTGATTTTTCACTGATATTGGGCATAGCAGATCAGTTTCTTTCATTATATACCCAAAACACGGGAAAATCAGGGGTTCTTGTGGGTATACAGCTACAATTTCTTTGCTATATGCCCAATCTGCGATGTTTCAATATCTTATGATGTCAGATACACTTTGACAGTCATCATATTGTATAAAACTATTGAACCACAATATTATAATGGAGGATCTATGAACATGAATATAAATATAAATTCGTTATCACAAAAATACTCTGTACGAAAACTCGACGAAAATGATGTAGATATCATCTATGATATGAGCTGCAAAAACGATATCTTTTATCAATATCATCTGCTTTGTCACAAGGGAAAGTATCTTAGATGATATGGCAGCCTTACCACCGGGAAAAGACTATGATGATAAATTCTATATCGGTTTTTCGAAAATGATTCACTGGTTGGACTCATGGATTTAATCCTTGATTATCCTAATAAAGAAATTGCCTTCATAGGATTATTTATGACAGACACTCGCTATCAGAACAGAGGGGTTGGTTCGCAAATCATCAGTGACATGATCTCTTGTCTGAAATCATATGGATATCAAGAAATCCAACTTGGCGTTGACAAGGGAAACCCACAGAGCTATTCTTTCTGGATAAAAAACAAATTCACTCCGATCCGTGAAGATACCTATATTTTAATGGGTCTTCGGATATGACCTGAAAAGAACGGCTGCAACAGATTTTATTGTTTAAAGAACTGAAATTTCCATTAAAAGAAATCAAAAAAGTGTAAAAGAATTTTTTTCTCCTTTTACACTTTTTTCGTCTATGATTTTATTTTTAAAGTTTTACGCTTCGATCACAAGCTCTTCTTTTGTGACCTCTCCTTTTTCGATATGGAAGGAATTGAGCACCAGCTCCTCCGGGTTCATCAGGGAGAGGATCAGGTAATTCATCTTCGGATCATACGCTAAGCGGATATCTTCCTGTGAAGGGCGTGACGGCGATTCCGGGTGCGAGTGAAAATTGCCGAGAAGTACTCCTTTTTTCTGGCGGATATCTTTGATCGCCGCAAGCTGCTCTGCCGGATCCATGGAAAAATGTTCCCTGCTCTCGTCTACGTTGCGAAGCAGATACACGTCTGTCACCACACGTTTGTCACCTTCACATAGCCGCCAAGCAGTCCGCATGCCTCGTTCGGGAGTCCTTTTTTTGCATGATCCACGATTTTATTGTAATCTTCCTGTTTTAAAATCAGCATATGCGCCTCCTAAGTTAAATACCGTCTGTGCAGACAACCTGCTCGTAGTCGATCAGTTCTGTGATTGTCGGATGTTTTCCACATACTGCGCAGCCATCAGTATTAGACGGCAGTTTACTTTGTGGAACTCCTGATTGATTGCATCGTAGGTTAAAAGATAACCGGTTAAAAGTTTTCCTACACCGAGAATGTACTTGATTGCTTCCATTGCCTGTAAACTTCCGATCACACCGCCCATGGCACCGATGACACCTGCCTGTTTACAGGTCGGTACTGCATCCTTTGGTGGCGGGTTTTTGAATACACAGCGGTAGCATGGTCCTTCTCCCGGAACATAGGTCATAAGCTGTCCCTTAAAACGGATGATTCCTGCATGGGAAAATGGTTTTTTTGCCATGACACAGGCATCATTGATTAAAAACTTTGCCGGAAAATTGTCCGTTCCGTCAATGATAAAGTCATAATCTGCAATCAGATCCATGATGTTTTCGCTTGTCACAAACTGGCGGTAAGTTTTTACCGTTACATCCGGGTTCATCGCATTGATCGTCTCTTTTGCGGATTTTACTTTTGCTTTTCCGATGTCGGCTGTGCCGTGGATGATCTGACGCTGTAAATTGGAAAGATCGACCTCATCTGCATCTACGATACCGATGGTTCCCACGCCTGCTGCACCAAGATACATTGCTGCAGGTGCGCCAAGTCCGCCGGCTCCGATGATCAGCACTTTTGCATTTAAAAGTTTTTTCTGTCCCTTTGCGCCGACTTCTTTTAATATGATATGTCTTGAATAACGCTCAATCTGCTCATCTGTTAACGCCATAGCTGCCTCCTCCCATGAAATATAAAAATTCTACGTTGTCGCCATCTTTTAATACCGTTGATTCCACCTGCTCAGATGGAACGAATTCCTCATTGATGGAAACGGTCACATACTCCGGGGTTTCCACCTGCTCTAACTCGAACAGTTCTGTTAACTTTAAGTCATCTTTTACTTCTTTTTTGTTTCCTGCTACTGTGATCTGCATGTTTCTCCTCTTTTCCGCGGAACCTTTTTTGTCTGCCCGCTATTTTAAATTTTCATCGATCCACGCCTCAATATCAGCTTTTCCTGCTGCACCGGCTCTCTCTGCTTTGACCTCGCCCTGTACAAACAACCGCAGTGCCGGTACACCCATGACGTCATATTTTTCAGCAAGCTCCATGTCATAGTTGACATTTACTTTATATACAGAAAGTGTGTCTTCGCGTTCGTCCTCGATATCCCCAAGCACCGGTGATAACTGCTTGCACGGAATACAACTGTCCGAATAAAAATCTACCAGAACCGGCAGCGGACTTTTCAGGACTTTTTCTTCAAAATTGTCTTTATTGATTCGCTGTGCCATGATTCCTCCTATCCCTCTACCTTGCGGACGATCAGGTTATAAGTTCCATCTTCATTGTCCACCAGTTTTAAGATCTGATGTCCCTCTTCCTTGACACTGCGCGGTACGTTCTGTACCGGCTCACCATCGTTCATGCGGATGGCAATGACTTCGCCATCATCTAATTCCTCCAGCGCTACCTTTGTTTTTACGAAAGTGAGCGGGCATACTTTATCGGTAATATCTACTGTTTCGTCGATTGCAATTCCTGCGATTTCCATTTCTTCCCTCCTGTTTCTTCTTATTATATATGCTGCATTTTTGATTGCTCCAGATTGTTTTCTGTATGCATGCTTTTGCTGCATCTATTTGTTTACATGCTTATTTGTTCTTGCATGCATATTTTTTTGTGACATATCTATTTGTTTTTATATACAATTTTTTCCTGCATACATGTTTTTTCTGCCCGAAATCCTTACTTTCCCTCGTAGGCTTCTTTGATCTTCTTACGGAACTCTTCCTCGCCGACGCGCTGTAACGTCAGGCGGAAACGCTCGCCCGGGTTTGCATGATCTCTGAAAAAGGCGATCGCTGCATCGGTGACACGGAACAGTGTCTCTTTGTCATGTACGATTGGGAGAAGCTGCTCCCCTTTGTAGATCTGATTTCCGAACAATCCACCGAAGGAAACCAGATATCCGCTGTTTCCTTCCCACGCATCCGTCGGACAGGACTTCACGCAGCGGCCGCAGTAGTTACACTGATTGCGGTTGATCGTCACTTTGTTTCCTTCACATTTGATTGCACCTGACGGCACGCCTTTTCGCAGACACCGCAGCCGATACATTTATCCTCAACCAGGAAACTTCCATGCCGCCTTTGATTCCGATATCATTTTCCTCTGCCTTTAAGCAGTTATTCTGGCATCCGGTCACACCAAACTTGAACTTGTGAGGAAGTTCACGTCCAAAATAATGTTCATCTAACTCCTGTGCCAGTGAATAGGTATCAATACATCCGCTTGGACAGATCTCCGAACCCTGACAAGCTGTAACGGTACGGACTCTCGGTCCGCAGACACCCGGTTTCACGCCGCCTTTTGCAAGCTCTGCTTTTACTTCCTCGATATCCTCAAAATTGACAAACGGTATCTCGATTCCCTGTCTGGATGTCATATGTACATAGCCTTTGCCGTACTTTTCCGCAACCTCTGCCACGGTCTTAATATTTTCTGCAGTCAGATTACCTCCGACCACCTGGATTCTGAGTGAGAAAAATCCTTTCTGTTTCTGCCTCATGAATCCGCCTTTTTTTAATGCTGCATAATCAACTCCCGCCATCTTTACACTCCTTATCTTTTCTGATTTTTCAATATCCTGGTATTCTACTGTGCTTTTCTATTGTAACACTTTAAAGTGCCCGTTTTAAAGTATTACTGTAACACTTTGGTATATTTTTTCGTTTTTTAAGAAAGGCTCTCGATCGCCTGCTTAAAATCCCAGATCAGATCATCAATATCCTCGATTCCGACGCTGATGCGCACCAGATCATCAAATACACCGCCCGCTTTCTTTTCTTCCTCCGTGCTGTGTACACTGATGGTCGATTCCGGATGGATGACAAGTGTTTTGGTATCGCCGATATTAGATACCTTAAGCGGATATTTTAATGCATTGATAAATGCAAATGCCCGCTCCTTACTGCCAAGCCTTAAGGTAAAGATGCCGCCGTAATGACCGTCAAACTGGCTCTTTGCAATCTCATGCCAGTTGCTCGTCTCTAACCCTGCATAATTTACCGTAATGTCTTTATAGTTTTCTTCAATATAAGCCGCAAGCTGCATTGCATTGTCGCAGATACGCTCCATGCGGAGTCCTAACGTTTCAAGCCCAATGCTGTTTAAAAATGCATTTTGCGGCGAGAGACAGGCTCCAGTGTTGCGGAACAGTCCGTTTCTCAATTTTGCAGTGTAGGCAAACGGTCCGAATTTTACAAAATCACGCATACCCGGATATTTTTCGGTATCCCACTTAAATGTTCCGCCGTCTGTGATAACTCCGCTGATCGAGTTGCTGTTTCCATTGATGTATTTCGAAGTGGAATTGACTACAATGTCTGCGCCCAGTGAAAGCGGTTTTACCAGATATGCGGTGGCTGCTGTGTTGTCGATAATGAGCGGTACGCCATTCTCATGTGCCAGCTTTGCCAGTGCTTTGATATCTGTCACATCCAGTCTCGGATTTCCAAGTGTCTCTGCAAAATAGAGTCTTGTGTGTGCGTTGGTCGCTTTGCAGAATGCATCGAGATCGTTGTTTTCGACATAATGAGTCGTGATTCCGAATGCTTCAAGATCCCGGAAGAGATCAATGCTTCCACCATAGAGGCTCGCACTCGATACGATCTCATCTCCCGCCTGTAAGATGTTTGCAAATGCATTAAACATCGCTGCCATTCCGGATGCGCATGCAACGCTCGATTTACCGCCCTCTAACACGGTCATCCTTTTCTCAAATGCTTCCACCGTCGGATTATTGATCCTCGTATAGGAAAATCCCGGAGCCTGATTATGAAATATCTTTTCCAGACGTTCCGCCGATTCCTGTTCAAATGCACTCGACTGGTAAATTGGTGTTAATGTTGCTCCTGTCTGCGGTTCCCCCCGAAAAGCACCGTGCAGCAAAGATGTATTAAATTTCACGGTATCGCTCCTTTCATTTCCTACTTGTCATATAGGAATATTATGTTTTAACTGAGTATAGCAATAAAGATAATAAATTGCAAGAAGTTTTTTCCACTTTTTTCTATTTTTGCGGATTGGATGACTGGAAGCGGTGTCGGACATTACGAATTACTGTTACTGTTTCACTGATTAGGAAGCTCCACCATATTCCATTAATTCCAATCGCTTTACCCAGAATTGATGCAAGAGGAAGTAAAATAATAACCTGTCTTAATGCAGAAATTATCAAGCTGGATATTCCTCTCGAAAATCCCTGTAATGCATAGCATGTCATAACAGATACTCCTCCAAAGACAAAACTAAACCCAAGTATGCGTAATGCCGTCACACCAAGTGAAAACATTTCCTCTGATGGTACAAATGCTGATATTAACTGTACTGGCAGCATTTCCATAATAATCAGCCCTACCAGACCAATCAAAGCTGAATACGCCCCACTAAGACGGATAACCTTCTTAATCCGGTCTGCATGTTTAGCTCCAAGATTAAATGCTACAATTGGAATCAAGACATTGTTTAATCCAAAAGTCGCCATATATACAAACGTCTGTAATTTGAAATATGCACCAAATACTGCTGTTGAAGTTGTTGAAAAATTCAGAAGAAGTTTATTGATTCCAAAACACATGATGCTGGACATTGACTGCATAATAATTGTTGGAATTCCAACAGTACAAATTCCCTTAAAATAATAGCTCTCTAATTCGATTGATTTGAAATTAAACTGTACATCTGTATTCTTTGTCAGATTAAAATATAATCCTAATAACATTGCTATAATCTGTCCTACTACGGTAGCTATTGGTGCACCTTTTGTTCCCATTTCCGGTAATCCAAAATATCCAAAAACACAGATAACTGTAAGATAATCTACTCCCATGGAAATAATTTCAGTATCATTGGTTTGAACCATATAGAAACCTTTTACACAGAAAATGCCAAATAATAATACCAGTATATAAAACCCAATGCCTAGAATAATGCCATGCAAAGCTGTCTGATTTACTTTCTTCTGTTTCTTTTCGCCTAAAAAACGGGATAGCAATGCATTAATTCCGCCACCGATTCCGGTTCCTGTTGCAATAATAATATTCTGTATCGGAAAAGCTAAAGATACCGCTGATAGAGCATTCTCTCCATAGTGGCTTACAAAAAGACTATCTACCACATTATACAAAGCACCTATCAGCATTGATAAAACCATTGGTGCCGCCATTGTAATCAACAGTTTATTAACCGGCATTGTTTCCATTTTATTTTCGTTCATCATATCCTCAGTTAGGTAGTGTGCTACCTATTTATCTATTTTTAAAGTGTACCCACACATGTGAGTACACTATTTTCAATATTTTCAAGCATTTTTTCTGATGCTTTCAAAAATGTTTGTATATCTTCTTCCGGAATCCCTGCGCAGATTTTGTTAAAAATCTCCCAGTCCATTTTCTTAAGTTCTATGTGAATATTCTTATACTCATCTGCGCAGTTAATCTTTTTGTAGCGTGCATCAATCTTACTCTGCGTGCAGATAACAGCTTTTTTCTTTTCCAGTCTTTTAATAATTTCAGTCATTGTCGGATGCGTCACAGCAAGTGCTTTTTCCAAATCTTTCTGATTAATTTCACAGGCTCCCATTGACTCTGCGCGACTTAATTCACCCAGTACTCTCAACTGTACAGCCGTTAATCCCATCCGATTTGCGCGTTCTTCCAGTTTCTTCTTAAATTCTCTGTCTAATATAGAAAATCGAAGCCCCGGAGCAATGTTCGTTTCCATAAGCCCCTCCGTATAAGTAGTACGCTACTTATTATAATTGTTATCTTTCTTTTGTCAATATCTATTATATTTTCTATCTACAATAATTAATCCTGGATTATTCATGATAAAATCACATACAATCCAGGATTATCTATATTTTTTTAATACCATTTTGTCATTGGAATTTCATTATTTATGTCATTCGTAAAAATAATCTGATGCAGATCAATAATTCCATTCATAAAAGTAGCAGCACACGCACACAGGTATAATTCTCACATACGTGCAAATCGTTCGTCAAACATCTCTACTACTTCCTGACGATGATCTTGAAAATTTTTATTCCAATACAACAACGTATGATTATAATGTCTGCGCAGACTTTCTGATCCAACCGTGTAAAATCTCTTATCTCCTGCAATATACATAATTTCACGTAAGCCAGGTACAACACCGCCTGGAAAAATATACTTCTTAATCCAGGCATCTCCCGGATATTCTTTTAAAGCACTGATAAAATGCAATAGGAAAATTTCTCCTTGTTTTAAGACAACCTTTACATATAGATATACTTGTGATAAGTAAATCCATTGGAATCTTTTCCTTTATACTCACAGTGAATTCCGGCATTCCCTATTGTCCTCCTGTTTTTACAGATATATCACATCATAAAATTATCACTTCCAGTTATTTACCACATTCCATAATTATCTTCTCACACCTGTCATATCCAAGCTGTGAACTGTTCAGGCACAACGTATAATTACTGGCTTTTCCCCATTTCTGCTCCGTGTAAAAGCTATAATTTGTCATACGTCTTTTATCTGTGTCTGCCATCATTTGACGGCTTCCTTCTCTTCAACATTATATAAGCCCATGATACGCTGTGTTTTTTCCGGCATATCCCCATGAATAAACACATTTAACACATCATCCCTGTCTTTCAGAATGTAATCAGCATTTCTTCCAACGATTACACAAGGCTCCTTTCCAGCCAACTCCAAAATAACTTTTCTTTGTGCTTCATATACGATATCTTCTATGGACTTTCCTGTAATGTCACGTCCGGCAAAGGCATATGCAAATAAACCTTTCTTTGGAGATAACTCTGCATTTTCTTTAATGTACTCTGGTGACAATCCTGACTGTTCTGCAATCTGTCCAATGATATCCTTGTCATAATATGCAATGCCAAGTTTCCTTGCCACTTCTTCACCGATGAAACGTCCACCGCTTCCATACTCTCTGCTGATTGTAATAATTCTTTTTGCCATTTACGGTTCCTCCTTAATTTAAAACATCTATTTTATTCTTTCTGATTCTCTTTAAAAATACATATCCTGCCAGACATGAAATAACCTCAGTTATTGGGAATGCCCACCAGATCAGGGAAACTCCCATCTGACCATTTCTGACAAACACAGAAAAAATTCCAGCCAGTGGCAGAATAATAATAAGTTGTCTCAGAAGAGAGATTACCAATGATTCAATGCCGCCATCCAGTGCCTGATAAATTCCCTGATAAGCAACATTTATCCCGGCAAACAGAAAGCTTATTGAGATTATCCTCATTGCTTCGATAAAATATTCCCTTGACTGTCCTGCATTGAACAAAGTTGCAAAAGCTCCAGGAAGAATTTCAGTAATTGCAATTCCTGGAATCATTAATACAATGGTATAGATCAGTCCATACCTGATCCCATCCTGAATTCTCTTTTTACTTCTCATTCCATAAGCAAATGCAATAATCGGAGTGATTGCATCTCTAAGCCCAAAGGCAAGGAATAATACAAACTGCTGTACTTTATAGAACAATCCATATGCAGTCTGTGCGGAAGGACTGAATTTCAAAATCAGATTCATCACATATACCATGATAGACATAAGTGCCTGTGCAATAATTGCAGGAAGTCCAATTGCATATATTTCCTTGATTATTCCGCTATCCGGCTTCATATACTTTACATCATGTTCAATTTCCCTATTCAGTTTCATATGAAATACAAACAATAATATTGCAGACGCAACCTGTCCAATAACAGTTGCATATGCAGCTCCCTTCACTCCCATTTCAGGAACCGGTCCAATACCATAAATCATAATCGGATCAAGAATAATATTCACTACTGCACCCACAACCTGACCGATTGTAGAATATAGTGAACGTCCTGTTGCCTGTAAGAGTTTTTCAAATAATGAAAAGAAAATAATTCCAAATGAAATTACGCAGCATATTCTTAAGTAATCTGTTCCCATTGAAATAACTTCAGGGTCAATTGTCTGTGATGAAATATATGCTCTTACTCCAAAAAATCCAAACAACAGACACACCGCATAAATAATCACCCCAAGAAACAAACTGTTTCCCGCAACTTTTGCTGCTTTTTTACCATTTCCCTGTCCAAGTGTTCTTGCAAGAAATGCATTTGTTCCCACACCTGTTCCGATTCCAACTGCTACCATGAGCATCTGAACCGGAAACACCAGTGTAAGTGCATTAAGTGCCGCCTCACTTCCTGATCTCATGTTTCCAACAAAGGCACTGTCTACAATGTTGTAAACCGCCTGCAATGCCATAGATAAGATCATCGGTATTCCCATCTGAACCATGAGCTTATTTACTGGCATCTCCTTCATCTTGTTACTTTCTGCCATTTTATAATCCTCCTTGTTTTGCGAAGCAAAATCCGAGCCCCTTGGCGAGGAGAGGATTTAGCCTCCTTGTTTTGCGAAGCAAAATCCGAGCCCCTTGGTGAGGAGAGGATTTAACCTCCTTTTTCTGCATAAAAAAGTGTGTACTTACCTCATAAGCTGGACTTACGCTGATAAGCTACACACTTAAAATGCATTATATATTTTCATAATGTGCGACAGCATGCGCACAAAAAAACGAGCAGCAAAACTGGATTTACGCTAGTCTGCCACTCGTTTACAAATTATTATATTTTTCTTTTTAAAAAATGTCAAACAAAAATTTTTTAGTGTACTGTATCATTGAAATTTAGTATATCTGCCACTTTAATTAAAAAGTGACAGATGATAGTGTCGGATACAGTGATATCAGTTTTTCCCGTGCATCCCCTGTTTGGAAATGCCACTGTATCTTAGCTGTATCCCGATTACGTTCCATTTCCCATGCTGATAACTCACATTTAAGTTTGTCAAGGGTGGATATTCGACGCGAAAGA